>JAEEGI010005483.1_pt1 | contig 29206 bp, 22 predicted proteins | sample 8958751 | NCBI WGS metagenome assembly JAEEGI01 (sample SAMN16246545, study PRJNA631951) | gut metagenome | biome: gut microbiome; feature: rumen; material: KS-attached | host: Bos | place: Iran: Karaj | collected 2018-10 | reverse complement strand
TGTACTTGTGGATGAGTACCAGGATACCAATTACGCGCAGTACGTGATCCTCAGGAGGCTGTGTGAAAACCACAGAAATATCTGTGTCGTCGGGGACGACTCGCAGTCCATATATGCTTTCCGCGGTGCTAGGATCGAGAATATCCTGAATTTCAAGAAGGACTATCCGGACTGCCAGCTGTTCCGACTGGAACGGAACTATCGTTCCACATCCAATATAGTCAATGCCGCCAATTCATTGATATCCAAGAATGAGGATAGGATCCCGAAGACTTGCGTGGCGGTGGCCGGCGAAGGTGAGAAGATCAGTCTGGTAAAGAGCTACAATGACCAGGAAGAGGCCATAAGGATAGCTTCCGAGATCATCTCCAGGATGCAGACAGACCATGCAAGGTATCAGGATTTTGCCGTACTGTACCGGACGAATTCCCAGTCGAGGGCCATTGAAGAGGCCTTGAGGAAGAGGAACCTTCCATACGTCATCTATTCTGGCAACTCCTTCTTTGAACGTGCCGAGGTCAAGGACATGATGGCATACCTGAAACTGGCTGTGAATGTCAATGACGACGAGTCGTTCAAGAGAGTCGTCAACATGCCCGCAAGGGGGATTGGCGACACTTCCCTCGGCGCCCTGGCAGCAATGGCGCGTTCCAAGGGCATCTCCCTGTTCAAGGCGGCATACCAGCCGGACTTCGCCGATTTCGGACTGAAGGCTCCGGCCGTGGCCAGGATCCGTTCGTTCTGCGAGATGATTTCCGACCATGCATCCAGGGCAGCCGTCACGGATGCCCATGAGCTTGCCGTCAGTCTTTCCGATGCCTGCGGTCTCCTTGCCCATTTCAGGGCGGATACATCGATAGAAGGCCAGTCCAGGGCGTCAAACGTCGAGGAATTGCTGAACAGCATATCCCAGTTCGTGGAGGAGCGTAGGGATGAGTATCTTCAGGAGCTTCTGGCGGACAGGATGGTGGAGGATGTGACCGATGTCGAATACCCTGTGGTCACAGTCGGTGAGTTCCTGGAGAACGTATCCCTGCTGACCAATGTAGACTTTGAGGATGAGGAGGATTCCAACAACAAGATAGCCCTTATGACCGTCCATTCCGCAAAGGGTCTTGAATTCCCCTATGTCATAGTCGCCGGATTGGAAGAAAACCTCTTCCCGTCATCAGGCATGCTGGCATCGAAGGCTGAAATCGAGGAGGAGAGGAGGCTGTTCTATGTGGCGATCACGAGGGCCAAGAAGGCTGTATGCCTGTCCTTCGCCAGCAACAGGATGCGTAACGGGAAATATGAATCGAATTCTCCGAGCCGTTTCATAAGGGAGATAGACCAACGTTACATCTCCAACCCTCTCCAGGACGAAGACAAGGACGGACGTGACGATGATGACTTCGGATTCGGCAGGGGATTCCGGGGCTTCGGATCCGGCCGCGGCACGAAGCCTTCAGGAGTCAGGTTCGGGATGTCCACCGGCGGGGTGAAGTTTTTCCCGGGGCAGAAACCGAAGGATGCGGTAGAGTCTTTGAAAAACCGTCCTCTCCCTCCGAAGATACCGGATTCAGAATTCATCCCGGTGCCGATGACCGAACTCAGGGCCGGACAGAGGATCGAGCACAACCGTTTCGGTTTCGGCAAGATACTGGAGATAACGGGAAATGTCCCCGACCTGAAGGCGAAAGTGGTTTTTGACGACTATGGAGAGAAAATATTATTGCTTAAATATGCAAAAATTCGCTTGGAATAAATAAAAAATCGTATATTGCGAAAGAAATGTACTTGAACGCATCTCATAAGCATCATCATTCCCGGGCTGGACAGGTCTGGTAAGTGATGGTGTAATAAATAGTTTAGTTGTATTACATCGGCTTGCCGGACAGGGCAGGCCGATTTTTTTATTTTCAGGATATGATAAGATTTGCGGTTCAATCAAAGGGAAGGCTTAATGAGGAGAGCCTGAAACTGCTTAAGGATTCCGGTATCGATGTGGATGATACCAAGAGGAAATTCATTGGGAAGGCCTCGGATTTCCCTCTGGAACTTCTTTATCTGAGGGATGATGACATACCGGGAGTCGTGGCCGGAGGATCGGCCGATATCGGAATAGTCGGTTTCAATGAAATCGCCGAATCCGGAGCCGATGTGAATGTGGTCAGGAGGCTTGGGTTCGGCAAGTGCCGTTTGTCCCTGGCCATTCCCAAGAATGCGGATTATAATGGGCTGGAATGGTTTGAAGGTCGTTCCATCGCTACATCCTATCCATCCATCCTGCGGCGTTTCCTGCAAGGAAAGGGGATATCGTCCTCTGTACGTGAGATCCGGGGGTCGGTGGAGATCGCTCCGGCGGCCGGGATAGCGGATTCGATTTTCGATATCGTATCATCGGGAGGGACCCTGGTCTCGAACGGCCTGAAGGAGGTCGAGTCAGTCCTGGAAAGCGAGGCCGTACTGATCTGCAGGAAGGATCTTCCGGAGGACCTTAAGCCGGTACTGGATTCCATCCTTTTCCGTTTCGATGCCGTGCAGGAGAGCAGGGGCAAGAAATATGTCCTTATGAATATTCCCACAGGAAGGCTTTCCGAGGCCATGTCGTTGTTGCCGTCGATGCGCAGTCCGACCGTGATGCCCCTGGCCATCGAGGGTTGGAGTTCCATCCATACGGTGGTGGATGACTCCACTCTGTGGGAGACGGTGGAAAGCCTCAAACGAATCGGTGCCGAAGGCATCCTTATCCTGAACGTTGATAAAGTAATTGATTGACCATGAGATTATTCATAGAACCGGACAGGGCCCTTTGGCCCTTTATCGCCAGACGGGTGAACCGCGATGACTCGGAGTTGAACTGGCGGGTGGCAGATATCATGAAGCAGGTGGAAGAAGGAGGGGATGCAGCACTCAACAAGCTAATAATGGAAATCGAAGGCGCAGTCCCCGGGAAACTCAAGGTAACTCCGGAGGAATTCGAGGCAGCCGCAGACAACCTTCCGGACGAACTGAAGGAAGCGATCCAGGATGCGGCTTCCAGGATCAGGGCGTTCCACGAAAAGCAACTCCCGTGTGAAACCAGTTGGGATGATGGTAACGGAATAGTCTGCCGCAGGAGATTCCTGCCGATCCGAAGGGTGGGTCTCTACATTCCGGGAGGTACCGCCCCTCTGTTCTCGACGGTCCTGATGCTGGGAGTCCCTTCCGGAATCGCCGGCTGCCCGGAGAGGATAATATGTACTCCTCCATACAAGGACGGCAGCGTAGCTCCGGCAATCCTGTATACTGCCAGGCTGTGCGGGATTACTGATGTCTTCAAGGTAGGAGGTGCCCAGGCGGTCGCCGCCATGGCCTACGGTACGGGAACGATCGCCAAGGTTGACAAGATATTCGGTCCGGGCAACCGTTATGTGCTGAAGGCAAAGAAGCTGGCCAGCCGCGAGGGAACTGCCGTGGACATGCCTGCAGGTCCTTCTGAAGTTATGGTCATCGCAGACGATACCGCCGACGCGAGGTTCGTCGCCTCAGACCTTCTCTCGCAGGCGGAGCATGGAACTGACAGCCAGGTTATCCTGGTATGCCGCAACCTTCGGTTCGCAAATGCGGTCCAGGAGGAGATAAGGAGGCAGAAGGCGCTCCTGCCGAGGGAGAACACCATCGATGCGGCGTTGAAGGACAGCCGGATAGTGGTCATGGAAAACCCTGATGAGCAGATCGAGCTCGCTGATTTCTATGCTCCCGAACACCTGATCCTGGCAGTACGGGATCCTGAGTTTGCCGCCAGCAAGGTCACTGCCGCAGGCAGCATATTCCTGGGCAATTATGCACCGGAGAGTGCCGGAGATTATGCCAGCGGCACCAACCATATCCTTCCGACGATGGGGTCGGCAGGAGTGTGGAGCGGCCTTGGGGTGGAGAATTTCATGCATGCGATCACATATCAGTCCATATCACCGGAAGGCCTGTCCCGTATCGGTAAGACCGTCATCACGATGGCTGAGGCCGAGGGACTTGAGGCACACGCCAATGCCGTACGTCTGAGATTGGAAGAAAAAGCGGAATAGCCATGGAAATCAAAGATATAGTCAGTCTTGTCCGGGAGAACGTCCTGGATATGGAACCCTACTCCACCGCCAGGGATGAGTACAGGGGAGAATTGGGTATCCTGCTCGACGCCAACGAAAACCCTTTCGTAAAGGATGGCCTGAACAGGTATCCTTCCAGAAACTTGAGAAGTACCTTTGTGGGTCGTATAGCCGAAATCAAGAAGGTGCCGGAAAAGAGTCTTTTCCTCGGCAACGGCAGTGACGAATCGATCGACCTGTGCTACCGGGTGTTCTGCCGTCCCGGAGTGGACAACGCCGTGATGATCTCTCCAAGTTACGGAATGTACGCGGTCTGCGCGGACATGAACGGGGTCCAAAGACGGCAGGTACAGCTTGAGGAAGATTTCTCCCTCCCTGTCGAAAGGCTGCTGGGGGCGGCTGACGGGTTTACGAAGCTCATGTTCATCTGCTCGCCAAACAATCCTACCGGCAACGCCTTCCCCGAGAAGGACATCAGGAGACTGCTGGAAGGATTCCGTGGAATGGTCGTACTGGATGAAGCCTACGTCGATTTCAACGAGGCGGGATCCCTGTCCGGACTGATTGGGGAATATCCCAACCTGATCGTGCTCCAGACCTTGTCCAAGGCCTATGGCCTGGCCGGGTTGCGGGTCGGGATCAGCATCGCCGTTCCCTTTGTCACCGCTCTTTTCGACAAGGTCCGTTACCCGTACAACGTGGGTACCGACACCCTGAGGCTTGCCCTGGATATGCTCGACCCTGTCCGGAAGGAAACCGAGGTCGCCATGATACTCGGAGAAAGACGCCGGTTGGCTTCGAGGCTTTCAGGCATCCCATGCATAACCAAGGTGTTTCCGAGCGATGCCAACTTCCTGCTGGTCAGGACAAATGATCCCAAGGGCCTGTATTCCTACCTTCTCGACGAGGGCATAATCGTCAGGGACAGGACGTCGGCGCCGGGTTGCGGCAACGCGCTCAGGCTGACGGTCGGTACCCCGGAAGAGAATGACAGGCTGATCGAGGCGGTCGACAGGTTCAGCGAGCTGTCCGGCCAGCCTTCAGTAGTTTCATCCTCAAGTGGCAGGGATGCTGCCGCCGAAGACGGGAGAACCGCATCAGTGGAAAGGAACACCAGGGAAACGAGGATCAAGGTAGAGGTCGATCTGGACGGCAGGACCGGATCATACATCAGCACTGGACTCAAGTTTTTCGACCATATGCTGGACCAGTTGCCCTGCCATGGAGGAATCTCTCTCCGGATCCAGGCTGAAGGCGACCTTGCAGTTGACGAGCACCATACTATGGAGGATGTGGCCATTTCGCTGGGCGAAGCTCTCCTGGCTGCGCTTGGGGACAGGAAGGGAATCAACCGTTACGGATTCGTCCTGCCGATGGACGAATGCGATGCAATGGTACTCATGGACCTTGGAGGCAGGATCGATTTCAAATGGGATGTGCCGTTCACGAGGGAATATGTCGGTGATACGCCGACCGAGATGTTCAAGCATTTCTTCCATTCCCTGTGCTGTGCACTCAAGTGCAACCTGCACATACAGGCCAGGGGAGAGAACAACCACCATCTTGCTGAAGCCGTATTCAAGGCATTCGCAAGGACACTCAGGGCGGCGGTCCGCCGCGATCCTTTCAGTTTCGATGTGCCCAGCAGCAAGGGAGTCCTATGATAGCGATAGTAGATTATGACGCCGGCAACGTCCGTTCGGTGATCAACGCCCTGCGGCGTAACGGGGTTACGGAGTGGAACCTTACTTCTGATGCCTCTGAGCTGATGTCGGCTGACAAGGTCCTTCTGCCGGGAGTCGGGGACGCGTCGGTCGCTGTTGAAAGCCTCAGGTCTAAAGGGCTTGATTCAGTGATACTTTCCCTGAAATGCCCTGTACTCGGTATCTGTGTCGGGATGCAGCTCATGTGCCGTCACAGCGAGGAAGGCGATGCGGAAGGCCTGGGGATATTCGATGCAGAAGTCCGCCGGTTCAGGAGAACCGACCCTGAATATAAGATCCCCCACATGGGTTGGAATTCAGTCCGCAACTTGGAAACCGGGCTCTTTGACGGCATTCCGGAAGGTACGGACCTCTATTTCGTTCATTCTTTCTATGCCGGCCTGTGCAGCTCGACGATCGCAACCACGGACCATATGGTGACATTCAGCGCGGCACTTTGCAGGGACAACTTTTTCGGGACGCAGTTCCATCCGGAAAAAAGCGGACCTGACGGAGCACGCATAATCCGAAATTTCCTTTCGCTATGATACAGGTCATACCAGCCATAGATTTGATCGGCGGCCGTTGCGTACGGCTCTCCCAGGGCGATTTCAACCGGGAGACATGTTATGATTCGAGCCCTGAAAGGATGGCTTTGTCGTTTCTTGCAAATGGCCTGAAGTCAGTCCACGTCGTGGACCTTGACGGGGCCAGGCTTGGAGCTCCTGCCAATCTGGATGTCCTGAAAAGGCTGTCGAGGATCGAAGGGCTTGAAATAGAATGGGGCGGAGGGATCAAAGGACGTGAAGACGTCTGCTCGGTCCTTGAGACCGGGGCATCCCGGGTGATATGCGGGACGATGGCCGTCCGCGATCCGCTGTTGTTCAAAGGCTTGCTTGAAGAATTCGGACCGGACAGGATAGTCCTGGGAGCAGATGTAAGGGGCAGGGAAGTAGCCGTGCATGGATGGACGGAAGGTTCCGGGATGGATATCAACGCCCTTATAAGCTCTTTCCTACCTTCCTTGAAAGAAGTGATAGTCACTGAGATATCCAGGGACGGGATGCTTTGCGGGACGGAGCTCGGCCTGTATATGGACCTCATGTCCGCTTTCCCGGGCATTTCCCTGACTGCAAGCGGAGGTGTGGGCACCATGGAGGACATCCGCGCCCTGGCTGCTGCCGGAGTCCCGAAAGTGATAGTGGGGAAGGCCCTGTATGAGGGCAGGATCAAACTGGAGGAGATAGCCCTATGGTAAAGAAGAGGATCATTCCGTGCCTGGATGTCAAGGACGGCAGGACGGTAAAGGGAATCAATTTCCTGGGACTCAAGGATGTGGGCGATGCCGTCGAACTGGGTGCCAGGTATGCGGCGGAAGGAGCGGACGAACTAGTCTACCTCGATATAAGCGCCACCCAGGAAGGACGCAGTACATTCGTCGGTCTCGTAAGCGCCATCTCCGAAAGGATCGATATCCCGTTCACCGTCGGTGGAGGAATATCGTCCCTGCAGGATGCCGGCCGGCTGCTTGAGGCCGGAGCTGACAAGATCACCGTCAACAGCGCGGCCCTGCGCAATCCCGGACTTGTGAGCGACATAGCATACCATTTCGGGAGCCAGTTCGTAGTAGTGGCGATAGATGCGCGTAACGAGGACGGCAGGTGGATGGCGATGGCCGGGGGAGGACGTATAAGCACAGGGAAGGAATTGTTCAGTTGGTCGCAGGAAGTGCAGGAGCGCGGAGCGGGGGAGATACTCTTCACCTCCATGGATCATGACGGGACCAAGAACGGGTATCCCTGTGACGTGTTCGCTGCCCTTTGCAGCAGTCTCTCCATCCCTGTGATAGCTTCCGGTGGAGCCGGAAGCGCGGAAGACATTGCTGAGGTACTTACTGCGGGAAAGGCTGACGCCGCCCTGGCCGCCAGTATTTTCCACTACGGGGAAACCACCATACCAGAGATCAAAAGATACCTCTCCGACAGGGGAATAGAAGTAAGGTTATAATATTCAACGATATGGAAAAGATTGAACTAGATTTCAGGAAGAACGCGGACGGGCTGGTTCCTGTGATAATCCAGGACAGCGCTACAAGGAAAGTCCTTATGCTGGGATACATGAATGAAGAGGCATTCGGGAAGACCTGTGAAAGCGGACTAGTGACATTCTGGAGCCGTTCCAGGAAGGCACTGTGGACGAAAGGTGAGAGCAGCGGCAATTATCTGCACGTAGAAAAGATTTACGCGGACTGCGATGCCGATACCTTGCTGATTACCGCGCGCCCTGACGGTCCTACTTGCCACCGCGGGACGGTCTCCTGCTTCGATACTCCTCCGGAAGAAGGTTTCCTGGGACATCTCGAGAGTGTCATTTCAAGCCGGCACTCCGAGATGCCGCAGGGACATTATACCACCCGCCTGTTCAACGAGGGAACCGGAAAGATCGCCCAGAAAGTTGGAGAGGAGGCCGTGGAGACCATCCTTGAGGCGGCTGCCGGAAATGTGGAAAGGTATATATATGAAGCGTCGGACCTGCTGTATCATCTGCTTGTGCTCAACGAACAGATGGGAGTGAAAATGTCGGACCTTGAGGGAGAATTATTGTCAAGAAGCAGACCTTGACGAAAAAATACATCCTTATGTTTTTTATTATGAAAACTTTTCCTATTTTTGTGACGAAGTTTTTCATAGTTTAAGTTTAGGTTAAGTAGCGGGGCGATCGCAGTGAATGCGATTGCCTCGTGAAATTTATGGGGGTATGATATAAAAGAGAAATTTTTCTTTCCCCGTCGTTTTTTTTCATTCCCGACCGTTTCTGAAGCTAGCTTTGTATCCGGACGCAACGGTGCGTCCCGCAAACTGCTTGAACCATGAAAACTTCAATCCGATCATTCTTTATGGCGGCTGCCGTGTCCGGCCTTCTTGCCGCCGTAGTATCCTGCAACAAACTTCCTTCCGAAGGAGGACAGGGAACCCTGAGGTGGGCCTTTTCTTCCGGAATCCTTTCCCGTTCTCCCGTGGATATGCCTGATACGGATTCCTTCATCCTTACCGTCATGAATTCCGCCAATACCATCCTTTACAAAGGATATTACGGAGATTCACCGGAGTCCATGCTGGTCAATCCGGGATCGTATACCGTCAGGGCGGTTTCCAGGGAGTTCGAAGAGCCTGAATTCGACGCCCCGCAGTTCGGGGACGAGCAGGTGGTCGTAGTGAAGGCGGGTACTGATACCGACGTCCTGCTGGACTGTGCCCAGATGAATTGCGGGCTCAGACTGCGCATCGACCCGGATTTCGGCACTGCCTATCCTGAAGGTTCCCTGACGGTCACATCGGCGGAAGGCAGCCTTGCCTACGGCCTTTCTGAAACCAGGACCGGTTTCTTCCGGCCGGGCAGTGTTTCGGTAATCCTGAAAGAAGGGACTTATTCGCAGACGCTCGTAACCAGGAACCTGGAAGCCAGGGAAATCCTTTCACTGGGGATAACATGCCCTTCATCGGCTGGAACATCTGCAGACGGAGGATCCAGCATATCCATCAGGGTGGATACCTTGCGTACCTGGACGGAGGAAGAATACACCATCGGTTCCGGGCAGGGAGACCCCGGAGTTTCGTCCTCTGAAGCATACAGTGTCAGCCAGGCGAAGGAACATGCAGGAGAGAAGGGGGTGTGGGTGTGCGGCTACATCGTCGGAGGAGACCTTTCCTCCAGCAAGAACGGGATCAAGTTCGAGCCTCCTTTCGAGTCCATGACCTGCATAGCCATCGCGTCCCGTTCCAGTGTCTCCGAAAAGTCTTCATGTATGTCGGTGCAACTCGTCAAAGGGAATTTCAGGGAAGCCCTGAACCTGGTGGAGCATCCGGAACTGATCGGGCGTAAAGTTTATCTCAAAGGGGATATAGAGGCGTCATATTACGGAATACCGGGATTGAAGAACCTGACCGGATATTCTTTCAACTGACAACCATTGTTAAACTTATATCTTGACTGATGAAAGACAAATTAATCTGGATGGCCTTGGCCATCAATCTGATCTGCCCTTTCCGGGCATTATCCCAGGACCGGCCGCGAGCCGTTGAATTAGGTATCGGAGGATCCGCCATCAACCACACAAGGACCATGGTCTCTGACTTCCATGTCACGAAAGGTGGGGACTATGTGTTTACCCTTGAGGAAAAACTGCTTTATGGCGGAGTTGACCTTTATTCCGCCCTTGAACTCAATCCTTGGCTCTACATCGACCTTCAAGGGACCTTGGGACTTGCGAAATACTGTGATTCCGGAGTCATGAAGCAGGGGTATTCCATCCTTGCCGGTCCGGGAATCCAGTTCCGTCCCTTTATTTCAAGCGAATGGGTGCAGCCGTATCTGCGGCTCGGGATGAACTACTACCATAAGGATTTCCCTACGGCTTATTTCGGGCAATTCGAAGGCGATATCACCAAGGAGGCATTATGGAAGGCGGAGGATGCGTGGAACAAGGGCAATACCTTCGATGCGGATTCTTTCTTCCCACTGTCGGCCGGAATAGGCATTACTGGCTGGGTCAGTAACCGTGTAGGGGTGCGGATCGAAGGAGATTATCTCCGCTCCCTGGGTTCCAGGGGCGCGAACTTCGCCCTGGGGAGCGTGGGCATCGTATTCAGGATAGGAGGGAAAGACAAACGCCAGAGCCTCCGGGGGCCTGAGAGAATCGTGGAACGGGTAGTGGAGAAAGAGATCGTAAAGGAAGTTCCCGTGGAAACGGTCCGGGAGGTCGTCAAGGAGATTCCCTGCGAAAGGATTCTTGATAACCTGATGGACAATGTGACCTTCGATTTCGACAAGTCCGACCTGACACCCGAGAGTGAAGCGGTCCTGGACGAAGTGGCCCGTATCATAGGTTTGTTCCCCGAAGACAGGTTCATGGTTTCCGGATACACGGATGCCAGGGGAGGCCGGTCTTACAATGACAGGCTCTCTTACGACCGTGCCAGGGCTGTATATGAGGCCTTGACCACAAGGGGAGTCCCGGAATCCAGGTTGTGTTACCGTGGGTTCGGCGAGAGCATCGCCATCGTTCCGGAAAATGCCGATGACGAAACCAGGCGAGGTGACAGGAAGGTGGTGATAGAGAGGGTTACCTGGGATCCGTTATGGGAATATCTGAAAAACAACAACCAATAAACTCAAACAAATGAAAAGCAAAATCAATCTGATCGCCGTAATCCTCATCGGAACGGCGATGGCGGCAGCCTGCAACACTCTGGAAGTGACCATGCCAAAGGGACCGCAGGGAGAACAGGGTATCCAGGGAGTATCCGGGAAAGACGGTCTTTCTGCCTATGAGATCTGGATGGAATCCATCAAGGACAAAACCATATCTGATTGGTCAGGAGGTACTTCCGTAACCGATTTCTTCAAGTATCTGAAAGGGAGGGACGGTGTGGACGGCAAGGACGGTGCCGACGGAAAGAACGGCAAGACGGCTTATGAACTCTGGATCGAATATGTGGCCTCCGGAGTGGAGGACCCCAAGAATCCCGGATCCCAGTGGGACAGGACCAGGACCACGGAGAAGGACTTCTATGAATTCCTCTCGGGGAATGACGGTGACAACGGAAGCACTCCGTACATCGGAACCGACGGTAACTGGTGGATCGTGGTGGACGGAAAGCCAAAGGACCTCGGTGTACCTGCAAGGGGACCGAAAGGAGACAAAGGGGATGAAGGTGTATCCGGGAAGGATGGTTCGGACGGCCAGTCCGGGGACAGTCCTGTGATCGGTGAGAACGGCAACTGGTGGATAGGCTCGGTGGATACCGGTGTACCGGCAAAGGGCGAGAAAGGTGACCAGGGGGATTCGGGAGCCGATGGCCATGACGGATCGGAAGGCCTTTCCGCCTATGAGCTCTGGGTCGCTGACGTGACTTCGGAAAACGGACTCCCGAACCCCGGAAACGGGGTATATGATCCCGATGAATACCCGACATGGCCCAAGGATGCAACTTCGGTGGAGGACTTTTACCGGTATCTCTCCGGCAGGGACGGAAAAGATGGCAAGGATGGAGAGAGTGCCGAAGATGACAGCCAGGATAAATCCTATGATGAAAGGGTTGACGGGACGAAGTACAATGTGGCTCCGGTACTTGCCGTGAGCAGGTCGTCGGAAGGAACCGTTTCATATGAATATGTGAACCCGTTTTCGGGAGGAGCGGCCTTCATCGTGACAGGTCCGGGCCCGGTCATAATACCCGGCTGCGAAGTAGTGTTCACGACTATGGACGGGAGCCGGACCTACACCAAAACCTCCGATGCTTCCGGGTATGTATACCTCTCACGTTCCGAGCTTCCGGACTGGTATGACGGAGCTCCTTCTGCCTCAGACGATCCGGCGGACATATCTTCGGGGGTGAAACCTTTGTCATTCTCTTTCGGAGGGAAGACTGTCGATGACGCGGCAAGCATCGCGTCGACATGCAAGGTTCCGTATAAGGTAGGTCTCAAGATGGATCTGATCGGAGGTTCACTCAAGGCGGGAAGGTCTCTGGCCAGATATGAAGTGAGGAGGATTGTCGAAGGAGTTTTGGAAGAGGAGTGCTTCATATCCAGCAGCCCTCGCGGCCTGGTGGATGACTACCGTGGCTGCGGGTACCTTCACAAGGTTTCTTCATCATACGGTTATTATCGCAACGAAGGAACGGTCCGGTCCATCCGGGAGATCTATTCTGAAGCCGGGGATATCATCAGTACGGCCCCTCCGGTATCGTCAAGTGACGAAGAGCTGCTCGGCTTTTTCAGTACTATCTCCAACCTTACCGACGGAGAAGTGCCCGGATGCCAGCGGGCAGTAGGCAAGGAATCCTTTTTCTCACCTGCTTTCGGTGACGGCGCCGATCCTTCCGAGATCAAGGTCGACGATCCTTTCGTATACATCAACAAGGGTACGCTGACAGTCCGCAGATACCGTCCGGATTACGGCCTTTCCATATCGGATACCGAGCGACGCATACATGTGCCTTACGTGGCACAGCTCCCGGACGGGATACTGAATTCCTCCTATGTATGGAAAAGCGGCCATACGACACTTACATTCGAGCTGGACTGGAACGGAATAGGGGAGATGAAGGTAGTAGACGGTTACAGCGGCGGTTGGAAAGATGATACGTATGGATACTCATACGGAAGGTTCGAGGGCCTATCCAGCAGGCCGGGTTCCGTCTTTTCAGCCTTTTCGGCCAAGGGGAAGTTCAACGGGTCCGTAATCGACTCGAAGGTTACGGTAAGCTGGAGGAAACCGGTGGTGTTCACGGACATCTATGATGCGTTTTCAGTTGCGATAGCCGATGTCGGTGATGACTTCCTCCTGTTCAAGGGATTGAGCGGGAAATTCAGCTACGATGCATCCGGGGATGACGAAGAAGGCAACGGAAAGGCCTATATGTTCGGCAAGGAAATCCCTAAATCGTTGGAAACATCGGACTGATAATTGACCGATAATTGTTATTTTAGCGCCATGAAACGGATCCTATTTCTTTTCGTGGCGCTTTCTGCCTTCCTGTGTTCCTGCCGGATATCCTTCGGTCAGGGTTATATCACCACCGATGCCGACAGGAAAATGGCCTTGGATGTGATGAAGACGATGTCGGATTCCCAGGCTGATGCAAGGTCTGCCGGAAAGGAACTTTCCACCGCCGAACTGATGGTGCTGGCCGCCAAGTCGATGCTTGGAACCAGGTATGTTGCAGGCACTTTGGACGAGGATCCCCTTAAGGAAGAGCTGAGGGTTTACCTGACCAAAACCGACTGCATCCTGTTCGTGGAGACCTGCCTTAACCTTGCCAAGACGGTCAAGGATGGCAAGGGCGCTTCCTTCGATGCATTCGCAGCCAATGTCGCAGGTACCCGCTATCGTTGCAAGCCTCCGTATTCATACGGCGACAGGATACATTATACTACCGAGTGGATCCGGCGCCAGGAAGGGACCCTGCGTGACATCACCCTGGAATTGGGCGGGGAGGTCAACGACCATCCGATCGATTTCATGAGTACGCACACCAAGAGCTACAAGCAGCTTGCGGATGCCAACAACATACCCCGTGCCGCCCTGGACCTTAAAAAGATCGAGGAGACCGAGGCAGCCCTCAACAAGGAGCCGATGACATATATCCCCAAGTCCAAGGTCGCATCCGCTGCCGCCGGAATAAAGACAGGAGACATAATCTGCTATGTCTCCAATGTAAAGGGGCTGGATATAGCCCACGTGGCAATCGCCTATGTGGACAACGGCAGGGTCGGCTTCATCCATGCCTCCCAGGCAGACGGAAAGGTGGAAATCGACAAGCAGACGATCGCTGAATACGTCGGCTCGCGTTCCCACCTTTCAGGGATAAAGGTCGTAAGACCCTTGTAAACCGCTTACCTCTTCTTTCCGAAGAGACCTCCAAGTACACTGGTAACGATGCTCTTGCCGGCGGAAGCGCCACCGAGAGCGATGATGATGTCGCTGATGTCGACCTTGCCGTCACCATTCTGATCCTTGAACACCTTGGTCACACCGCCGAGGATCTTGGGGATCAATCCGGTAAGTGCTGCGCCCAGGACTGAGCCGAGGCCGAGTTTCTTCAGGATGTTGTTGCTGAAGAGGCTTCCTGCGAGGTCGGTGATAGGGCTGCTTGCAGCAGCGGTCTTGCCGCCGAAGAGGTCCTTGATCAGATTGATGCCGCCGGGCTTGGTGGCAGTTTGGGTAAGGCTGCCGAGGATGGACTCCGACAGGCCGCCGAGAACCTGGTTCTTTACTGCAGCGGGAATCTCAATGCCGCCTACATTGGCGTTAACCTGCTGAGCGATAATGTCTTTGAGTGAAAATGCCATTGCTTTTATGGTTTTGGTTAATGAAAATGCGGTTATATGTCTCTTTACAAATTTACGATTTTCTTGGAATTATGTTCAATAATGATTGATTATTTAATTTGTATATTTGTAATATCATATTGCCTCCTATTATGAACAAAGAGAAAATGACCAATTACAGGTGGGTGATCTGCGCGATGATATTCATCGCCACAACGGTCAACTACCTGGACCGCCAGGTGCTGTCTTTGACCTGGGACGAGTTCATCAAGCCTGAATTCCATTGGAACGAAATCAATTACGGTAATATCACCGCAGTTTTCGCTATCGTCTACGCCTTCGCCCAACTGTTTGCCGGAAGGATAGTGGACAAGCTGGGAACGAAGAGGGGATATACCGTATCGATTGCGGTATGGTCGTTGGGAGCCTGCCTCCATGCAATCTGCGGAGTCGCCACCGAGGCACACGTGGGCGCTTCTTCCAGGATGGATTTGTTGCAGGCTACGGGTGACGCCGCCCTGGCGATTTCCACGTTCAGCGTTTATATGTTCATGATAGCCAGGGCTATCCTGGCTTTGGGAGAGGGGGGTAACTTCCCTTCGGCGATCAAGGCTACCGCCGAGTATTTCCCGAAGAAGGATAGGGCTTTCGCTACGTCCATATTCAATTCAGGGTCCTCCATCGGCGCCCTGGTCGCACCGCTTTCCATTCCCCTTATCGCTGCAAAATGGGGCTGGGAGATGGCTTTCCTCATCATCGGAGCCCTGGGCTTCATATGGATGGGATTCTGGATCTTCATATACAGCAAGCCGTCCGAGAACAAGAGGGTGAATGCTGCTGAACTTGCCTACATCGAGCAGGATGCCGCTGCCGATGCCGAGTTCGCCAAGAAGACTGTCGAAGTGCAGGCGGCGGACAAGGAGGAGAAGATGTCCCTTGGACAGGTGCTTAAGCACAAGGAGGCCTGGGCATTCATCCTGGCCCGTTTCATAACCGACGGTGTCTGGTGGTTCTTCCTCTTCTGGACCCCTTCGTATCTGAATACCCAGTTCGGGATCAAGACATCCGACCCTCTTGGAATCGCCCTGATCTTCGTACTCTATCTCATCACGATGCTGTCGATATTCGGTGGAAAGCTTCCTACGATATTCATGAACAGGACCGGCAAGGATCCTTACACCAGCAGGACGAGGGCCATGCTCATCTTCGCATTCATCCCGCTCGTGGTCCTTTTCGCCCAGCCGCTCGGTAACATCACCCCCTGGCTGCCGGTCATCTGCATCGGACTGGCGGGAGCTGCGCACCAGAGCTGGTCGGCAAACCTTTATACCGTCGGTACCGACCTCTTCCCCAAGAAGGCTGCAGCCACCATTACCGGAGTTTGCGGAATGGCGGCAGGAATAAGCTCCTTCCTGTTCCAGCAGGTTGCCGGACACCTGTTCGTTTTCGCAGGTGAGACGAACATGCGCTTCATGGGATTCGAAGGCAAGCCGGCAGGGTATTTCATCATGTTTTGCTACTGCGCGGTCGCCTACCTTATCGGTTGGGTAGTAATGAAATCGCTCGCACCGAGGTACGAGCCGATTTCAGAGTAAGTATTTCAGGAATAACCTAGAGATTTGCTTCAAGGTAATCCGTTACCTTGTCCATGAGGTGTATCCTCCATCTTCCGGCGACATTGTGCTCCGAGAGCGGATAGGGGAAGTAGTCCAGTTGTATTCCAAGTTCGATGCATTTCTGGACGAAACTCAGGCTGTGCTCCCAAACCACCGTATTGTCGATAGCTCCCTGGCAGATCAGCAGCTTACCCTTGAGGTTGCCGGCATTTTCAATGAGGCTGGTTTCCTTGAATCCTTCGGGATTGGTCTCGGGGGTGTCCATGTAGCGTTCGCCGTACATTACCTCATACCATTTCCAGTCGATGACAGGTCCTCCCGCCACCCCTGCCTTGAAGGTCTCGGGGAAATGGGTCATAAGGGAGATGGTCATGAAGCCACCGTAGCTCCATCCGTGGACTCCTATCCTGTCGGAGTCGACGAAGGGGAGTGATTTCAGCATATCGATACCGACCATCTGGTCCGCCATCTCATTCCGGCCGCAGTGGCGGTGGATTGCTTTCTCATACTCCTCGCCCTGGTTCTGGGTGCCGCGGTTGTCCTGGACATAGACGACATAGCCTTTCTGTGCCATCAGCATCTCCCACATCCTTACGCCTCCCAGCCAGCTGTCATTGACCATCTGGGAGTGCGGTCCGCCGTAGACGTAGAGGATGACAGGATATTTCCTTGACGGATCGAAATCGGCGGGAAGATACAGCCTGTACCAGTTGTCGAACCGGCCGTCTGCGCTCTTCACCGTTCCCAGCATGACCTTTCCGGTCTTGAATGCCTTCAGCGGATCTTCAGCCCTGCCGAGTTCACGGACAAGCTTGCCGTCGGTCGTCCTGACCTGTGTGACTGAAGGGACATTGAAACTGCTGAACCTGTCGATGAAACTCCTGCAGTCCGCACTCAGGGATACGCTGTGCCATCCTTCCTCGAAGGTGAGCCTGACAGGCTTGCCGAATTTCGCCTTTGATACGGACTCGATTCCGCGGCGGTTCTTGAGTCCGGTCACTGAGATGCTGAACAGGTGGTTCTCTACCGGAGAAACCTCGGCTGAAGTGTAGAAAACGGTCTTCCCGTCATTGCCGACATAATCCACATCCGCATCCACAGAAGTAAGCCTCCTGACGGTCCCCAGTGTATCGCAGAGGTAGAGGTTGCGGAAACCGTCCCTGACGTTTGTCCTGTAGATGAAGGAATATGTACCCTTCAGGAACCACACGGGATCCAGAGGCTCGACATAGCGTTCGTCGTCCTCGGTGAAGAGGGTGCGTACGAAAGACCCGTCCGAGGCCCTGTACATGTTGAACTTCATGTGCTTCTGGGTCCTGTCGAGGACCTGGATGAAGACGTATCTTTCATCCGGTGACCAGCTGATGTTGGTGAGGTAGCGGTCGTATCCGAAATCGGTCACGTCGCACCATACCGTCTTCTTCGAGGCCAGGTCATATATTCCGAGCCTGATCTCTTCGCTCGCCATTCCGTTCATCGGATACTTGATGCTCTTGAGGGTGCCTGTCCTTGAGGAAATGTCCAGAAGGGGGAAATCCGTCACCCTGCTTTCGTCCTTGCGGTAGAATGCGAGTTTCGAGCCTTCCGGAGACCAGAATATGCCACCGTTTATACCGAATTCGTTACGGCTTACCGACTGGCCGTATGAGATCTGGTCATTTTCACCCTGAGCAACGCAGATCTCTGAGGCACCGTCATTGATGAAAAGGTCCCGGCCTTTAGTGTAAGCGGCGATTCCATCCTTGTTGGTCACCCCGCCGCGTATCCCGCGCTGCTGGGGCCGGCCGGACGGCTTGTATTCCACGGCTTCTCCCGTACGGACATCATAGGCCTTGACTTCACGCCCTTCCATGCACAGGTAGGTGTTCTCGTCCACCCACATTGCCTGTACTGCCTGGGGCCTGGTGCCGATACCCATCACCGCTTCTTCCATGGTCATTATCCGGCCTTGCGGATTCTCCGGGTGGACGGCGACCACACCTGTCTGAGCCGATGCTGCCAGCGGCAGCGCCAGTGCAAAGAGTATAACTATCCTTCTCATCATTCTGGAGATGTTACTGAAATGATCCTGTCTACGATGTGTTTCTGCATGCCTCTCCAGGGGAGGGCTCCCAGATATTCCTTGTAATGGAGTTCCACGATCTTGCCGCTGCACCTCATCAATTCATTCGCCACCTCTTCATCGTCGACTGAGAAGTCGAAGATGTAGGACTGGATCGTGGCCGTTCCGCCGGTCTTGGGGGCGGATCCCTTGAATCCGGCCTGGATGATCTTGCCTTCGTATGTCTTCCAGACGTAGCCCTTGTAGGTGAACTGGTTGAGTTCTCCGGCCTTCACTCCGTCACCGAAGACAAAGTAGAACCTGAAATACACGAAGATCCCGGCAGCCAGGAGGATGCCGAGGAGGACCCATAATAGGATTTTCTTTCCTGTGCTCATATCTAGTTGGATTATTTGATTCCGTTATCGTCAATCTCCCATCCCGTGACAGTGGAGATATAGGGGATGAGGGAATATGCTATCTTGCGATGGCCGCCATAGGCTGGATGGCCGTCGGCCCCCATGTCCCCGTCATTGTTGTGGACCGAGGGTCCAAGTCCCAGAAGATGTATGTCGGTAAGTCCGCAGGTCTCGACAGCCTTCCTGATATATCCCAGGATCAGGGGGTCGTGCTTGGGTGCCATGCACAGGACCGGGTGGCCGGGGCCGTAGAAGTCCTTTATCTCCTTCAGCAGTTGGATGTAATTCCTGACGAACACCCTTTCCGCAGGCTGCATCTGGGTAGAGAAGTCGTTGGTTCCCAGGTAGATGACCGTTATGTCCGGTTTGACTTCCGATGTCTTGGGATCCCAGCTGACCTCGGGGTCCGTGTCGAAGGTCCGGAGATAGTGACTGACCATATTGTCATCCGTATTCTTCCCGTTGTAGTTCCTGGTGATACCCATGCCCGAATGGGCGGTCACCATCTGTTCCGCCCCGAAATACCTGGCTGTGGCGCAGGCATATGTCAGGTTCTGGTTCTCGGTCTCAGGAGAGAAATGCTCCTTGTTGGAGGCTTCGGTACCGTATCCGCAGGTGTAGGAATCCCCGATGAATTCAATTGCCCTGTCCTTGGGAGGGTCGGCCTTCAGGAACACTCCGTCCGTCGTGAATGATCCGATCGTCGTCCTTCCCTGGTTGCCTTCGGTGCGTTTCTGGAGGATGACCTGATGCGGCGACCTGGCGGCCTTGCGGTCCTTCCCGAAGCGTCCGCGCAGTTCTTCGGCACTGAATATGACGATGGTCGTATCGCTTCCGTGGACGGCTATCACCTTGTCCGGAGTCCTGTCCATCGAGGAGTCCAGCCATACGTTGTAATAGTCCTTGTTCGTATCTGAAACCTTGAAACTGAGAGAAGTTCCCTGGAATCTCACCCTGAGATAGACTCCGGTCCAGTCGAACGACACGGCCCCGTTATCCGCCCTGGTCCTGCCGATATAGGTGACCCTTCCGTCCGAAGCGGGAATCGTTTCGCAGAGGGCGTCTTGGCAGAAAAGGAAGAGCAGCGGAAGGGCTGCCATGAGTATCTTTTTCATACTGGAAAATACGTTTATCTGTTAAAGTTAAGTAAGTTTTTCGGTTCTGCAAAAAGGTGCTATATTTGCGGACCAAAACCTCAGAAATGAGACGACTGATAACCATTGTCATAGCAGCCACAATCCTGGGTATGGGGGCCCGTGCACAGGATGAAGGCCCTTTCAACCTCTACTTCAACTGGCATGCGGATGCCTCCGTATCCAATACCGGCGGCCGTTTCGAGAACAAGGACCTGCGCCTCGAAATCAAGGGGGACCTTTCTCCCAGGCTTTTCTACCGCTTCCGCCAGCAGCTCACCCGTCCGATGACCCCCGGGACTCTCGACCATTTCTCGAAGGGCACGGACCTGATGTACCTTGGTTGGAAGGCGGCTGACAACGTATCGGTGATGGTAGGAAAGCAGTGTCAGTATTTCGGTGGTTTCGAATACGAGCTGAATCCTATATTCGTCTATGAGTATTCGGACTTCCTGAACAGGATGTCCATCTTCAAGGCCGGGGTTACCGTAGCGTGGAAACCGGTCCCTGAGCACGAACTGGTCGCCATGGTAACATCTTCCTCCAACGACAGGTTCAGTGACATGTATTCTTTCGGCAGGGGACAGTCTTACAAGGACAGCAAGGCGCCGTTCGAATATATACTCAACTGGAATTCATCACTGATGGACGGCAGGCTCCTGAGCCGATGGGCTGTATCTGCCGCGTCGGTGGCGGAGGGGAAGTGGACGAAACTCATCCTGGGAGGAGAGAAGTTCTGCCTGCCCAGATTCCAGGTTTTCGTGGATTACATGGCGGCCTGGGACGATATCGACCGCCTTCAATATGCGACTGAAGACGGAGCGGCATTCCTCGATCCGGCCTCCGGCTTGTCATATTTCGAGAATGTGGTCCAGCATACCTTCCTGGCCAAGGCGGAATGGCAGTTCGCTCCGCGCTGGAACCTTTGGGTGAAGGGAATGTACGAGACCGTGAGCGTCCGTGACGTCCCGCAGATGAACAACTATAGGAAGTCGCTTGGGTATATGTCCGGCATCGAGTACCACCCTTTCGAAGAGCAGGACGTGAGGTTCTATCTGGCATATTTCGGACGCCGTCAGGCATTCTCACAGGCCTGCGGCCTGACTGACGTATACGGTAACAGGGTGGAGCTTGGACTCATGTGCCGCCTGAAGGCCAGATAATGCCTTGGATATCTCTTGGTTTTGTACCTAAAAAATGGTACATTTGAATCAAAAGAGATATCTATGGGTCCAGCTGATTTGAACCGCATCAGTCTCGCGTCCTGGGACTGGATTGTCATCGGGTTGTTCTTCCTCGGAATGGTATGGATATGCTTCGATGTCTCCCGCAAGAAGAAAGAGACTTCCGGAGAGTATTTCCTTAACGGCCGTACCGCCACCTGGCTCGCCATCGGAGCCTCCATCTTCGCTTCGAACATCGGATCCGAGCACCTGATCGGCCTTGCCGGCGCCGGTGCGACCTCCGGTATGGCTCAGGCGCACTGGGAGATCCAGGGCTGGGTCATCCTCATCCTCGGCTGGGTGTTCGTGCCGTTCTATCAGCGGAGCATGGTCTATACGATGCCTGAATTCCTGGAAAAGAGGTACAACAAGGAGAGCCGCGGCATCCTCACTTACCTTTCCCTTGCCAGCTACGTACTTACCAAGGTTTCGGTCACAGTGATGGCCGGAGGACTTGCACTGAACGCGCTGCTGGGCATCGATTTCTGGGTAGCCGCCATAGCCCTTGTAGTAATCACAGCCATTTATACGGTCATAGGTGGAATGGAGTCGGTCCTGAAGACATCAGTCCTCCAGACCCCCATCCTGCTGCTGGGCTCCCTGGTCATACTTATAATCGGCTTGAAGGAACTCGGTGGATGGAATGTCATGATGGAGACTTGCTCTTCGCAGCCGGTCAACGACCTTGGCGACAACATGACGACCCTGATGAGGGATTCCCACGACAAGGCTTTCCCCTGGTACGGGGCCCTGTTCGGTTCCGCCATCATCGGTTTCTGGTATTGGTGTACCGACCAGTTCATCGTACAGCGAGTCCTTTCCGGAAAGAGCCAGAAGGAATCGCGCCGCGGTTCGATATTCGGAGCCTACCTGAAGCTGCTCCCGGTCTTCCTTTTCCTCATTCCCGGAATGATTGCATTCGCACTTACCAGACAGCCTGACTCCATGGTCGGTCGCCAGCTTTCCGCGGCGCTCCTGCCGGATGCCACCGGGGCCTTGCAGAATCCCGACCTGGCTTTCCCGATGCTGGTCAATACCCTTCTGCCGGTAGGTCTCAAGGGCGTCGTGATCTGCGGTATCCTGGCCGCCCTCATGAGTTCCCTGGCGTCCTTGTACAACTCCTCATCGATGCTCTACACCATCGACATCTACAAGCGCCGCAATCCTGAAGTAGGGGAGAGGAAACTGGTCACCATCGGCCGTATCGCCACCGTCGTGGTCGTAGTCTTCGGAGTCCTTTGGATATTCGTCATCCAGGCCATCGGCAAGACCCTCTATGACTATATCCAGAGTATCCAGAGCCTGCTGGCTCCTGCCATCGCCGCTGTATTCCTCCTGGGAATCACGTGGAAGAAGACTTCGCCGAAGGCCGGAATGTGGACCTTGATAGCAGGACTGGTGCTCGGAGGCATCAGGCTTGTCATGATGATCCTCCACCCCGAATCGCACAACGCCTTCACATATGTATTCAACGAATTGAATGTATATGCCTTCTGCGTATGGATGTTCCTGTTCTGCCTGCTGCTGGCTTTCGTCGTCACCCTGTTCACTAAGGGGCCTTCGGAAGAACAGGTACGTGGCCTTTGCTTCGGCACCGCAACCCCTGAGCAGAAAGCGGAGACCCGTGCAAGCTGGAACAAGTGGGATGTCATCCACACATGCATCATACTCGCCGTGACAGTTGCATTCTACATTTATTTCTGGTAGCAAGATAACACTGAAACAATATGAAAGTTTTTGAAAATCAAGAAGTCTGGTTCGTCACAGGAGCCCAGCTCCTCTATGGTGGCGACGCAGTGGTCCAGGTAGACGGCCATTCCCAGAAGATGGTTGACGGCATGAATTCCTCCGGAATCCTGCCTGTAAAGCTGGTTTACAAGGGTACCGCCAATTCCTCAGCCGAGGTTACCGCTGTGATGAGGGCCGCCCAGGGTGATCCCAAATGTATCGGCGTGATCGCCTGGATGCATACCTTCTCTCCCGCCAAGATGTGGATACACGGCCTGCAGGAACTACGTAAGCCCCTGCTTCATTTCCACACCCAGTTCAACAAGGAGATTCCCTGGTCCGCGATCGACATGGATTTCATGAATCTCAACCAGAGCGCCCACGGTGACCGTGAGTTCGGGCACATCCTGGCCCGTATGCGCAAGGGACACAAGACTGTGGTCGGCCACTGGGAGGATCCAAAGGTCCTCGGACACATCGCCGTATGGGAGAGGGTTGCAGCCGCATGGGCGGACGCCCAGGACTGCCTTATCCTGCGTTTCGGAGACCAGATGAACAATGTGGCCGTCACTGACGGCGACAAGGTTGAGGCCGAGATGAGACTCGGTTACCACGTGGACTACATGCCATTCAGCGAGGTGATGACATATTTCGATGCCGTGGAGGATTCCGAAGTCGACAGCCTCACGGCCCGTTATTTCGAAGAATATGACCATTCTCCAGAGCTGGAGGACAAGGGTTCCGCCGGATACCGGAAGGTATGGAATTCCGCCAAGGCGGAGCTGACCCTCCGTGCTGTACTGAAGGCAAAGGGAGCGAAGGGATTCACGACCAATTTCGACGATCTTGGGGATGTCAACGTGGAGGAGACAGGCCGTGGTTTCGACCAGATCCCCGGGCTTGCCAGCCAGAGGCTGATGGCGGAGGGATTTGGATTCGGAGCTGAGGGTGACTGGAAGACCGCAGCCCTTTACAGGACGGTATGGTATATGTCCCAGGGACTGCCGGGAGGATGTTCCTTCCTCGAGGATTATACCCTCAATTTCGACGGTGACCGCAGCTCCATCCTGCAGGCCCATATGCTGGAGGTATGTCCGTCCATCGCAGCCTCTAAACCGCGGCTGGAGGTACATGACCTCGGAATAGGCGTTCGCAAGACTCCAACCGCCAGGCTGGTCTTCACTTCCAAGGAAGGAATGGGGTTGACTGCTACCGTGGTCGACATGGGAGGCCGTTTCCGTCTAATCGCCGCTGATGTGGAATGTATCAAGCCTCAGCCGCTGCCCAAGCTTCCGGTGGCTTCCGCCCTTTGGATTCCACAGCCTGATTTCGAGACCGGGGCTGCCGCCTGGATCATTGCCGGGGGAACGCATCACAGCTGTTTCAGCTATGACCTCACTCCGGAATACTGGGAGGATTATGCCGAGATCGCGGACATCGAAATGCTCCACATCAATTCCGGTACCACTCTTTCCGAGTTTAAGAAAGAGTTGAAAATCAATGAAGTATACTATCTGCTCAACAAAGCTCTCAAGTAATGGCTCAATATGTGATCGGAGTTGACTACGGTACTGATTCCGCCAGGGCCGTGGTAGCGGATTCAGCCGACGGCAGGATCCTCGGGAAAAGCGTAAGCCTTTATCCCCGCTGGAAAAAGGGCCTGTATTGTGATGCCCGGCTCAACCAGTGGAGGCAGCATCCGCTGGATTATCTGGAAGTCCTGGAGTCTTCGGTGAAGGACGCATTGTCCCAGTGCCCTTCCGATGTACCTTCCCAGGTTGTCGGAATCGCATTCGACACGACTGGCTCGACCCCCTGTTTCATCGACAGGGACGGAACCCCGCTGGCCATGCTTCCGGAGTTCGCTGACAATCCGGATGCGATGTTCGTCCTGTGGAAGGACCATACGGCCATCCATGAGGCCGAAGAGATCAACGGGGCCTGCAAGCGCTCGAAGGTGGATTATTCCAAATATGAAGGAGGTATATACAGTTCCGAATGGTTCTGGGCCAAGGCTCTCCACATCCTGCGTTCCTCTCCGGAAGTCGCTGCAAAGGCTTACAGCATCGTCGAACACTGCGAATGGATGCCCGCCATATTGACCGGTACAACCAAGCCGCACGAAATCGTGCGAAGCCGCTGCGCCCAGGGCCACAAGTCCATGTGGAACGAGGAATGGGGCGGACTGCCTCCGGAGGATTTCCTGGCAGGTATCGATCCTCTCCTTGCCGGATACCGTGAGCGCCTTTTCGAGAGAACGGAGACTGCGGACAAGCCGGTAGGTACGCTATGCCCTGAATGGGCTGAAAGACTGGGACTTCCAACATCGGTCGTGGTGGCCGGAGGAGCTTTCGACTGCCATATGGGAGCCGTTGGAGCGGGTGTCGCTCCGCATACCCTCGTGAGGGTCATCGGAACTTCTACCTGTGACGTGATGGTCGCTTCCTACGATGAGATAGGGAGCAAATGCATCCGTGGAATATGCGGACAGGTGGATGGAAGCGTGATTCCCGGGATGGTCGGTCTGGAAGCCGGCCAGAGCAGTTTCGGGGATGTGTACGCCATGTGGCGCAGGATGCTGGAATGGCCTATAAGGCAGTTCGCAGGACTGGACGACAACGCCCTTGAAGAGATCCATGCGAAGATATTTCCTGTCCTGAACGAAGCGGCTGCGGCCATGCCTATAAGCGAGAGCACCATGGTGGCCACGGACTGGATAAACGGAAGGCGTACTCCTGATGCGAATCCCTTGCTTCAGGGGACCATCGCCGGCTTTACGCTCGGTACCAATCCCGTCCGGGTATACCGTGCCCTGGTTGAATCAACGGCGTTCGGTACGAAGGCGATTTCGGACCGTTTCGCGGAGGAAGGCATCCGGATAGATTCAGTTATAGGAGTAGGTGGCATCGCCCAGAAGAGTCCTTTCGTTATGCAGACCATGGCTGATGTCCTGGGAAAGCCGATCAAGGTTAGCAAGTCCGACCAGGTGTGCGCACTTGGCGCCGCGATGTTTGCGGCTACTGCCGCCGGAGTATATGGCAAGGTAGAGGATGCCAGCGCTGCCATGAACAGCGGATTCCTCTGCGAGTATATCCCCGTCCCCGAAAATACCGAGGCGTACCGGGAACTGTACGGGAAGTATCTGAAACTGGGTGGTTTCACTGAAAAACAGATATTCGTCAAGTAACAATGAGAAGGATTTGTATTCTTGTGTCGCTCCTTTCGGCCCTGGCTGCATGTTCCGGGGAGAAACCGCAGTCGGGTTACCCGATAGACCCGGTTCCTTTTACTGCCGTCAAGGTCACTGATTCGTTCTGGGGGCAAAGGCTTGAGGCAAGCCGGAAGGTGACCGTCCCCCTTGCATTCAGCAAGTGTGAGGAAACCGGCCGGTATGACAATTTCGTCCGTGCAGTCCATCCTGATTCGACATACAGGATCGGAGGCTTCCCGTTCGATGACACCGACGTTTACAAGACAATCGAGGGGGCGAGCTATCTTCTGCAGACAAGCCCGAATCCGGCCCTGGAGGCATATATAGACAGCGTATTGACCATCGTGGCGGCCGCCCAGGAGCCTGACGGTTATCTGAATACCGCCCGTCAGATGAATCCCTGGCATCCGCACAGCTGGGTGGGTGGCAAGCGTTGGTCCGTGGAGGAGGTCAACAGCCACGAACTGTACAACCTCGGTCATATGATCGAGGGCGCGGTAGCCCACTATCAGGCTACGGGGAAGCGCAATTTTCTCGATATAGCCATCAAGTATGCAGACTGTGTATGCAGGGAAGTAGGTCTGGGTGAAGGGCAGGCTGACGTAATCCCCGGCCATGAGATAGCCGAAATGGCCCTTGCTAAGCTCTATCTGGCCACGGGCGACAGGAAGTATCTGGACCAGGCGGTTTATTTCGTAGAAAGACGCGGAAAGACCGGGACCAGGAATACATATATCCAGTCACACAAGCCGATACTTGAGCAGGATGAGGCCGTAGGCCATGCCGTACGTGCCGAATACCTCTATTCCGGAGTGGCAGACGTGGCCGCGCTGACCGGTATGACGGATTATATCGAAGCGATAGACCGGATATGGGAGAATATCGCCACGCGCAAGCTCTATATCACGGGAGGAGTCGGCGCCCGCCACGCAGGTGAAGCTTTCGGGGATGATTATGAACTCCCCAACGAGAGTGCATATTGCGAGACCTGCGCCGCAATAGGCAACGTTTATTTCAACTACAGGATGTTCCTCCTGCACGGAGAATCGAAGTATTTCGATGTACTCGAACGTACCCTCTATAATGCCCTTATAAGCGGAGTCTCGCTGGACGGGGGATCGTTCTTCTATCCCAACCCGCTGGAGTGCCGCGGGGCCTATGAGCGGCAGCCTTGGTTCGGCTGCGCCTGCTGTCCGTCGAATATCTGCCGGTTCATCCCGTCTCTGCCCGGGTATGTCTATGCTGTGAAGGATGACAGGCTTTATGTCAACCTTTATGTATCCGATACCGCAACGCTTGAGGTCGGAGGCAAGAGGGTGGATATTTCCCAGGAGACCGGATATCCCTGGTCAGGGGATATAGACATATCCATCGACAAGGCTCCCGGAAAGGAGTTTGCGATGATGCTAAGGATCCCTGGTTGGGTCAGGGGAGAAGTGACTCCCGGAGACCTCTACCGGTATGCTGACGGAAAGGTTCTCGGATATGGGGTAGAAGTGAACGGAGAGGCTGTATCCGCTGAACTCCAGGATGGCTATTTCGTGATCCGCCGCAGATGGAAGGCAGGCGACAAGGTATCCCTCCATCTCGATATGGAACCGCGCAGAGTTGTTGCCGACGATGCCATCGAGGCCGACCGTGGCCGTATCTCGTTCGAGCGAGGACCTGTCGTATACTGTGCGGAATGGCCTGACAACGAGGGTGTCGATGTACTTGACGTAAAGGTTCCTTCCAATGGACCGCTCGAAGTTGAGGAATGCCCCGGTCTGCTGGGCGGGGTGAACCGTCTGGTGGCTGGACTTGAAGGGGAAGGAAAGCTTACCCTGATCCCTTATTATGCCTGGGCCCACAGGGGACCCGGAGCTATGTCCGTATGGATTAAAACTGCTGAATGATGCTTGAAGGATTGAAAGAACAGGTTTGCAAGGCCAACCTGGCCCTGGTAGACCATGGACTGGTGCTTTTCACCTGGGGGAATGTCTCGGCGATCGACCGGGCCTCGGGCCTTGTGGTCATAAAACCTTCCGGGGTCCCGTACGACCGGATGATACCGGCAGACATGGTGGTAGTCGATCTTGACGGAAGGATCGTGGAGGGTGATCTGAAACCATCTTCAGATACCCCCACTCACCTTGTATTATACCGGGCTTTCCCTGAAACAGGGGGGATTGTCCATACACATTCAACGTTCGCGACCGCCTGGGCGCAGGCGGGAAAGGACATTCCGAATATCGGAACCACCCATTCGGATTATTTCCACAACGACATCCCTTGCACCGCTGACATGACCACCTGTCAGGTGAGGGGAGACTACGAACTAGAGACGGGAAATGTGATAGTTGAGCGTTTCAGGGACATCGATCCGGTTCATACCCCAGGTGTCCTCGTGAAGAATCACGGCCCCTTCAGCTGGGGCAGGGACGCTGACGAAGCCGTCCACAATGCCGTCGTGCTGGAGCAGGTAGCCAAGATGGCGTTCATCTCGATGACCCTGAACCCGGACTCGAAGATGAATCCGCTCCTTATCGAGAAGCATTTCTCAAGGAAACACGGTCCCGACGCCTATTACGGCCAGCCGTTGTAACTGTTACAGTTCCAAATTGACAGTCATCTTCTCCCCGGTGGCGGGATTGTAGCACCGGAAGACATAATTGCCAGTATCAAGCAGGTGATTGAATGATACAAAACGGTCTCCATTTACGATTTCATCCCCGGAATAGGTCTGCTGCATCGTAGATGAAGGCCAAATATTCCTTTGATTATAACTCCCGAATATGGGGGTATTCTCACCTTCTTTGCTCAAGCTCCAGTAAAGGCTGTCAAAGATTGAAAAAGAGGTTTTCCCCCATAGCCGATGCTCGTAATGGGCATTCAAATCAATCATACCAAACTGCAGCAGAGATGCAATCGGTCTGGTTGTGAAAACAATTATACTGCTCCTCCCTTGTGGTAAGGGAACCCACTTTCCGGATGATGGATCCTTCCTGGAAAGTGCAACCATGTCTCCTTCTTCAAGGGATTTCGTAACATGACACTCAAGACTGACAGGATAGCTCCTGCCTGGAATGTCCACCATGGCTGCTTTATCGTTTGATATATCTTCGAACGATATCCTTCCGCTGGGGGAGATGACTTCCTTTACATTCTCTCTCCGGTCGTATAGGACGTACCGTACCTCTATCTCGCCTCCAAGATAGCTATCATTATTGACAGACTGTTTAAGTAAT
>JAEEGI010005482.1_pt1 | contig 29208 bp, 24 predicted proteins | sample 8958751 | NCBI WGS metagenome assembly JAEEGI01 (sample SAMN16246545, study PRJNA631951) | gut metagenome | biome: gut microbiome; feature: rumen; material: KS-attached | host: Bos | place: Iran: Karaj | collected 2018-10 | reverse complement strand
TGGCCGGGGCAAGATTGTGCATATCTCCCGCAATGTACCTGTATCCTGGAATCTTCTGACATTTTTTGCGGCCTCCTTCAGTCCAGCAGGCAAGATTACCGGCAAAACGGTGAACGGGCATCATGTGCTCCCATTCTATTTTTCTGCCTTTGTTTTCATTTTTGCGGTATCTGAATCCGCAGGAGCCGTGATCGACCTTTTTAGGCTTCTTCCCGCTGTAGATCAGCCTGCATCCGCAGTAGAGTGTTGTATTGAATCGTGAGTATTTCCCGTTTCTCGCCTCGAAGTAGATCCTTCCGAGCTGCTTGAGCGCATTCTGATAGTTCTGCCGGACTTCCCGGTTTTGTTCATGGTTGCCGCGGGATGAAACCGTGGAAATGTCTGCGGAGAACAGAAAAAGAAGAAGAAAGACAGAAGGAAAGAAAAATTTGGCCCGCATGATTTTCCAATGCTGAAACTGTATATTTGTTATGCGACAGTGTGTGGCGTTTTATGGTAAAACTGCAAACATCAGCAAGTATGCCAACAATGCAGAATATTTTCAACATTAATCTTTGCAGATGAATGATACAACTGGCATTCCACAGATAAGGCTGCTTAATAACTCGTGAAATTAAATGACATGTTTAAATTCGAAATTATGCTTTTTTATTTTGCAGAAATTGCTTATTGTTAAGATGCTCACTGAGAATATTCAAAGATATGATAGACTGTTCGGCAGTCAGGTTTGTCCTGCCTGAAATATGTTAAGAGGTGAAGTGTAATGTTGAAATACATAGGTGTCGGTTCAGAGTTATTCCATAAGCTGATTGAAAGTGACTGCTATTATGTAGATAAAACGCTCTTCATAAGAACTGTCTTTCAGGATAACCAGTCCGATGTAATGTTAATTACCAGACCGAGACGGTTCGGAAAGACTCTCACCATGTCCACCTTCTATGATTTTCTGTCACTTGATCCGGAGAATCCCGGAGATGTTTCCCGTCAGGAAAAATGGTTTAAGAATACGGAAATCTTTAAGGACAAAGAATTCTGCAGCAGGTACATGGGAAAGTTTCCGGTGATATTTGTCTCTCTGAAATCTGTTGAAGGTAATGATTTTGCAGAAGCATACAGACAGTTCGCTTCAACTGTCCATAAAATGTTTAGTCAGTTTCGGTATCTGGCATCAAGTGACAGGTTAAGCAGCGATGAAATTGAGAATTTCAGACTGTACCTTAATAAATCCTACCTCACAGATATAAATAACAGCAATGATATCAAGGACTCTCTGGCAACACTTACATCACTTCTTTATAGGCATCACGGAATAAAACCGATAGTTCTCATAGACGAATATGATGTTCCAATCGCCAAAGCTGCACATAAAGAATACTACGATGATATGATTGATGTAATCAGACTGTTCCTTGGCAATGCTCTGAAAACCAACTTTAATCTGGGAAGAGCAGTACTTACAGGATGTCTGAGAGTGGCAAAGGAAAGTATTTTTACCGGACTGAATAATCCTCTTATCTGTTCAGTTCTTAATTTGGGAAATAAAGATATTTCCAGTGGAATAGGTTTTACAAAGGAAGAAACCCTGGATGTTCTGTCATATTACGGATTGTCAGATTACTATGACGAAGTGAGGAAAAACTATGACGGCTATTATTTCGGTTATGTAAACATGTACTGTCCCTGGGATGTAATGTCATTCTGCAATGAGAACTACCTGCAGGCTGGCGTGGAGGGTGCAGATATCACCGCAGAGAACTACTGGATAAACACCAGCGGCAATGATGTAATCGAAGAATTCATGGGTTACTTAAAGTCTGAAGATACAGACATGATGCAGAAACTTCTGGATGGAGAATCTATCATTACGCCGGTAAGCGCATCTCTGTGCTACGGAGATTTAATAAAACATAACATAACAGATTTCTGGACTTTGCTTCTATATACCGGTTATCTTACCTTCGATCCCAGGTACCGTTCTGAAACGAAAGGCGAATACAGACTGTATATTCCGAACGAAGAAATTAGAGAATGCTTTAAAACCAAAATTATGGATTTCTTTAAGAGAGATACCCAAATGCAGAATTTCTCTGCAGATTTCATAAAAGGTCTGTTCAACGGTGACGGAGAAAAGGTGGAGAGCAGTCTGACCGGGCTGCTGACAAAATATGTATCAATAAGGGATTTATCAACAAAAGCTCCGAAGGAGAATTACTATCATGGATTTGTGAACGGTCTGCTGGTAAGTGGAGCATCTCTTGTAGAAAGTCACAAATCCAATGCTGAATCTGGAGATGGTTATGCAGATATTATCGTGGCATCTAGAAGTCAGGACATCGTTGTTGTTCTGGAATTAAAACAGACAGACAAACCATTTGGAGCCAGAATAACAATTTCAGAAAAAGCACTTGAGCAGGTTCTTGAAAAGAGATATGCCGATGTGTTTCTAAATGATCCAGCGGTAAAAAATATATATGCCTATGGAATATGTTTTTACAAAAAAATATGTTCTGTAAAATGCCGGAAATTGAAATGACGCACAGTCCTGATTCAGCAACCAACCAGACGTAAAGTCAAAACAACTGTTTTTATGCAGAGCATTAGAATAGTGTTTTATTCAGTTCTGCCCGCGTACAGTCCGGGTGAATGTTAGTCTCTGGTTACCCCGGGTGTTCTGACGGGGGCCGTGTGAAAATTTTGTTAAAACACTGAAAAGAAGCTGTTTTTATACGTCAAAATTGTCAGTTTGAGTCTGAAATACCAACAATTTCTTGCTTTTGTTGCGTTTTTTGAGTAAAAAGAAAGTAGGTGTCAGTTGCAGGAGTTGGTATGGGTGATTTTCGTGAACCTCTGGGATTCATGGATGCAAGCTATCTGGAAAGCCTGCTGTCTGACAGGGGAATTTGTCCTGCGCCGACCGATCAGTACGATGATCAGAATCAAGGCAAGAGTCAAAGCCAGAACCATGGTCGGCGTCAGAATTCTTCCAGACGTGAAAACCCTTTCAGTCTAGGATTTCGCCGGAGTGATGCACCTTCAGTAAAAACTATTCAGCCCGACACGGCTGAAATTCTGACTAATTTTGAACTTGATGAGAGAGCATACAATAATTTAGAAAGACAGATTATTGATATTTTCAGGACAGGCGGTTTGCTGGACAAAAATACAACTTTTTTCAAGGAAAGGCAGCCTCAGATTCAGATGGTCAAGTCCATAATCACAGCAGTCCGAGAAAAAAGAAATCTGGTGGTGGAAGCAGGCACAGGTACGGGAAAAACTTTCGCCTATCTTATCCCGCTGCTGAAACTGGGCAGAAGGGTTGTTGTAAGTACCAGAACTCTGAATCTGCAGGATCAACTGCTTAAAAGAGATATTGAGCATATAAAGAGGATCCTGGGGAGTGACTACAGGGTGGAAGCTCTGAAGGGAAGAGCGAACTACGTCTGTCTTTCCAGACTCAACGGTCTGGACAGTGCCAAATTCAGAAATACATCTGCTGCGAATGAGGTAACCGTAAAGGGTGATAAATATCAGTTTCAGTCGTCAATTCTCAAGATCAGAAATTTCCTTGATCGCGAGTCCAGCGGTGATCTTTCTCTGCTGGATTTTCGAGATTTTGAGCAGAGCTTTATTGATAAAATTGCGGCTCATTCCCATACATGTCGCGGAACAAGGTGCAAATTTTATGGCACATGCTATGTTAACCAGGCCCGCAGCAGAGCTGATGATGCAGATCTTCTCATAGTTAATCACAGTCTTCTTCTTCAGAACTATCTCAGAAATTTCGCTCTTTTCAATTCAAATCCCGATGTGATTGTTTTTGATGAGGGACATCATCTGCCGGAGGTGGTGAGAGGTACCTTTACTGACGAATCCGGAAGCTCAGCCATGAGAAAATGCTGTTCAACTCTGGAGGAAATTGCCAGGGATCGCACCATGAAGGGCAAGGTGCATGATGATCAGACGTTCTCCAATGCCATAGGCATTGTTCGTGAGGATCTGGAATTTCTGCTGAAGGACATTTCAAAGGATCTGTTTTTTGAGATGAAGAAGGTTTCTTCAGAGCAGTTTTCCTCGGATAAAAATCCTCGGTTTTCTGTTCTGCTCAGCGAGGCAAAGAGCGGGAACCCGAAGATTACCGGTGTGCTACGTCGTCTGAAAGAACAGCTTGAGTATCTTCATGCGGATTTCAAATCGGTTATTTCAAAATTTGCCGTTCAGGATGAAAAGGGTAATCCTCTGCGCAGTCTTATTGCTGCTGTAGATGGTTTTATTACAGATACTGCGGCTCAGGCGGAGTCTTTTATTGATGAAGGAGAACCTTCGCCTTCAATAGTGAATCTTATTGTTTCGACCCAGAATTCGTTTTCTCTGCAGTCTGTTCCCCTTGATGTTTCACATATATTTCCGAACAGAATACTTGATGCCGGCTATCCTGTAAGAACAGGAGCCGAAGCGTCAGATGATGACGATGACTGGGATGATGACGACGATTTCAAAAATGAGGAGGATAATGTTTTCTCTGAGAAAAAGATTTCCTGTGAAGACGGTGATGATCTGTCTGAATTTTCGGATGATACGGGCAGTTCCGGAAATTCCTCCGGAGCAGGTCCTTCCTTCAAAAAGCCGGTTTATGTATTTACCTCAGCCACGATTACGTCAGGGAATACTTTTGAGAAATTCTGCGGATGGCTGGGAATTAAGGACGAACTTCATCTCAGGGTGAATTCTCCCTTTGATTATCCTAATCAGGGTTTTATTTATCTTCCGGATTTTATTCCCCAGGGCAAAGTGGTGGGAGAGGAGCATGCAAGGCAGATTGTTGATTATTCTCTGCCTCTGCTTAATGCCATTGACGGAGGATTTCTCATTCTGTGCACCAGTAATTTTGTAATGAGCAGAGTTTACAATCTGCTTAAGAACAATCAGGTGCTCGGTAAGAGGCGGATTTACTCCCAGAGCCTTACGAGCAAGGTGGAAATAGTCCGCAGCATGCTTCGTTACGGAAATGTGGTGACTGTTGCCACATCATCATTCTGGGAGGGAGTGGATATTCCTGGTGACGCACTTTCCTGTGTGATAATAGACAGATTTCCATTCAAGCCTATGGATACACTCCAGAAATCACTGTCAGACTATATCACCATGGTTCTTCACGGCAATTCATTTATGGATCTGTCGCTTCCAGAAATGATTATTTCTCTTAAGCAGGGAGTCGGCAGACTTATCAGATCTGAGGACGACTTCGGAGTGGTGGCCATAGCGGATGATCGGATTGTCCGGGGACCGTCATATGGAAGGAAGGTTTTAAATGAGCTTCCTCCTTTTGCCCAGACCGGCTCGGTGACGGAAATAGGAAGAAAGTGGCGGCAGCATAGGGAAAATATCAGAAACAGACAGGAGCAGACAGAATTGGCGGAAGAGCAGGAAATTGAGGAGATTCTTAACAGCGTTGACTTTGAAGATAAATCTCTGGAATCCTGGATTGATGATATTGACGAGTAGATCTTTCATGAAAATTCACCGGGGTAGACTTTTGGATTCGCGGAAACTTGTTACGATGACTCCTTCTGTTTAAAAACTGATTGACTGTTGATATTGTTTCTGCAGGAGTTTATTATTCCGGCAGCTGCAGGTTTCTTTCCGGATACAGGATCAGTCGCCTGCACGTTGTTCCCGATTTCATTTTTTCTTTGATTTTATTATGAATATACTGGCTATTGATACAGCTACCGAGGCATGTTCCGCAGCTCTTTACAGAGACGGTGCAGTTTTTTCGAGACGAAAGGTTATACCGCAGGGCCATACAGACGTGATCCTTGACATGTGTGATGAACTGCTTGCGGAATCAGATCTGCAGAAAAAGGATCTGAATCTGATAGCCTGCGGCAGGGGACCCGGATCCTTTACCGGAGTGAGAATTGGTATTGGAGTTGCCCAGGGATTGAGTTTCGGTCTTGGTATTAAGCTTTTGGGTATTTCTGATCTTATGATCCTGGCCCAGGGCTGCATCAGACGAAGCGGAGCGGATAATATTGCCGTTGCCATTGATGCGAGAATGGGAGAGGTTTATTTCGCACTGTTTTCCCGCCATGACGGTGCTGCGGAACTAATCGGAGCTGAAAAGGTGTGTTCTCCTGCAGTCGCCGCAGAAGAAATACTTCTGCATTTCGGACAGAAGAGTTTTATCGTTGCAGGTACAGGTTTCAATGCCTATGATGAACTGAAAAAGCTGATTGAAGATTACCTGCCGGCTGTTTCCTCCGATATGCTTCCGGACGCTGTGGATATTCCTGAACTTGCCATGAGGCACATGGGTGAGGCTGATGAACCGGAAAATATCATTCCTGCATATCTCAGAAATGATGTTACATGGAAAAAGGTGGGAGAGCAGCAGAAGAGCAGGTGCTAAATCCCTGTGAGACTCAGCATCTGAAAACAGGATCGCCGGAAATTTTCCGGACGGTATACTGATAAAAAGTATTAGGTCTAAAATCAAGATTTTACTAATACGATAAAACTACAGCCGGCTTTGTCAGAAAACCGGCTGTTTCAGTGTGAAATTCTGCTCCTGATGACTTTAGTTCTTTTTGTCACCGGAATCACCAGTACAATCGTCTTCTGTCGGCAACTGGCTTACATCAGCCATTTTTACCTTCAGTGCCTCGGCATAGCACTTCTCCTTCTTTGGACGGGCCTGGGAAGGTTTGAGATTCTGTACGGATATATCACATTTGTTGAGGTTGGCTATATATGTATCCTCAATTTTACGGCGGTAGTATCTGATCTTTTCGTTATGAAGATCCTTACAACCGCGAATAATTTCCTCCTCGTTTTTGGCATTCTTTTTCTCTGCCAGCTTCTTCTTCTCTTCCTTGATCTTCTGAAGCATTACCAGTTCACTTGGAGAAAAAACCGTGTCTATCATGTTGACGTTTGCAGTTGCATCATCTCTGGGAGGATGCTGCGAGTAGTGTGTAACTCCCTTATTGTCAACCCAGCTGTATACCTGGGCTGAATTTACGGTCCCAGCGGACAGCACAACAGCTACGAGTGTCAAGCTGTACAATATTACTTTTTTAAACTTGAACATTCAAATGACCTTCCCTGGTTTTTGCAAATCCTGTTTTATGATTATATACATTCTGAAAATAGATTTTTATACATATATCAACGGATGAACAAAAAAACAGGACTTAGATCATGTTTACAGGAATTACGATGCTTCAAATCAGGAATTACGATGTTTCAAATGTTGCCTTCCTGTTTTTACCGCAGGTTTAAAGCGGAAAGTTTTATCATGTCGAGAAGGTGATAATGATCGTTACTCTGTTTGGGCGTAACTGACCGATATCGGTTCGAGCACCGCGAAATTCTTTTTCAGAACACCGTCCCTTAGTGAGTACTGGCAGTTGATAACAATTCCGGACAGATAATTAAGATCCCAGTCGAGCCACAGCCTGTTGCTCTTCATGTTTACACCCATGAGGAAGGAAAATATCATTTTGATGACGCCGCAGTGGGTAACGGCAATCACGTTCTGGCGTCTATTAATAAGATCCTCCAGAACTCTGCAGGCTCGGTGACGCAGTTTTGATATCGGTTCCGCTCCTTTAATTTTCGCATATGCCGGACGGGTCATGGCTGTTTTCAGAATTTTTTTCTGTCTTTTCGTGTAATCCCCAAACGGAAGCCCGTCCAGTTCCCCGAGATATATTTCCTGCAGATCTGATATTATTTCAATCTCATTTCCGCTGCCGATCACCTGCCTGAAGATTTCAGCTGTCTTTCTGCATCTCGTAAGAGGAGATGAACAGATTCTGAAATTTTCGAGATTTCTTCCTGCTGCAAAATTTTTAAAATCATCTGTATTAGGCGTGAATATATCGACATCAGTTCTTCCGTATATGCAGGGCATGCATGACGGTTTCGCATGTCTGATTAGATAAATCGAATATTCTGTAATATTGTTTGTATCTGATTCTGAATTTGACATCTCTGAGTTTCTCTTTTAGACCTTTTTATCAGCGTTGAAACATTTTGTTTGACGGCGGATATTATGCCGCCATTTACTGATTGAACGGCAGATCTGCAATATTCTGTGCCTGTTAAGTTCCGGCAGCAGAATATTACGGTCATGAATTTCCCGCAAGTCATTCTACCAGTTTTGTTTTTTAGTGGGTAAAGGATTTGATGTTCATATGAAGACCTTATCCGTGACATACACTTGTGTTTTGAAATCGGGGAATTATCGGCAGTCTGAAAAAAGCTACAGTTTAGGTTCAATCTATTTTTATGATCTCTGTTGTAAGTCAGTTCCGCTTTGTTGATATTTCATTTCTCACTTTGCTATACTGAAACCGTCTGTATTAATGTCACAGGTAAAAGCTTCGTTCACAAGTGAGCTGAGGACGTAAAAGTGGCTTCGGTTATTTCTGATATCCTGTCCAAATATTATAAGAATTTTCTTGCCGCCGGCACCGGCGACTGTTTTTTTTTGACTGTTGACGATCAATCAGCCTTTACCACCTGTGCAGACTCCTTCTGTCAGGAAAATAATTTCAAACACGTTGTCAAACTGCAGCTCACATCAGAAGCTACAATAGCTCCTCTGAATATGGTTTCGTCTATTTTTATGGCGCTTGCCAGGGAAATAGATCCTAATCATCCGGAAAATGTAATATCCAATCTGGCTCTGCTGAATCCTGAGCGCAAGCCTATTGTGGATTTTATTACCACAGGCAGATTGGAGGATCTGACGTTTCCTCTTCCTGATGATATTACCTATTACGGACAGCTCTATACCCGTGTGTTTGGCGAGCTTCTTAATGAACTAACAAAGGGCAATGAGCCTTTTCTGATTTTTATTGCCAATTTTCAGTATGCGACTCAGGCTATTCTGCAGTTTTTTTCAAGTTTTGCTCATCAGAAAAAGCATTCCGGCCGTTTTCTGATTTTCTGCTCCTTTGCACCGGTAGAACGCGGTCAGCACACAGATGTGGATGACTGCTGGGCGAAGTGGATGTGGGACATGGAGTGTCGGGGCAAGATAGTTCATGTGCGAAACCGTCTTAACCGTACAACCAAAATTCACTGGCCGACACCGTCCGGTGAATATCCCGGCAACGGAATTAATGAGCGTCTGGATCTGGCACAGCATCTCATAAATCTCCTGTGCTTCAGGGAGGCTCACGGGATCCTCTCCGCCATGTATTCCAAATCATTTCAGAGTATGTCGCTGCAGTTTAAGATCAGACTGACTCTTCTGCTGGGCAGAACACAGCTTTTTTCCGGAATGCATGAGGATGCTCTTGTAACTTTTGATCGTCTCAATGATCTGGGGCAGTCCCATAATGACGAGAGAACCCTCTGTCTTTCAAATCTTGAACTTGCCTACACGAACATCTTCCGCGGAGATTTCAAGTCAGCCAACCGGTATATCACCTACAGCCTGAAGTTTGCCCAGAATTTTGCATCTGAAAATATTGCCCTCAGAACCCGTTTCTGCGAGTTTTTCATTTGCGACTGTGCCGCTGTTGCCTTTCCGTTTCATCGTATAAAAATGCTGATTGATGATCTGAGAGTGGCCGGAATGCTGAGGGAAATGGTTTATGTAATGGCAAGAACCTATTCCCAGGAGCCGTTTAATCAGGGAATTCTGACCAATAAAATGTGCATCAGCTATGTTGACGATGCGATAGAGATTGCTCAGAAGGAGAATCTTCCTCTTGAGGAGGCCGCAGCCCATCATGCAAGAGGAGTCATAAGTGTAAAGCTTGGAGAGATTGGCGAGGCCATAACGTATTTTCAGATGAGTGACAAAATACGCTCCCGTCTCAATATTCCTTCTGAACTGGCAAAGATTAAAAACGGAATCGGTTACCTCTTCCTTCTCAAGGAGGATTTTACCAATGCTCTGAAGTATTTCGTCGATGCCATGAGAACTGTAATTAATCTGAGTGACGTCTCAGAGATTTCAAGTACTCTTTACAATCTGGCATGGGGTTATTTTCTGATTGGAGAGAATGAGGGAACTTTGAAGGTTCTCAACACTCTGTGGGAAATACTGAAAATAAAGGATACAAAGTACTTCCCGTTCAAGAATATTCATGATGTGTTTCTTCTGCAGGGATATGCTTATTTCTGTCAGGGACATATTGTTCATGCAGCAAGGGCGGTGCAGAACAGTCTTAATCTGGACATAGATGTGTCTGATCAGGGCAGTTTCATGCGTCCTCTGCTTCAGGCCATGATTGCCCAGGTTCATCACGAGCACAACCGTTCTTATGAATTTATAAATGAAGCCAGACTTGCGTGGAGCAAGAATCAGAGTCAGCTCAGTCCTCTGCATGAAATGCTGTTTTATTCATGTCTGATATACATCTACCGCGGCTGGGGCGATTATCAGCTGGCGTATACCGCTCTCAAACGCGGCGTGTGGCTGTGTAAAAAAAATGATTATAAGCTGCACGGTTATAAGAAACTCAGAATGAGCTGGAACAGGAGAGCAGTGCTTCTGGATATCAATGTTGAAATTCCGTATTCCGAGCTTAAGCAGATCCTTTATATGATCCAGCAGGAACAGACCATGGCAGATCTCTGGAAGCAGGTGTGCGGCATGAAGTTATGCTCGATCCTCCAGAAGCTGACCAGCACTTCCGATGATCTTTCGTATATTTCCTCGGAAACTCTTCGACTTCTGTGCATGCATTACAATGTGCAGGGCGGATTTGTCTATCTTGTAACAGGCAAGCGTTCAAAAAATGAGATGATTGCCTCCTACAGCCAGCTGAAGAATTTTATTTTCTCATACGAAAAGTTTGAAAAGTTCATAAAAACCCACGGACATTCCGAACAGAATATCTATTCAAAGGTTGAAATAGGCAACAATACCCTGTTTTCCTCCGTAATACTCCTTCCGCTCAAGGATGCGGGGCAGATTATCGGTCATATAGTTCTGACGACCTATATCGGCGATTTTGTAACTGATGCCGAGGAGATGGAAACCTTTAAGTTTATTGCCAATCAACTGGCAAGCAAGATAGTCAATTTAAGACAGAGAGAACAGCTTGTCATTCTGAGCACCAGGGATCAGCTTACAGGACTTAAAAACCGTCAGTACTTTACCCAGGCTCTCAAGGGCATAAAAAAGGAGAAAAACTGCTGCCTTGCTTTTATTGATCTTGATAATTTCAAGCATTATAACGATACCTTCGGTCATGAGGTTGGTGACAAACTTCTGATCTGGTTTTCCGAGATCCTCAACAGGATTGAATCTGATCGCTGTCAGGTATGCCGCTGGGGCGGTGATGAATTTGTTGTTCTTTTCACTGATACATGTCATGAGGATGCTCTCGGAGACATGGTGAGGATCAAGGAGGAGCTGAGGGATAAGAACGGATTTGTTTATGAACTTCAGAGATTTCTGAGACGTCAGATTACTCTTGATCCTTCGAACTATCTCGATTTTTCTGCCGGTCTCTGCTATGCGGAAAATGCCACTGATTCCATTGATGATGAAACAATGCTTCAGATAGCTGACAGTACGCTTTACGAAGTGAAGCGTTCAGGCAAGGCTCAGATAGTTTCAGCCAAATACAGGATCGACGGAGGCAATGCGAGAGTGTAGACTTGCGAAATGTCTGTATTTAAACTGCAGACCTGTTGTGAACAGTTCACAGGATTCAGCTAATCTAGTGTATTTTGATAAATAAGAGGAAAATCATATGGCTTCATTAAAAGGAACAAAAACAGAAAAGAACCTGCTGACAGCTTTTGCCGGTGAGTCTCAGGCAAGAAACCGCTACACATTTTTTGCTTCAGCAGCCAAGAAGGAAGGTCTGGTTCAGATTTCAAAGATTTTTGAGGAGACTGCCGAACAGGAGAAGGAGCACGCCAAACGCTTTTTTAAATTTCTCGAGGGAGGATGTGTTGAGATCACGGCATCATTTCCGGCCGGTGTTGTAGGAACAACTCTTGATAATCTCAGGGCTGCCGCTTCAGGAGAAGACGAGGAGTGGAGCAGTGCATATCCTGAATTCGCCCGCATTGCGAGGGAGGAGGGCTTTGATGAGGTTGCTGCCGTTTTTGAAAATGTTTCTGTAGCTGAGAAGCAGCATGCAAAAAGATATCACGCACTTTATGACAATCTCATGGCTGGCAGGGTGTTTAAAAAGGATCAGGTTGTTATCTGGCGCTGCCTTAACTGCGGATATATTCATGAAGGTACCGAAGCTCCTGAAAAATGTCCTGCATGTGCTCATCCTCAGGCTTATTTTGAGGTGCTCGGAGAAAACTGGTAGTAATTCCGCTGACATTTTTTCTGACTGTTAAAAAGTCAGGTCCTGACCGGCTCTGTCTTGTCATTGCAGCAGAAGATGAACTGTTGGTAATTTGACAGAGGCAGCCGGTTCTTTTTCCCTGCCAGTTTAAAATCTGGGAAAGATTCAGTTCTGACGGTGTATACAGTTGAGATTGGTGTCAAAGTTCATGAATGCCGGTGAGTTGAATCGGGTGTTTTCGCTGACTGTACGCCTGTGATGCTATTTTCTCACTCTTTCATGATGCTGCCGAACGGACAGCTTCAATTCTTCACTGATATTCTGTACAGACATTTCGTAATGTAATCCGGCATTTTGCATAAGGAGTATATCTTGACTATTCTTGCAGCTTTTATGGTTCCTCATCCACCTCTTATCGTTCCAGCCATCGGACACGGAGATGAAAGAAAGGTTTCCGCCACTATCGAGGCCTACAAAAGGGTTGCCAGGGAAATAGCGGATCTTAAGCCCGATACCATTATCATCTCCAGTCCTCATGCTCCGCTGTATGCCGATTATTTTCACATTTCACCAGGCACTTCAGCTCACGGTGATTTTGCCAGGTTCAATGCCCCGGAGATTTCATTTGACGCAGATTATGATGCAGCTCTGGTATCAGCAGTGGAAAAGGAGGCAGGAAAAACAGACTTTCCTGCAGGTACGCTTGGCCACGATGACGGACTTGATCACGGTACCATGGTTCCGCTGTGGTTTATAAACCAGTTCTACAGAAATTTTTATCTTGTCCGCACAGGACTTTCCGGACTTTCACTCTATGAACACTACCGTTTCGGCGAAATTGTTGCACGCGAGGCGGATAGGCTTAACCGCCGCTATGTATGGGTTGCCAGCGGAGATCTGTCCCACAAGCTGAAGGAGGATGGACCTTACGGTTTTGCTCCTGAAGGTCCTGTTTATGATCAGAAGATAATGGATGCTGCCGGAAGGGGCGCTTTCGGCGAGTTTATTGATTTTGATGAGAATCTCTGCGACAGAGCTGCGGAGTGCGGACACCGTAGCTTTACCATGATGGCCGGAGCCCTGGACGGTTTTAAGGTAAAAGCAAAAGTTTTCACTCATGAGGATGTGACCGGTGTCGGCTACGGTATCTGCAGTTTTTATCCCGAGGGCATGGATGAGAGCAGGCATTTTCTGGCTGATCGGGAAAATGCCGAACTGAGACGTGTCACTGAACTGAGGGAGAAGAATGATCCGTTTGTGGCGCTTGCCAGAAAATCCATAGAGAGTATTGTAACCCGTCATGAAAAAATGGAGCTTCCGTCATCTCTGCCCGATGAAATTGTCAGTGCAAAAGCAGGATGCTTTGTTTCAATTCACAAGCAGGGAAGACTGAGGGGCTGCATCGGTACAATTTCTCCTGTAAGAGACAGTCTGGCTGAGGAAATCATTGATAATGCAGTCTCCGCTTCTGTCAGAGATCCGAGATTTGATCCAATTACCCCAGAGGAACTAAAATGGCTTGAAATCAACGTGGATGTTCTCTCTGAACCGGAGGACATTTCATCTCCGGATGAACTTGATGTGAAACGCTACGGTGTAATTGTCACATACAGAGGTAAACGGGGACTTCTTCTTCCTGATCTGGATGGCGTTGATACGGTTGAGCAGCAGATTGCCATTGCCAGAAGGAAGGCCGGCATAGGAGAGCGTGATCCTGTTTCACTTCAGCGTTTTGAAGTTATCAGGCACAGGTAGGCGTTTATGACTGTTACCTGCAGGGTGTGTTTCAGAAAATGCCGGCTCCGGGAAGGTGAGACGGGCATTTGCGGGGTACGCAGATGTGCCGACGGTGCCGTGGTGCCGATTAATTACGGTGTTGCAACGGCTCTTGCTCTTGATCCCATCGAAAAGAAGCCGCTTTACAGATTTATGCCGGGGAGCATGATCCTTTCCATAGGCAGCTACGGCTGCAATCTGCACTGTCCCTTCTGTCAGAACAGCGATATTTCCTGGTCTGAGGATGCTTTCCTTCATGCGGGAGAATACCGCCGCATCACTTCCCGGGAACTTGCCGATCTGGCTGTTTCTCTGAAGTGCAGGGGAAATATCGGTGTTGCTTTTACATATAACGAACCTCTTGTCAGTTATGAGTTTGTCGCTGAAACATCAAAGCTTCTGCATGAAAGAAATATGAAGAGTGTCATGGTAACCAACGGTACTGCCGATCTTTCTGTTCTTGCAGAACTCAGGGATCTGGTGGATGCCATGAACATAGATCTGAAGGGTTTCAGCAGCAGATTTTACAAATCAGTGCTGAAGGGTGATCTGGATATGGTTAAAACTTTCATAGCCCAGGCTGTAAGACAGTGTCATGTTGAGCTCACAACCCTGATTGTTCCTCATGAAAATGATTCAGATGAGGAAATCATCAGCATGGCAAAATGGATTTCCGGTTTAACTGATGAGGACGGCAGGAATATAGGAAAGAGCATTCCATGGCATCTTTCACGCTTCTTTCCCCGGTTCAGAATGACAGATCGCCCTGCAACAGACGTGAAGAGAATATATCACCTTGTTGCTCTGGCACAGCAGGAGCTGGATTATGTCTACCCGGGGAACTGTTAGACTTTCTGATTTGTAAAATGGCACAGATCTCTGAGTACGCATTCCCCGCATAAAGGATTTCTTGAGCGGCAGGTGTACCGGCCGTGGAGAAGGAGATAGTGGTGGGCGTGGAGCTTATATTCATCCGGAATGATCTTTGTCAGATCTTCGCTGATCCTGTCAGGATCATCAGAATCCGTGAGTTCAAGCCTTTGGGAAACTCTTCGGATATGAGTATCCACGGCAATTACCGGTTTTCCGAATCCCACATTAAGCACTACTCTTGCGGTTTTGCTTCCCACTCCCGGCAGTGATATCAGCTCATCAAATGTTTCCGGAACCGTACTGCCGTATTTTTCCTGAAGAATGACCGATGTTGCAGCAATATTCCTGCTTTTGCTGCCGGCAAGACCTACGGTTTTAATATGCTCAAAAATACCTTCGGCTCCGAGTGCTGCCATGGATCCGGGATCCGGTGCTGCTGAAAACAGGGCGGGAGTTACCAGATTGACTCTTTCATCAGTTGTCTGAGCCGATAGCATCACGGCTACAAGCAGCTGAAAGGTATTTTTGTAGTTCAGTTCGCTTTTCGGATTTCTGATAACCTTTTTCAGTCTGCCTAAAACTTCTGCAGCTTTCTTTTCCCTGTCCATTCTGTTTCCGGTATGTTCCTCTCTCTTCTGTGCGGATCAGAACTGACCGCCTCCGGTCCCTGTTTTTAGATTATGATCTGCTGATGGCATTTCTCAGAGCAATTATAAGACCGATGGTTATAAATGCGCCAGGCGGGAGTATGGCTATGATCAGTGTTTTATCAGCAGGAAGCACCACAAGATATTTGTCGGCAAAATATTCTCCGAAGAGCTTGTTAAGTCCCTGGAAAACGGTTCCGAAGCCTAAGATCTCTCTGATGGATCCCACCAGGATCATTATCATGGTGTAGCCGATACCTACAAACATGGCGTCAAGCAGAGACATGAAGGGATTGTGCTTCATGGCATATGCTTCCGCATGACTTATGATGATGCAGTTTGTAACAATCAGTGAAATGAATATTCCCATGGATTCGTAGACAGTGAACATGAAGGTCTGCATCAGAATTTCTGTTACTGCCACAAGAGTTGAGATAATGAGAATATACGATGGTATGCGCACCTCAGGAATAATGATCCGCCGGCACATGGATATTGTCACGTTGCTTATGGTCAGCACTATTGTGGTGGTGAGCGCAAGTCCAAGGGCCGTAACGGCTGTTGTGGTAACCGCAAGAGTTGGACACAGACCGAGGATCTGCACAAGTATGGTATTGTTTTTCCATACGTCCTGTTTGAATAATTCGACTATTTCCTTAAACATTTTCGTCCAACCTGATTAATCATTCTGGATGCAGCTTTTGTCGCTGATCATGCGGTTGCCCTTTTTGCTGAAATATTCAAGAAGAGCTTTTTCCGCATTGACAATGGCTCTTGGTGTCACTGTTGCACCTGTGACATAGGTGAAGTCACCGCCGTCCTTTGTAATTGCGAATTTCTTGCGGTTATACAGAGACGCACCTCTGAACTCCTCCAGCCAGTTGCTGTTTGCGGGAAGAACTCTGTCTCCGAGACCCGGGGTTTCATGCTGACTTACGATCACTACCTGCAGAATTTCACCTTTGGCATTGATGCTGGTGAGCAGCTCAATGGCTCCGCCGTAGCCTTTCATTGTATTGCTTCGGATGATATAGCCAACCGGACGGCCTTTTTTATATGCCGTGTAGAATTCATATTCTTCTCCGTTGGTTATAGTATCATCTGAATACAACTTGCATGATTTTATCAGATCATTGTTGTATTTGATGCCGGGCAGCATTTCTGCCATCTGCTTGTTAAGCCGTTCCTTTTCCGCAGTTTTCACAAATGTTTCGTAGGTTTTTTCGTGAACTGCAACGATAATTGAAAGACACAGGCAGGTCAGAATTCCGAGATAAAGACCTGTGATTATGCTTCCCTTTACTATAGGTTTCATGCTTTCCTGCCTCCGTCTCCGAATCTTTTCGGTTTTATCATCTTATTGATTACGGGGTTGAAACTATTGCCGAGCAGTGCGGCAAAGGCTATGGCATCAGGGTAACTTCCGAATGTTCTTATTATTACGGTAAAAAATCCTATTATGGCTGCAGACAGAGCCTTGCCGCGCAGCGTGGTTGGCGACGATACCGGATCGGTAATTATAAAGAATGCTCCTGCCATGGTGCTTCCGATAAAAAGGTGCTCCCAGTTGGCAATTGTGTTGAAGCCGTACTTTAATCCGAGCATATTTATGATCAGCGCCGTGGCGTAGATTGAAACAGTAAAAGCAAACGGCTGAATAAAGGTTATAAATCCCGTTATGATCAGAAACAGTCCGCCTATAATGTACGCTGAGGCAAGAATAATGCTTCCGTGTGATTCTATGGTTATATCTGATGAATCACTGTCTACATAGTGCACGATACCTTTGTATTCGAAAAGCTCCCTGAAATCGTTAAGAGGAGTTGCAAATGTTGAACCGTCGTTTTCCATGATGGCTTTCATGGTTTTATTGTTGGTATCAATGATCATCTGCTTTTTGATGTCGCTGTGATCCATCAGCAGCATCTGGAGAGAATATTCAGGATTGTAGATTTCAAGATTGCGTGTGCTTGGAACAACCCATCCTCCCATGGCGGACGGCACAGAAATCAGCAGAAAGATAAAGCCTGCCATGGCAGGGTTGAAGGTGTTCTGGCCAAGACCGCCGAAGGCGTGCTTGACTATCAGTACTGCAAATGTAAGCCCGAGCAGCGTCATCCAGAGAGACAGGTAGGGAGGTATTGCAAGACAGTACAGCCAGACTGTTACCTGAAGTGACAGATCCTTAAGCCCTGCAGAAGCAGGTCTGCGGCGCAGCCTGTAGGCTGCAGCTTCAAGCAGAGAACCCCATATCGTGCAGAAAAAAAGATTCCAGGCAAGTCCCCAGCCGAAACTCAGTATATGGACGACTGCTGCCGGTATGAGAGCAACGAGAACCATAAACATAATCAGCTGTGTCGATGCACCTCTTCGCATATGAGGTGAACTTTCCCGTATAAATAAAATAGTGTTTTTCATATTTCCTGTTATCATCTGCATTTTGACAGAAAAACATTTGCCCGTTCTGATTTATTTTGTTCTAACAACAGCTGATCAATTACTCTGCGGTATACATTATGGATCCACGGTACATTTTAAAATGTCAACGTATCTCTTATATGAGCAAAAGATCAATGTAGAAACGTCACAAGGATCTACGCCTTTGCCATCTTTACAATCAATACAGTTCCGTTCCGTAATTCGAATAGGGTAATTTTCTGTTGTGATTCAAAATAAAACATGAAACTGTTGAAGGTTAAGAAATTTCAAGAGTTATCCTTTTTCTGCTGCATTCTTGCCTTCGCCTTGGCGAGAGCAATGGCTTTGGCTCTTGCAACGGGATCAGCCGGGAGACCGTCGGCACTCTGAGGCTGCTCCTTCGTTTCTGCTGTTGCTGTTTTTCCTTCATTTTCTGGAGCTGCTGCATTTCCGGACTGAGCCTGCATTCTTGCCTTCGCCTTGGCGAGAGCAATGGCTTTGGCTCTTGCAACGGGATCAGCCGGGAGACCGTCGGCACTCTGAGGCTGATCCTTCGTTTCTGCTGTTACTGTTTTTCCTTCATTTTCTGCAGCTCCTGCATTTCCGGACTGAGCCTGCATTCTTGCCTTCGCCTTGGCGAGAGCAATGGCTTTGGCTCTTGCAACGGGATCAGACGGGAGACTGTCGGCACTCAGGGGCTGCTCCTTCGTTTCTGCTGTTTCTGTTTTGACTTCATTTTCTGCAGCTGCTGCAATTCCGGACTGAGCCTGCATCCTTGCCTTCGCTTTGGCGAGAGCAATGGCTTTTGCTCTTGCAACCGGATCCGATGCCTGATTGTCAGCACTTGTAATTGAGCCCGGTTCTGATTTCACTTCTTCGTTATGAGTATTCTGTGCAGACTGCAGAGCCTTTGCTTTTTCCTGTGCGAGTGCTCCGGCGCGTTTCCGGGCATCTGATTCTGCCGGTGTGTCTGAAGTTTTTTCAGTCCTGGATTTCTGCTTCAGTGCATCAATTCTTGCCTGACGCTCCGCTTTTTCATGTTCAGTTCTCTCTGTTTTGAAGGATATGAGCTCCTGTGCTTCTTTTTTGCTTCTTTCCTCTTCCCTAAGCTTTCTTAAAGCGGCATCAGCCATGCGGAATTCAGAAACCAGAGGTATCCTGCTGGAGCAGACGTAGGTGCAGCATCCGCACTGGATACAGTCCTTGAAATGGCAGTCTCTGAGTCCGTCAAAGTTTCTTGCTCTTGCATGGCTGAGAAGCATGTACGGAACAAGACGTGACGGACAGACTTCCTGGCATCTTCCGCATTTTATGCAGTTTATATAGTCACTGCTCACAGGAAGTTCTTTTTTGTCAGGCGCTATAACGCAGCCGGAGGTTTTAACCAGAGGAGTATCCATGGACGGGACTGAAAATCCCATCATTGGACCGCCTATGATCATATGGACGATCTTTTGATCCTTGAGTCCGATTTTATTGATCAGGTGCTTTACCAGCGTTCCGTTCATGAGCCGGTAATTTCCGTTTTTTCTGAAGTTGTTGCCGGTTACCGTAACAACTCTTTCCACACAGGGTTCGCCGTCAGTAACAGCTCTTTTGATGGCATAAACTGATGCTACGTTGTGCATTGTCACTCCGTAGTCATTGGATCTGCTGTCATATCCGACTTCAATTCCCGTAAGTGTGTAGATGAGAGGTCTTGCGGCTCCTGTCGGGTATCTGACTGGCAGTATTCTTACATCAATATCGGCTTCAGCTTTTTTTATCGCCTTTCGCATTGCTTCAGCGGCTTCAGGTTTGTTGGCTTCGATTGCCATGATGGTAAGTTTCGGCTTCAGAGCATGCTGCAGAATTCTGATGCCTTCAGTGATTTCGTCGGCTTTTTCCCGCATCAGTGCATCGTCGGCCGTCAGATATGGTTCGCATTCGCAGCCGTTGATAATCAGTATTTCAGTTTTGCCTATGGCTGATTTCAGCTTGTAGCCGGCAGGGAAGCCTGCACCTCCCATTCCGGCAATGCCTGCCTCGGTTACTCTGTCGGCGATTTCCTCCGGAGTCAGAGATGTAAAATCGCTGCTGCCCCTGTGTTCAAGCCATTCATCCTCTCCGTCGGGTATAATGACTACAGCCTGATCCTTAAAACCGGACGGATGAGAAGCTGTGAAGAGACCTATGCTTTTAATTTTTCCCGATGTTGGCGCATGAACCGGAACCTGACCTCTTGCACATATTCTGGTAAGCGGCTGACCCTTCAGAACCTTGTCGCCCTCTTTAACGATTAATTCTCCTGCGGAAAGGCTTGTCTGCCTTAGAGGAACTGCCAGAATATTTGGGATCTCCAGTTCTTCAATCTGTGCTCCGGCTGTTGTTTCCTTGTGCCCGTCGGGATGTATTCCTCCGTGAAAATGCCATATTTTTCCGGATTTGATGGCCTTAAAGCTGGTTTCTGAAATCAATTTTCCGTCTCCGTCTTTCCGTCATCAGTCAGCTGACTTTCAATAGAAGGGTAACTGTAGTCCCAGTCCTGAGGTTTCGGATTTACTTTTATCATGCTGATGCATCCTGCAGGGCAGGTTGATTCGCAGAGTCTGCAGGATGTACATCGTTTTTCAATTACCGTGTGGATCATTTTTGAAGCTCCCACAATGGCATCCACAGGACATGAGTTCGAGCATTTACTGCATCCGATGCAGAGGTTTTCTTCAATGAAGGCGACGGATCTGAATTTTCCTGTCTGCTGGGCTTTCTTTGCCGGGACATTAAGTATGCCTGCAATAGCGTCGATTGTAGACTGACCGCCGGGCACGCATAAATCGATTTCCGCCTTGCCCTCCGCCATGGCTTCAGCATACTGTTTGCATCCGGCATAGCCGCACTGACCACACTGAGTCTGGGGAAGTACTTCGTTTAATTTGCCGGCAACCGGACTTTCCACAACCTTGAAATGATGGGCGGCAAAGCCCAACAGCGCTCCTGTCAGTCCGAACAGCACCGTAAACAGAAGTATGATAAGTATCAGATTCATTACTTGATAAGTCCCGCAAATCCCATGAATGCCATCGACATGATGCCGGCAGTAAGCATGGCTATGGCCGCTCCCCTGAAAGGCTTTGGTACATCAGCCTCTTCTATTTTTTCCCTCATGGTGGAGAACAAGATCATTACAAACAGAAAGCCGAGACCGGCGCCGAAACCGTACAGGACGCTTTCTGCAAAATTGTGCTTCAGATTTGAATTAAGCAGAGAGAGACCGAGAACAATGCAGTTGGTAGTAATCAGCGGCAGATAGATTCCAAGCAGCTGGTACAGTTCCCTGTTCATCTTCTTGAGCACAATTTCGATAAACTGAACGACGCATGCAATTACAAGGATAAAAACAATGGTCTGCAGATATTTGAGATCAAACGGGATCAGAATCAGGTGATCAGCCAGGTAGGTAAGGGCCGATGTTATTGTCATGACAAAACATGTTGCCGCACCCATTCCGAAAGCGGCCGAGGATTTCTGGGAAACACCCATGAACGGACACAGTCCGAGAAACTGGACAAGTACGAAGTTATTGACCAGAACGGTACTTATCAGAAGAAAAAAGTATTCTTTCATTGCACTCCGAATCGTTTACAAATCTTTTTTAACAAGCTGTCTTTTCCCGTCAGTTTCCTCAAGATATTCAAAACCGTCGGAGCGCCAGTCGCCGAGAACGTAGCGGATGATCCCTTTTTCCCGGTTTTCATGAATTCCGGGTTTGTGCGTATGTCCGTGGATGCAGATACCGCAGTTCGTTTTTTTCATCAGCTTTTCGAGATCCTGCTCCACAATATCCATCATTTCCTCAGTCTTGCTGCTTTTATCCGTAAGCGCGTCATTCCTGACCTTTTCCGCCAGCTTTCTCTTAATGGCAGCAGGAAGAAGAGAGTAAATAAATCTGTTTACGGGATTTAATCTGAATCGTCTGAACTTCTGATAGCCGGCGTCAAGCGTGCACAGACTGTCACCGTGACAGAGAAGAATGCTGTCAGTCCCCGATCTGATTACGGTTTCGTCACTCAGCAGTTCCATACCGCATTTTCTGCAGAACCTTCTGCCTACAAGAAAATCTCTGTTACCCTGAATGAAATACTTCTTCGCACCGAGATCTGAAAGATATCCTGCAATTTCAAGGTGGAAATCCGAAGCCTCTCTGTCGCCTATCCAGTAATTGAACAGATCACCGAGTATGTACAGTTCATCGCAGTCTGATGCCTCGTTCCTGAGAAAGGAGACAAAGGCATCAGTCAGAAACGTCTTTTCCTCTTCGAGGTGAAGATCTGATATGAAAATGCGGTGCATTTTACTCGGATTTTGCTGAGATAATGACTATGCTTTCCTTTGGAACATCCCTCATGAATCCGGCAAAGCCTGTTTCCACCTTCTCAATGGCGTCTACTACATCCTTTCCTTCCACAACCTCGCCGAAAACGCAGTAGCCCCAGCCCTGATCATTCTTTGCTCTGAAGTCCAGGTAGTTATTGTCGACTGTGTTGATGAAGAACTGGCAGGTGGCGGAGTGCGGATCGCTTGTCCTTGCCATGGCTATGGTATATTTTTTGTTGGAAAGACCGTTGTCGGCTTCATTTTCAATCGGATCTCTGGTTTTCTTCTGAACCATGTCCTCGGTGAAACCGCCGCCCTGGATCATGAACTTTTTGATTACACGGTGAAATATGGTTCCGTTGTAATGACCGGCATCAACATAATCCTGAAAATTCTTGCAGGTTTTAGGTGCCTTGTCGTTGAAAAGACTGATTTTGATATCGCCCTTGTTTGTGTGCAAAGTTATCATAAAAAAAATACTCCTAATTTTGTGATCTATTTTACCTTTTTTTTGGACTTTTTAGAAACAGATTAAAACTGTTTTGAAGAACTGTAAAAAACGTTGCACCGTAAAGTTCGGGGCAAAATAAACTGAAAAATGTTAGAATAGTCACATTATAAAGGCTGGATGGTCTGTTCCGGCTGCAGAACAGGAAACAAGTAAACGGAAATAAAGGTTTTTTTATGCTTAAAATCTATAACACACTGACAAAACAGAAGGAAGTTTTCGAGCCGATTGAACCGGGCAGAGTTGGAATGTATGTATGCGGCGTCACCATTTATGACTTCTGCCATATAGGTCATGGAAGAACCTTTGTATGCTTTGACGTGATAGTGCGCTATCTGAGACATCTCGGATACCAGGTGAAGTTTGTCCGCAACATCACGGATGTGGATGACAAGATTATCAGACGCGCCGCCGAAAACGGCGAGCCAATTTCCTCTCTGACTGCGCGGATGACGGCTGCCATGCATGAGGATTTTGACGCACTTAATCTTCTGCGTCCTGATATTGAGCCGAGAGCAACCGAATCAATGGACGATATTATCGATATAGTGAAAAGACTTATCGACGGCGGGCATGCGTATGTGGCGGCGAACGGCGACGTCATGTTTTCAATTGATTCCTTCAGCGAATACGGCAGACTGTCCGGACAGGATCTGGAGCAGCTGAAGGCCGGCGCCAGAGTTGAGGTTGGAGAAAGCAAGCGTAATCCGATGGATTTTGTACTTTGGAAAATGTCAAAGCCGAACGAACCGAAGTGGAATTCTCCATGGGGTGAGGGAAGACCGGGATGGCATATTGAATGCTCTGCCATGAACCATCGTCATCTTGGAAGTCACTTTGACATTCACGGCGGCGGATCGGATCTTATGTTCCCTCATCATGAGAATGAAATTGCCCAGAGCAGATGTGCCTTCAATGACAGGTACGTGAATGTCTGGATCCATTCCGGCATGGTGATGATCAACAAGGAAAAAATGTCAAAATCTCTGGGAAACTTCTTTACCATCCGTGATGTGCTTAAGGAGTATGACGGAGAAACCGTAAGGTTTTTCCTTATGAGCGGGCAGTACCGCAGTGCTCTCAACTATTCTCAGGAGAATCTGAATCTGGCAAGACAGGGACTTACCCGTCTTTACACGGCTCTGACTGATCTTCAGCAGTGCGAATATGATCCGGCTCTCGGTCAGAAATACATGCAGGATTTTGAAAAGGCCATGGATGATGACTTCAATACTCCTGAGGCATATTCCGTTCTGTTTGAAATTGTAAGGGACATAAACCGTGCCAGGGAAACGGATATGAGTCAGGCATCGGCACTGGGCGCAGTTCTCAGACACATCGGCGGGATCCTGGGAATTCTGCAGCAGGATCCTTCCGCATATCTCAAGGGCGGTGCATCCGGCGATGATGAAACACAGAAAATTGAGGAGCTGATTGCAAAGCGCGCCGAGGCCAAGAAAAACAGGGACTGGGCGACTGCTGATGCGGTAAGAAACCAGCTGTCCGAGATGGGTGTCATTCTTGAGGACAAGGCCGGCAGCACAACCTGGAGACGAAAGTAGAACTGATCAGGGAACCGGTTCGGCAGGCAGGATCCGAACTGTGAAGAAGTGCGGCGGGAAAGACGTTCCGCTGCATAATTCGAACTGCTGAACTTATCTGATCGTGTCGTAAAACCACGTCCTGCAGGACGTGGATATAAGGCATAAAATCAAGATTCCGGCAGTCTGTGAGAGAGTGCCGGACTGATACGGACTTACAGGGACAGAGCAGAACTTCGATCCTGCGGAGTTCAGACGTCTACTTCTGTTTCCCTCCGGCATTCTTTGAATTCTGCTGCATCTGAAGCTCCTTCATCTGGTTTACCGAGTCCTCGGTAACCTGGAACAGACTTAGTTCTATCAGATCCCAGAGGGGCAGTCCGTTATTTTTCAGACGACAGGAAAAGCTGACAGGTCTGTCTTCATCCTCGTTGTTGATTTTATTTCCGACTATAACCCAGATTTTATCACTGTCTCCCTCTTCCGGAGCCTTTACCTGGATTATTCTGAGTGCCGCTTCATCCTGCAGTCTTACACCGGCGTATTTCAGACAGGAGAACTCGGCCTGGTATCTGAGCTCCTCCGGAATGTTCTGCTCCGGTGCCGCCTTTATTTCCTGCTGTGTTTTGTTCTGCTCTAAAGCAAGGCTCATGTCACAGAATAAAAAAGAAAAAAGTGACATAAATACAGTAAATAAATGTTTTTTCATTTTATAATCCGTGTGTTGTTTACTCTGAGTATCATTCTCTGATTATCGCATTTTGCAGCCGAAGATTAAATATTACTTTCTGTATCTGCAGAAGAGCGTCTGAAGGCAGAAATTTTCGGAATGGCGAAATATATTTCAGCACTGAATATGCAGTGTGTTTGGCTGCTGATATTAAGGGAATAATCTGTGTTTCCGCTTCATGCCGGATTTATCTGACTGGTTATATGTCCGGCGGTGAGCAAATACAATGTGTCATTAGCGACACTGACTGTGGGATTTTATTTGTCGGGGTATGTTGTGAAAAAATTTAAGGTAGCTGGTTTTTTGTGTTGTGCCGTGTGCCTTGCAGGTTGCGACTACGGGATTGAAAAGAAGAATTCCAAGGATTTTGATTTCAGTCTCTATTCTGCCTCCCTTGGTCTTACAGCTTCTGTCTGTGCTGACTCATTGGATGATAACGTTACATATTCCATGAATTTCGGAACAGCATCATCTGACGGCAACTGTGTCAGCAATACCTTCAGCGGTCCTGGTGTATATGAGGCTGTGGTAGATGCCAGACGCAACGGTGTAACCAAAACAAAAAGAATTACCGTCACTGTTGAAGCTGACAGATATGCGGCACCTCAGGGTTATCAGCTGCAGACTCCCGGCGTAAAGGAGGAGCAGAAAAAGTCTGAGACCGGATCAGACAGTATTGAATCTTCCGATAGCAAGACAGATTCCGGTGAGTCCGAATCCAAGGTAGAAAGCAAACCTTCTGAGGAGACAAAGAAGGAGGAAAGCAAACCTGCGGTTGAGGCAAAGCCTGAGGATAACAAGTCCGGCACTGAGACCAAGCCTGCGGCAGGAACAGACAAGCCGGCAGCGGATGACAGCCAGGGTAACGGAATTATTTTTGAAACTGATTCACCTGATGACAGTCAGAATACCTCCTCGAATGAGAATACCTCCGGCGGAAATGACAGTGCGTCACAGACAGAAAAGCCTGTGGAAGGAAACACCGACAGCGGGGAGAAAAAGTCTGAAACTGAGAGCAAGCCAGATTCCGGAAATGAAGCAGAAACCTCCGGAACTGCTGATGCCAAAACCGAAACAGGCACTTCGACAGGCACAGAAAGCGGTACTGAAGCCAGACCGGATGAAAAACAGCAGGAAAGTACGCCTGCCTCCGGTGATCAGAAGTCCGATTCCGGTGCTTCAGAGTCTTCTGCCGGGGAAGAGACAAAGCCGGATGAAAAGCCTGCCGAAGGCGAGAACAAGCCTGAGGGTGATCAGCCGAATGAAGGTGAATCCAAGACTGATTCCGGAGAACCTGAAGGCGGAGAAACTCCTGCAGGAGATGACAACGGCGGAGAGATAAGCATGGATGAACTTTCCTGGTGATCTTTCTCTGATCCTGTTTTGATAACGATGCCCATTCCCCGGAAAGAAGCTGAGGAGTGGGCTGTTTTTTTGAGGACGTTTTTCTTTTTAAATCTGAATTTCCCGGGAGTTTTTCCTGACTGAAGTTTCTGCTGAAAAATATGAATGACCGGAGGGGATGCCTGCAGATCGTGTAAATTATGCAGACCTGCCCGATTTTATGATTTTTGTTTTTCCTGATGACAGCTTTGCAGCCGAATCGCCGGACGACATATTTGAAAGACTTGCAGTTTTTAAACTGATATAATCTGTACCCGTATTTGTCATGAATTTTGGAAATCTGATTGTTCTTCTGTTTCGATTTCATCTGCCGTTTGAAGACTGCCGGAAGTTTTATTCCAGAATGATATTTTTGCGGATTTTGTAATTAGGATATGAACCGTGGATGATAACAGCCAGACATCCAGCAGCAGGGAAAAAGCCATAGAGCGGATCAAGAAAATGCTCCGCCTGTCAAAGTCGGCAAATCCCAATGAGGCTGCCGTTGCATTGAATATGGCGGTAAAGAAAATGAAGGAACTCGGTTTGTCCTTTTCTGACATAGGCGTTTCCTCCATAAAGTCCATATATGTCAGAACCCCGATATCATCCGGAATTGACAGGATCCCGCTGTACGAAAACATTTTTCTGAATCTGATTGTTAAAGCTTTCGGTGTTAAGATGCTTCTCAGAATAGATGAGGGTAAAAAATACTATCATATCTATGGACCGACTGATCGTGTTGAAGTTGCTGCATATTCCTGCGAAGTTCTTGCACGTCAGTTAAAGTCGGCCAGAAAAAAGTATATGGCGGATTATAAAGTCAGGCATTTTTGGTTATGGCCGAGTTTGCCCAAATCATGGAAAACTGCCATGGGCGACAGTTACGCCGAAGGGTGGGTTGCCGGAATGAAGAATCACATAGACGTGTTTTATGAAGTTACGCCGGAAGAACAGAAGTGTATGGATGATTTTTTAAAGAAAGAGGGTAAAGTCAAACCGGCTGGTTACCATTCATGCAACTACAGGGATGAGGGCTATGATTTGGGATATGCCCACGGAAGTGACGCCTATCTGAATACCGGTGTCAACCACAGTTTCGAAGAATCCAGGCAGTTGACATTTTCTAACTGATTTTTCTTCTGATGCGTCGATTATGCAGGATATGCTTCAGAATTAAGTTTAATGTCTGATGCGGATCTTTTTTATTTGAACTGCCGGACTTCAAACGGTTTCTGGAAAAATAATCGTCAAAACAATTATTCATAACCTCAGGTGATCAGGTATGGGAACTTATTCGAATATTGACATTAAATTTAATGACGGAAGCCTCGGGGTATATAACATAAAAGGCGGAGGACCGCTGGAGGTAGGTGCGTCGCTGGCTGCCGCTCCTTTCTGGATTTTAGAGGGCGGGGTTCTGAAGGCTCCAGATAAAAACGCAGTTGTCGAATATATTAAAGAGGAAATGTACGGATGGCAGGTTTCCTCTCCGTCTCTTTGTGATCATCGATTTTTTCTGGATCTTTCAGATTTTTCAAACAGCTGGTTTGAAGCGCGGACGAAGAGGGATGAAGAACCTCGAAAATTTCCGCTTTCTTCTCTCTGTGCCTATAATTTTTTAAATGATAAGGTTAATGGGACAGTAGCGGATTATCTTGGGAATGTACTGCAGAGAGGTAATTCCGGATCTTCAGGCTGCGGATGCGGCATCTGCGGAAATGCAGGGGAAAAATCTGATCTGCAGATATCTGAAACTGCATCAGTTCAGGATCCCGGCTTAAGCGTTAAATGGGCTGTCAGATATTTTGAAATTGCTGAGCTTGTCAGTTCCTGGTCAAAGGATCCATCAACCAAGGTCGGTGCAATTATTGTAGGTGACAAGGGACAGATTATAGCCCAGGGCTATAACGGCTTCCCGCGTGGTGTGGAGGATCTGGAGGAACGCTACAATCACAGAGAAACCAAATATAAATTTGTGGTTCATGCTGAAATGAACGCAATTCTTAATGCTCTGTATAACGGATCCTCCGTAGTTGGTGCCTCCATCTATATTCATAATCTTCCTGTCTGTCAGGAGTGTGCCAAGGCCATTATCCAGTCTGGTATTTCCAGAGTATTTATTGATACTGAAATAGAAGGAAAATGGATGGATGCGTGGGCATTTTCCAAGATAATGTTCGCCGAGGCCGGTGTAGAGGTTTACCTCCTGAGCCGGGACAAGAAGGAACTTATCCGGAAAGGAAGAGGCGGAGCATAGTCTGTCATTGTTCGGACAGGTGCTTTCCTTCCCTTACATATGTTTTTTGGCTCTGTTCAGGAAAAGTGTTGATTTTGCTAATTGTGATGTATATCACGTTTTAGTACAATTACTTATAATATAAATATACGTGTATCTTTTATTAACATAAATCAAAGGTTTTAACAGTGACCGAATACATAACAAGATGTTTTAATCTGCAGATTAAACAAACTGATATTGAATATCGCACGTTTGATAATCTGATGTATCTGTCCAAAAATCTTTATAATGTTTGTTTATATGTTGAGCGACAGCTGTTTTTCAAAAAGCGAGATTGTGAAGATCCTGTTGAAAAAGAAAAACTCAGGGCTTTTATGCCTTATGAGGAACTCTGTAAATCTTTACAGAACTCAAACCAGGTCGATTACAGAGCTCTGCCAGCCAAACTTTCTCAACACA
>JAEEGI010005480.1_pt1 | contig 29217 bp, 19 predicted proteins | sample 8958751 | NCBI WGS metagenome assembly JAEEGI01 (sample SAMN16246545, study PRJNA631951) | gut metagenome | biome: gut microbiome; feature: rumen; material: KS-attached | host: Bos | place: Iran: Karaj | collected 2018-10 | reverse complement strand
GCAAAGATCCCTTGGCACCGGCCTACTTTCCCACGTATGAGTGCGCAGTATCATGGGCGATGAAGCGCTTAACTGCCGAGTTCGGAATGGGATCGGGTGTACCCGCTTCTCTATGGGCGCCAAGGAAATATATAATTGACAGAGGGGAGAGAGTTTTTCGAGAGACAAGCCGCACGGGCTATTAGTATCGGTCAGCTCACGCCTCACGGCGCTTACACCTCCGACCTATCGACCGGATCGTCTTTCCGGGCCCTTCAGGTCTTGCGACGGGGAATACTTATCTTAAGGCAGGCTTCCCGCTTAGATGCTTTCAGCGGTTATCCCTTCCGCACATAGCTACCCTGCTGTGCCGCTGGCGCGACAACAGGTCCACCAGGGGTGCGTCCATCCCGGTCCTCTCGTACTAGGGACAGGCCCTTGCAATATTCCTTCGCCCACAGAAGATAGGGACCAAACTGTCTCACGACGTTTTAAACCCAGCTCGCGTACCACTTTAAACGGCGAACAGCCGTACCCTTGGGACCTGCTTCAGCCCCAGGATGTGATGAGCCGACATCGAGGTGCCAAACCGCATCGTCGATATGAACTCTTGGATGCGATCAGCCTGTTATCCCCGGCGTACCTTTTATCCAATGAGCGATGGCCCTTCCATGCGGGACCACCGGATCACTAACGCCAACTTTCGTTTCTGCTCGAGATGTCTCTCTTGCAGTCAAGCTCCCTTATGCGTTTGCACTCGACGGCTGGTTTCCGAACAGCCTGAGGGAACCTTTGCGTGCCTCCGTTATGCTTTGGGAGGCGACCGCCCCAGTCAAACTACCCACCAGACACTGTCTTTCAGCAGGATCACTGCGTGAAGTTAGGATCTTAGACATAAAAGGGTGGTATTTCAACAATGCCTCCCCCCATGCTGGCGCACAGGGTTCACGGGCTCCCACCTATCCTACACATCCATGGCCAAAATCCAATGTCAAGCTATAGTAAAGGTGCACAGGGTCTTTCCGTCTTTCTGCGGGTACACGGCATTTTCACCGCGACTTCAATTTCACCGAGTTTCTGGCCGAGACAGCGTGGAGATCGTTACGCCATTCGTGCAGGTCGGAACTTGCCCGACAAGGAATTTCGCTACCTTAGGACCGTTATAGTTACGGCCGCCGTTTACCGGGGCTTCAATTCAAGGCTTCGCTTGCGCTGACCTCTCCTTTTAACCTTCCGGCACCGGGCAGGCGTCAGTCCGTATACGTCGTCTTGCGACTTCGCACAGACCTATGTTTTTAGTAAACAGTCGCCACCACCATTTCTCTGCGGCTCTCCCGCGCTCCCATAGTAAATAAGCTCACGCAGGAAAGCACCCCTTCTCCCGAAGTTACGGGGTCATTTTGCCGAGTTCCTTAGCCAGAATTCTCTCGAGCGCCTTGGATTGTTCATCCCACCCACCTGAGTTGGTTTGCAGTACGGATTGCAACAGCTAAACTTAGAAGCTTTTCTTGGCAGTGCAGACTTGACGGCTTCCGCCTTGCGGCTCGGCATCGCGTCTCAGACTCGGGATGCGGATTTGCCTGCATCCTGCTCCTACTCGCTTGCACCGGGTATTCCAACACCCGGACCGCCCATCTCCCTGCGTCCCTCCTTCGCACACTCTTGCAAGTACGGGAATATTGACCCGTTTTCCATCAGATATGGCTTTCGCCCTCTCCTTAGGGACCGACTAACCCTGGGAAGATTAACTTTACCCAGGAAACCTTGGGTTTTCGGCGAACAGGTTTTTCACCTGTTTTATCGTTACTCATGTCAGCATAATCACTTCCCAACAGTCCACCATGGCTTCCGCCACAGCTTCTGCCCGTTGGGAACGCTCCCCTACCACTTGCCGCTGGCAAGTCCGAAGCTTCGGCTCCATGCTTAGCCCCGTTACATTTTCGGCGCAGGATCATTAGACCAGTGAGCTATTACGCTTTCTTTAAACGATGGCTGCTTCTAAGCCAACGTCCTGGCTGTCTGAACAACCCCACCACCTTCACCACTGAGCATGGAATTCGAGGCCTTAGCTGTCGGTCTGGGCTGTTGCCCTTTCGACGACGGACCTTAGCACCCGCCGTCTGACTCCCGGGATACATTTCTTCGGCATTCAGAGTTTGATAAGGGTTGGTAATCTGGTAAGACCCCTAGCCTTGTCAGTGCTTTACCTCCGATAAACAATCCCGAGGCTATACCTCAATATATTTCGGGGAGAACCAGCTATCACCGGGTTTGATTGGCCTTTCACCCCTATCCACAAGTCATCCAAATCGTTTTCAGCCGATACTGGTTCGGCCCTCCACAAGGCTTTACCCTTGCTTCAGCCTGCTCATGGATAGATCACCCGGTTTCGGGTCTGATCCGCACAACTTGACGCCCTTTTAAGACTCGCTTTCGCTTCGGCTCCGCTCACGCTTAACCTCGCTGTACAGATCAACTCGCTGACTCATTATGCAAAAGGCACATGGTCACAGTCGTAAAACTGCTCCCACAGCTTGTAAGCAACAGGTTTCAGATTCTCTTTCACTCCCCTCACAGGGGTTCTTTTCACCTTTCCCTCACGGTACTGGTACACTATCGGTCGCTGGGTCGTACTTAGGCTTGGAAGATGGTCCTCCCGGATTCCCACGGGGTTCCACGTGCCCCGCAGTACTCAGGTGCCGCCTGCGCACTTTTCGGTTTCGGATACGGGACTATCACCCGCTATGGTGTGGCTTTCCAGCCAGCTTCTCCTGCCTATTCCGTGATCGCGTCCGGCGGTCCTACTACCCCGGCTGGTCGAAACCAACCGGTTTGGCCTCGTCCCATTTCGCTCGCCGCTACTTTGGGAGTCTCGTTTGATTTCCTTTCCTCTGGGTACTGAGATGTTTCACTTCCCCAGGTCAGCTCCTATAAAAGGTACCGGATCTTCATCCGGTGGGTCGCCCCATTCAGAAATCCGCGGTTCAATGGATATTGAGCTCCTACCCGCGGCTTATCGCAGCTTGTCACGTCTTTCTTCGCCTGCAGCGCCAAGGCATCCACCCGTTGCTCTTATTAACTTGTTCTCGAAAAAAACCTCTCTCCGTCCTCTGTTCAATTGTCAATGATCAAAGCATGTCCTGGTGGAGACGGTCAGACTTGAACTGACGACCCCCTGCGTGCAAAGCAGGTGCTCTCCCAGCTGAGCTACGCCCCCGATATGGTGGGCCTGGAAAGACTTGAACTTTCGACCTCACGCTTATCAGGCGTGCGCTCTAACCACCTGAGCTACAGGCCCTGACATACCTTCCGCAAATAAGCCTCGCGGCTCCTTGCAGGTGAAGAACGAGTTGGGTTTCCTTAAAGGAGGTGATCCAGCCGCAGGTTCCCCTACGGCTGCCTTGTTACGACTTCACCCCAATTATCGGGCCTACCGTAGACGGGTGCCTCCCTTGCGGGTTGGCTCACCGGCTTCGGGTAAAACCGACTTTCGTGGTGTGACGGGCGGTGTGTACAAGGCCCGGGAACGCATTCACCCCGGCATGCTGATCCGGAATTACTAGCGATTCCGACTTCGAGGAGTCGAGTTGCAGACTCCTGTCCGGACTGAGACGCATTTTTTGGGATCCGCTCCGCTTCGCAGCCTCGCTTCCCTTTGTATGCGCCATTGTAGTACGTGTGTAGCCCCAGGCGTAAGGGCCATGATGACTTGACGTCGTCCCCACCTTCCTCTCCGTTAACCGAAGCGGTCTCCCTAGAGTGCTCAGCTCTACCTGTTAGCAACTAAGGACAGGGGTTGCGCTCGTTGCGGGACTTAACCCAACACCTCACGGCACGAGCTGACGACAGCCATGCAGCACCTGTCTCAGGGTCCTCCGAAGAGTACCCCCTACTTTCATAAGGGTCCCCTGGATGTCAAGCCTGGGTAAGGTTCTTCGCGTTGCATCGAATTAAACCACATACTCCACCGCTTGTGCGGGCCCCCGTCAATTTCTTTGAGTTTCAGCCTTGCGACCGTACTCCCCAGGCGGGATACTTATTGCGTTAGCTGCGTCACCGAAGATGATCCCCGACAACTAGTATCCATCGTTTACAGCGTGGACTACCAGGGTATCTAATCCTGTTTGCTACCCACGCTTTCGCATCTCAGCGTCAGTTACGAGCCAGATAGCCGCCTTCGCCACTGATGTTCTTCCAGATATCTACGGATTTCACTCCTACACCTGGAATTCCGCTATCCTCTCTCGCACTCAAGCATGGTAGTTTTAGAGGCAGTTCCAAGGTTGAGCCCTGGGATTTCACCCCTAACTTGCCACACGGCCTACATGCGCTTTACGCCCAGTAATTCCGATTAACGCTCGCACCCTCCGTATTACCGCGGCTGCTGGCACGGAGTTAGCCGGTGCTTCCTTTGAAGGTACCGTCAATATGACGTTGATTAGCACGTCATAACTTCTTCCCTTCTGACAGAGGTTTACGATCCGAAGACCTTCATCCCTCACGCGGCGTCGCTGCGTCAGGCTTTCGCCCATTGCGCAATATTCCCCACTGCTGCCTCCCGTAGGAGTTTGGACCGTGTTCCAGTTCCAATGTGGCTGATCATCCTCTCAGAACAGCTACCCATCGTCGCCTTGGTGGGCCATTACCCCGCCAACTAGCTAATGGGACGCGGACTCATCCGGTAGCAAGAGCATATGCAGAGGCCCTCTTTCCTTCATAAAGCCAAATATGAAGCTCATGCGGTATTAGCGGCCGTTTCCAGCCGTTATTCCCCACTACCAGGCAGATCATCCACGCGTTACTCACCCGTGCGCCACTTTACTCGCGCCCGAAGGCGCTTTCACGTACGACTTGCATGTGTTAAGCACGCCGCCAGCGTTCAATCTGAGCCAGAATCAAACTCTCCAGTTAAATAAAGCTTGATCCAAAAGGGAAATTCCTTTCCCTTTAGCGAACTCAAAGTTCTCTTCCCAACTCGCTCTTCACTTGTCAAAGAACCGCTGCGCTCTCGCGCAGCCCGCGCTTTATGCACCCATGGACGGGCAAAGTCAACACTTTTTTTTCGGAAAATTAAAAAAAGGAACGCCGCTGCAAAGCGGCGTTCCCTGATGGCTGTCTGGCGGTCACATCCGCCAGCTCACATCCTTACGCAAGCGCCTGGAGAAGGAGCAGCGCAACGATGTTGATGATCTTGATCATCGGGTTGACGGCAGGACCGGCGGTGTCCTTGTAAGGGTCGCCCACGGTGTCGCCGGTGACGGCGGCCTTGTGCGCTTCGGAGCCCTTGCCGCCGAAATTGCCTTCTTCAATGTACTTCTTGGCATTGTCCCAGGCGCCGCCGCCGGAGGTCATGGAAATGGCCACGAACAGCCCGGTGACGATGGTGCCCATGAGCATGGCGCCAAGGCAGGCGAAAGCCGCCGCCTGTCCGCCGCAGGACTTGATGACGACGTACACGACCACAGGGGCCAGCACAGGCAGCAGGGAGGGCACGATCATCTCGCGGATGGCAGACTTGGTGAGCATGTCCACGCAGGCGCCGTAATCCGGCTTGCCCGTGCCTTCCATGATGCCGGGGATGTTATGGAACTGGCGGCGCACTTCAACGACCACGGCAGCTCCCGCACGGCCCACGGCCTTCATGCCCATGGCGCCGAACAGATAAGGAAGGAGGCCGCCGATGAACAGGCCGACCAGCACATAGGGATCCTGAAGGGCGAATGCCACGTTCAGGTCAGGGAAGTAATGGCTGAGGTCCTCGGTATAGGAGGCGAAGAGCACCAGGGCGGCGAGGGCGGCGGAACCGATGGCGTAGCCCTTGGTGACGGCCTTGGTGGTGTTGCCCACGGCGTCGAGGGCGTCGGTGGTCTCGCGGATGTCGTCGGGCAGTCCGGACATCTCGGCGATGCCGCCGGCGTTGTCGGTCACGGGGCCGTAGGCGTCAAGCGCGACGATCATGCCGGCAAGCGCCAGCATGGTGGTGGCTGCCAGGGAGATGCCGAAGAGGCCTGCCTGGGCATAGGCAAAGAGGATGCCGGCGCAGATGATGATCACGGGAGCGGCGCAGGCCTCCATGGAAACGGCAAGGCCCTGGATGACGTTGGTGCCGTGCCCGGTGGTGGAAGCCTGGGAGATGCTGCGCACGGGGCGGTAGGCGGTGGAGGTGTAGTACTCCGTCACCACCACGATGAGAGCCGTGACCACGAGCCCGGTGATGCAGCAGAGGAAGAGGTTGCCGCCGGTGAACGCCTTGTCCTGGATGGCCATGCCGCTCTCGCTCCAGAACACGAACATGGTGACAAGGCCGATGAGGAAGAACGAGATCACCGCTGTGGCGATGAGCCCCTTGTAGAGGGCGCGCATGATCTTGCCGTCGGCGCCGAGCTTGACGAAGAAGGTCCCCGCCACGGAAGCGAGGATGCACACGCCGCTGATGAGCAGCGGATACATCATCATCTTGGCCTGGAGGGCGCCGTCGAAGAAGATGGAGGCCAGCAGCATGGTGGCGACCACGGTGACGGCGTAGGTCTCGAAGAGGTCGGCGGCCATGCCGGCGCAGTCGCCCACGTTGTCACCCACGTTGTCAGCGATGACGCCGGGGTTGCGCGGATCATCCTCGGGGATGCCGGCCTCGACCTTGCCCACCAGGTCAGCGCCCACGTCGGCGCCCTTGGTGAAGATGCCGCCGCCAAGGCGCGCGAAGATGGAAATGAGCGACGCACCGAAGGAGAGGGCGACAAGGGCCTGCATGATGTGCGCCTGGTCAACACCGAACATGGCAAGCACGGCGTAATACAGCGAAACGCCGAGGAGTCCGAGCCCGACCACCAGCATGCCGGTGATGGCACCGGACTTGAAGGAGATATTGAGCGCGGGGACCATGCCCTGCTCGGCAGCGGCAGCCGTGCGCACGTTGGCGCGCACCGAGACGTTCATGCCGATGAACCCGGCAAGGCCGGAAAGGCACGCGCCCAGCACGAAGCCGAGGGCGGTGAGGAAGGACATGCCCATGAGCAGGATGACGGCGACGACGGCGCCCACGATGGCAATGGTGCGGTACTGGCGCTTGAGGTAGGCCTGGGCGCCCTCCTGGATGGCGGCGGCGATGCGCTGCATATCCTCGTTGCCGGTGGAGGAACCGAGCACGGTCTTGGCCGTCTTGTACGCATAGTACAGCGCAAAGGCGGCACAGGCGAACACGATAACCAGGGAGATGAAAGTCATATTACCCCCGACAGGTAAAGCTGAAAGTTATAACATTCTCGCGCCGCAACGCCCGGCGTGCGGCACTCCTCGCTGAACAGACACCTGATGATATATAAAATCGCAGGGGATGACAAGACACGGAAAAGGAGGCGCAAAAGCAGGGCCGGAGGCGGCGCTCCGCCCGGGTCCGCCCCGCATATGCCATAAACGTCTTTTCCCCATGCGCGCCATGCGCCCGTGAAAATGGATAGGCGGCCGTGCCCCCCAAAAGGGGCCATGAACATAGGGGACCTGGATGGATCGGGCATGCCCTCTTTATCATCCTGCGCGATCTTGACGCCATCGTTGCGGATAGGAAGGCATGGAAACTGGCTCTGATAATGCGCTTGTTATTTTCGCGCTTTTGAAATAGCATGAATCGACCTTGCGGCGCTGGCCCGCATTTCTTGCCTGCTTCGTTCTGATTTGCCGCGGAACGCAGCCCGGCAGCGGGCAGCAACGCAGCGTCATCATTATGATTCGGTGGGGAGTTCCCTCCGGGATGCACGTTGGCGAAGAATACGACAGGAGACAACCATGAGCATCTTACTGTATTGTCTGGGCTATGTAGCCGTGATCGCCTTTGTGGCCGTCGCACTGATGAAGATCACCGGCTACCTCAAGAAACCGCAGCATCTGCGCTGGGAACTGTACCCCGTGCCGCATGAAGCGCCGGAACGCGCCAAGTACGGCGGCAGCTATCTGGAAGAGATCGGCTGGTGGCAGAAGAAGCACAAATCCTGCCAGATCGGCGCCCTTCTCTTCTTCCTGGTCGAAGCGCTCACCCTCAAGGCCTCATGGGAGCATAACCGCCCGCTGTGGGTCCGCACCTATCCCTTCCACATCGGCCTGTACCTGCTCATGGGCGCGCTTTTCCTCACGGTGCTTTCCGCGCTGTGCTGGGGTTGCGAAGGCTTCAAGTGCTTCCTCACGTTCGTGACCGCGGTCTGCAACGTGATCGGCTTTGCCGGCGTCCTGTTCGGCTCGATCGGGCTCATCCAGCGCCGCCTTTGCGACAAGGGCCTGCGCAAGTACACCACCCCCGAGCATTTCTTCAATCTCGGCCTGTTCGCCCTGTTCTCCTTCTGCGGCCTCCTGCTCATCCTCTGGTACGGCATGGTGCCCTTTGCCCAGATGGGCAACGACTTCGTCCATGGCATGCTCACCTTCGATGCGATGGACCTCAGGACGCCTCTGTACGTCGTGTACCTGCTGATCGGCTTCTTCATGTTCTTCTGGATCCCCTTCAGCTTCCTGGGGCACTTCTTCATGAAGTTCTTCACCTGGCATGACATCCGCTGGGGCGACACCCCCTATGCCTGGTATTCCGACAAGCAGCGCCAGCAGCTGGCCAACAACCTCAACTTCCCCGTGAGCTGGCGCGCCCCGCATGTGCAGGGCGACGGCAAGAAGACCTGGGCCGAAGTTGCCACCTCTGACCCCGAGAAGCAGGACTAAGGAGGCCGCACCATGAAAAATGGACAGGAACTTGTTCTCAAGGATATTTCCACCGAAGAAGGGATGCTCACCACTGTTGACGTGAAGACCCTGCGCCCGCTGCCCGTGGAATACGATTCTCCAAACTGGAAAGTCATCACCGAAGACCAGAAAAAGCAGTTCTGCTGCCTGCTCGACGACGTCAACGCCCTGCTCATCCCCGTGCCCCAGACCAAGGAAGAGGAAGACGCGATCGTCGAGAAATTCCTGGTGGCCGTCCAAAAGCTGTTCACGCCGGAAAACAACTGGACCTGCCTGGCCATGCTGGACACCACCATGGACTACTGCGCGCAGTGCAATTCCTGCTCGGCGGCCTGCCACCTCTACGAGATGTCCGGCGAACACGAGATGTACCGCCCGAATTTCCGTTCCGAGATCTTCCGCCGCCTTTACAAGCAGTATGTGAAGAAGGAGCCCCTTGCCAAGTGGCGCTACGGCGACTTTGAGCTGAACTGGAAGACCGTCGTCCGCCTGGCCGAGCTTTCCTACCGCTGCAACCTGTGCCGCCGCTGCGCCCAGGTCTGCCCCATCGGCGTGGACAACGGGCTCATCGCCCGCGAACTGCGCAAGATGTTCAGCCAGGAATTTGGCTGGAACACCCGCGAACTGCACGAAAAGGGCACCAAGCTGCAGCTCAATGTCGGCTCCTCCACCGGCATGAACAAGGACGTCGTGACGGAGACCGTGGAGTTCATCGACGAGGACTACAACGAAAGCACGGGCTACACCTTCAAGACGCCGTGGGACGTGCCCAACGCCGACATCCTGCTCATCCACAATGCCGGTGAGATCCTCGCCTGGCCCGACAACATCGCCGCCTTCTCGCTGATCTTTGAAGCCGCTGGCCTCTCCTGGACGCTCAGCTCCGAGATCGCCGGCTATGACTCCGTGAACTACGGCGTGTTCTACGATGACGTGCAGGCCGCGCGCGTGGCCATCAAACACGCCCAGGCCGCCAAGAAGCTCGGCGTCAAGAAGATCGTGCTCGGCGAATGCGGGCATGCGCACAAGGCGCTCACCGTCATCGCCGACCGCATCCTGCCCAAGGATCTCAACATCCCGCGCGAAAGCTGCTTCCCGGTGCTGCGCGAGCTGGTCTTCGGCGGCAAGCTCAAGCTCGATCCCAGCCGCAACAACTTCCCGGTGACGCTGCATGACCCGTGCAACCTGGTGCGCCTGATGGGCGTGGTCAAGCCCCAGCGCGACATCCTGCACCATATCTGCCCGCAGTTCCGCGAAATGACCCCGCACGGCGTGGAGAACTACTGCTGCGGCGGCGGATCAGGCTTCGCCATCATGACGCGCAACAACATCAACGAATGGCGCATGAACATCACCGGCCGCAAAAAGATGGAGCAGATCTGCGGCGCCTTCAAGGAATGCCTCGGACCGGAAGTCAAAAAGTACGTCTGCGCCCCCTGCTCCAACTGCAAGGGCCAGATCCGCGACCTGCTGGAGCACAACAGCCTGCTCGAAAAGAACAGCATCCAGTACGGCGGACTTGTGGAGCTCATCGTCAACGCCATGACGGACGTGGAGCCCGGCTTCATCAAGTGGGAAGAAGAATAAGCATCTGACCGGGGGAGAGGCCCTGCTTTTCCCCCTTCCTTCCATGTGCGGGGCGGAGCGATCCGCCCCGTCCTGTTTTTAAAGGAACAGCTGCGGCGCCGCTTTCCCGGCTCTTTCACCATGAAGGAAGACGGCTCCAGCATCCGCATCGATCCCGCCGGACGGATGATGCCGGGCGCCATTTCTGCGGGCTATGCCAGGGCGACGAGATCATATTCCTTGGTTTCCGTGATGTCCGCCTCCACCAGGGCGCCGGGCTCGACGCCCGGACCGCTGATGTAGGTGACGCCGTCCACGTCCGGAGCCTGGAACCAAGCCCTGCCCGTATGCAGCCCCGGCCACTCGTCCGATGCCGCATCGACCAGTATCTCCATGCGCTGCCCCGCATATCCGGAGAGTATGTCTTCACTGATGGCGCGCTGCATCTCCATGATGGCTTCGCGCCGCTCCTCCTTGATGCCGTCCGGTACCTGGCCGGGCATGGATGCCGCTTCCGTGCCCTCCTCCGGCTGGTAGGCAAAGACGCCCAGATGGTGGAAACGGTTCTTCTCCACAAAGCGGGCAAGGGCATCGAACTGCCCGTCCGTTTCTCCGGGAAAGCCGACCATCATGGTGGTGCGCAGGGCAGCCTCGGGAAAGACATCGCGTATCCGGTCCACGGCCAGCTGGGGGTCACCGGCAAAGGGCCGGCCCATTTTGGCCAGGATCTCTGGATGGGCGTGCTGGAGCGGCATGTCGAAATAAGGGACGAAAGGCCTGCCTGCGGCGCGCAAAAAGGCAAGCAGATCCCTGGTGAGCCCCGCAGGGTAGAGGTAGAGCAGGCGCAGCCGCTCCAGCCCCTCAAGGATGAGGAGCTTCTCCAGGAGGATGCGCGGATCCTTGCCGAAGTCGGTGCCGTAGGCCGTAACGTCCTGCGCCACGAGCACCAGCTCCCTGACGCCCGAGGCGAGCAGGCCCCTGGCTTCCTCCAGCAGTGCCTCCAGGGGTTCCGAGGCGTACCTGCCCCGGATGGACGGGATGGCGCAAAACGAGCAGCTGTGGCGGCAGCCCTCGCCGATCTTGAGCCAGGCATAGGAAGGACCCGTGCTCAGCAGCCTGCCGTGCGGGGCGGTACCAGCCATGCCCATCGCCTGCAGCAGCTGTTCCGCCCATGTGGCTATGTCGTCGGTGTGCAGCCAGAGATCGACTTCCGGCAGCCCTGCCTTAAGGTCTGCGATGCCATAGCGCCCCGGCAGGCATCCCGCCACGGCAAAAAAAGGCCTGCGGCCTTCCGGCAGGGACCGGATATCCTCTGCCATCTGCAGGACGGCCCGGACGGATTCCTGCACTGCCGGTGCGATGAAGGCGCAGGTGTTGATGAACACAAGGTCGGCTTCTTCCGGCTCAGAGACCATCAGCACGGGGCCAAGCGAACCCAGCAGCCGTTCCGTATCCACGCGCGTCTTGGCGCAGCCCAGGCTCTGCGAGCATATCCTGATCATCTCTCCCTCCTGCGTGCGCGCTTGCCGAGGCACGCTCTCTGCGTTACTTTTCTGCCATGAAAAAACGCCTTCGGCAAGGAGGAGCCATGATCCCTCAAACCGTCATCCTCGCCACGCGCAACCAGGGCAAGGTGCGCGAACTCCGTTCCATCCTGTCTGCATCCGGCTTTGACGTGCAGCCGCTGCCGGAAAACTTTCCCGACATAGAGGAAACAGGATGCACGTTCGAAGAAAACGCCCTTATCAAGGCCCACGCCGTGGCGGAACGCCTCGGCCTGCCCTCCATAGCCGACGATTCCGGACTGGAAGTGGATGCGCTGGGGGGAGCCCCGGGAGTGCATTCCGCCCGCTACGGAGACGATACCCCCCTGCTGGAAGGGGAAAGCAGGGACGGGCGCAACAACCGCAAGCTCCTGGAGCAGATGGAAGGCGTGGAGGATGGGATGCGCGGGGCGCGTTTCCGCTGCTGCATGGCCTTCGTCCAGCCGGGGGAAGAGGACATCATCGCCTGCGGATCGTGGGAAGGGCGCATCCTGCGCACGCCGTCCGGCAGCAATGGCTTCGGCTATGACCCGCTGTTCCTGGATCCGGAAATGGGCATGACAGGCGCGGACATGACGCGGGAGCAGAAGAGCGCCCGCAGCCACAGGGGCAAGGCAGTGCGTTCCCTGCTGGAAAAGATGGCGGCACGGCAGGCAAAAGGATGCCCTTCCGCGGGGACACGGAAAAAATGTTCATAATTTTTTAAATTATTTTGCTTTGTTACATAAGTTACGCACAATGAGGGCATATCCTGGGACGCAGGCGTCCCTCCATGCCCCGGCGTTGATCCACCTGGGCGGTCCAAACATATCCCTTCCTTCCGGCATCCCCGCGCAGCCAGGGAGCCTGGCGCCACCGCCCACCAGGATGCAGGACCAGGAAAGCAGGCTCAAGGCATCATCCATGGCGGTCCCATCCTGGAACGCACAGGAAAGGACATCCCTGTGCAGGGCCATACGTGCCCCGGCAGGATCAACAACGCGGCGTTCCGGCAGATTTTCCCTGCGCCACAGGAGAAATGACCTTCTGCGCCCTTGCCCTTAATGACCGGCTGGGATATTTTACGGCACAGGCAAAAACAAGCGTTTTTCATGTTTGCCGAAGCGGCCAGACATCCAACAGCAAGGAGAGAACATGGCATTGTACACAAAGGAAGAGGCGCTCGCCTACCATAGCGATCCGCGCCCCGGAAAAATCGAAACGGTGCTGACAAAGCCCTTTGCCACGCAGAAGGATCTTTCCATGGCCTATTCGCCCGGCGTTGCCGAGCCCTGCATGGAGATCTTCCGCAATGCCGCTAGCGCGTCGAAATATACCGGACGCTCCAACCTTGTCGCCGTGGTCTCCAATGGCACCGCCGTGCTCGGCCTCGGCAACATCGGCCCCCTTGCTGGCAAGCCGGTCATGGAAGGCAAGGGCGTGCTCTTCAAGCACTTTGCGGACATCGACGTTTTCGACCTCGAACTCGATACCCTCGATCCGGACAAGCTCTGCGAAGCGGTCAAGCTCCTTGAGCCCACCTTTGGCGGCATCAACCTTGAAGACATCAAGGCGCCTGAATGCTTCTACATCGAACAGCGGCTGAAAAAGGAAATGAACATCCCCGTGTTCCACGACGATCAGCACGGCACTGCAGTCATCTCCGGAGCGGCCCTGCTCAATGCATGTGAGATCTCGGGACGCAGGCCCGAGGACATTAAGGTCGTCGTGGTCGGCGCTGGCGCGGCCGGCATCGCATGCGCCAATTTCTACTGCTCCCTCGGCGTCAGCCGCTCCAATGTCTTCATGTTCGATTCCAAGGGCCTCCTGCACAAGGGCCGCAAGGACCTGAACCCCTACAAAGCCTCCTTCGCCCAGGAAAAGGATGCCTCCCTTGCAGAATGCATGAAGGGCGCGCACATGTTCCTCGGCCTTTCCAAGGGCAACCTTGTCACCAAGGACATGGTGCGTTCCATGGCCGACCACCCTGTCATCTTCGCCATGGCGAACCCCACGCCGGAGATCAGTTACGAAGACGCCAAGGAAGCCCGTCCGGAATGCATCATGGGCACCGGCCGTTCCGACTACCCGAACCAGATCAACAACGTTTCCGGTTTCCCGTTCATCTTCCGCGGCGCCCTTGACGTGCAGGCGACGGAGATCAACGAAGAAATGAAGATCGCCGCCGCAAAGGCCCTTGCCGCTCTCGCCAAGGAGCCGGTGCTTCCCGAGACCCTCAAGGCCTACGGCGTGGAATCCCTGAGCTTCGGCATCGACTACGTCATCCCCAAGCCCCTTGACTCCCGCCTGCTCACCGCCATCACCCCGGCCGTGGCCAAAGCCGCCATGGATACGGGAGTGGCCCGCAGCCCCATCGCCGATCTCGAAGCCTATGCCCGTTCCCTGGAAGCCCGTGTCAACGCATCCCAGGCCCGCAATGAGCTCATCATCAGCGAATACGCCAAGCTGAAATAACGCCAGGACGCCCTCCTGCCAGCCTTCACGGATAACGCGCATCAAGGCGCACACATCAACACAAGGAGTTCCGTATGTTCCGCACCCTCATCTCTGCCGTGGCCGGCATTCTTGTCAGCGCCTCCCTCTGCGCTGCCGCACCCATCACCATGAAGCTCGGTCATATCGCCGAACCCGAAAATCCCTATGGCATGGGCGCCGACTACTTTGCCAAGCTGGTGAAGGAGCGCAGCGGCGGCGCCATCGACATCCAGGTCTTCCCCTCCAGCCAGCTTGGCAACCAGCGCGACCTTGTTGAAGGGCTCACCTTCGGCACCGTGGACATCACCCTTACGGGAACGGCCGTTCTCGGAAACTTCATCCCCGAAGTGGCCGTCTTCGACCTGCCCTTCATCTTCCGAGACATCCCCCATGCCTACAAGGCGCTTGATACCGTGGGCATGGAGCTTTGCAAGAAAGGCGAAAAGCGCGGCATGATCACCCTGGCCATCTGGGAGAACGGCGTCCGCCACATGACCAACAGCAAACGCCCCATCCGCACGCCTGATGATATGAAGGGGCTCAAGATCCGCGTCATGGAACAGCCCGTCTATATCGAGATGATGAAGGCGCTCGGCGCCAGCCCGACCCCCATGGCCATGAGCGAACTGTACACCGCCCTCCAGAAGGGCGTCGTGGACGGACAGGAAAACCCCTTCTCGCACATCGCCACCAAGCGCTTTGACGAAGTCCAGAAGTACATCTCCCTCACCGGCCACACCTATGCCTCCGAACCCATCCTCATCAGCACGATGGCGTGGGCGAAGCTGAACAAGGAACAGCAGGAGATCGTGCGCAAGGCAGCGGAAGACACCCGCGACTGGCAGCGCCAGCTCTGCCGTGATTCCGAAGGCAAGTTCCGCAAGACCATTGAAGACCGCGGTCTGGCCCAGATCAACGAAGACGTTGACAAGGAAGCTTTCGTGAAGGCAACGGCCCCCGTTTACAAGATGTACACCGACAAGTTCGGCGATGCCAACATCAAGGCCATCCAAGCCATCAAGTAACGAGCCACATCCGTTTCCGGACCGGGGGCTTCCCCCGGTCCTTCCCTTTCTGACGGAGCCCTTTTATGAAAGCGATCCTCGGCTTTATCGATTCCATCCTCAAAACGGGAACGATCCTGTGCATCGGCGTCATGCTGATCCTTGTCTTCGGCCAGGTCATCTCCCGCTACTGCTTCGGCTACACGCCAAGCTGGGGTGAAGAACTCTCCCGCTACCTGTTTGTGTGGACAGTATTCCTCTCCATCCCTCTTCTGGCAAAATCCGGCGGGCACATGGCCATTGAAACGCTGACCAGCCGGATCCACGGAGCAAAACTCAAACTCTGCCGCATCCTCGCAGACATTTTCACCCTGTGCTTCCTGGGCATCATGGTCTGGCACGGCAGCAGGATGGTCATGCTGGCGCAATTCCAGACGTCTGCGGCCATGGAGATCCCCATGTCCTGGGTCTATGCGGTCATTCCCTTCGGGTGCTTTGTCATGCTGCTCTACACGGCAGAAAACTTGATCCAGGTCCTCCGCACGCCTGCGGAACAGGTAAAGTAGGGGGAAATCATGACAGCAGCATTGTGGATCATCCTTTCCTCCTTTGCCGTCATCCTGGCAACGGGCGCATCCATCGGCGTCGGCCTCGGGCTGTCGTCCGCCATCACCATGTCGGCGGTCATGGGAACGCCGCTCATTGCCGTCGTGCAGAAAATGTTCACGGCGGTCGACTCCTACTCCTTCCTTGCCGTTCCGTTCTTCATGCTTGCCGGAGCCTTCATGTCCGACGGCGGCGTGACTCGGCGCATCGTTGACTTTTCCATGGCCCTGGTCGGGGCCCTGGCAGGCGGGCTTGCCCTGGTCGTCGCCGTTGCTGGCATGTTCTTTGCCGCTCTTTCCGGCTCCTCGGCAGCCACGACCGCTGCCATTGGCGCAGCCATGATCGACGAGATGGAGCGCCGCGGCTATCCCCGCTCCTTTGCCGCTGCGGTCGTGGCCTCGGGCGGCACCGTGGGCATCGTCATCCCTCCATCGGTCACGCTGGTCGTGTACGGCTCCATTGCCAACTGCTCCATCGCCGACCTTTTCATCGGCGGCGTCATCCCCGGCATCCTCATGGGCGTGTGCATGTGCGTCGTCAGCTGGCTGATCTCAAAGCGCAAAGGCTACAAGGGCGAAGGGGCTTTCTCCATCACCCGCGTCCTGCGCTCCTTTAAAGAATGCTTCTGGGCCCTCATGATGCCCGTCATCATCCTCGGGGGGATCTACGCCGGCATCTTCACGCCGACAGAGGCCGCTGCAGTGGCAGCGGTGTACGGAGCTTTTGTCGGCCTGTTCATCTACAAGGAACTGAGATTCAAAGACCTGCCGAAAACCCTGCTTTCCGCGGCCAAAAGCACCACGATGATCATGTTCGTCGTGGGCGCAGCCAATGTTTTCGGCTGGATCCTGACCTGGGCGCAGGTGCCGCACATGCTGGCCCAGACCTTCGCCACGATCACCGACAACCCCTTTGTCTTCCTCATGCTCGTGAACGTGCTCCTGCTCTTCATCGGCATGCTGGTCAACGCCTCGGCCGCCGTCGTCATCGTCACGCCCATCCTGCTCCCCGTGGCAGTCGGACTGGGCATCGATCCGCTGTTCTTCGGCGTGCTCATGGTCGTGAACCTGGCCATCGGCTGCATCACGCCTCCCGTCGGCCTCGACCTCTTCGTGGTGTCCTCCATCACCAAGATCTCCATCGACCAGATCACCGTCAAGGTCATGCCGTACCTGCTCACCCTGCTGGGAGCGCTCATCGTCATGACCTACTTCCCCCCGATCATCACATTCCTGCCGAATATGATGCATTGATCACGTCAAACACAGCTGAGGCATGCCCTGCCAAGGCAAAAAACGCCCCTTCCCCTGACGGAAGGGGCGTTCTGCTTTGCGGTGCGCCGCCGATGAAAAAGCGCCAGGAGCGCAAGCCCCTGGCGCATCATGGGAAACTGAACCCGGAAAACTACATGACGCCCTGCTCGATCATGCTGTCGGCGACTTTGCGGAAGCCGGCGATGTTGCCGCCCATCACGTAATTGCCCGGCTGGCCGAATTCCTCGGCGGTGTCGTGGGCGGCGCGGAAGATGCCGGCCATGATGCCCTTGAGCTTGCCGTCCACTTCGTCAAAACTCCAGGACGTCATGCCCGCGTTCTGCTCCATTTCCAGCTGGCTGGTCGCCACGCCGCCGGCATTGGCGCACTTGGCCGGGCCAAAGCAGATCCCGGCCTTCTGGAACTCCTGCGTGGCGGCAAGGGTGGAAGGCATGTTGGCGCCTTCGCTGACCAGGATGCAGCCCTTGGAGAGCAGGTTCCTGGCATCTTCCACCGTGACTTCGTTCTGCGTGGCGCTGGGGAAGGCCAGCTGCGCGCCTACGTTCCACACAGGATGCTGGTTCGCCGGGTAGTCGGCAACAGGGATGTAGGTCGCATCCTTGCACAGTTCGGCGTAGCGGGAAAGGGAAGCGCGCTCCCTCTCCTTGACCTGCTGCAGGACTTCCAGGTCGATGCCGCCCGGCTGGTAGATGCAGCCGCGGGAATCAGATACCGTGACAGGCTTCGCCCCAAGCTGCTGGAGCTTTTTGACGGTGTAGATGGCCACATTGCCGGATCCGGAGACCGCGGCGGTCTTGCCCTCGATCTCCTTCCCGGCGGCCTTCAGCATGTTCTGGGCAAAGTAAACGTTGCCAAAGCCCGTGGCTTCGGTGCGGGCCAGGGAGCCGCCCCACTTGAGGCCCTTCCCGGTGAGCACGCCCTCAAAGCGGCTGGTCAGGCGCTTGTACTGCCCGTACATGTAGCCGATCTCGCGTCCGCCCACGCCGATGTCGCCGGCAGGCACATCGATCTGAGCGCCCACGTAGCGCACGAGCTCGGTCATGAAGGCCTGGCAGAAACGCATGACTTCGGCATTGCTCTTGCCCTTGGGGTCGAAGTCGGCTCCGCCCTTGGCGCCGCCGATGGCCAGTCCGGTGAGGCTGTTCTTGAAGATCTGCTCGAAGCCCAGGAATTTAAGGATGCTCTGGTTGACGCTGGGATGGAAGCGGATGCCGCCCTTGTACGGTCCTATGGCAGAGTTGAACTGGATGCGGTAGCCGTTGTTGACCTGGATCTTGCCCTTGTCGTCGGTCCATGCCACGCGGAACTCAATGAGTCGTTCGGGCACGACGATGCGCTCAAGGATGGCGTTCTCCTGATATTTTGACTCCTTGTTGAAAAGGGGCTCCATGGAAAAAAGCACTTCCTCCACGGCCTGGAGAAATTCCGGCTGGTACGGATAGCTCGCGCGGACCTTTTCCACAACGCTCTGCACATAGCTGTTGGCCATAGCTCAAACTCCTTGGCAAAAAGATGATGAAGATCTGCCGGACGTCACAGCGCTCTTTGCAGCAGCAAGGCAGGCCAACATGCAAAAAACCGTGTTAAATCATGGCAGTGTTGCTCAACAGGCTAGGAAATATCGTCATTTTTATCAGTTATCAATATTTTTCTTAAAATGGCCAGATGAGCAGGCATCAATGTAATATCTTGAGATATAAATATTTATGCATGATCGTTCAAAAACGCACATTATCACGGCACATTTTTTTTGCCCAGGCGGAAACCCGGCGTGCGGAAGGTGCAAAAAAGCTCCGGGATCCTGGGGGAGCCCGGAGCTGCATGGATGCATGGCCGACCAGCGGGTGCAGGATCAGCTGTCCCGGCGTTCCCGGCGGCCACCACGCCTGTCGCCCCTGTACCTGCGTTCGCCGCGGCGTTCGCTGCGGCGTTCGCCGTCCTGGGGCCTGTCGCCGCGCGGACGGGGCGCCGGACGCGTGGTGTCTTCGGGCTTCCATTCGATGCCCTGGGCCTCCAGCAGCACGGCCTTGCGGCTGGCACGGATGCGGTCCCCATTGATCTCGATGACCTTGACCATCATGTCTTCGCCAGGATGGGCTACGTCTTCCGTCTTTTCCACCCTTCCGGTATCCAGCTGGGAGATGTGCACGAGCGCCTCCACATTGGGCAGCAGCTCGACGATGGCTCCTATCTCCATGACACGCTTGACCTTGGCGTTGTAGTTCTTGCCCAGTTCGGCGTGCTGGTCGTAGTAAAGCACCATTTCCTTGGCGGCCATCAGGGATTCCTGCGTCGGCGCGAAGATGGTGACGCGGCCGGAGTCCTCGATGTCGATAGACGCTCCCGTGCTGCTGGTGATCGCCTTGATATTCTTGCCTCCCGGGCCGATGATCATGCGGATGACCTCGGGATCGACGAACACTTCCATGTGCTGCGGAGCATAGGGGGAAAGCCCGTCGCGCACGGCGGGCATGGCCTTTGCCATGACGTCCAGCACGTGCAGGCGCGCGGCGCGGGCCTGGGCGAGAGCGCGGGCCATGACTTCCGTAGGCAGCCCGTTGATCTTGATGTCCATCTGGATGGCGCTGATGCCGTCGGCGGTGCCGGCTATCTTGAAGTCCATGTCGCCCAGGGCGTCTTCATCTCCCAGGATGTCCGTCAGCACGGTATAGGTCTCGCCGTCCTTGATGAGCCCCATGGCCACGCCGGCCACAGGCGCGCTGATGGGCACGCCGGCGTCCATCAGCGAAAGGCATCCGCCGCACACGGCAGCCATGGACGATGAACCGTTGGATTCCACGGTGTCGGACACGACGCGTATGGTGTAGGGGAATTCTTCGGCAGAGGGCAGGACGGCCTTGAGGGCGCGCTCGGCAAGATGTCCGTGGCCTATCTCGCGGCGGGAAACACGCACCGGCTTGACTTCGCCCACGGTGAAAGGCGGGAAGTTGTAATGCAGCATGAAGCGCTTGAATTCCTCGCCCCGGAGCGAATCCACCTGCTGTTCATCTGTGGAACTGCCAAGCGTGGTCACGGCGATGGTCTTGGTCTCTCCACGGGCGAAAATGGCCGATCCGTGCGCGCGGGGCAGCACAGCCATCTCGATCTCGATGGGGCGCACGGTCTGCGTATCACGGTTGTCTATGCGCGTGCCTTCGCTGATGACGCGCTGGCGGACGAGCTTTTTCTCGAGATGCTCGAGCACGTCGCCTATGGCAGCCTGCGCCTCGGGGTCGCCGGCATAGCGTTCATCTTCGGCCATGAGCGCCTTGACCTTGGCTTTGACGGCATTGCGCGCTTCCTTGCGCAAAAGCTTGTCGGGCGTGCGCAGGGCGTCTTCCATGCCGGACTTGACGGCCAGTTCTTCGACATAGGCAAACAGTTCCGGATCGTCCTGCTTCGGCTCGAAAGGCGTTTTCTCCTTTCCCGCCAGGCGGATGAGCTCTTCCTGGGCGTCGATGAGCGGCTGCATGGCCTTGTGCGCCCAGTTGAGCCCGTCGATGAAATCCTGCTCCGAAACGAGCTTGCATTCCCCTTCCACCATGACCACGGCGTCGCGGGAGGCGGCAAGGACGATGTCCATGTCCGAACGGCTCAGTTCTTCATGGGTCGGATTGAGGACGAACTGTCCGTCCACGCGGCCAAGGCGCGCGCCTGCGACAGGGCCGTCAAAGGGGATGGAGGAGATGCAGGTGGCGGCGGAGGCGGCGGTGATGCACAGCACGTCCGGATCGTTTTCGCCATCGGCGGAGATGACGGTCGCCAGGACCTGCACCTCGCTGGGGTAGGTCTTGGGGAAGAGGGGGCGGATGGGGCGGTCGATAAGACGCGCCACGAGCGTTTCATGGTCGCTGGGGCGGCCGATCTCGCGGCGGAAGAAATTGCCGGGTATGCGCCCGGCCGCGTACATGCGCTCGGCGTATTCCACCGTCAGCGGGAAAAAGGATTTGGGCGCGTCCAGTGCGGCTTCGCACACGGTGACCAGGGCGACGGTGCCGCCGCACTGTACCCAGACGGCGCCGTTGGCCTGGCGCGCGACGCGTCCTGTTTCCAGAATGATTTCCTTGCCGCCGACATTGGCTGCGGCGCGCTTGGCATTGAGAAGACCCATGCTCTGTTTCTCCTGGAAGGAGACTCCATGCGATGCGGCGAGGATTCGCTGCACCGCATGGATGCTCCTTCCTCACATAAAGGTTGACCCGCTTGCGCGGGCTAAAAAGAGCAGGGGAGCCAAGCTCCCCCGCATGCAATGCCGCTACTTGCGCAGACCGAGTTTTTCGATCAGGGCGCGGTAGCTCTGAATATCTGTGCTCTTCAGGTAATTAAGCATCTTGCGGCGATGCCCGACGAGCTTCAAAAGGCCGGTGCGGGAATGGAAATCCTTTTTGTTGGCCTTGAAGTGGTCCGCCAGCCCGTTGATGCGGGCGGTCAAAAGGGCGATCTGCACCTCGGGCGAACCTGTGTCGCCCTCATGCCTTCCATACTGCGCGATAACTTCCTGCTTCGCAGCGCTGTCCATAGCCACAGCGGTATCCTCCTCTCCGGTGCTCCGGAGGTTATGGGGTGAACAGCCCCCTGAGAACGGCCCAGACGGGAGAGCCTTCGTCCATGCGCGCTTCGGCAAGCGCCAGCGGCATCCCGTCGAATGCCAGGATAAGCGCCTTGCTGCCTGGGACATGCTCTCCAAATCCCGGTTCGTGGGGGATCGGCCTGCCGTTTCTGAGATCGCCTTCCTGACGCGGCGCAATGGAAAACTTTTTCCATGAGGGAAGCGCGGCGTCCATGGGCTGCACCCAGCCGGCAAGCTTTTCCGGCGCGGCGAGGATGTCTTCAAGCTTGTGAGCCGCATCCAGGCCGAACGGGTGGCTGTATTCCCGGGTGAGTTCCATGAGCGTGGCTCCGCACCCAAGTCGGTTCCCCAAGCTGTGGGCCAGGGACCGTATGTAGGAGCCGGAACTGCAGGTGACCCGGAACCGCACGTCAGGAAGGTCCACCCATTGGACCTCGACGTGCGAAATATGTATGCTCTTGACCTTGCAGGGCACGTCCAGACCGGCCCTGGCCAGCTTATACAGGGGCTTCCCTTCGTGCTTGGCAGCGGAATAGGGGGGGACGGGCTGCTCCGTCACGCCCTGCCAGGAAGCGATCTCACGCCGGACGGCGGCTTCGAAAGGCGAACCCGCAGCCATGTCCGCGGCGCTCAGGGGATGCTCCTCGACGACGCGTCCTTCGGCATCCCACGTATCCGTTGCCATGCCCAGGCGGAGCACGCCGGCATAGGTCTTTTCCCCGCCTTCAAGGAGATATCCTGAAAGCTTGGTGGCGCTGCCAAGAAGAATGAGCAAAACGCCTGTGGCCATGGGGTCGAGCGTGCCCGCATGGCCGATTTTTTTCTGTCCCAGCCTTTTAAGGCGTGAAACGCAGCGTGCCGAACTCAGCCCTTTGGGCTTGTCCAGCACAAGTACTCCGTGCAACTGTTCCATAAGAGGGGATATTCTATCCCATGCCGCAGCCAAAGTCCAGCATTAAAAGAGCGCTATTCCGAAAGGCGCGTCTGGCGCGGATGCGGGCGCTCCACATGGTCTTCGACCTCGACGCCATCCGGCGGGACGAAGCGGAAATCGGCATCGGAAACGGATGCGCCGGGCCTGATCGCGACAAGCTCTATGTCGTTCGTATTGCCATAGAAGTCGGCGATGACGGCGCGGCGGATGAGCCCTGTGGACGGGTCCAGCCAAAGGCGGACCTGCGTCATTTCCGTGCTGGGCTCCTTAGGGTACAGCGTAAGGCTCAGGAGCTTGCCATCCAGGGCCCTGTCCTGCACGTCGAAATCACGGTCCAGGGGGCTCTGCCCGGTGACCACCTGGATGATGGACCGGGAATCGTCTGCAAGGCTGCGGGGATAGCGGTAAGCGAGCTCCTCGTCGGGAAGGTAGTTCCATATCTCCTTCTCGTTGACCACGAGCAGCTCGGCATTGGGATCTGCCGTTTCCCAGCGGACCAGCAGGGGCTTTTTGAACATGATGGTCCCGGTGCGCTGCTGCATGGTCCCGGTCTCGCGCTGGGTGAGCTTCTGTATGAAATCAGCGCGGAAGGTCTGCATGGCGGCATACGCCGCCTGCGTTTTTTTAAGCAGGTCTTCCTGGCCGGCCGCCTCCGCCTGCGGAGCGGCAAGCAGCAAGGCCAGCGCGAAAGCGCAGGCGATGCGCAGCGTCAGGGCCATAGCTCCCCCGAAAGCGCGGCCCGGCATCCACCGGGACCGCGCTCTGGCTTGGAGATTACTGGAAATCAGGAGCTTCAAAGCCTTCCCCTTCCTCTTCCCTGCCAAAACCAAAGTTATCGGCAAGGATGGGGCCGTAGAAGAACCCGGATTCATCAAGCTGCTCTTCGATGCGGAGCAGCTGGTTGTACTTGGCGATACGGTCGGAACGGCTTGCGGAGCCGGTCTTGATCTGCCCGGAATTGGTCCCTACGGCAAGGTCGGCGATGAAGGTGTCCTCGGTCTCACCGGAACGGTGGGAAACGATGGTGGCGTAGCCGGCGTTCTTGGCGATCTCGATGGTGTCGAGCGTTTCGGTGAGCGTTCCGATCTGGTTGACCTTGATGAGCACGGCATTGGCCAGCCCGTCTTCGATGCCTTCAGCCAGTATGTCGGGGTTGGTGACAAAGAGGTCGTCGCCCACGAGCTGGACGTCGTTGCCCAGGCGGTCGGTGAGCAGCTTCCAGCCTTCACGGTCGTCTTCCGCCATGCCGTCTTCGATGGAGATCAGCGGATAGCGCTGCGTGAAATCTTCGAGCCAGTCCACCATCTGGGCGCTGGTCAGTTCAAGCCCCTCGCCGGCGATGACATACTTGCCGTCCTTGTAGAACTCCGAAGCCGCGGCATCGATGCCGAGGGCGACTTCCGCCCCGGGGATGTAGCCCGCCTGCTCGATGGCCTTGACCAGGTAGCTGAACGCCTCGTCATGGCTCTTGAGGTTGGGGGCGAATCCGCCCTCGTCGCCGACGGAGGTGACATGTCCGTCCTTGGCGAGGATGGTCTTGAGGGTATGGAAGATCTCGGCGCCCATGCGCAGGGAGTCAGCAAAGGTCTTGGCTCCGATGGGCATGATCATGAATTCCTGGATGTCCAGGTTGTTCGGCGCATGCGCGCCGCCGTTGATCACGTTCATCATGGGCGAGGGGAGGATCTTGGCATTGACGCCGCCAAGGTACTGGTAAAGCGGGATGCCAAGGTATTCTGCAGCGGCGCGGGCCGTGGCGAGGGAGACGCCCAGCATGGCATTGGCGCCAAGGCGGGACTTGTTGTCCGTGCCGTCCAGGTCGATGAGCGTGTTGTCGACCTGGACCTGGCGCAGGGCGTCCAGCCCGATGACAGCTTCGGCGATCTCGCCGTTGACATGCTCAACGGCCATGGTCACGCCCTTGCCCTTGTAGCGGGTCTTGTCGCCGTCGCGCATCTCCAGTGCCTCACGGCTGCCAGTGGAAGCCCCGGAGGGCACGGCCGCGCGGCCGACATGCCCGGATTCCAGGCCGACTTCCACTTCCACGGTGGGATTGCCGCGGGAATCCAGGATCTCTCGTGCCCATACGGAAGTGATGGTGCTGTTGTTCATGATGAAAACTCCTTGCTTGTGCCGGGGCGATCCCGGGTAAAAGAATATGCTGCAAAGGAACCGTCCCTGCTTCCCAGGCAAAGCATGAGAAGCCCCTCGAGGAGCAGGTCGGGACGGACGGCGTCAAAGGCGCCGCAGATCTTTGACAGGCTCAGGGCATCGCCCCCCGTGCCCACGACGAAGACAGGGGGGGGCAGCTGCCGGGCAAGCCTGCGGCACAGCCCTTCGGTCAGGGACGCGAAACCGAAAAGGAAACCATGGGACATGCTGGTCTCCGTGTCCCTCCCGATGACAGCCTCCGTGCAGCTGACGTCGAGTGAGATGCGCGGGAGCTTTGCGGTGTTTGCCGCGAGCGCGTTGCGCGAGGAGAACAGCCCCGGGCAGATCAGCCCGCCAAGGTAGGTGTCCCCCGCCACGCAGTCGAACGTCGTCGCGGTCCCATAGTCCACCGAGATGATGGAAGCCGGTCCGGGAAAGAGCGTCCGCGCTGCGCAGGCGGCAAGGAGCCTGTCGGCTCCGACTTCATGCGGCTGGCTGTAGCCGTTTTTCAGGTTCGGGGGCAGATCCGCAGGGAAGTGCAGGGCGGGCTGGCGCAGGTAGCGCGCACAGGCCCTGGCAAACAGGCTGCTCACGTCCGGAACGACAGAACAGACCGCACATCCCAGCAGCAAGTCTGTGGACAAGCCTTCGGCAGCAAGGATCTGCAGCAGGGAAAGCCCCAGGCTGTCGGCCGTGTGCTGGACGCGGGTAGGCAGGCTGTACGCCTGTCCCAGTCCATGCTCGTTGCCGAAGGCAAGCTTGATGGATGTGTTCCCTATGTCGGCAAGCAAAAAGCTCTTCATCTTCCACCGCCTGAAAAACCAACGCAATTTTATCCTGTCTTTGAACAGGACGCAACTGTGAAGAACGCCCTGCGTGCAGCAGGCAGGGAATGCGTAGGGAAAAGCCGGCTGCGCTTCCCGCAGCGGCGGCGTTAAAAAAGCGGTCCCATGCCCCGCAGGGGCATGGGACATGGCTTTCAGCGTCCTGGGGAGGTCCGGTCAGTTGATGGCCCAGGAGACGATCCCAGGCACATAGGTGATCAGCATGAGGACCGTGAGCATGACGAGCCAGAACGGGACGAGCGACCGGCTCAGCCTGGGGATGGCCACTCCGGAAATATTGCTCGCCACGTACATGGCCGTGCCTACCGGCGGGGTGAGCAGGCCGATGGTCAGGTTGATGACCATGACGAGCCCGAACTGCACGGGATGGACCTGCAGGCTTTGGGCCACCGGCACAAGGATGGGCGCCAGCAGCATGATGGCCGGGCCGCTGTCGATGAACATGCCGCAGATGAGCAGCAAAAAGTTGATGAGCAGCAGCAGGACGTACTTATTGTCGCTGATGCTGAGCAGGGAATTGGTGAGGTACTGCGGGATCTGCTCGCTGGCGAGCAGCCAGCCGAAGAGCGACGTGGCTGCGATGATGGTGCCGATGACGGCGGTGCTGATGGCGGCCTCCACGCAGATCCTGGGCAGGTTCTTCCAGGTGATCTCTTTATACACGAAGACGCCCACGAGCAGGGCGTACACGGCAACGACCGCTCCGCCTTCCGTAGCGGTGAACACGCCGGAGCGTATGCCTCCGATGATGATCACGGGCATGAGCAGCGCCCAGATGGCATCCTTGAACCTGCGCCATTTTTCAGCGCCGCTCACGGCGCCCTCACGCGGGTACTTGTGCCTGACGGCGTACCAGTAGGAATAACCCAGGAAGCCCGCTCCGATGAGCACGCCCGGGGCGATGGCCGCCATGAACAGGTCGCCGATGGAGGTCTGGGCCGTGACGCCGTAGATGATGATGGCGATGCTGGGCGGGATGATGAGGCCGATGCTGCCCGAGCAGGCGACCAGGGCGGCGGAAAAGCCTGTGTCGTAGCTGCGCTTCTTCATTTCGGGGATCATGATGGATCCCAGGGCCGCCGCATCCGCCACGCCGGAACCGGAAATGCCGCCCATGATCACGCCGCTGATGGCGACCACGTGGCCAAGGCTGCCGCGTATGCCGCCCACGAACGAAAGGGCGAAGTCGATGATGCGCCGGGTAATGCCGCCGTGGCTCATGAGCGCCCCGGCCAGCATGAACAGCGGTATGGCCATGAGCGGGAAGGAATTGACCGCCGTGAACATGCGCTGGGTGAACACGGTGATGGGGTAACCGAACAGGCAGATGGCGGCCAGCGAGGCGACGGCCAGGCCAAAGCCCACGGGCAGGCCCATGACCAGGAAGAGGAAAAACCCGCCGAAAAGTATCAGTCCTAGCATGGGGAATCCTCCTCTTTCACGCCGTCGAGGGCCTTGTCTTTCTGCGTGAGGCATGCCCAGATATCGCGGAGCGCATAGTAGAGCAGGAGCAGCCCGCTGAGCGGAATGACGCTGTACACCCAGTGCATGGGCAGTTCGAGCGCCGGGCTTTCCTGCATGGTGCCGAGCTCAAAAAGCGCCAGCGCGCTGACGAAGATCGCTCCGGCAAGCACGGCGATGAGCACCAGGTTGACCAGGCGCAGGGTCCAGTGCGCAAGCCCCCTGAGGTGCGCAAGCAGCAGATCGAGCGCGACATGGGCTCCGGCGCGGTAGGCCAGCACCATGCCGAGGAAGGTTATCCACACAAAGATATACCGCCCTATTTCCTCGGACCAGCTGAGGGAATGCTGGAAGGCGTACCGTGCCACGACCTGGGCGAAGATGACGGTCATCATGGCGATCATCAGGCTGCCGCAGGCCAGGCACAGGAATTTGAAGATCAGGTCGTCGAGCTTTTTCAAGGCGCGCTCCGTCAAAAAAGTTCCGGTTTGCAATGAGGAAAAAGCCGGCGCGGAAGATCCCGCGCCGGCCCAGGTCAGCTGTTACCTGCCCAGAGTCTGCAGGATGCGCTTGTAGAGGTCGAGATCGACGGTCTTGGCGAAGTCTTCATGCACGCTGCGGGCGGCGGCGGCAAGTTCCTTCTTGTCGGGATGCGTCACCTGCAGGCCCTTGGCCTGCATCGCGGCGAGCAGTTCGTTGGTCTTGTCGAGCACGAGCTGGTTCTCGTAGGCGGTGGCGGCGTTCGCGGCCTCGACGATGATCTGGCGCTGCTTGTCGTTGAGCTTCTTCCAGCGCATCTCGCTCATGGCGATGGTCACGTATTCATACTTGTGATCGGTGATGGCGATGTACTTCTGCACTTCGTTGATGCGTCCGCCATAGATGAAGGGGATGGGATTCTCCTGTGCCTCGATGACGTTCTGCTGCAGGCCGGTGTACACTTCGCTCCAGGCCATGGGCGTGGGGTTGGCGCCCATGGCGCGCCAGCTGTTGACCATGGCCGGGATCTCAGGCAGGCGGATCTTCAGCCCCTTGAGGTCTTCAAGCTTGTTGATGGGCTTGTTGGACGTGGTCTGGCGCGGTCCGCGGTCCCACCAGTTGAGGATGCGGATGCCGGACTTCTTGACCATGCGGCTGGCGATCTCCTCGCCGATGGGACCATGGATGACCTTGTTGAACTCTTCCTGGGAGTCGAACAGGTAAGGCAGCTCGAGCAGGCCGATGGACTTTTCAAAGTTGCCGAGCACGCCGGCGACAAGGCCGAAGTCCACGGTGCCCATCTGCATGCCTTCCACGAGGTCGCGGTCGCCGCCAAGGGTGGAGTTGGGGTAGATCTTCAGGGTGATCTCGCCGTTGGAACGTTTTTCAAGCTCTTCCTTGAACTTGAGCGAGCCGAGATGCCAGAAATCCTGCTCCGTCTGGATATGGCCGAGCTTCAGTTCGAGCGGAGCGGCCTGCGAAGAGGCAGGGACGGCAGCCACGAGACCGAGGGCGGCAAAGCCGAGGACCAGGGAAGCCAGGGTTTTGGAAATGCGATTCATGATGGTGTCCTCCGGAGAAGTTACAGGTTTGCTGTCTATGCGCGGCTGCTATTTTACAGTCACGATGACCTTGACCACGTTGCCCTTCTTGTAGAGCAGCGTGTCCAGTGCCTCCTGGGTCTGATCCAGCGGGAAATGCTGCGTGACGAAGCCCTTGAGCTCCAGCCCGCCGTTGATCATTTCCGCAGCCTTCACAAAATCCTTTGTTTCATAGGTCATGGCTCCGTACATGGTCTGCTCGTTGAAGACCATGCCGTAGCAGTAGAAGGGGATGTCCCGGGTGATCATGGCCACGATGCCGATCTCGCCGCGCTTGCGCACGCAGGCCGAAGCCTGGGAGAGGATGTTCGGCGCGCCGGCGCAGACGATGGCCAGGTCAGCGCCCCTGCCGCCCGTCAGTTCCTTGACTTTCGCCTCCACGTCTTCGGCAAGGGGATCGAGGGCGGCCGCTGCGCCGTAGCTCTTTGCCATCTCGCGGTTGAAGGGCGCGGTGTCGGTGCAGATGATGGTCTTAAAGCCCATTTCGCGGGCGACGACCAGGCA
>JAEEGI010005478.1_pt1 | contig 29223 bp, 26 predicted proteins | sample 8958751 | NCBI WGS metagenome assembly JAEEGI01 (sample SAMN16246545, study PRJNA631951) | gut metagenome | biome: gut microbiome; feature: rumen; material: KS-attached | host: Bos | place: Iran: Karaj | collected 2018-10 | reverse complement strand
GCTTGATAATTCAGATCATGCACTTTCCATTGATTTTGAAGAAGTAACTGTTTCACGTCGCCTCTACAGGAGCGGTGAATCAGAATATATGATCAATAACAGCCCATGTCGTCTTAAAGACATCAATGAGCTTTTTTATGATACAGGTATTGGTAAAGAGGGATATTCCATCATCGGACAGGGCCAGATCGATCAGATTCTGTCTTCTAAGCCGGAAGACAGACGTAATCTTTTCGATGAAGCTGCCGGAATCGTAAAATTCAAACTTCGTAAGGAAACAGCTATCAAGAAGCTTGAAGATGAGAAACTGAATCTGACCCGTATCACAGACATCCTTACTGAGCTTGAGAAACAGCTTGAACCTTTGGAGAAGCAGTCTGAGGTTGCCAAGATCTATCTTAAGAATAAAGAAAGACTTAAGACTTTGGATGTAAACATCTTCCTTATGGACAATGAAAGGCTAAAAGGTCTCTTGGAAGATGCAAGTGAGAAACTTTCTATTGCTGAGAAGGATCTTGAAGAAGTCGGAACAAGGTATGATCAGGCCAGAATTGATTATGACCAGGCTCAGGCAAGGCTTGATGAGATAGAAAAAGAAATCGAAGAAGCCAGAAATGAGATGACAAGTTCAAGTGTCCTTAAAGAAAAGCTTGAAGGACAGCTTGCTCTTTTGAAAGAGCAGATCCGTTCTGTTACAGCGGGTTCAGAGCATTTCAAAGTCAGAAAGAGCGAGATTGAAGCTGAGATTGCCAAAGCCCGTGAGGAAAAAGAAAAAGTTCTTACTACCAAAAATGGTGTAGATGAGGAAGTATCATCTCTTGAAGCTAAGAAGAAGGCTGCTTCGGATAAATATAATGAGATTCAGGATCGTGAACAGCTGCTGACAAGACAGATAGAAGAGAACAATACCAAAATCATTAATACTATAAATGAACGTGCAAATATCAAGTCTCGCCAGAGCTCTCTTTCTACAATGAAAGAACAGATCAGCATCCGTAAGGCAGAACTTACCAGCAGACTTGTACAGGCAAGTTCTGATGAGGACAAGAAGGAAGCAAGGATGAAGGAGCTTCGAGATACGTTCGAAGCTGTTAACGAAGAGATTCGTGTCCTTACCGATGAGCAGAAACAAGGAGAGGATCGTCTTGCCAAGATCAAAGAGATCTTAACAGGAAGCGATGAGAAAATAAGGCAGGCGAGAACTCTTGCTATGCAGCAAAAATCCAAACTTGATGCACTTGCTAATCTTACTGAAAGGTACGAAGGCTATGGCGGCGCTGTAAAACGTGTCATGGAGCAGAAGGATAATACTCCAGGTGTTATAGGTGTTGTTGCAGATATTATCAAAACAGATAAAAAGTATGAAACTGCTATAGAGACAGCACTTGGCGGAAGCATTCAGAACGTTGTAACCAAAGATGAGCCTACTGCTAAGAAGATGATCTCTTATCTTAAGGATACTAAAGGAGGACGTGCAACATTTCTGCCTCTTACAGCCCTTAAGAATCAGCAGGACTTTCGTAATAAAGATGCTCTGAGCGAAAAAGGTGCTATAGGACTTGCAGATGGTCTTGTAAGAATAGATGATGAATACAGGACTGTAGCCGTGAACCTTCTTGGAAGAGTCCTTGTTGTAGACAATATGGACAATGCTACTACTATAGCCAGAAAATATGGCTATAGTATCAGAATGGTAACTCTTGAAGGTGAACTTCTCATGCCCGGCGGCGCTATATCAGGTGGTGCCTTTAAGAACTCTTCCAATCTTCTTGGTAGAAGACGTGAGATGGAAGATCTTGAAAAAGATGTTAATGCAAAGCTTGAAGAAGCAAGCAAGCTTGAAGAGGAAGTTGCAGCAGTAAGAGAAGAAAGAAATGCTCTTCGAGCAAGCCTTGAAACAACAAGACTTAAACTTCAGAACAAGTTCATCGAGCAGAACACTGCTAGACTCAACGTAGTAAGAGAAGAAGAGAAGCAGAAAGAAGAAGCTACATCTTTTGAATCATTAAAGACAGAGAGTCTTGATATTGAGAATCAGGTAGCTGATATAGAAAGACAGGAATCAGAAACCAGACAAAAGCTTGATGAATCCATTCAGACTGAGAAGAATTGTCAGAAGGCTGTTGAGGATCTTGGAAGAGAGCTGTCGGAGCTTTCTGAAACTGAAGAAGAGGCAGCATCTGAAGTCTCCAGATGGGAGATGGAGATTGCCAAGATCTCCCAGAGACTTGAATTCCAGCAGGAGAATCTGTCTAGAATAGATGAAGAGATAATTACAAGGCAAAAAGACCTCGATGAAGTTCTTGAACACATCGAATCCTCCGAGTCTGAGCTTGAACATAAGAATGCAGAAATAGTTGAGATAGGCAAGACTATGGAAGCATCAGTAACAAGCAGTAAGGAAAATAAAGAAAAGCTTGAAAAGATCCAGCATACAAGAGAAGAAATCTCTTCCAGGCAAAAGAGCTTCTTTGAAGTTCGTGAGAAGCTTGCAGAGTCCAAGTCCTCTCTTGACAGAGAAGTTAACAGACTTACATCACAGAAAGAGAAGCTTGATTCCCAGATAGAAGGTCTTATCAATTATATGTGGGATGAGTATGAGATTACTCTGTCACAGGCTTCTTTGATGAAGGATCCGGAGCTTAACGACGCTACTGCTATGAAGAAAGAGATAGGACAGCTCAAGAATGCCATAAGAGAACTTGGAGATGTCAATGTCAATGCTATCGAGGATTATAAGAATGTATCTGAAAGGTATACATTCCTTAGGACTCAGCATGATGATCTTGTAGTTGCAGAAGAGCAGCTTCGTGTGATCATAGCAGATCTTGATGAGTCTATGAGGAATCAGTTCAGGGAGCAGTTTAAACTTATCAGTGAGCAGTTCGATAAGGTATTTAAGGAGATGTTCGGTGGTGGACACGGAACACTTGAAATCGATGATTCTGTTGATATCCTTGAGGCAGGAATCAAGATCATAGCTCAGCCCCCGGGCAAGAAGCTTGTTAATATGAATATGATGTCCGGTGGAGAGAAGGCTCTTACTGCGATCGCGCTATTATTTGCGATCCAGAATCTTAAGCCGTCGCCTTTCTGTCTGCTGGATGAGATTGAGGCAGCACTTGATGAAAATAACGTCGTGCGATTTGCCAAATATCTGCATAAATTAAAAGATACTCAGTTCATTGTAATTACGCATCGTCGTGGTACAATGGAAAGTGCAGACAGACTTTATGGTATAACCATGCAGGAAAAGGGTGTGTCGGCACTTGTAAGTGTTAATCTCATTGATAAGGAGCTAACGAACTAGTGGCAGGATTTTTTTCAAGGCTCAAAGGTGGTCTTTCAAAAACAAGAGATAATATGGTGAAAGGGCTGGACAATGTATTCTCCGGCTATTCAGATATTGATGGTGACTTCTATGACGATCTGGAAGAGACACTCATCATGGGAGATATCGGTGTTAATGCGACAAGTCGTATTCTCGATAAGCTTCGCTCACAGGTAGAAGAGAAGAATATCCGATCTACCAGAGAGTGTCGTGATCTTCTGATCCAGAACATAAGAGAACAGATGCATACTGATGAACATGCATACGATTTTGAGAATCAGAAGTCAGTTCTTTTTATCATAGGTGTTAATGGTGTTGGTAAGACGACATCTGTCGGCAAGCTTGCATCTATTTATAAGAACAAGGGCAAAAAAGTTCTCGTTGCAGCTGCAGATACCTATAGAGCAGCAGCAACAGAGCAGCTTGAAGAATGGGCTAATCGTGCAGGTGTTCCTCTTGTTAAGGGAGTAGAAGGAGCAGACCCTGCGAGTGTTATCTTCGATGCGGTTAATTCCGCCAAAGCTAAGGATATAGATATACTTATAGTAGATACCGCAGGAAGACTTCATAACAAGAAGAATCTCATGGAAGAACTTCGAAAGATGAACAAGATTCTTGACAATCATCTTCCTGAGTATAGGCGTGAGAATCTTATAGTGCTTGATGGAACAACAGGTCAGAACGCAATGTCCCAGGCAAGAGAGTTTGGTGAAGTTACAGACCTTACTGGTATTATTCTTACTAAAATGGATGGAACTTCCAAAGGCGGTATAGCAGTAGCTATCGTAAGCGAGCTTAATATACCGGTAAAATATATTGGTGTTGGTGAATCACTGGATGATCTTGAAAGATTTGAGCCACAGGAATTCGTAGATGCTCTTTTTGATATAGATCATGAAGAAAGAGTTAAGCTTGATCAGGAGATTATTGCAAGGAAGCTTTCATCAGGTGAGATGGATAGCTCTCAGCTTACAGAAGAAGAAGCTATTGATATTCTTACAAGGCACTAAGTCTTTTCTTTTATCACAGATAGAAAAGAATTATATATATATACTAGAAAGGGAACAGGAAATGTCGGAAGAGAATAAGATGACCCTTGATAAGTTCGAGGAGGCTTGCGAGCAGGTCAAAAAAGTAACACTTGAGACGAAACTTATGTACAGCGATTATTTTTCGGCTCAGTCAGGTAATAAGGTATACTTAAAGCCTGAGAACATGCAAAGAACAGGTGCCTACAAGGTTAGAGGCGCTTATTACAAGATCAGTACAATGTCAGATGAGGACCGTAAAAAGGGTCTTATTACAGCATCTGCAGGCAACCACGCTCAGGGTGTTGCATATGCAGCCAGACAGTATGGCGTTCATGCAACAATTGTAATGCCGACAACAACTCCCCTTATTAAGGTTAACCGTACTAAAGCTCTTGGAGCAGAAGTAGTATTATGCGGCGATGTGTATGATGAAGCAGAAGCTCATGCTAAGAAACTTGCCAAGGAGAAGGGATATACATTCGTTCATCCTTTTAACGATCTTGATGTAGCAACAGGTCAGGGAACAATTGCTATGGAGATCTTCAAAGAACTCCCAACTGTAGATTATATCCTTGTACCTATTGGCGGCGGCGGACTTGCAAGTGGTGTCAGCACTCTTGCTAAGCTCCTCAATCCTAAGATCAAGGTAATAGGTGTTGAGCCTTCAGGCGCAGCCTGCATGAATGCATCACTTAAGGAAGGCAAGGTTGTAACACTTCCCGGAGTTAATACAATAGCTGACGGTACAGCAGTTAAGACTCCCGGAGACAAGATCTTCCCATATATTCAGAAGAATATAGATCAGATCATCAAGGTTGATGATGAGGATCTTGTAGTAGCTTTCCTTGATATGGTTGAGAACCATAAGATGGTAGTAGAGAATTCGGGTCTTCTGTCTGTAGCAGCACTTAAGCAGCTCAGATGCAAGGACAAGAAGGTTGTATGTGTCCTCTCCGGTGGCAATATGGACGTCATTACAATGTCTTCAGTTGTTCAGCAGGGACTTATCAGAAGAGACAGAATCTTTACAGTATCAGTTCTACTTCCTGATAAACCGGGTGAACTGTCCAGAGTATCAGGAGTTATAGCCGAACTTGGTGGCAATGTTATCAAGTTAGAGCACAATCAGTTTGTATCAATAAACCGCAATGCTGCTGTAGAGCTGCGGATTACACTTGAAGCCTATGGTACTGAGCACAAGACTCAGATCATACAGGCACTTGAGGAAAAGGGATATCGTCCCAGACTGTTTACTACCCAGATCTGAGATCTTCTTTCAAAGGTAGGTTTTTCCTATGACTAAGAGAAAAAACTTATCAAGACTATTAAAATGTTATTTGTTGATCACGGTCGCTTCCTTTCTCTACGGCATCGGTACGGCCATCTTTAGTGATCCTAATAATATTGCTCCCGGCGGATTTACCGGTGTAGCTATTGTACTTAACAGAATCGTACCCTTTGGTACAGGTGCATGGTTCCTTATTCTTAATATCCCTATTCTTGTATTGGGTACCTGGAAGTTTGGATGGCACTTTATATGTTCGACGCTGTATGCAACGGGTATGATATCGTTTTTTACCGATTTTATCGCAAGATATGGCAAGGCTTTTATAGTACATGATATGGTCCTTGCTTCGGTATTTGGAGGCCTTATGGCCGGAGTATCCATGGCGATAATATTCCAGCAAGGTGCTACAAGTGGCGGTTCTGATATAATCATTAAGCTCCTTAGACTTAAGTATCCGCATATCAAGACCGGTGGCCTTTTGTTTATAACAGATATCTTTGTAATATTTTTTGCTACACTTGTTATTAAAGATATACCTGCTTCTCTTTATGCATTTATTACTGTGTTTATTAATGGTATCGCTTTGGACAAAGTTCTGTATGGCAGTGATGAAGCCAAACTTCTTTTCATCATATCCGACAGACATGCATCTATCACCAGAAGGCTTCTTAAGGAGCTTGATCTTGGTGTAACACACGTATATGGTCAGGGAGCCTTCTCTGGCAAAGACAAGAAGGTTATCATGTGCGTTGTAAGAATGAGAATATCGCCTCAGGCTCAGGAGATTGTCAAAGAAGAGGATCCTGAGGCATTTATGATCATCACATCTGCTACCGAGATCTATGGCGAAGGATATAAGAGCTATTTTGATGACAAAATCTGAAATAGCAGCTTAGATGCGCATCTATATTTTGAGAGATGTATTTCTATTCTTGTAGGATAATACTCTAAAAAAGGGGAGACATATGGCAAAAGGCAGAAATAGAAGATTAATACACGCAGCAGTTACAACACAGAATATCATCTCGATCATTCTGCTAAGTCTTATTGCTATTGTGACTTTGACTTTTTCTATTGCCATACTCCTTAGAAATGCAGCTCTTCGAAAAGAAAATGAAGCCTATAAGGCTCAGCTGGATTCTATTCAGGAAGAAGGCTATTATACTGTGTCTGAGACAGATGAGATGGTATCACAGGCTTATGAAGGCGGATATGACCTGGCCAGGCAAGAGGTACTTGATTCTGTCCAGAAACAGCTTGAATCAGGAACAGGCATCACTACTACAGTGAGAAGCCTTTTTCCTGATCAGATTCTTATTGCCAAAGACGGAAGATATTATTTCATTCCTATCGACAGATCACTTTCTCTTAATTCTTTCACAGATACTGATTTTGCCAAAAACAGCTCAGGAGTTCTTGAATACAAAGGCTCTAATGCAGCTGTTCTTGGAACATTTGGAATAGATGTATCCAAATTCCAGGGAGAGATCGACTGGGAGAAGGTAGCGGACAGCGGCGTAGAGTATGCATTTATACGAGTTGGCAACAGAGGAACATCTACAGGCAAGATAGTAGAAGATGAATACTTTGAAGCTAATATCAAAGGTGCTATAGATGCCGGCATAGAGGTTGGTGTATATTTCTATTCATCCGCAGTAAATGACGAAGAAGCCTTGGAAGAAGCCAAGTTCGTACTTGATGCTATAAAGCCTTATGAAGTGACTTATCCTGTTGTTATAGACGTAGAGAGACCTGACGGCTCTGATTACAGGACCCAGAATGTCACTCAGGATCAGATGACAGGCATCGTAAGAAAATTTTGCGATACAGTTAAGGATTCAGGCTATACACCTATGATCTATGGCAATAATGAAACTTTTGCACTTATGCTCAATATGGCTGAAGTTGAAGATATCGATAAATGGGTAGCATTCTATAATGTTCCTTTGTACTTTCCTTATGAGTTCTCGATATGGCAGTATTCGGCATCTGGCAAGATAGATGGTATCAAAGGTGAAGTTGACTTTAATATCTGCGTACAAAAAGGATGGTAAGCTTTGATGGCAGAAGAATTCGACCCTTCAGTAGAATATGAGCAGAAAGGATATCTAAACTGCGATTTTCGCCTTTTTCATATAGATGAGAACAAGGCTATAGATACGCCCTGGCACTATCATGATTTTGACAAGATAGTTTTTTTCTTAAGGGGTGATGTCAGATATGCGGTAGAAGGCCGTGAATATGAACTTCGTCCTTATGATATCGTTATAGTTCCTCATCATAGTATTCACAAAGTTACTGCTTCTAAAGAAGAAGGGTATGAGCGTTATGTGCTGTATCTGAAGCCTGAAACGCTTGTTCGCCTTGGAAGTACTGAAGAAGTAACTATTCATGAAGGCAAAAAGCTGTCCGGCAATTCCAAAGATCACGACCTTGGGCTATGCTTCGACATGACTTCAAAGACAAGGACCAATCTCATACACTTTGATGCCGGGATCACGTCAGAACTTCTGGAGAAGTTCAGAACACTGGAAGAAGTGATAAAATCTGAAGAGCAGCTTTACTGCGCCGGACTTAGAATCCATGTAGAACTTATACAGCTTCTTATAGGGCTTAATGAAGCATGCTACAAGAACCCTGATTCTTTTATGGAGAAGGCAAGGTATAATCGAAAGGTCATCGACATTATCGACTATATCACGCAGCATCTTGGAGATGATCTGTCTATAGACAGGATCTCTGACAAGTTCTATATAAGTAAGTATCATATGATGCGCATATTCAAGGCTGAGACCGGATATAGCGTACATCAGTATATCATGGAAAAAAGGATCCTGAAGGCCAGGGACCTTATAATATCCGGAGAGCCTGCCATGACTGCGGCTATAGAATCGGGATTTCGCGACTATTCATCTTTCTGTAAAGCCTTCAGAAAAGCTACAGGCAAGCTTCCGTCTGATTATGTTGCGGATATCTGATTTTCTTTAATTTTAGAAAAAACACAGGGTCAAGAAAAAATACTTGACACCCATGCCCCGGTCATGTATTATAGTCAATGCATGTATTTGGGCATGTATTTTTTGTGCATGGATCAAATGGCTTTATAGACTACTTACGATATAGTGTTTGGCTGAGGTGTTTACATGAGCGAGGTCGGCAAGATCATCGAGCAGGGTATGTTGTATGATTTCTATGGAGATCTTCTTACTGCCCATCAGAAAGAAATATACGAAGATCTGGTTTACAACGATATGTCGCTCAATGAGATAGCACAAGAGTACGGAATCAGCAAACAGGGTGTACATGATCTGATAAAGAGATGCACACAGACGATGCAGGGCTATGAAGACAAGCTTCATATGATCGCAAGGTTCAATTCAATAAGAGCCGATGCACAGAAGATGAAAAATATAATTGATAATGCTGCAGAGGATTTTCCTGACAGAAATGAGATCCGCAGATTGTCAGACCACATAATAGAGGAACTTATCTAATGGCTTTTGAAAGCTTATCTGATAAACTACAAAATGTATTTAAGAAACTTCGCGGCAAGGGTCGTCTTACAGAAGATGATGTCAAGATAGCCCTTAAGGAAGTTAAGATGGCTCTGCTTGAGGCTGATGTCAGCTTTAAGGTTGTAAAGCAGTTCATAGCTGCTGTGCAGGAGAGCGCGGTCGGCGAAGATGTTATGAACGGCCTTAATCCGGGGCAGATGGTCATCAAGATCGTTAATGAAGAGATGATCAGACTTATGGGTTCTGAAACTACTGAGATTCAGTTCAAACCCGGTAAGGAGATAACTGTTATCATGATGGCAGGTCTTCAGGGTGCTGGTAAGACCACCACCGCTGCCAAGATAGCAGGCAAGCTCAAGTCCAGGGGTAAATTCCCACTGCTTGTAGCCTGTGACGTATATCGTCCCGCAGCTATCGAACAGCTGCGTGTTAACGCCCAGAAGCAGGTTGTTGACTTCTATGAAGAAGGTACAAACGTATCACCTGTTGATATAGCAAAACATGCCATAGACTATGCGTCAAAGAATAACAAGAATGTTGTTATCCTTGATACAGCAGGACGTCTTCAGATTGATGAGAACATGATGAATGAGCTTATCAATATCAAGAAGGAAGTCGATGTATTCCAGACAATCCTTGTTGTAGATGCAATGACCGGTCAGGAAGCTGTTAATGTGGCTTCTGAATTCAATGAGAAGGTCGGTGTTGATGGCATAATACTTTCTAAGCTGGATGGCGATACCAGAGGTGGTGCTGCGCTTTCAACAAGAGCAGTTACAGGCAAGCCTATTCTCTATGTTGGTATGGGAGAGAAACTTTCAGATCTTGAACAGTTCTATCCTGACCGTATGGCTAACCGAATCCTGGGAATGGGAGATGTGCTTACTCTTATCGATAAGGCTGTTGAAGCCAACAAAGAGTCCGATATGGCTGCGGAAGCTGATATGGCTGCACGTCTCAAAAAGGGGAAGTTCGATTTCGAGATGTATCTTGAAAGTATGAAGCAGATGCGTAAGCTTGGCGGACTTGGAAGCATTCTTTCAATGCTCCCTGGTGGCAATAAGATAAGCGCTGATCAGCTTCCTGATGAGAAAGAACTTGCCAGAATGGAAGCAATAGTTCTGTCCATGACACCTGAGGAGAGACGTAATCCTAAGCTCATGAGCCCTTCAAGAAAGAAGAGAATTGCTGATGGCTCAGGTAATGATATTGCAGTAGTTAACAGATTCATTAAGAATTTTGAGCAGTCTCAGAAAGTTATGAAGCAGCTTGGTGGAATGAAAAAAGGTAAGCACGGCGGCTTCGGTAATATGATGAATATGGGACGTATGCTTGGCGGCAATAATAAATTCTTCTGATGCATTTGTTATTATCACTAAGGCTATGGATCATTTAAATAGCTTTATGAATACAAAGTTTGAAACAGCCTATAATAATGGACTGATTTTCATATAGTTAAAGCCTTTAACCGGCTTTAACCCCAATAACTATTTTATTTTTATTTTATCTAATGGAGGATATTAGAAATGGCAGTAAAGATCAGATTAAAGAGAATTGGTAAGAAGAAGACACCTTTCTACAGAATCATCGTAAGTGATGCAAAGGCTCCTGTACAGGGTAAGTTCGTTGATGAGATCGGAACATATGATCCTAACACAAATCCTGGAACAGTTAAGGTAGACGCTGAAAAGGCTCAGAAGTGGCTCTCAAATGGTGCTCAGCCTACAGATACAGTAGCTAAGATCTTCAAGATGGCAGGAGTTCACAAGAACTAATTCCAAGTTGAAGTTCCTAATGCTTAGAAGACAACGATAGCCGGAGGTGGACATCACTATGAAAGAATTAGTCGAGGTAATCGCAAAGGCTTTAGTCGATAATCCGGGAGAAGTTGTTGTTACCGAGAAGGACGACGGCCGTAACGTAACTATTGAGTTACACGTTGCTGCTTCTGATATGGGTAAAGTAATTGGTAAGCAGGGTAGAATAGCAAAAGCAATCCGCTCTGTAGTGAAGGCAGCATCTACACGTGAAGACAAACACGTTGATGTTGAAATTGTCTGACAGTATAACCATTTACAGCTTCCGGGAGCTAAATGAATTTGCCTTCCCATGGACTTTTTTAAATAAGTCTGTGGGAAGATTTTATTTTTAAGAACTATATGAGGTTAACTATGGATTTCCATGTTATGACTCTTTTTCCGGAGATGGTATCACAAGGCCTTTCTACAAGTATACTTGGAAGGGCTATGGAAAAGAATCTTATATCTCTTGAATGTATCAACATAAGAGACTATTCTGCAGATCAAAAGCATCACAAGGTTGATGATTATACATATGGCGGAGGCGCAGGTATGTTAATGCAGGCACAGCCTGTATATGATTGCTACAAGAGCCTCGAAAGCCGCATAGATCCCCAGCACACCAAAAGAGTAATATATGTAACACCACAGGGAAGCGTCTTCAATCAGCAGATGGCTATGGAATTTGCCAAAAGCGATGATCTTATTTTCCTATGTGGTCATTATGAAGGGATTGATGAAAGGGTTCTTGAAGAGATAGTTACAGACTATGTATCTATCGGAGATTATGTTCTTACCGGCGGTGAACTTCCGGCTATGGTCATGATCGATACTATATCAAGACTCGTCCCGGGGGTTCTGAACAATGATATCTCGGCTGAGACAGAATCTTTTACAGATGGGCTTCTGGAATATCCCCAGTATTCAAGGCCTGAAGAATGGATGGGTAAGAAAGTTCCGCCGATCTTGCTCTCAGGAGATCATAAGAAGGTAGATGAGTGGCGACTTATGATGTCCCTTGAAAGGACCAAAGAAAGACGTCCCGAGCTATATGAAGCCTGGATGACTGCGCATCCACCTAAGCCGCCTAAAAGGCGCAGAAAGCGCAGGAAAAATACTACAGCAGTGGATGGCACTGCGGATACTACAATAGATAGCATTAAGGATAATAATGCTGATAATGTGGGAGTTGTTCAGAATTCAGGTAATACGAATTTTGAAGATGTAAGTAGCAATGATCTAGGCAAATAAAAAGGAGAAGATATGCCATATACACAGAAATTTCAAGTTGGTGTAATTGCATCTACCCATGGAATACGAGGAGAAGTTAACGTATTTCCGACAACTGATGATCCTAAGCGCTTTAAGCTTTTAAAAGAAGTGACTATGGAAAGCGAGCGTGAAGGAGCAGTTCTTCTTCATGTACAGAGCGTCAGATTCTTTAAGAAGTTTGTTATCGTCAAATTCAAAGAATATGATGATATCAACCAGGTGGAAAGATTCCGCGGCAATATACTGACTGTTCCAAGGGAGCAGGCTGTTAAGCTTGAAGAAGGCGAATATTATATTCAGGATCTTATAGGTATTGACATAGTCGATGAAGATGGCAATAAGCTTGGTAAGCTTATCGATGTCCTTCAGACAGGTGCCAATGATGTGTATGAGATGGAGAGAGCTGATGGCGGCCCTAATGTTCTCATTCCGGCTATCAAGCAGTGCATTCTAGATGTTAACATCGACACCAATACTATGAAGATACATGTAATGGACGGACTTATGTAAATTTGCAATATATAAATATCTTTATTTTAGATTGTATTTGTACTTCTAATACGTTCTTATCTGGGACTGTAGATGTATTTATAATATATCCTTTTGGGATATTTATATATTTAAAAATATAAAGACAAACTTAGTTAAGTATGGTTCAAGAGCCTCTTTAGATTTTGACTGTAATTGCCGATATCTTTAAAGGCGTGGTCTGTTATTGCTATCAATACAGCTAAGAGCTTTTTCTCAAAACTGTAATAAGTGATGACAGCTTATTATCATATCTACACAAACTTTATCATAATTCAGGAGGCTATGATGATTGATTATACCGAAGGATCAGGACTGCAGTATCATATTGGCGTAAGTTCTGAAATGGTAGGAGAGTATGTTATTCTTCCCGGAGATCCGGGACGTTGCGAGAAGATCGCAGCATTTTTTGAAGATGCTAAGAAAGTAGGACAGAACCGTGAGTTTACTACTTATACAGGAATGCTTGCAGGACATAAGGTAAGCGTAACTTCTACAGGTATAGGCGGACCTTCCGCAGCTATCTGTATGGAAGAGCTTGCCAGATGCGGTGTTAAGACCTTTATCAGAGTTGGTACATGCGGTGGTATGCAGACCAATGTTCTGGGCGGTGACCTTATCATCGCAAGCGGCGCTGTAAGAATGGAAGGAACAAGTAAGGAATATGCTCCTATCGAGTTCCCTGCAGTAGCTGATTTTGAAGTTACAAGAGCTCTTGTTGATGCTGCTGAAGCCAAGGAATATCCTTATCATGTAGGTGTTGTAGAATGTAAGGATTCATTCTATGGACAGCACGAGCCTGAGAAGAAGCCTGTATCTTATGAGCTTGAGAATAAGTGGAAAGCATGGATGAGATGCGGAGTACTTGCTTCCGAGATGGAGTCTGCTGCACTTTATACTGTTGCGCCAATACTTAAGGTTAAGTGCGGAACTATCCTTCTTACAGTAGCTAATCAGGAGAGAGCTAAGCTTGGTCTTCCTAACCCTCAGGTACATGATACCGGCAAGGCAATAGAGATAGCAGTAGATGCTATCAAGCGCCTTATTGAGAGTGAAGATAAGAAGTAATGATCTTAGAAAAGAATCAAATATCTAAGACAAAATCTAAGATTCTTAGAAAAGATATAAATATCTAAGATAAAGATCAAAGAATGATTGAAGACTTAAGTAAAAATATAACCGAAAAATATAAACGATATGTTGACTATCGAGTGTTATATGTGTTATTATATTTAAGTTGCAATAAATAGACGGTCCTCTGTTGCTGGTTTACCGAGGGTAAGCAGACATGGCATTATAGAACGTCCATTATAAGGAGATACAATTATGACAATTATTGAAGAACTCGAGAAAGAGCAGCTGAACGCTAACGCACCTAAGTTCGAAACTGGTGATACTATTAAGGTATACGCTAAGATCGTTGAGGGTGAGCGTACAAGAACACAGGTTTTCGAAGGAACTGTTAAGAAGATTCAGGGTGGTTCAAACCGCGCTACATTCACAGTTCGTAAGATCGCTTACGGCGTAGGCGTTGAGAAGACATGGCCTCTTCATTCTCCACTTGTTGAGAAGGTTGAAGTTGTTCGTAAGGGTAAGGTAAGACGTGCTAAGCTGAACTACCTTGTTGGACTTACAGGCAAAAAGGCTAAGGTTAAGGAAGCTAAATAATCTTTTCTTGATTGTCAAGAACGCAGGCAGCCACAGTCGCATATGCGATTGTGGCTGTTTTTTTATTACTGACTCAAACGTATGACACTCAATGCGGAGTTTTATTAAAGACCAATTATTAAAAGCTAACCTTTATCCAATGTTTATTTATATACAATCCCTTTCTCCTGACAAAAAGAGAGGGATTTTTTATAAGCAAAAAGTCAGTTAAGATCAGCTTACTTCCTACAAGAGGCATATTTGTGGTAAAATAAAATGAGTGCTTGTTCACGAGACGTTTAAGGGCGTGATGATGCATGGACTTATGGCGATGCTATAAGCCACGAATTTCGTAGTAAGGCAGGATCAGTATATGGCATTCAGGCGAAGAAGGAAGAATGAATTTCATCTTGTATATGACAACAATAAGAAAAAGATAACACCCCAGATCATACGAGAGGTTCTGTCATGGGTGTTTTATACAGTGGTTGCCATCGTTATTGCTGCTATGCTTGTATATGGTTTTGGCAAGAATGTTGAGCTTGTCGGAGATTCTATGGAGCCTAGCCTTTATTCCGGACAGGAAGTTCTTATTAATAAAGTTTCAACGTATCTTACAGGTCCCGGCAGAGGCGATATCATAGCTTTTCTTCCCAATGGCAATACCAATTCTCATTATTATGTCAAAAGAGTTGTGGCGATGCCCGGTGAGACAGTTCAGATCATAGATGGAGCTTTGTATATAAATGGAACTGAGCAGGTGGACGATTCGGATGCCTATGACAAGATGGAAGAAGCAGGAATAGCAGCAAGCCCTATAAAGCTTGGTTCAGATGAATATTTTGTTCTTGGTGATAATAGGAACAGCTCGGAAGACAGCAGAAGTGCCAATATCGGAATTGTAAAAGAGAGCTGGATCCTTGGCACTGCCTGGTATGTATATGGCGGAGAGCAGGGCACTTCAGGTTTTATTGGCAATGATTATGAAGATTAAATTCTTGAATATATAATTTAAGGATTTATCAGATATAAAGGTTATATCGACTTGGTCGATAAGCCAATCTGACTACTGAATCATGATTTCAGTAGATACATTCAAATAGTATATATAAGGAGTTTTATGAATTATCAGTGGTATCCGGGTCATATGACCAAAGCAGTCAGAATGATGAAAGAAAATATAGGTCTTGTAGATATGATCGTTGAGATCACAGATGCAAGGATACCTGTATCCAGTCGTAATCCTGACATAGATGAACTTGGCAAAGGAAAGCAAAGACTTATAATCCTTAATAAGGCGGATCTCTCAGATCCTGAGAAGAATGCTCAGTGGGTAGAATATTACAGATCTCAGGGATATATGGCGTCTCTTCTTGACTCACGTACATCCAAAGATATGGGCAAGATCAAGAAACTTATGGAAGAAACCTGTGCTGACAAGATAGCAAGGGATAAGGCAAGAGGCATCGTCAACCGCCCTATCAGAGCTATGGTAGCAGGCATTCCTAATGTTGGTAAGTCAACATTTATAAACCATCTTACAGGTAAGGCTGCAGCTAAGACCGGCAATAAGCCGGGAGTTACCAAAGGAAAGCAGTGGATCATGCTTGGCAAGACTCTTCAGCTTCTGGATACTCCCGGAATCCTTTGGCCCAAGTTTGAAGATCAGACAGTTGGCGCGCATCTTGCTATGATTGGCTCCATGAACGATGATAATATCGACAGCGGAGAACTTGCCATAGATCTTATAAAGGAGCTTGAAAGTGACTATTCTGACGTTGTATTCAAGACTTATAATATAACTGATGACGATGTGGAGAGTGCAATAGAAGAAGAGCACCTTATGACTTCATATTCAGGAATGCTCTGCGCTGTTGCCAAGTCTAGAAATCTGCTTCTTCCCGGTGCAAGACCTGACTATATGCGTGCAGCTAATCTTATACTGGATGATTTCCGAGCAGGAAGACTTGGCCGTATTACTTTAGAAAATGCTCCTATGTAGTAGAGACAATAAACCTATAATGAAGGGAGGCGCGCCTTTGCAAAAGGCGCTATGAGACATTTATGGGAGATAATAACAGTACATTTCGTAAGGTGATCAAAGAGATAGCATCAACACTTATTTATATAGCTTCTGTGATCCTTATCACATTCTTATTTATAACTTTCGTGGCTCAGAGGACAGAAGTTAGCGGACATTCTATGATGAATACCCTTCAGGACAAGGATTCTTTGATAGTATCCAAGATTTCGTATGAGATCGGAGATCCTGAGAGATTCGATATCGTAGTATTTCCACATGTGGATGCTCTGGGGAACAGTACCTATTTTATCAAAAGAATAATAGGTATGCCCGGGGAGACAGTTAAGATAGACCTTGAGGGCAATATCTATATCAATGGCCAGATTCTTGTAGAAAGCTATGGACGTGAAGTTATAAAAAATCCCGGAGTTGCCTATGAAGGTGTGACCTTGGGGCCTGATGAGTACTTTGTAATGGGAGATAATCGTAATGACTCCATGGACTCAAGATACGAAGATGTAGGCAATATAAAAAGAGATGAGCTTGTAGGCAAGGCATGGCTTAGAATATATCCTTTTGACAGCTTTGGAACTGTAAAATAAGGCGTAAAACTATCAAATATCTGAAAAAATATAACGACTAAATAAGGCAGTAAACGATGGAATCAATATCACAGATCAGGGATTATTATAAATCTCTTAGTATAAACGAATTTCAAGCATTTATAGAAAAGTACTCAGATGACGAGAGGGATGGTATAAGAAAGCTTGTAGAGACAGCCTCTAAGAAAGTAAAGGCTCTTGAAGCAGAGCGCGAGCGCATAGAGAAGATGAAAGAATTCGAGCACAGATATGAGGAGAATGGCTATGTGTGCGGAATCGATGAAGTGGGAAGAGGCCCACTGGCAGGTCCTGTGTGCGCAGGCGCAGTTATACTCCCTAAAGACACAGAGATTCTATATCTAAACGATTCTAAAAAGCTATCCGAAAAAAAGAGAGAAGAGTTATATGACATTATCATGGAAAAGGCTGTAGGTGCAGCTGTTGCTTTCGCTTCTCCTAAAAGGATCGATGAGATCAATATACTTCAGGCAGATTATGAAGCGATGGCTGAGGCTGTTGGTAAGCTTCCGGTTCGTCCTGATATCCTTTTACTTGATGCTGTTCATGTACCTCAGCTTGAACAGTACAAACAGGTATCCATAATCAAGGGTGATGCCAAGTCTGTATCTATTGCAGCAGCAAGTATCATAGCTAAGGTAACCAGAGACAGACTTATGAAAGAGCTTGACGAGAAGTATCCTCAGTACGGATTTGCATCCAATAAAGGATACGGAAGTGCAGCTCATATAGAAGCACTCAAAAAATATGGTCCTTGTGAGATTCACAGAAGATCATTTATAGGAAACTTCATTTCGGAGTGATTCATATGCCAGGTAGCCTTACCGTAGGGCCGGGTGGTCAGATTCAAGGATCGCCGCAGGTTAGCAGAACTTCAGAGATTGCAGTCATATCTAAAGGGCAGGAACAACTGCGCTCTTTGTCTGCCGGAGATTCGCTTAGCGGTAAGGTTGTGTCTGTCATGAAAGGTCTTGATGGCTCAAGGACAGCTCAGATAGACCTTGGGAATAATACACTAGTTGATGCCAAGCTTCAAAACGGCATGCAATTATCTACCGGTCAGGTAGTCTCTTTTTCTGTAAAAAGCTCCGCTTCAGGAACTCTTACACTTACTCCTTTATATCAGAATACAGCCGCGCTCGATGCAACAGCATCTAAAGCCTTGATCGCTGCAGGCTTGTCTGTAACAGATGAGCTGGGACAGATGGTCTCTGAGATGATGAAAGAAGGCATGAGCATTGATAAACAGAGTCTTCTTCAGATGAGCCGTGTCCTTACGGATAATCCCGGAGCTGATATCAGTACTCTTGTACAGATGAAGAATCTTAACATTCCGATCACCGAGGGTAATATACAGCAGTTTCAGAATTATCAGAATTATCAGCATCAGGTTTTAAATGGGGCGAATGCTATCATAGATGAACTTCCAAACGCTTTTAGTGCTATGGCTCAGGCGGGTGATAAGACTGGAGCTCTTGACCTGTACGGAAGTCTTATGAAGCTCTTTGCGGGCGGAGATCAAGCGCAAGGAACAGGTATTAGTGATAGTATCAAAGCAGGTGCTAACGAAGCTTTTATTAACAGCCTTATAAACGCCGAAGGAGGGGAAGATAGCGCAGGAAAAGCTACTGAAGGTAAGGTTTCTGCAGGAGATGCTGCTAACGAGGAGCCCCTTAAGAATATAAAAGGAGATGGTACTCTTACAAATAAGGCACAGGCAAGCGCTGATGGCATGATCCTTGGCAAGGATGGCCTTATGCCTGCTTCGGATGATGGCAAGGAAGTATCAGGACAGCTTATAGCTGGTTCTAACACACAGGCGGCTGCCGGAGCAGGTAATGCACTAAGTATCGGCGCTAAGATGGACCTTGCACAGTTTGTATCAGCCTTAAAGAGTGCAGGAGTTTCTGAAGATGCGCTTAATGAACTTATAAAGGCAGGTTCTGGCGATCAGGCAGCTCTTTTAAGACAGCTTTCAGAATTGTATGATAAAACAATTCATAACAGCGCGGGAGCTGACAGAGCTTGGGGCAGGCTTTTTTCCTCAGATACATTTAATGAACTGCTTAAGAATAATATCGCATCGTCATGGACTATAAGACCTGATGATGTAAGTGACAAGGATAATGTCAGAAACCTGTATGAGAGGCTGAATTCTCAGGTCAAGCAATTAACAACACTCCTTCAAGGACATGTAGGAGAAAATAGCAGCGTATTCCAAAGCTCTCAGAATCTGTCGCAGAATATCGACTTCATGAACCAGCTCAATCAGATGTATGCCTATGTACAGCTGCCTCTCAAGATGTCAGGTAACGACGCACATGGAGACCTGTATGTATATTCCAACAAAAAGCACATGGCATCAGACGATGGCAGTGTAAGCGCGCTTTTGCACCTTGATATGAATAACTTAGGACCACTTGATGTATACGTCAGGATGACAGATATGAAGGTCAGCACCAATTTCTATATGGCTGATGAATCTTGTATAGATCTTATCATGGAACATATTGATGAACTTACTGCAAGACTTAACAAAAGGGGCTACCAGATGAGCTATCAGGTACTTCCTTCAGAAGATCTAAAATCTGAGAACAGGGCAGTAGATGCCCTCCTTCAGGCTGATGATAAGATGACGACGATCTCTTCTACATCATTTGATGCAAGGGCATAATAACTTCAATTCACGAGCAAAGAAAGTTGCTGATGGTTCAAATTGGCAGGGTTCGCGGCACCTGTTTGGGTTTGAAAATGGAATATTTTCAAACTTGTGCCTCGGGATATATAGTTTTTATTTTGAAATGGAGTCTTATATGGCAGAAGCAAGTGATAAGCTAAAAAAGAAAACCGCTGTAGCTCTTGGCTACGATCCAAACGAGGACAATGCACCTAAAGTCATCGCTTCAGGTAAGGGACTTGTAGCTGAGAAGATCATAGAACAGGCCAAGGAGAACAACATCCCCTTACATACAGATTCAGGACTTGCTGATACTTTGTCACACCTTGATATAGGGGAAGCGATACCGCCGGAGCTGTATGAAGTTGTTGCTGAGATCCTTGTATTTGTAGATGCTATGGACAAGATAAGAGCCAAGGACAAGACGTACAATCCGCTCTTGTAATGGGAGTTATTAGTCACTCCGCTTTGCTCGTGGCATGAGGTTAAGTATGAACAAACATGAATTAGGAATGCGGGGAGAAGACATCGCCTGTAAGTATATAGAATTACATGGTGGACGGATCCTTGAAAGAAATTACCGCTTCAAAGGCGGTGAGATAGATGTTATCTATAGAGATGGCAATTATATAGTATTCGGTGAGATCAAGTACAGGTCAGGCAGCACTTTTGGTATAGCTGAGGAAGCTGTAGATTATAAAAAGCAGCGGACTATATCAAGAGGCTGCGATTTTTATTGCCTTAGACATAAACTGGATGAATCAACGCCGGTAAGATTTGATGTTATAGGACTCAATATCAATGAAGGACAAAATTCTGTCAGAATTCATTATGTCAAGAATGCATTTGAATATATACCTATACAAAATAAAAAATGGTAATAGAATAGCATTGTGCTAAAATTATCCATCTAAGCGGGTTGTTTTAGTTAAATATATAATAAAAGAACAGAGGACATAAAATATGAGACATTACAAAGAAAAAATTATGGCAGCATTACTTCTTACAAGTGTAGGAGTTAGTGCATGCTCAGTTACGGATATTAAGGGAGGAGATCCTAACGCAATAGGATCACAAGGTACTGTGCTTGATAATAATTCTTCTTCCAACAATGAGGCAGGTGATACTTCAGGTGCAAGTGAATCAGCCGATAATACTGCAGCTTCTAATACAGAAGGTAATAATACAGCTTCTGGCAATGCAGGAAGTCAGACATCAGATCTTTATGAGAGTTTTCTAAATGGCAGCAGCAAGGCCAAGCTTAATGATAAGTTTTTTGACGGTTCTATTTTATTGATTGCACCGGATGATAGAAGCGCCGGTTATGAGCAGCCTAGTAATCTTGATACAGTAAATGGTTTTACTATAGATGATCTTAAGACTGTTATTAATGATTACGGCTATGAATGTACAAGTAAGCCTGCTTATGCTTATGTTGATTTTGGCAAGGATGGTACAAATGAACTTGTGGTCAGATACGAAGCGGGTTCTTCATACACAGCCTATTTTGTGTTTAGTGATGCAAGCGGAAGTGTAGAGCTTACATACGCTGCTGACCAGGGAGAACGCTGGTCCTTAGACTTACTGGACAATGGATTTATTAGCAATTACGGATCAAGCGGTGCAGGAGCTCATTCAGGATGCACAGGCGCCCTTGACAGTCAGGGTGTATATCATAATTTCCAAAGTGAATACGAAGTTTATTATGGATGGGGCATCTACGGTGATTATTCCAAGGAAGAAGACTTTAATGAAGTAATAGATGCCTGGGCCAAGGAAAAAGATTCAAGACAGGGAGAGAGTATCTGCTATACTGCCGTAGCCATAGGAGATGCAGAGTACTACTGCTATAGTAACTATGACGAGACAGGCGCTATAACAGATGATGATATAAATGAACTTGTGACTATGTGCGCTGCCAAAAATATTGATATAATAGATTATGATCAGATTGAGGCCAAGGTTTTGGAATATCAAAAGTCTATCGGTATGGACAATATTACATATGATGGCGGTGGCCAGATCGAGTTCAAGAATCTATAAAAACAGTTGTGAGGTTTACCTATGAATAATGACACTTATACATTTTTTGCCACAGTATCCAGAATGAAGTATATAGAGCGCTGGGCACTTATGAGAAACTCTAGACCAGAGAATCTGTCTGAGCATTCCTGCGAAGTTGCCATGATAGCGCATGTGCTGTGTACTATTGGCAATGTCAGATACGGTCACAAGCTTGATGCTAACATGGCAGCTCTTATAGGCCTGTATCATGACACAACAGAGATCATAACAGGAGACCTTCCAACACCTGTCAAGTACTACAATTCAAGTATTCAGCATGCTTATAAAGAAGTTGAGAAGATCGCAGAAGATCAGCTTCTAAACAGACTCCCCGAGGATATACGTCCTGTATATGAAAAGATATACAAAGGTGCCGGAACTCAGGAAGAAGAGTACATGCAAGGACTCATAAAGGCTGCAGATAAGATATCAGCTCTTATCAAGTGTATAGAAGAAGAGCGAAGCGGCAATACAGAGTTCAGGACGGCCAAGGAGACAACTCAGAAATCGATCAATGAGCTTCAGGCCAAGTATCCGGAAGTACTTGATTTTGTCAACGAATTCCTTCCGCCATATGGAAGAACACTTGACGAACTTAGCGACTGAGAGCTTTTATGACAGATCTGAAAATTGTGATTTTTAAATATTTGCAGAATTAGAATAACTTAGCTTCACAAGTTATATTGCATATAATATAATTGCCTTGAATGCTTGTGTAAGAACACTGATCAGAAAGGGAATTATTTATGCTCAAATTTGTTAACGACTACTGTGAAGGAGCTCATCAGGAGATCCTTAATAACCTTCAGAAAACCAATCTCGAGAAGATCACAGGCTACGGCCTTGATGTATATTCGGGAAGCGCCAGGAACAAGATCCGCGCTGCATGCGGTAAGCCTGATGCAGAAGTTTACTTCCTTGTGGGAGGAACTCAGACCAATGAGACAGTTATATCATCTGTATTAAAACAATACCAGGGTGTACTTGCTGCAGATACCGGTCATATAAATACTCACGAAGCCGGTGCTATAGAGCATGGCGGACACAAAGTTCTGACTCTTGAGCAAAAGAATGGCAAGATCAGCGCAAAGAGTATCTGGGAATATGACGATAAGTTCCAGTCGGATCTTAACAATGAGCATGAAGTTGCTCCCGGAATGGTATATATCTCACAGCCTACAGAGTATGGAACACTTTATTCACTTGCTGAGCTCAAAGAGATAAGACGGGCCTGTGATGAGATAGGTCTTGTGCTTTATATAGACGGAGCAAGGCTTGGCTACGCTCTTTCATGCGATGAGAATGATACATCTTTGAAAGATATAGCTGATATAGCTGATGTATTTACTATAGGCGGAACCAAGTGCGGAGCTATGCTGGGTGAAGCTGTGGTATTTACAAAGCCGGGACTTGTACCACATTTTTATACCATAACCAAGATCCACGGAGCCATGCTGGCTAAAGGCTGGATCATCGGACTTTCGTTCGATACTCTTTTTACAGATGATCTGTATATTAAGATCTGCAGAAATGCTAACGAGACAGCTGCAAAGATCCGTGAAGCACTATTTACTAACGGATATGATATCTATATTGACTCGCCTACAAACCAGATATTCCCGGTTGTAACTTCTGAGAAAGCAGCAGAGCTTTCTGAAAACGTAGAATACGGCTTTATGGAGACTCTAGATGATGGAAGACAGGTTATAAGATTCTGCACAAGCTGGGCTACGACCATGGAAGATGTTGATAAACTTATTGAGATTCTGTGATATACCTGAAAAGCTTGCCGGGGGAGAGCTTATGGGGAGATTTCTGCTGATTAGATCTAAGGGAACCAGTTACGAATCTTTATATACATTTACGGACTGCCTCTATCACGCACTTAGAAGGTGCGGGGCAGACGTAGATGTTTTTGACGAGAGTAAGAGTGCTAACATAAGGATCTTCACCGGTAAGAGTTATGATGCGATCATAGACTTTAATTCTACTATGCCTGACAAGAGGCTTGATGACGGCACGCCTGTCTTAAGCGCTCTTGACGGGCCATTCATTAATTATCTTCTTGATCATCCACTGTATTTCCATGATCAGTTATCACAAAATGTATCACAGCATGTAGTCTGTATAGATAGAAGACATGCAGCATATCTTAAAAGATTCTACCCGGAGCTTAAAAGTGTATCTTATGCCCCGCTTCCTATGATGCCTTCAGATGAAAGAGATATCATAAGTATAAAAGATAGAAGGATAGGTATACTCTTTACAGGAACCTATACCTCCTTTGAACTTGTTCAAAGGAAGCTATCAGGGATGAATCCTGATGCCAGAAGGGACGTCTTCGAGATACTCAGTTATATGCAGGCTGATACTAATCTTACCATGGAAGATGCCATGACAAGATTCTTGGAAACAAGAGAAAAGAAGATCCCAGATAAGATTTTCAGGCAGTTCATGCATTATTATCATATGGCAGATGCAGCTGCGGCGGCCTGGGCCAGAGATATAGTTGTAAGAGCTATTCTTAATGCAGGGATAAAGCTAAGCGTATGCGGACATGGCTGGAACAGCTTGAGGCGCTATGACAATACTCCATATGATAACCTCGAGATAATCCCTGAAGTTACTTATCACAGATCTGTTGACATGGCTTATGATGCCAAGATCATACTGAATGTCATGCCTTGGTTTAAAGACGGGATACATGACAGAGTACTAACAGCAGCAGGACACGGAGCTGTAATTCTAAGCGACGAGACTTCTGCGCTTGATGAGCTTCTTGGTGATTCATATGTTAGCTTTAGCCTTGAAAGACTCGAAGATCTGTCTGATAAGATAGGAAAGGTGCTTCGTGATACAGATTATGCCCAGAAGCTGGTAGGAGAAGCCTACACTAGAACAATAGATAGCTGCAGCTATGAAGCCTTTGCGGCTATGCTGTGTGAGAGCTGTGCATGTACTGTCACTAAATGATTGTAATATACTAAAACTTCTCGATTGATCGCAAACGATATGCCCCCTCTTACCGGGGAGTACAGTAAGGAGGGGGCATACCATATATCAGAAACGAGGGTCGTGTTTAGCGATAGTAATATTTGAGACTATATACAAATTTTATATTTTTAATACTATATTCTGAATACGCTTAAAGCATTGCTGATAGAAGTAGCAGACTGTGATACAGTAACTGCGCTCTTGTCAACGCCTTCGCTTTCTTCAGATACAGCCTGGGCACTTTCTGCAAGTGTCTCTGTAGTAGCAGTGACTTCTTCGGAACTTGCAGACTGTTCCTCTGATATAGCAGCTACTGATGTAGCGATTCCGTCTACATTATTCATCATGTTGAGCATTTCGCTCATAGTCTGACCGGTTCGGCCAAGTTCATCAACAATACTTGCAAAAGTGTTGCCGGCAGTGGAGACAGCTTCGCTGCTTTCTTCGATGGCATTCATATTGGCATGAGATTTTTCGGATAGAGAAGAAATCTGACCTGTTATATCAGATATGATCTTCTCGATCTCTTTGGTAGCATCGCCGCTTTCAGAAGCAAGCTTGGCAATCTCTGAAGCTACAACAGCAAAGCCTCTTCCGGCTTCTCCTGCACGTGCAGCCTCTATAGAAGCGTTTAAGGACAAAAGATTGGTCTGATCGGAGATATTGGTTATCATCTCGACAATCTTGGTTATCTGCTGAGCGGATTCATCTACACTTGTAACAACATCATTCATATCAGCCATAGAATCCTTGATATGGGACATATTGGATTCGACGCTCTTCATATCACTTTGACCTGTATCAGCAGTGGATACAAGAGAATTCATGATATTGTTAGCTGCTTTACCCTTTTCTGTAAGTTCCCCGATTGCCTGAGCAAGCTCTGTAGCATTGGTGGCCAGTTCTGATACTGCCTGAGACATACCGTCCATCGTCTCTCTTATCTGACCCATGGAAACAGACTGCTCTCTAGCCTGAGAGTTGAGCTTGCCGGATGCTTCACGGCTCAGTTCAGCTTCTTCGCCAAGCTCTTTTGAAGTGTTCTGTATCTGACTTATGGTATCTCTCATAGTAGATACATATGTTGACATCTCATCCTGTATAAGACCTATCTCATCGCCTTTACCTTTTGGAAGAGTAACAGTGAAGTTACCATGTGATATCTCTACAATCTGGGATGCGAGATTTTTTACAGGTTTTGATATGATCTTGTTTATAGCAAACATTACAACACCGGCTATAACAAGTATAGTAGCGATCATAAGTACATAGCAGATTGTTCTGAATTTATTAAAATCTGCCATAACATCATCTTCTGCAACAGATGAGAACAGGATCCAGTTAGTGCCTTCTACAGGCTCACAATATACATAATTATTGATGCCATATCTTTCAAGTGATATAACATCCAAGCTTCCTGACTCTGCATATGATAGGAGCTCCTGAAGGTAGGAGTCACCTGTATCAGAGACTTTTTGACCATTATAATCAGTATTGCTGTAATAGACTATATAATCACCTGTCAAAAGAGAAGAACGTCCTGTTTCAAGAGGTGTAAGAGAAGAGATTTCTTCTACCAGAGCATCGAGGTATACATCGATTGCAATAACGCCCTGCTTGCCGGATGCTGAGGTGAGTTCTCTGCTTATGGTAACGCACAAGCCGCCGACACCAGTATCTATATAAGGCTCACCGTCAAAAGGAGTCGTCTTGCCAAGACCGTCCTTGTACCAGCCTCTCTCTGTAGGATGCCAGGAAGAGTCGTGAGTTATAGTCGCATCACCAAATACATAGGTATCATCTTCAAAACCAACATATACGCCATATGCAGCATCGTTCCAGACACCAACGGATGTAGCCAGATAATCTTGCATCTGATCAAGAGACTCAAAGTCTATGCTTTCAATACCTCTTGCATATGCGTTAAGAGCGCTGGTGATCGTAGTCATATCATTAGCTATCTTCCAGGCATTGGTAGATGTTTCGTCCTGAAGATCGGATTTTGCAAGCTTGGTTATAGTAAGCTGAGCCTGACTACTCAAAAAAAGGATGATGAACATGATGGCAATGGCTGTGATTGGCAATAGTACAAGCATTAGAGACTTGCTAACACTCTTTTTGAGCTTGGTCTTAGAAGTATCCTTCTTGATCTCTTCCGACATAATATACCTCCATAAAATAAATATTGGGTAGAAGCATGATGTATATCGGAGAAAACATGATATAAATTAATACAATTAATTTATTTATTGATATTTTTAAGTGGATGTGTTGAGTATTAAAATCAAAAAAGCGAACAATCTAAAGCTGATCCGGCGTGCTGACCTATTCATATTTGATCAAATATGAATGAGTCAGCATACCAATCTTTTCTATCTATTCCTAAATAATGTCGTCAGATAAGTCGAATTATCTGGCAACGATAATACTGGAAAAGATAAAAGAGAACCAGCAAGACTGTTCGCTATTATATAACGATATATTAATTTTATGATATCTACAGCTGTATCATCTAAGCTCTGAAAGAGTGTGATCGCCTTCGTTGTATTTCTTAACAATCTCATGGATCTTGGAAGTAGGGATCAGGATATTGCTTGTTGATGCATCGTGGTTGACGAAATCTATGATGGTAGCGATGTACTTACTCATATCTGCAACCAGATAATAAGGGCGTCTCATATACTCAGGGTTCTGATATGTGAGGTTGGTTGAGATGATGTAGTCGAACTCGCGTCTTTCATAAGCATCATCAAACTTGTCCATACCATCTGTAAAAAGACCAAATGTGCAGGCGATAAATACTCTCTTTGCGCCCATCTCTTTGAGCTGCTTACTTGTATCTATCATAGAAGCGCCGGATGATATCATATCATCTACGATGATGACATCTTTGCCCTTAATATTGGAACCAAGGAACTCATGAGCTACGATAGGGTTGGTTCCGTTGACAACGTGAGCATAGTCACGACGCTTATAGAACATACCTGTATCTGCGCCCAGAACGTTGGCAAAATATACAGCTCTGTCAAGGGCACCTTCATCGGGGCTGATCACGATAAGGTGATCCTTGTCAACGATAAGATCATCGATATTAAGAAGGAGCTCCTTCATGAACTGATATGTAGCCATAAAGTTATCAAAACCATTAAGAGGAGCAGAGTTGGAAATTCTGGGATCATGAGCATCGAAAGTGATGAAGTTCTTGACACCCATATCTGCGAGCTCTTTGAACATAAGAGCTGCATCAAGCGACTCACGCTGAGTTCTTCGGTGCTGACGACCTACATACAGGAAAGGCATGATAACATTAAGTCGCTTAGCCTTGCCGTTGGCAGCAGCGATAACACGTTTAAGATCCTGATAATGATCATCAGGGGACTTGTAGTTGGTAAAACCATTCATCTTGTAAGGGCAGTTGTAGTTGACAACGTCCATGAGGATGAAGAGGTCATCACCTCTTATGGAATCGTTAAGAGAAGCCTTGGCTTCACCTGAAGCGAATCTGTCGAGTTTAGGAATGAATTTGTAGCTGTCCTGCACATATCCCTTGAAAGCAGGATCGCCTGCGGGAACCTTGTGCATATTGTTTCTGAAATCAACAAGATACTTATCTACCTTGTCTCCAAGTTCAAGAGCTGAGTCAAGGACTACAAGTTTTAGAGGTGCAACGGGGATCATAGTTTCGAGCTGCTGAAAATCTGGCATTTTTATTCTCCATTTCGAAAATAATAGTTAAGAAGAAAAGGGAACTAGCATTAGATGACTATAGATGATCTGTGAGCATTCCCTATCTCATCACTATAGTGAAAAGTTTTGCGGTCTAACGCTCTACTAATTCCTGAATATAAATGCATAAAATCCTTAAATATGAGGTGGTGTCAAAAGATTCTTTTGACTTTTATGTCATAAATATTATACAGAATTCATAGTTAGTTATGAACCTTCCGTACTATGTTTTATCATTTAGGCAGTGGCACGTCAAGGCTATTCATGTTAAAATAGTCCTGTGTGCGCAGATGTTTAGTATTTCTGCGCATTCAGGATTTAGAAATATAGTTATTAGTTATTGCTTTTTAATAGTGATATATGAGCTTTTTGAACAGATCCTATTATTAAGTGATTTTGTTATGTTTAATTCTAAGGATTTTTATGGAAAAAAATTTTAAAGGCCACTTTATAAGAGATGTAAGACCCGGAAGTATAGCCGAAGAAGTCGGCATAGAACCGATGGACAGGCTTATAGCAATTAATGATCAGGAGATCAAGGATATTTTTGACTATCAGTATCTTACAGAAAGTAGTGAAGTCAATGTCCTTATAGAAAAGCCTGATGGCGAACCCTGGCTTTTGGAGATTGAGAAGGATGATGACGAAGACCTTGGCATAATCTTTGACAACGGTCTTATGGATGATTACAAGTCTTGCCATAACAAG
>JAEEGI010005477.1_pt1 | contig 29226 bp, 24 predicted proteins | sample 8958751 | NCBI WGS metagenome assembly JAEEGI01 (sample SAMN16246545, study PRJNA631951) | gut metagenome | biome: gut microbiome; feature: rumen; material: KS-attached | host: Bos | place: Iran: Karaj | collected 2018-10 | reverse complement strand
CTCTCAATCGACCGATGACATGTACCTTGGATCCTTTGCTGATCTCCGGACAATTCCATGCAACGACACGATGCCACGTTGTCTCGATGACCGGCGTTCCATCCTGTGACGTATAACCATAGTTGGTAGCGAGGGAGAAATTGGTGACTTTGGAGTTTCCGAAGTCCTTGACATAGACACTTCCGACAGTGCCTCTGAGTTCGATTTTGTTTAAATGTTCCATGATGTGATTAGATGTTAAAAGGGGTTGTTGTTTCCTCGGAGAAGCTATAGAAGCTGTCATCCACTGTGATGATATGATCCAGGAGATGGATGTCCATCAACTTACAGGCTTGTTTGAGCTGTTTGGTGAACCGGATGTCAGCTTGGGTTGGTAGAGGATCTCCTGAAGGGTGATTGTGCATCAGAATCAGAGCAGCTGCATTGTGGAGCAGAGCCTGTCTGAGAATCGTCCTGCAATCGATGGAAGTTGCAGTAAGAGTCCCTTTGGCAATCATTTCCGTACCGATGGGAGTCATTCTGGTAGTGAGATAGATTACCCATGCTTCTTCATGGTCTAGTGCATGCATCTGGTCACGAAGGACATTGGCTGCAGCACGTGCATTGGTGATTTCTTGCATGATTGATTTTTGAATTAGAAGGTTGATTTTTTGAAAAGGATCCTCTCCAGACAGAAGAACCTAGAGAGGATCCAAATAATGAAGGTAGTTACAGTGATTAGAATTTGATGATTAGGAGGATGACGGAAGGAAACGTGAAGGAGACTTGTGGAAGGAGTATCCTTTGCGTTTCAGGCTATGGGAGTAGGTTAGATAGAGGTTCTTCCTTGCTCTGGTGGCTGCAACGTACATTTTCTTCCATTCGTTGTTGAAGAACTCCTGCTGCTCGAACGGAGAGAGGTTCTGACAGAAGTAGGGATTGGGAAAATTGCCTTCGCACAATCCCATGATGAACACATTGTCCCATTCAAGCCCCTTTGCGGAGTGTATCGTGGAGATCGTCAGGAATCCCTGGTCAGTAGGAACAGGACATTCCGAAAAATCAGCCAGATAAAAGGAGCTGAATCTTTCCCTGTCGGTAGCAAATGCAGTCAGGTAATCAGAAGTGGCTCCAAACTGTGTGGAGATTTCCAGGAAGGTACTGTAATCCGCAGTAATCTCCTCCTTGTCGTCTGGACCGGACATGATCTCGGTTATGACCCTGTAGGCAACCCTGGAGAATGGAGCATTTTCCTCACGGATGGCCTGTATGATCTGTCCAAGATCCGATTCAAAGAACTTGGATTTGCGTTTCTTGCCATCTCGGATGATATCGATCCCTGCATACTGTGCGATCTTGCGGATGCTGTATGCATTGTCACAATCGATGATTCTCAGGATGTGATTGAGGAACCGGATATGCCTTTTGAGCACCTTCTGGCCACCAAACACACGATATGGAATGCTCTCCACCTGAAGAGTCTGGATAAATGGTTCCAAGTAGCGCAGATTGTTGGACAGTACAGCACATGAGTTGATGTTCCCTGTATTGAGAATGCCTTTCATGACGCGAAATGCTTCCTCACTCTCTGAAGGAGCTTCCCAAACGACAAGCTGTCCTTGAGATTTGACAGGCTGGAGCTGGTAATTCTCACAGTCATCAAACTGGAACTGGTTCACGAAGTCGGAAATGGGTTGTCCACAGCGATAGGTGATGGTGAGTGTCTTGAGCGCATAACCAGGATGCCTGGAAAGAAACTCATAGAGGTTCTTGTAAGAGCCACCATTGAACTCGAAGATGTTCTGTCGTGGATCTCCAACAAGAAAGACTTTCAAGTGGGGGATGATCTCGATGAGCCGGTCAAGAATCAAGTAATTCAACTCAGTCAGATCCTGAGCTTCATCCACAGCCATGACAGTCACTTGTGTTCTCATCCAGTCACAGAATTCCGGACTGGATTCCAGCATATGGAGAAACAGCGAGAGGATATCCTGGATGGAAATGACCTTCAAGGATTCCTTGACCTGGGAGACTGATTCGTAGAGTGGCGTATTCACCTCCTTGGGATCACTCCGAAGACATCGCAGTACTGCAGACTGAGGAATATCCTGAGGAGACTGGGCAATGATGTCAGATGCCAGCTCGATCAACTCCTCTTCATCCAGGATGGTATAGTCGAACGAATCTCCGAAAGACTTCATCATCTTGAAGCAGAAGGAATGGATTGTCCCGTTGTAGAAGGAGTAGTTGTCAGAGATTCCACACTGTGCAGCTTTCTTCTGGAAACGTTCCCCGATCTGTCTGGCAGCTGTATTGGTGTAGGAAAGGGCAACGATCTTCTGTGGATAACACGAAGAGACGATGTAGTCCAGGAGTTTGCTCGTAAGCATGTGTGTCTTGCCTGTTCCCGGTCCAGCACTGACGAATACAAGGTCAGACTGGCACAGAACAGCATCCCTCTGCTGATCATTGAGACCTGAGAGGTGTTGGAAGTTTTGATGATATGACATAACTTTGTCTTGCTAAATGAATTAGAAGCACGCTCCCTCGATATCGCTAGTAAGAGAGAGCGTGTTCTCTTTACCGGATGAACCAGCTGTACTCCTGATCACCGAGAAGAGCCTTGCACAGACCCGTTGCGAGATGGCTTGCATTCTCCGCTCGATCCAGGAAGTTGTCGATGTAGGAGCTTTTATTAGCACCTGTGAGCAGGTTGTACACCCTCCACATCGAGAGCGTATCACCGTTTCTCCCGAAGTCAGGATCATCGAAGTAGGACTTGGCGACGATTCCAATCTGTGTATCGGTCATCAGCAACTCAGGAAGAGCCTTTCTCTGTGCGAGTGGCAGATACTGATAGAGCCTGCACTTGCCAAGGAACTGTGCGAACTGGGATTCGTTCATTCCAACTGACTGGAATGCACTCATCAGTCGCAGATGAGCTGCCATGTCATAGGAGCGGAACAGATCCTGTGCTGCAGTGAACAGAGCATCGGTGTCCAAGACCTTGATGGTGGACTTGTATCCATCTGTAGAGACACAGAGGTTGCAGCAGACCATGTTCTTGAAGCCGATGAAGATCCTGAACTTCTCAGGTGACTTCTTGGAATAGAGGTTCTGCTCGTTGTAGGCACGAACACCTCCTATGGTCAGGTTGAGACGGTTCCCACATATGTCCTGATGGATCGTTGGGATCTCGATGCAGAACATCATGCGTTCGTAGTAGATGGTCTTATCGCTCTCCAAGAGCTGTGAGACCGGCTTATGGATAGCTTCAGGAATACGACCCTTGACCACATGAGAGACACGGATTGACGGTTCCGAAATGGACTCATTCGGGAAGGTCTTGTAAGCAGCATCGAAGACAGTTTCGATGAAGCTCTGATGCGAGATCGTCACTTCATTGTCCTTGGAGAAGACAGGGATGATGCAGTCATCGGTCAGATGGCTCATCTCAACCTCCTTGGTATTGGCTTCGATGAAGGGAAGAGATGCCTGGTTGGAGAGAGTAGGGATGGATTCTCTCTGATGGACGAGTGGCATGTACACAGGCACAGGTACATTCGTCCTTGGGAATAATGCGTTCATTGCTGGTAATAGGATCTGCTCCAACTGCGTTGCTGAGGGAGCTGGTTGTTCTTGGATTGGCGAGGTTCTTCAGAGTCTGGAAGATCCTCTCCGGCATAGATGTAGAGTCCAAGTCCATGACGGGCACAAGCTTTTGTCAAGGAACGTTGGATTGACTTGTTGACATCCGTTGATTTCACGGACTCAAGTGGGATTGACTGGTTGCGAGCATCCATCACGGGCAGATACTCGATGTGTTCGAGACCCTGGATGGTAACACCGGTCTTTACCCAGCATGTTCTACCATCGGTGAAATAGTTCCACCCGTTGGGATTCTCGTAGATGGTGTAGGACGCGTCAGGATAGTGAGATTTCACCATCTGCCATGCCCAAGCCCAGGAGAGATAGGTAAGATTGCCTTTCTTCTCCGTGTGCTCATTGCAGTTGACCGCATTGAGCGTTGCAAAGACTGTTGGTTCTTGCATTTGTATTGGATTAGAGGTTGGTATATACAGAGAGAGCCATCCCATGTGACTGGAATGGCCCTTCTGTACGGAACTGTATGTTGTGGCAAGGAGGAGCAGTTCCCTTGCTCGTTAGTTTACTTGTTCTGCCTTAATTGGTATTCATGGAAGAGGTTTGAGAAGACAGCGGAGTCGTTGAAGATCAGATGTGGCAGGAAACGCTCCAGGTCGTTGCATGTAAAACCAATGGAACTGGATGTCGCGGTTATTCTCCTGTCATCACCGATGTCCAAACGTCATCCAAGTCCTTGAGAGTTGATTGTCTTGGCAAGATGTCTCATCACTCGCATATTGGTATCGTCACTTAGTTTCGTAGCTAGCGACAGGATTACCAAAGGCTTCTGCTGATAGTCCAATCAGAAACAGGTGTCTTGGTATGTGAAGGCAATCATATCATTGTCTTCCTCGATCTCTGTTGCACCGAATCTTGTAAGCACCTTGATGACATTCTCGTTGGTCAAGGGTTTCTCTTCGATGATCTTTACTGGACTGTCGTTGTCTTGAGCTGCTTTCGTTTCGAAGTATATCACCAGTCCGACAGTTGCGACCAGGATACATAGCAGCAGAATGAATTGGATAGTTGTCATTTCTAAATGCATTTAGTTTTTTGTTTTTGCCAACCCTACCCATGTAGGGTCAGTCCATCTAAAAGAATTCCCCAAAATCGATATGGGAGGGGGACTTTATCTATGTGTTTTTGCATGTGCAGGAGATAAACTATTTTTGTATCAGATAAAGAATTGACTATCTTTGACTGTTAGATAAATCGGAATTTACATATGCTAAACGGGAATAGCTTTAGAAAGACGGTTGTCAGATTCATATTTCCTCTGGCAGCCTCATTATTTATTATCATAGGGTGTAGAACTCATTATCTAGATTATGTTTTCGAAACAGATGAACAGGTCCACTCACTCACTGGAATTGAGCAAACAATAAGCATCCCTTTTACAATTCAAGAAGTAACAAGGACAAGCCTACCGACGGCTTTTCATCTATTAAGATTCCGTTTGAATATTAATGGTATTACAGGTGATGCAAAAATTGCTGAATACACGATTGATTATTATGTGTCGGTTTATCTATTATACGTCCAAATCCCGGAAAACACGTCTGGACACGAGAGAACAATCACAGTTGAAATAAGTAAAGATGAGGAATGGGGCACAAATCCAGAGAATCCTACTTGGAAGGATTGGGAAACAATATATAAGGCAACGCAATCATCTCTGTAAATTCCAGTTTAACGCTCACCTCTTCGGTGGGCGTTTTCTTTCTTGTTTGGATTAGTTCCCAGAGAAAAGTATCTTTGCTAAGACCAACAACTAATGCAATGAAAAAGCTCATTCTTGCCATCATATTAGCAGCATCATCCATTGTTGCCTCGGCACAGTGGTATGCTAAACCATCTTCTAATGTCTCCGTTACGGTTTATTTAGACGGTCGTGCAACAGAAGGATCTCTTCCCCGTCCGACTGCCCAAGTCTCAAGTACATGCAGCGTGGTCGTTTCTATTTGGGTTGACAACTACGGAAAGGTTGTCAAAGCACAGGCTGGCGCTGATGGAACGACAACAACAGACAAGAGCCTTTGGTCTGAAGCTAAAAATGCTGCACTGAATACTCGTTTCAAGCAGAAAATGGATGCACCAGCCATGCAAGAGGGAACCATAAGGTATACCTTTTGGGCTGGAAATAGCGAGGTTTCTACTCCAGTAAATAAAGGGGCAATCAAGTTCCTTGGTATTCCCATAGATGGTTCTGAATCGCAGTTTGCAGCAAGGCTTCTGGATAAGGGATTTACATACAGTCGTGTTTACGAATGCTATAAAGGCCAGTTCAATGGACAGGATGTCGATGTTTTCCTTCACACGAATCATGGCATTATGGATCGGGTGTATGTTGCTTTTCCGAGTAAAACGGAAGGAAGCATCAAGGTGGAATACAACAATCTTCTTGATCAGTTTGAGAAGTCTGGAAAATACTTGCCTTCGGGCACGAACGAAGCGTTAACCGGTAAAGATAATATTTCCTATGAGATCAGTACCAATAGCAAGCGGTATCAGGCAAGCTTCCATTATTATGATCCAGACAAAGATCCGGTTTCCTTTGCTAACTCTTTTATGGATAGTTTTTCTGGGCTTCTAACACCAGAACAGTTAGCTATCGCCAAAGAATACACCAAGAAGGTGCTTGAAGCTCCGGAGGAAGATAGAGATGCAATAATGACTCAATATGCGAAGGATCTGGAGAAAATGGGTGTCAGCCAAGACAATAATGCTGAAGCAGATCCGGAACAACTTGCTCGTCTTCTTGATGCATTTATGAACGGGATAAGTTCAACTGCAGATGGTACAGTCTGGTTCATGATTCACGAGCGCTATGGCAAGTATTACATCGGGCTCTATTACGACAACCTCCATAATCGACCTCACGGAGAAGATCTTTGATTCGATAACGCTCACTTAGGTGGGCGTTTTTCATTGACGAATTATATTTGTATCTTTGAACATATCAAGCACTAAAACCAATAATACCAATCAGTTATGGCAAGCTACAAGAAAATCCAGGACATCACGGATCTCGATACGCGGATACGTGTAGTCGACAGACTGCTGAAGCTAAGGACGCAGCTGGCAGAGGAAGTCCCCGAGAAGACCGCTACCGAGACTCTTCTCATCGCGACATGGAATATCCGCGAGTTTGGAGAAAACAGACTTGACGAGAGCCTGTATTACATAGCGGAGATCATCGACCACTTTGATATCGTAGTCATCCAGGAAGTCAATTCGAAGGAACTTGGTAGTTTCAAGACTGTGATGAAGATTCTTGGAGACAGTTGGTCATATATCATCTCTGACGGAGTTATGGGCACCGATGGAGGTAGTGAAGCCATGGCATTCGTCTATAACAAGAACAAGGTGCAGTTCACCAATCTTGCAGGTGAGATAGTCCTTCAGAATTCCAAGAAACTTGCGGGAGCCATCGTTGATGGAAAAGTCCAGGTTGATGGTGTGTTGGTAGATGGAAAGGTGCAATCGAAGGTCCAATTCGCAAGAACTCCTTTCATGGTATCGTTCATGGCCAACTGGTTCTCCTTCAACATCTGCACAGTCCATATCTATTATGGCAGTGAAAAGAATGAGAAGGGTATCATAGAGAGACGTAAGAAGGAAATCGAGACGATATCATCAGTCCTGCTGGAAAGACAGAAAGAAGAGGATGTCTCTTACATTCTCCTTGGCGACTTCAATATACCTGATACAGATGGAGAGTATTTCAATGCGCTCTCCAAGAAAAAGGGATTCTTTGTTCCAAAAGAGATCCAGAAATACCCTACGGACTTGGGACAGATAAGCCATTATGACCAGATCGCATTCAAGTTGAAACTCGAAGACGAGATGGTCTTGTACGATGACGACAAGCAAAGAGCAGGAGCTTTTAATTACACGAAGTCGGTCTACAGAGACAATGACGAAGTGTCAGATTATGATATCTACATCAATCATTACCTGGAGTCTTATCTTGGCGAACTTGCAAAGAGTAATGCAAAGTTGAAGGGAAAGGGTAAAGCAGAGAAGGAGGACACCATAGAAGGTAGACGGTCTTTCTTCAGAGGATGGCGCACATTCCAGATGTCAGACCATCTTCCTTTGTGGGTCGAGTTGAAAATCGACTTCAGTGACCAATTCCTGAAGAACAGGGCGGAAGAGGCTGAAGAAGAGAAAGAAAGCCGCAGCGATGAAAATGAATCGTGAAGCTACTTCAATTTCCAAGGTCAATTATTACTAAACCTGTTCTAAACCCAACGCTCACTATTTCGGTGGGCGTTATTTTTTTTCCAATCAACATGTAAACGACTAGAATAATTACCTCGAAACATCCATTTCACCTTATTCATTTACCTCGGAACAGTGTTTCCGGGGTATTGTATTACCATGAAACCATGTTTTCAAGTCATTTTAATAGCTGGTGAGCATGTAAACAGGTCATTAAATTGATGCGAAACATACTATCATGGTAAATACAGAACCTAGAAGCATGCTTTTCGAGATGTTAGATTCACTTGGAAACACCTTCGCGGGTTATATAAATGGCACATTTTGAAGAAAAACCTTGCTATTGTTCGTAGGAGAGGATAACTTTGCAAATCCTTGATAAACAAATATGTTCCTAACACCTATGAACTGTTCAAAAATCTTCTACTCCGCTCCGGAGTGCAAACTTCGTTTCCTGAAGCTCGAAAGATGTGTCCTTACGGGAAGTCTCCAAGATGACCATAACATGGATCCCTTTAGTGGAGACAACGACACTGCCGGTGATCATGATGGTGGTATCGGTGGAAACAATTACGACCTTTAAAGAGACAGACTATGAAAAAGAGTTTCCTCTTTTGCGCAGTTGCCATGATGGCAGCCTTGTCATGCACCCGTGAACCTGCCGTTCCCGATGAACTTGAAACGGTTCTGAATGGCCCCATCCCGGTCACCCTCGTAGTCGGAGAGCCCAGTACCCGAACGGAACTTCACGAAGAGAATAGTGAGATCCATCCCTGGTGGTCCAAGGGAGATGGGATTTCCGTGATCACGTTCCCTGGCGGGACCGACGAGTTCGGAGCATTCAACTTCGATAGCAATCTCGGAGCTGCAGGTCCCATCGCCCAGTTCAGTGGCTTGCCGAATGAACCGGGCAGATATTTTGCCATCTATCCGCAACAAAAGAAAGTGTATGACTCATATGGGAACGAGTATGACAACCCGTATGTTGAAAGCTACTACTTTCAGAATGGCGAGGTTGGTTTTAGTTTCACGCTGCCTTCTGTGCAACACCCGTCACTGACCTCGTTCGACCCCGACGCCGATCTGCTCATTTCTGAACCCTTCGACATCAATGTGGATGATTACGACGAAAATGAAAATAAAGTCATCGTTAACGGGGTCTCCTTCACACGGATGAATGCCATCGTGAAGATTGTACTCAAACCCGAGACCGAAAGACTTAAGAAGCAGCAGACGGTGAGGAAGGTCACAATCGGAACACAGGATTTCTCTTCCGGTGGTGGTGGGGGTGAGATTGTTTCTGTAGTTCCTTCCACTCGTGCCGACGTCTTTGAAAACGACGAAGACTATGCATCCCATGGCCTTGCCGGAAATATCTATGTTGAGTTGTATTCAGACAGGACTAATCTCAATTATTATGGTCGGGATGATGTCACCGCCGAATATACGGATGAGACTTATCAGATCGGCGATAAGGGAGCAGCTACATATTTGATCACGTACCCCTGTATTCTCAAAAATGGAGAAAGGTATGATGAAGAAACCGGGGAATACGTCTATGATGACGGTCTTCACATACGGGTGGAAACCGACGATTTTGTAATTGAAAGAAACGTCGTCCTTCCTCCCAACGGTATCGCCCTCCAGCCTTCCCGCGTTACGACCCTGAACATCAAGCTTTATGATGACGGAGTCGAGGGGACAACCATCCAGACCATCGGCGTGACTTTGAATAAGGAGAGTGTTTCCATGAAGCCCGGGAAGTCCATGCAGCTGGAGGCTCAGTTCTCCGGCATCTTTCCTTCCAGCGACGAGCTTGAGGGTCTTGTCTGGACTTCATCGGATCCCAACGTTGCTACGGTTGAGCCCGTTTGCTATTTTTATGGTGGAGAACTCCGAAGTGGAAATGTTGAATACACTCCCTATGCGACCGTCACGGCCCAAGCCGAAGGTACGGCTACCATCACTGCGACCTATCAGGGGAAGTATGTCGCCACCTGTGAGGTGACAGTGGAGATTGTTCCCGAGCAGCCAAGTCAGAAGGTCGATCTTGGCCTTCCCAGCGGCACGTTATGGGCCCAATGGGACCTGGGGACACAATCATGGGACCAGGAAGGAGACCTCTATGCATGGGGCGAGACTCAGTACAAGGACGTTTTCTCCTGGGATACCTATAAGTGGGCTGACGGAGAGGATGTCCTGACCAAGTATACCACCTCCGCCCTCTTTACCCCGAATCACCAGATCGACCACAAATTCCTGCTTGACCTGGAAGATGACGCCGCCTACGTCAACTGGGGACCAGACTGGTATACTCCAACGCAGAAGCAGTGGGAAGAACTGCGGGACAACTGCACATGGAGCTTTGTTTACGACGAGGATGACAATGTGATTGGTTGTTGCGTCACTGGTCCCAACGGGAACAGCATCGTCTTCCCCTCCCGCGAGAATACCTACTATTTCAACAGTTTCTCTTACATGTGTTCTTTGCTGCCTATGCCGGACAGGGGAGATTATAGAAGGGCTCTTTCGTCCTACAACCTGAATTTCAATGCCAATGAAGCCTGGTCGTCAGAACAGGGGAGCCATATTTCAACGAGCTACTATTATTATGTCCCGGAACGTGGTGAGGATGGTTCGCACGTACGTCCTGTCAGCGGTGGAACGAACTGCCGAAGGGAGTACACGGAAGACGACCTGGGAGCCATCACGGTGCAATCTTCCGGAGGTACGGTAAAGGCAAGATTCCCTGTATACGAGTCAGAGCGGGAGCAGTCTTACAAGAATGACCCTCAATATGAGTATTATGCGGCAACGGCGGTCATTCTCTACAGTACCGATCCCAACATCGAGCCCTGCAACTATTTCTGGGGACATCGCGCTTATAACGATAGCGGAAGTTATGAAAACGGAAAGTATGTCAGGTTCAGCCTCGACGATTACAAGGAGAACCAAGTCTGTTCGTTCGTCCCTGAGGGGATGAGCGGTACCGTCTATTATCGGGCCTATTATTACTCTACCGTAAAAAAGAGAACGTCTGACTCAAACGCAATCATCGTCAATGAAAAATGGGGAGTAACCCGCGCCGTCACTATTCCTTAGACAAACATTATTATCTTCATAAAACGGCCTTTGCTTAGCTGCAGAGGCCGTTTTTTATATGTTGCCATAACCTTGCTATTGATTCTATCCTCTTACGCAACCCTCATGAACCTTTCGCCTTCTAATAAATAGGCATCCTTTCCATTTCTCCGCACCGTTCTGACCAAATACCGATCCTTTAATCAATCCTCCAGTTCGGTTGCTTTGGGAGTGCGTTCGAGACCGACATCGTGGTAGATTTCTCCCAGGATTTCCTTGACTTCTGGAGCTGTATAAGGAGTGAACTGCTTCAAGCGTCTGGAGAGTTCCTTTCGAATCTTGTCAGCCTGTGGCTCCGTGCAGATGGAGACCAACTTGCGATGGATGTTCTGTTTGTGGTACTTCATGCGACGGACTTCTTCGATTCCAAGTTTGTCAACTGCTTCACATGCTTCTGGACATAGACTGCGCAGTCGAGCCAGTCTTTCATCCTCGACGAGGGAATACGTTCCTGGTTCTGGCTTTATTTGGCTATACTGTTCGCAGCATTCCTTGAAACCGATCTTATCTGTAGCCATCAGCTCGACATAGTTGCCATCTGCGAACGAACTGCTCACGATCTCGAAGCCATTCCGGTCAAGTCCGTCATCAAGGTTTACCTGCGTGGCATAGATGTCGTGGATGATCATATAGCTGATGATATCTAGGTTGATCATGTTCTGGTCGATGATTACTTGCTCACCGTCGAAACGAATGAATGGGGAATCAAAGTGCTTCAGGGCTGAAATCACCTGTCCTTTCAAGCTGGTGCTAGGACCGGCATTTAATCAAGCAGCGTTCTCTTCAGCTTCAGCAGTCTCCCGTTCGATTCTCTTGATGAACTGATCCAAGGTTTCCTCTTCCTCGTAACGTGTCGTGTTGAAGATGAGGGTCATCTGTCCACGGAAACGCGAATTCCGGATCCTTCCGCAGATTTGCAGCATGGAAGTTGAGATGTCCAGCAGTGTATTTGGCCTATGTGGGTCACAGACAATAAAGGTGCGCCCATTTTCGTCGAAAAGATCACACCCTTCGAAGCAGGTCGATGTGTAGAAGTTGATGGGCTTAGCTGGATCACCTGGTTTCGAGATGCTGAAGCCTTTGGGGAGTTTCTTCCGGTTGTCCTTGTTGTCAGCACAGATGATCCGGCAGTTGTCGGGTGATAGGCCAGCTCTTTCGACAGCTTCCTTGATCCCCCAGACCGAGTTCATGAAGAAGTGGTAGTTGATTTCGCCTCCATCCAATATCCGGTTCCTACACATCGCGGCAACTGTCCTGATCGGAGATAAGGTCTTAACCTTGGATACCTGGACTTTCTTGGCATTGGGTCAATCGATCTTCAAGTTACGTAAGCTCTCCATCTCCGGAAACCAGTATTGTCGCTCGATGGGGGTAGCAGACAAGTAAACGACGTTTTGGAATTGATTGGCCTCGTTTAGCAGATTCCGGATAGTCTCTCCACGGAAACCATAGCTCATTAGAAGCAGGTGTCATTCATCTATTACAAGCTGCATTTGCCGGTAAGGATCGCGACCGAGTTGGGAGAGTGTTGAACAAACCTTCGGAAGCGAATCGTAGGTCGTCATTATCTTTACAAGCTGATGGGTCTCGAGGTGCTCGGAGATCTCCTTGAGGAAGTTGTCATCGGTGTGACCATGTAAACCAAGAAGCATATCCCGGTGTTCCTCCTTCGTGGCCTTGTTGACGACGAGCGGAACGAAAGGAACGGCGATGATTGTATCACAGTTCTGTTTGATGGCAAGGGTCGTGGCACCGCAGCCAGTAAGCCCTTTGTCTATAACGGTGTTTTCGGGGAGTTTGTCGAGTCAGTCAGACATGTAATGCATCCCAGGTTTTGGGTTTTGGAATTGAATCATATTAAGTTGATTTTTAATTGTTTACAAGAATCTTCTATTGCCTGCTTGTTGCAGCTTGATCTTCGTTCTTGGGGTGGGGATTATTTGATAGCTACTTATATATTATTATATACTAAAATACATTTTTCATCAAAAAACATGTAAGTCAAACCAAAAAGAGAGGACACCAAAAGTGCCCCTCAGAAAGTATAAGTTATGAAAAACTGACTTTATGGGATTCCCCAAAACCCGAATACAAAGATAGTAAAATTTTTTGAAAAACAAAAATAAATTATTGAAATTTAATAAAATTGAATTAGAGGGTGATATGGGGGACAGAAAGGTGATTTGTTCAGGCAACGATGATCTCCGGACTGGACAGACTGGGGAGAACAGGGCTATTTGCCTTTAGGCGGGGCTTGCTCTGAAGGCGAGAAGTCAGTATCTTTGAAGAGATCCAAACCTGTCGCCATTATGAAAACAGAAGCTAAATTATACGACCTTTTGTACAACGAAGATGCTTATGAGTACGTCCGTTATATCGCTTTCTGGTATTACCCTGAGTATGCCGAGGAACCAGATGTATATCCCGCAGACCTTCCTTCTATCGATGAAGTGGTAAACATGCCGGATGATAGCATTGAGTCAGAACTGACCTGTATCGGCATTCGTCATGATGGCTTCAAGATATTCCGGGAGATAGTGACCGGGGAGAAGAAGTTCGTTTTCAAGCGGACGGACTATGAAAACGATCTCAATATCCAACGCTCGTTGAAACTGATAGGCCTGAATCCCGAGAAGTTTTGGCATGCCCTTCTATACATACATTATATGGCCGAAATGAACAACACAGATTGCGTCCCTGTGCTTCCCTCTGTTCACGACCGTGTCGAGGATCTCTTTCTTGCCTTGGGAGAGGATGGAACCAAAGTTTCAATCAAGCGGCCTGGGAAAAGAGCGGTCGTTATAGATGAACCCACCGCGAAGAAGTTTATGGCGGAGTTCCTTAGGTTCGGCGATAAGCATTACGTCCGCCTATGGAATCCAACTTACACTGGGCGCAGGGTGTGTCATCTGGAAAACCCGAAAGATGTCGGTCTCCGATGGCAGATTTACGATGAGTATCGGGCGTTCATGCTGTTGTTCGACAAGTATTGCACCGACAAGGATCTTCCCAAAAGGGTGGCTGGCCAGGTCGGTTCCAGAGATAAGGACTTGCTGGTATCTCGGATCTTGTTCATGACCCGCCTCGTCGAGGATCAACACTTCCGGGATTCGACGGGTCCTTTGCACTCGATCAAGAAGAAGTGCCAAGATAATCCGCATCCCATGAAGAGCGCTGGGCTATTCTGACAGTGTCATGATGGGTGACGGTTGAAAGACCTGACAAGGACTGACAGCTCTTATTCCCTTTTTACATAAAATCGAAAATAGAGAGTCGCACAATTAAGGTGCGACTTTTTTGCGTTTGACAGGGACCCAAATGTTTTCCTCTGAAAAGTTTGGCACGCTGCGGTATTTGTATCTCTTCTCCTCGTTCTGCCACGGTGGCAGGACATTAAACAGAATGAAAATGAAAAAGAGAATCTCAAACATCGGAAACAGGGTCGGACGGGCAAACATCCAACCTCCTTGAACAACGCGGGTCGGAGCCTGCCCTCCGGCAACCGCAGCAAGCAACCCCCAGGGTAAAGGCAGCCAGTTCTTTGACATAGAGGTTCGGGAGCACCGGAAGAAACGCTCCCACACGAATCAACTTACCCCGGGTAACCGGATGTAGAACAACGGCGACGATCGGCCACGGAGAACGCGGATCGAGCTTCAATACAAGTCGGGATGTCGGGTGGTGACCATAATGACCCACTGGAGTGATAGGAGCCTCAGTGATCGCTGGCGAAAGCCGGGAAAGAGAAGGAGAAGGGATGAACGAGGGGGTTGCAGGAGCAGAGGTGCAAGCGCAACCCACGAACGAAGCCGGATCGAGTATCGGTGGATGCCAGGCAATGATACCTTCCGGGTCGACATGACCCACACGATATACAGCTGACCAGGTGCTACGACCCTGGAGGCACAACGCGGTCGTCGGTAACCAGTAATGCCGGAGCGGGATGAACAGCCGCGTAACTGCCAGGTGACAACGGATCGCCTCAGTGTCCGATACTTTTTACTTATGATTTCAAGATACAATTCCCCCGGTCGTACGAACCGGGAACCTTTGGGAGCGAAGACGAGTAACTCCCAAAACAACGCCGCCAACGGTGGCGAGCAGCAGTGGCAGATCATCAATCACCTCCGCGAGATTGGAGGTTCCCGCCAGCGTGAGGAAACAAAGACCTTCGCCTCCGAGGATGAAGCCAAGAGGATGTTTGATAAGCAGGTCGAACGCTTCCGCAAGATGTTCAAGCAATCCGCTCACGCCACCATCAGCCAGAGCGAGACCGAACTTCTGGTACACATCGACGGGATCCAGATCGTCAAGATGACCTACCAGGCAGTCCTACCCCTGTGCGCATGAACGTCCCGATGGTCATCGACTGAGACCATGCATCCCAACGCGAGCATTACGCCGCTCGCTAGCCAACGGGTTTGCCGGAGCCCTGAAATCCGGCATATTGTTTAAAAACGGTGACGGTTGCCGTAAAGAGCCGGGCAAGGGGAAGCCAAGACCCCATAGAAAAATATGAAAAAGCTGATTATTACTGCAGAAGAACTGGACATGATCCAGGCTCTGCGCAACACAAAGGCCCAACAGCAGGGCACCGCAAATGCCAACGGTAACAATGGCTCTAACAACAATACCACGACCTCAAACCTACAAGGGGATGAAAGACAAAAGCGACGGTACCAAATGCAACCCGTGTATCGGGTCATCAAGAAGGCCCGCATGTGGTTCATGCGTCAGATGAAAAAGGACACTGCCACCAAGAAGCAGTGCCTGGAAGCCGCAGTGGCTGCGTTGCCGGAACTGTACCCGGATACGCTCCGTTTCGAGTTGGATTTTCGCAAGGAGCGTGAGCGCTTGATCGATAGCAAACGCTTCAACGATGCTTGCCTGGCTCTGAAACTGGATCCGGTCAACGTGGCCGACCATGTGGTCTTCGAGGGCAAAGGAATCCTCGAGAAGGTTTTGAAAGAAGGCCTTCAGGTCCTCGGTGAGCAGGTTAGAATGTTCAATGCTCCGATATGGGAAGATACAGAATCCCTCTACGAGACGGAGGCGCAGCAGAAGGAGGTTGCGAATGACTAACGATCTCCAGCTGCTACTTGAGGTCGTGACGGCAATCGTCCGACCTCTGCTTAAGGATGTGATGTTGGAGGTTCTTCGGGAGCAGAATTCCGAGGAACTTCCTCATTACCCTGAGAAGGTGAGCGTCCAGCAGGCAGCTGAGATCACGAGATACAGCGTCAATAGCCTGTACCAGATGCACTCGAAAGGCCAAGTTCCAGGGGCTATCAAAGTCGGTGGCAAACTGCTTTTCGACACAGCCACCCTTCGTAAATGGGTTGAAAATGGAGGACGTGCCGCATGAATAGGGTTTTCAAGGCTCGTGTATGAAATAACAAAAAAAACACTATGGAAGAATTTAATTCAATGATAAAAGTCAAAGGGTGGTTACAAAGAGCAGGAAATAATACTCTTCTTGTTGTAAATAAACCGACCTATCTTAATGGAATGTATATAGTTAGCAGCGGTGGAATGATTGTACTTAAAGACATCTCATTCCCCGATCTCACTGCCGAATCGGATCCGATTGAAGCAGATATATACATCCGCCCACATCAGTAGTTTTATTTAAAAATCCTGTATACCACTTCGGTATGCGGGATTTTTTTGTATCTGGATGCGTCGCTAATCCTCAAGGAGATTGATATCGGTCTCTTCTGCCATGCGCGTCGTACTGAACTTTGCGAGGTAGTGCTTTGTTGTCTCCACTGATTGATGACCTAAGGCCTGGCTGATTATTTCGACGGATTTCCCCTTGTCCTGCAGGGCCATCGCGAAACTATGGCGAGCGGTGTAGATGGAAATGTCTTGCTGGCTCTCTGGCAGTCCGACAGCCTTTGCGATTTCTTTTAGGGTGCGATTGAATCTTTTCCGGATCTGGTGAATGTACGGATCCCTTTTCTCGGGGCTTTTGTCGACGCTGATGATGGGCAGCAGATAGTCTTCAAACAAGGCCGTATTCTCTTGGAACCAGTCCAGTTCTCGTTGGATATTGGGTGTAACCTGAATGTCAAATTCTCCCTTGGTTTTCGCACGCCTATACTGCATCATGGTCACCTGTTCGGTCTTTTTCGTCGTGGCATCTGTAACTGTGACCTGGTACAGATTGCCTTTTTTGAGCAAAGCCATATCCCGCCAATTGATTCCTCGGCAGTAATACGAAAAGAGAAAAAGATGCCTCACTCTATCCTTGACGGGGTCGTCAAATGATGCCTGGGCAATTTTCTTCATGCTCTCAATCGGTAAATACTGATCGGTCTTGTTCAACTCGGTCCGCGGAATCTTTACCCTTCCGTCTTCCTTTCCGCTACTGAACGGATACAGGTTTGCTTCTATGACCTTATCGCGTATGGCAATGTTGAAGATGCGCCGAAACTCTCTTAACCGGATGCTTATTGTTCCGTCTGCCTGTTTGTTCTTTCGGCAGTCTGCGATGTAATCGTTAAGATAGGAGACCGAGATGTCTTGGAAACTTTTTCGCTCCAATTGTGGGTCATAGTCCAATAGTGACTTTAGCGCACTTTCGGTAATCCTTGCTTTGCCAAACTGTCCTCGTGAACGATATTCCTTCTCAATGACGCTTTTTGCGTAATCGTAGAAGAGACTCCGTTTCGGCGCATTCACAAAGTCAGATCGAAATTGGTCGAAACCCCAGCTAACATGATTTTCGTTATACTTCCGGATGATGCTATGCGCTCTTTCCTCCAACGCCGCAAGCTTGTCGTTGGCTTCCTTGTTGGAGTAGGCCTTCGTCGATCCATCCTCTTCCTTCCTTTCGACATGGAATGTCGGAATACCTTTTCCTTGATGGTAACGGCCAACACTTTTATCGGCATCAAACTCTTTCGGAGTTGCAGCGAATCCCGTGGAAATGTACTCGCGTTTACCCCTATCGGAGAGGAGCAAAAGAACATCTTGCTTTCCATCTGCCCTCTTGCTGCTTTTTAAGATTGTACGTATCTTTGTCATATCAGTCGCAGTTTAGTCGCAGTTTTTCGGTTAAACCCCGTTAAAGGCGTTATAAACGAAATATGCCTTCTACGGCCGTAAATATAATGATTATCAAATAGAAAACAAAGATATTGAACCAAATGACCTATTATTTGCAAGCATGGGGTCGCCGGTTCGAATCCGACTATCTCCACAAAAAAGGCAATCGCAGCAGCGGTTGCCTTTTTTCGTTGTTTGCAGGGCCAGAAAGGGAATCCCGGTCAAACAGTAATTCTTTTTCAAGAGTGTTTTTCGTTCCAAACATTGTATCTTTGCAGTGATCAAAACATATTAGGTATGGCATCATTCAACATTTCCGGCATCCAGCAGGTAGGCGTGGGTACCGTTGATTTCAGGAAATCCTGGAATTGGTTCATCGAGCATTTCGGCTTTGACATCAGGGTCCTGGAAGATGATACGGTGGCAGAGCGTATGCTGCCTTATACGGGTGGCAAGGCCCAGAAACGGCATGCCTGCATCGCCCTGAACCTGCAAGGTGGCGGGGGACTGGAGATCTGGCAGTATTCGGACCGTCAGCCGCAACCCTGCCCCTTCGAGGTCGCAGTCGGCGACCTGGGTACCTTTGCGGCCAAAATCAAGTGTTTGGATATTAAGGCCTTCCATCATAAAATCCATTCCGTGTGGACACGGGTGAGCCCGATTTCGGCCTTACCGGACGGCACCCCTTGCTTCTATGTCAAGGATTTGTACGGCAACTGCTTCCAGCTGGTCGAGCGCAAAGATGTCTTCATCCCCCAGAGGAACAGTCTTGTCGGCGGCGTCATCGGTGCGCTGGTCGGTGTCACGGACATGGAGCGGTCGATTGCCTTCTACAAAGAGATCCTGGGCTACGATCGGGTGGTTTACGACAAGACCGGCATCTTTGATGACTGGTCGCTGATGCCTGCCGCGGGGGAGAATTACCGCCGCGTGCTCCTGGCTCCTTCCCAGCCCCGTACGGGTGCATATGCCGGCTTGTTCTCCGGTGATACGGTTGAGCTCGTACAGGCCTTGGACCGCACGCCGCGAAAGATCTACGAAGGACGCTACTGGGGCGACCCCGGCTTCATCCAGATCTGCTACGACGTGACCGGGATGCGTGCCTTGGAGAAATTCTGCAATGAGAAAGGCCATCCTTTCACCGTGGACAGCTGCCCGGGCGACGTGAGCTTTGACATGGGCGATGCCTCCGGCCATTTCACCTACATTGAAGACCCTGACGGCACGCTGATCGAGCTGGTCGAGACCCATAAGGTCCCCATCGTCAAGAAGTTGGGATGGTTCATCGATATGAAGAAACGCGACGCATCCAAGCCTCTTCCGAAGTTCCTTTTCCGGGCCATCGGTCTCGTGTCCCGCCAAAAGATCACGCAATAAGATGGAGACCGTCTGGATCACCGGCGCTTCTTCCGGCATCGGGGAAGCCTGCGCCTTCCGCTGGGCAGCCCAGGGGGCGAAACTCATCCTGACCTCTTCTTCCCTTGAGCGGCTCAATCCTGTGGCGACCAAGTGCCGGGAAGCGGGCGCGGCCGACGTTTGCGTCCTGCCCTGCGACCTGGGTGACCCTGTCGCCGTCGAAGGCCTGGCCGCCAAGGCTTGGGATGCGTTCAATGGAATCGATACGGTCTATCTCAACGCCGGCATCAGCCAGCGTACCACCGTGGAAGATACCTCGATGGAGATGGTGCGCAAGATCATGGAGATCAATTACTTCTCTCCAGTCAGCATCGCCAAGGCACTCTTGCCCAAGATGCTGGAAAGGGGCGGCGGCCACATCGCCGTCACGACCTCCATCGCCGGCCGTTTCGGCTTCCCGCTGCGCTGCGGCTACAGCTCCTCCAAATTTGCCCTTTACGGATTCTTCGAGACCCTGCAGGCCGAGTATGCCGACCGGGGCATCCAAGTGACCCTCGTCTGTCCCGGACGCGTGCGAACCAACATCTCTTTCTACGCGCTGGACAAGGGTGGCAAGCAGCATGGGAAACTGGATCCCGGCCAGGCAGGCGGGCTGAGTGCTGAAAAGGCGGCCTGCAAGATCGTGCGTGCGATCGCTAAGGGGCGTCGCGAAGTGCTGGTCGGCAGGGGAGAGTTGGTGATGGTATATATCAAACGTTTCTTCCCGGGCCTGTGCGCCCGGCTCGCCCGTCGGATCAAGCCGATGTAGCTTATTTCCTGATTAGATGGGGCACCGGCGGGCCTGAGACCGGGAATCCCACCTCCTTTACACCCTCGTCCACCATGACGGGCGGGATGTGTGTTTCCGCGTGCTGCCGTTCAAGCTCTTCCTCCTCACTGAGGAGCCTGGGCGCGCGCAGTTTCCCAGCCGCCTGGGAGCGTCCTGCCTGGTCAATGGCCACGAAGGTCTCGTAGTCGTATTTCCATGCGCTGCCCTCCGACCACTTCATGGTGTTCTTATAGATCTGTTCCCGGCTGGGAGCGTTGAAGGGGCAATTGTTGTAGCGCATCATGCTGTTGTTGGTCGGGCGGTAGATGCCTTTGGGGTAGAGTTTGGCTCCTTCGAAGATGCCCAGGCCTTCCCCGTCATAACGGCTATCGGAAAGGAATCGCGCCCAGCGAACTGTCGCGGGATCATTGCGCCAGTCGGTATTGGCACCCCACTGGCGGTTGTTCCAGTCCCGGTCCAGGCCGGCCTGGTCCGTGAAGGTTTCCGAATACTCTGTATACTCGTCCCACAGGTCCCCGAATCCGTGCCCGCAGAGCTCGTGGACGAGGACGTTGGTATTGGGATCGAATACGATGCAGCAGGCTTGGCTGGAAGTATACCGCAGGCAGTAACTCCGCCCCACCCTTGTGCTGGAATTGCAGAGCACGGCAACCTTGAGCGGCTGTCCGGTACTGCTCCTGGGAGCCTTGTTGCCATATTCGATACAGACCGCGGAGCGGAAGTTGATCTGCCCGCCCGATTCATACGTCAGGCGGCGGTTGGAGAGTTCGTTGCCATATTGCTCGTTGGCAGAGACGACCTTGACGGTATAGACGTTGAAACGGTTGCGAAGCGAGGTGTACGGCTCATAGGCGAACAGAGCTTCCATCGCGGCACGCATCCGCTGCTCGTACTTGCCCCCGGGCTCCATATCCCGGTCTACATAACCGTCTCCGAGCAGGACGAAATTGACCCCGCGTCCGACGCTGGCCTGCTGCAGGGTCACTACCTCGCCGTCCCTGGAGTAGTCGCTCGAAGTATAATAGGGCGAGGTCCCTTCTTCCGTTCTCATCCGGGAGGCGTAATCTTTCCAGTAGTTGGCTTCCGTATATTTGTAGGCGGTGGCGGCAGGAACGTAGATGGGGCAGTTGGCCGTATTGTTGAACATCCCGCTGGCACCCGTCGGGGGCGTGGCCGGCCGGACGGAAATCCTCGTAAGCGCATTGCAGCCACTGAAGGCATTCGTCCCGATGGACGTCACTCCTTCGGGGATGACGAGGGAAGTGAGACCAGAGCATCCATAGAAGGCGGTGTGGCCGATGCTCGTGATCTTGTCAGTGATGGGGGCTTCTTCCAGGAAAGCGCATTGGGCGAACAGACCCTCAGGAATACGAGTGACCGATTCGGGAAGCCGGACGGACTTCAGATTCTTGCAGCCGTAGAAAAGATTGGCGCCGATGTAATTCACGCCATCCGGAACCAGAGCGTATTCCAGGGCGGAGCAATTACGTAAGGCATTGTCGCCGAGGGAGTTCAGAGTTTCAGGGAGCGCTAATTCCGTCAAGGCGGTGCAATTGTAGAAGGCCCAGTCTTCGAATGCTTCCACTTCCGATCCGATGATGCATTCCTCCAGCGCCGTACATCCGCCGAAGGCATAGCGGCTGATAGTCCGGATTCCCTCCGGGAGGACGATGCGCTGCAGGGAACTGCAACCGTAAAAGGCATGTGAGCCCATCGAAGTCAGGGACTCGGGCAATTTGATGGAGGCCAGTGCCGTCCAGTTCCGGCACATGCGGTCCGGGATGGCAGTGACACCCGTGAAGAAGCGGAATTCATCGAAAGACTCGAAATCCCTGTCCGTGCCGAAGACGCCCTCTAAAGAAGAAACGCGATCCGCCTCGTCGAACGACAGTTCACCGTCACCGTCGAGGTCGAATGCGGACACGAGTTTGGCTTTGATCTTTTCATCCGCGAAAGGGATAGGACTGTCCAAATCACCGATTCCCGGGATCATGAACTTCAGGTCTTTATCGACATCTGCCAGGCTCCCGAAAATGGTCCGTTTGATAGTGACAGCCTTCTCCGAAACATACTCCGCCGTCTGCGATCCCCGGTGGAACGTCAGTCGGAATCCTTGTTCCAAAGTGCCAGGAAGCGCGACGATATAGTACCATTGCCCGGGAATGAAACTCTCGCCGGAAGGGGACGAAAGGGTGATGATATTGCGCGCATCACTGACTTCCTTCACAACCGGCACTCCGTCCTCGAAGGCCAGAGTAATCCTGCCGGCAAGCGCCTCGCCGCCCAGGCTTTCGAATTCCACTTGGCGTATGCCTTCCTGCGTCACGGAAAAACGCAGGCCGCCGCAGACGCCCCAGAAGCCCATCGACAGGGTTTCAGAGCGCCCTAATGTGATATAAGTATTCTTGGCAAAGGTTCCGGCTGCACCGGTCTGGTCGGCCGGAAGGGTCGTGGTGACGGAGGCATTGTCGGAAGTTGCGTCTTCCCGGTACGGATAGAGGCCCCAGAGGGGTTTGTCCGTGGGGAAACCCTCGTTGAAACCGATCAGCACGTTGAGGGTACCGGTAAATCGGGCCACGGGGGCCGGCTCATCCAGGGTCGCCGTGAAAGGGCTTCCGCTGCCATCGAAGAAGACTTTCACGATATCGCCGGGTTCCCAATGGACTTGCGTTTCTTCTTTGACGACAGTCCGGGTACCCGACCCGTTTTCTTGAAAAGCGGTGAGCGTGATCTGGTCGGAACGTCTTTCCGCTGCAGGTTCCCTGGTGGTACACGCTGCAAGCAGAAGTGTGCAAAGGCCTGTGAGAATCACTTTCTTGTTCATGGTCATCTCCATTTCATACAAAAATAAACAATATTTGGTAGTTTTAGAAAACAGAAAACCCGGTTGATTCAATAAATAATTGAGCAGAAATTGCTAAATTTGAAATCCATACATTGTCGCTAAAAGGAAATCTTTGACAAATAAAAGCAATGACTGATATGAAAAGAATGCACATGATTTGGAGCGGTTTGTCTGCTCTCGCGCTGGCGGGTCTGACCCTGCTGGCGGTGTCTTGCAATGGTGGCAAGGAGCCCGTGCCGGAGGAGCCCGAATATGCCGAAGAACCATTCAAGACTTTGTATGTGACAGCTGAAGGGGAGCGCGTACTCGCCACGGTGGACCACAGTGCCAAGACCCTGGCCGTCCAGTTCGACCAGGCGAAACATTTCTCCTCCGTTTCCCTGCAGATCGAGATCAACGAGGGCTGGACCTGCACCTATCCTGAGGACTTGTCGAATGCAGATTTCGCAGAATACCCTGTCGTGCAGTTCAAGAGCCCGAAAAACGCGACCGTCCGCTATTTTGCGACGGTGACCTCCAATGCCTTACCGATCGCGGATGCGTCTAAGGTCTCGCTGGAAGGTCTTACCGGCACGGTCACCATCAACCAGGATGCGGGCCTGATCACGATCAATGCCGCCGCATCCAACCTTAAGGGCTGGAAAGAGATTGCTCCGATCGGTTATGGCGATAAAAATGCCCTGGACGAGATCCTTGGCCACGTGAAACTGGTCTTCGGCGAGGGCGCTTTGATGAAAGGCGCGCAGGTTACGGGCGAGAGTGAGTTCAATTTCTTCAACTCTTACAAAAAGACGCTGGTCATCACTGCCAACGGTTCCCAGAACCGGTTCGACGTGGTCCTCAATATGAGTGCCTTGATGGGTGACCCGGCCCTGTTCGGGTTCACGGATGTCAGCGACAGTTTCGTCTCTGAGGGTTCCGGCGTCCAAGTGCTTTCCGCCACGACCATCCCCAACGTTCCGATCCGCAACTACCGTTACAACGGCCAGCAGTTCCCCGAAACCCCGTTCACCTGGGACTGGGGCTCCGAAGTGGAAAACCTCGGTCCTGCCCATTCGTTCGTGTTCGGCGTCTGCGGTGACTGGGCCCCGGACCGTGAGACCGAGACCTTTACGCCTACGGAGCTGGCCGGCGCGTATGTGGTCTATATCGATCCGGAGCAGTACAAGGCCAAGATGTACAACGCTTCCGACAACCAGGTGGGCTTCACCACGGCCAAGAGTTTCATCAATGTATCCGCCGTTTCTCCGTTGGATGCCGTGGCTTTGTATAATGACGGACGCTTGTACAACAACACGTATGTCGAGCTGGGCACCGATGTCGTATCCGCCGGCCCCGGCGGCACCAATTCCACGATGGGCATAACTGGCGACGGCCGCATCGAAATCGCCAATGCATACTTCAACGGCAGCAAGTGGCTCAAGTATTACCGGGACATCTGCTGGGATGGCAACGAGGATTATGCCGCGCATCCGTCCAATTTCAAGGATTGGGACGTGACCGCCGCTGCGACGGCCTATCCCTGGCTTTTCCGCAACGGACATGCCGCGACCTGCTGGGAAATGGTTTGTACCGACGGACGCCATTGGGAGATCTGCTACGGACAGGGCTGGAACGGCATGCGCAGCCGCGTTTTCGTGGGCCGTACCTTTGACGGTCGGACGGGCATCGCGGTCTTCAACGGCACACCCGACACTCCCACGCCGCCCTATCAGTACGGTATCGGTTCCGCCCAGGGCGAATATGTCCTCCGCCAGCTCGGCTGGATGGACGTGGCCCAGATCGGAACCGCTTTCTACAAAGACAGCGGTATCCAGTTCGCTCTCAGTATCGGTGGGAAGACCGTCTGCGGCGATACCAGCCTGATCAGCGCTTATGTGCTGGGCTTTGACAAGAGATAATCATCAACCACTATAACACTTACTTATTATGAAAAGAATCATTGTTGCTTTGATGGCGGCCGCGACCCTGATCGCCGGCTGCGCCAAAGTGAGCGATCTGAACGAGTTGAAAGGTCGCGTGGACACACTGGAAGGCAAGGTAGCCGCGATGGAAAACGCTGCTGACGGCTTGCGGCAGGCTATCCAGGCGCTTCAAACCAAGGACTTCCTCGTCAGTGTCGCTGAGAACGCAAACGGCTATGTGTTTACCTATGCCGCAGGCGGTTCCTTCACCATTCCCAAGGTCGTACCTCAGGTTGTCAGCGTCGTGAAGGAAGGCGACACCTGGTATTGGGCCATTGACGGCGAGGTCGTTACGGTCGACGGCAAGAAGGCCGAAGTGCTTTCCGTCGCCCCCAAGTTCAAGTATGAAGGCGAGGATCTGTTCGTCTCCTATGACAACGGTGCGAACTGGGCGAAGGTCGAGGGCCGTGTGGCTCCGAAGCCGATTACCGTCGAGGAAAAGGACGGAGTCGTCATCATCACGACCCCGGACGGCAAGACGGTCGAGATTCCCAAGTCTTCCGGTGAGGCCGGTACCCTGGCGCTCGTGATCATTCCCGACAATGACCAGCTTGGCGTGACCGCTCCGCTTTTTGGTGATCTGGAGATCAATGTCAAGGTCTATCCGTCCGAAGCGGCTGCGAAGCTGACTGCCGACAACGTCAAGGCCTATGCCAACGCGGTGACTGTGACCAGGGCTGCGGCTCTGGTAGAGCTCACTGTCACCGAAGTCACTGCGGCTGAAGGCATCGCCACCGTCAAGGTCTCCGGCCTCCCGGCCGTTCCTGAAGGAAAAGCCCTGACCGTCGCCGTCGAGGCGGAAGTGGACGGCATCCAGGCAGGTTCTGCCTATGTCCCGGTCGTCACCGAGAAGGTGGATCTTACCGTCGATGAATGGAACTTCGCGGATGTCACGTCGCTGGTGACCGATGCGGAAGGCATCGAGGTCCGCAAGGCGTTCGGCAAGGTCACCAAGACCCCGGCCCTGGCCGAACTCTGGGGCTATCCGCTCCCCGAGACTCCCTTCTCCTGGGAGATCGGCGACTGGGTCAACTTCATGAATGGCGATGTGTTCCCCATGCCCAATGCGATGGAAGGCAAGATCAACGAGGGAGCCTGGCCGCTCACCGAGTTTGAAGGCGAAGCCGCGATCGTCCTGATCGATCCGGCCAAGTTCGGTGCCAAGATCGTCTTCGAGGGTTCCGACAAACCCGTCACGGTCAGCGAGGCCGGCGCGTTCGTCAATATCTCCGGTACACCCTCCGAGCTGCCGCTGGCCATCTATTCCAACGGCGACTATCTGGCAGCCAAGATCTACAATATGAAGGACGACATCACCGTGGAAGGTTCCTACGGCTCCAAGTCCACCCTCGGCATCAAGGAGGACGGTTCCTTCGAATTCGCCATTTCCTACAACAACTATGGCATCCAGCGCACCCAGAAGAACATCCTCTGGTGGGGCCAGGATGAGTGGAAATGGACGGCCGCTTCCGCATGGAACGTCAAGCAGGCGGTGACCGCTTATCCTTGGGCCTACCGCACCGGAGTGGACAGCGATGGCGGCACCCATGACGACGGTTATCCGATGGACAACTGGTCGATGGCCTGCACCGACGCGGTCCAGTGGGAGCCGATGTACGGCGAGGCCTGGAACGGCAACCGTGCCCGTTCCTACGCCGGCATCACTGCCGACGGCAAGATGGGCATTGCCACCTTCGCCAATGTCGGTACCTACGGCGGCGCCTACATCCTCCACAAGATGGGATGGGTCGATGTCGCCCAGCTCGGCACCGCTTTCTATCTGGCACCCGACTGGACCCCGACGCTGGTCGTGGACGGCAAGGTCATCACCGGTAAGGCGGACGCCACCGCGTTCTACGCCCTCGGTTTCGACAAGAAATAAGTCCTAAATGAGATTCAGGACCGTTTTGTTGGCGTTTGTACTGGTGCAGGCCGCCTTGCTGCGGCCTGCACCGGCGGGCGCCATTCCTCTGGAGACCTCTGCCCAGCAGGCGGAACGCAAGGTGGAAGGCGTCATCCTGGCCGCTGATACGGGCGAGCCGCTGGCCGGCGCCGTCGTCCTTGTGAAAGGGACCAACCGCTATGTATCCACGGACCTGGACGGGCGCTTCTCCCTTTCCTTGCCCGACGGGAAATCCGTGCTGGAAATCACCTACTTCGGTTACAAGACCTTGGAAGTCCCCGCGACGGGTTCGATGAAACTCCGCCTCGAGCCGGACGTCCAGGAAATCAATGAAGTGCAGGTGATCGCCTACGGCAAGCAAAGCAAGATGTCCATCACCGGCTCTATCGCGTCCATCAATACGAAAGAGCTGCTAAAGTCCCCGAGCGGCAGCGCGGCCAACGCGCTGGCGGGCGCGGTGACGGGTATTTCGTCTGTGCAGGTTTCCGGCCAGCCGGGTTCCGAGGATCCGAGGATCTACGTCCGCGGCACCGGCTCCCTTACGGAAAGTGCCTCCGCCCCCCTCATCCTCGTGGACGGCGTGGAGCGTTCGTTCTTCCAGATGGATCCCAACGAAATCGAGAGCATCACGGTCCTGAAAGATGCGGCCTCAACGGCCGTATTCGGTGTCCGCGGAGCCAACGGGGTCATCCTCGTCACCACCCGCCGGGGTGAGGACGGGAAGGCCCGGCTCAGCGTGGACAGTTCCTTCGGCCTGACCCAGGCCCTGCGCAAGCTGACCGGCGTGGACAGCTATAACTATGCCTTGCTTTACACGGAGGCCCAGCGCAACGACAATCCGTCCATCAAGGACAACCGGCTGACCTTCACGCCCTACATCACAGAGCTTTTCAAGGAGAACAGTGATCCTATCATGTTCCCCAACGTGGACTGGGAAAATTATCTGTTCAAGGATTTCGCCTGGCAGACCCACCACAACCTGACGCTTTCGGGTGGCACCAAAAGCGTGAAATACTTTGTCTCCCTGGGCTATCTGCACCAGGATGGCATGCTCAAGCATTACTACGAAGATTTCAACTCCAACTTCACCTACGACCGTTTCAACTACAGGGCAAACGTGGATGTGAACCTGACGCCCACCACCCTGGTCAGTTTCAACATCGGCGGCCGCGTCGGCATCCAGCAAGAGCCGCAGCACTATGACATGTGGCAGAACATCATGTGGTGCGTCCCTTTCGCGAGCCCCGGTTTCGTGGACGGCAAGGTGATTTACAACAGCCATAACCGCTACATCCCCCTTTCGGAGCTCACCAGCGGCTTGGACCTTTATTATAACTGGGGTTACAACCGCAACACCTCCAATGTCCTGAATCTCGACCTGGCTCTGGACCAGGACCTCTCCGTGATTACAAAGGGCCTTTCTTTCAAGGCGAAGGGCTCTTATAACACGAACTACAGCGTGGGTATCTCCCGTTCGCCCAACGGAGTGGACAGCGCGCTGACCCCCATATACCTGGGCTCCCTGACAACGCCGGGCCTGGATCTGTCCAACCCGATGTTCGACAATACCATCGTCTATCGTACGGACGGCGTGTCCGGCCTGCACGAGCCGATGTCCTATGGCGAATGGTCCGGACTCGGCCGCAACTGGTATCTGGAGGGCAGCCTCAACTATGCCCGTTCCTTCGGGCAGCACGACTTCACAGGTCTGCTGCTCTACAACCAGTCCAAGACTTATTACCCCGCCCAATACACCGACATCCCGACCGGCTATGTCGGCTATGTGGGCCGCTTCACCTGGGCTTGGAAGAAACGATATATGCTTGACCTGAATGCCGGTTACAACGGGTCCGAGAATTTCGCGCCGGGCCGCCGCTACGGTTTCTTCCCCTCCGGTTCGGTCGGCTGGATCCTCTCCGAAGAGCCGTTCATGAAGCGGCAGCACCTGATTGATTTCCTTAAGCTGCGCGCTTCCTACGGCATCGTCGGTAATGACAAATACAGCGGCGAGCGCTTCCTCTATCTTGATGACTCCTGGGACGGCAACCACAGTGTCTATCTCTATTATGGCAGCTACCAGTTCGGCCTGGGCGATTCCTGGGACATGCTCCGGGACGCCAAAGAGAACACCATCGGTAACAAGGTGGTCACCTGGGAGAAATGCTACAAACAGAACTACGGTCTCGACCTCAAGATGTTCTCCTACCGGCTCAGCCTTACGGCGGACATCTTCTTCGAGCACCGTACGGACATCCTGTCCACGCGTAATACGCTGCCTTCGATCACGGAC
>JAEEGI010005474.1_pt1 | contig 29230 bp, 22 predicted proteins | sample 8958751 | NCBI WGS metagenome assembly JAEEGI01 (sample SAMN16246545, study PRJNA631951) | gut metagenome | biome: gut microbiome; feature: rumen; material: KS-attached | host: Bos | place: Iran: Karaj | collected 2018-10 | reverse complement strand
TGGTGGCTGACGTGCCCCTGCCTCTGGCGGTGCCTTACGGCTTCTTCCCCTTTACGAAGAGTTATTCCAGCGGTCTGATCATGCCGACCTACGGTGATGAGACCGATCGCGGTTTCTATCTGCGTGACGGTGGCTACTATTTCGCCATCAGCGACAAGATGGACCTGAAACTGATCGGTGAGATCTATACCAAGGGCTCCTGGGGTTTGACGGCTGCGTCGAACTACCGGAAACGCTATAGATACAATGGTTCGTTCCTGGCCAGTTATCAGAACACGATCCATGGTGAGAAGAACATGCCAGACTATAGCAAGACGACGAGTTTCAAGATCCAGTGGACGCATAGTCAGGATGCGAAGGCGAACCCCTATAGCAGTCTGTCTGCCAGGGTGAACTTCGCTACGACGAACTATGAGCGCGACAACCTCTCCTCGATGTATAATCCGCAGGCTTTGACGCAGTCCACCCGTACGTCATCAGTCTCCTTCCAGACGCGTTTCTCCAGTATTGGTATGACGCTGAGTTCGAATATGAACGTGGCTCAGAATATGCGCGATTCAACGATCAATCTCACACTGCCTGATCTGAATATCGCCATCGCTACCTTCTATCCCTTCAAGCGTAAAAAGATGGCTGGCTCAGAGCGGTGGTATGAGAAGATCTCGGTGAGTTATACCGGACTGTTCAAGAACGAGATCAGGGCTAAGGAGAACATGATCATGAAATCGAAGTTGAACAGGGACTGGAATAACGGTATGCAGCATACCATCCCCATCAAGGGTAACTTCACGCTCTTCAACTATGTGAACATCACGCCATCGTTCAACTTTACGGACCGCACCTATCTCAGAAAGGTGGAGAAGTCATGGGATCAGACCAGCCAGAAAGAGGTGAGTGACACCATCACAGGTTTCTATAACGTCTATAACTGGAGCCTGAACATGAGTATGTCTACTAAACTCTATGGCTTCTGGATTCCTAACCGTAAGATCTTCGGCGATAAGATCCAGGCCATCCGTCACGTCATCACACCGACAGTGAGCTTCTCGTATGCCCCTGATTTCAGTGCCAGCCGTTATGGTTATTATAAATACTACCAGAAGACGGATGCTCAAGGAAACGTGACGATGGTGGAGTACTCACCTTATCAGGGATCGGCATACGGCTATCCTGGTAAGGGAAAGTCGAGTATTCTGAACTTTGAATTGGCAAACAACGTCGAGATGAAGGTGAAAAGCGACGATGACTCTACGGGTGTGAAGAAGATTTCGCTGATCGATGAGTTCAGACTGTCGTCATACTATAACTTTGCAACCGACATCCGTCCGCTTGGTGATCTGACAGCTACATTGCGACTGAAATTATCCAAGAGTTATACCCTGAATCTGAGTACAGTCTTCAAATCGTATGTCTATGAGGCTGATAGTGTGGGTGCTACCCCTCGCGAGAGTGAGCACGTCACCTATTGGGGACAGGGAAAGTTCGGCCGTTTCACAGGTCTCTCCCAGAACCTCTCCTATACGCTGAACAATGAGAAGGTGATGAACTTCTTCAAGCGACTCAGGGGTGAGAAGGTGGAGAAGAAAGACAAGAATAAACGCAAGAACGATGACGACGAATGGGACAATGACCCGGAAGCGAACATCGATAAGGATATGGAGAAAGCCAAGCATGGTGCCAAGAGGGGCGAAAGCAACAAGGCAGAGACTGATGAAGATGGCTATATGACCTTCAAGATGCCCTGGAGCCTGAGTATCGGCTATGGTATCAATGTGCGTGAGGATATGGATGTGAAGAAGTTCAATTACAACACCATGCGCTATCCGTATAAGTTCACACAGAACCTGAACGTGAGCGGTAACGTGCGTATCAGTGACGGCTGGAACATCTCTTTCTCCTCGGGTTATGATTTCGAGAACAAAAAGATCTCTATGACGACAGCCTCGCTGAGTCGTGACCTGCACTGCTTCAATATGTCATGCTCTGTGGTGCTTGCGCCTTATACCAGTTACAACTTCTCGTTCAGGTGTAATGCAGCGACACTGACGGATGCCCTGAAATACGACAAGCGCAGCAGTTACTCGAACGCAGTGCAGTGGTATTAGAGAATTTATAGAATTAAGAGACATTTAGACCTAAGCTATATGGCAGAATTACCTGATATGATACAAGACCTGGCCCTTATTCTGATAGTGGCAGGTGTTGTGACACTGATTTTCAAGAAACTGAAGCAGCCTTTGGTGCTGGGGTATATCGTGGCAGGTTTCCTGGTCAGTCCGAATATGCCTTATACGGCGTCAGTGGCAGATATGGAGAACGTACATCTCTGGGCGGATATCGGTGTGATGTTCCTTCTGTTCTCGCTTGGTCTTGACTTCTCTTTCAAGAAGATCCTGAAGATGGGTGCTTCGCCTGTCATCTCCACCTGTACCATCATCTTCTGTATGTCGATGTTAGGTTTCTCCGTGGGACGTCTCTTCGGTTGGGAACAGATGGACTGCATCTTCCTGGGTGGTATGCTGGCGATGTCGTCGACCACGATTATCTATAAGGCATTTGACGATCTGGGCTTGCGCCAACAGCAGTTCGCAGGTCTGGTGATGAGTGTGCTGATCCTCGAAGATATCCTGGCAATTGTGATGATGGTGATGCTGAGTGCCATCGCCCAAGGTAATCTCGAAGGCAGTCAGATGGTGGAGTCGGTCATGCGTATCGTCTTCTTCCTCATCTTGTGGCTGGTGGTGGGTATTTTCGCCATTCCGCTGTTCTTGCGACGCGTCCGTTCGCTGATCAATGCCGAGGTGCTGTTGGTGGTCTCGCTGGGTCTATGCTGTGCGATGGCCGTATTTTCTTCAAAGGTGGGTTTCAGCTCTGCCTTCGGTGCCTTTATCATGGGTAGTATCCTGGCAGAGACTGTGGAGGCCGAGCGCATAGAGAAACTGGTAGAACCTGTCAAGAACCTCTTTGGTGCCATCTTCTTCGTGTCTGTAGGTATGCTGGTCGATCCGAAGATACTTGTGGAATATGCCATTCCCATCATGCTGTTGGTATTGACCATCCTGATCGGCCAAAGCGTGTTTGGCACGTTCTCCTTCATGTTGGCTGGTGAATCGTTGAAGTCGGCGATGCGTTGCGGATTCTCAATGGCGCAGATCGGTGAGTTCTCGTTTATCATCGCGTCGCTGGGTCTGTCGCTGGGCGTGATCAGTGATTTCCTCTATCCGGTAGTGGTGGCTGTATCCGTCACAACAACTTTCCTCACACCTTACATGATACGACTTGCCACCCCAGTTTATAATCATCTGGAGCATCGTTTGCCCAATAAACTTATCAACTCGCTTAATTCGTTGTCGATGAGCAGTCATCAGCATACGCAGGGACAGAACTACTGGAAGAAACTGCTTACCCAGATGACCATCAATACGGTGGTGTATTCCATCCTGACGTCGGCTGCCATTGCCGTGATGTTCACCTTTGTGCTGCCGTTTGTCCGTAGCCTGTTGCCTGGGTGGGAACTGCACTGGTATGCCAACGGCGTGACGGGTGTGCTGACGGTGCTTGTCATTGCGCCCTTCCTGCGTGCGATGGTGATGAAGAAGAACCGCAGTCCGGAGTTCCGTGCCTTATGGGCAGAGAGTAACCGCAACCGTCTGCCGCTCCTCTTTACCATCTTGGTGCGTGCGGTGATCGCCATTTCATTTATCTTCTATATCTGTAACTACCTGAGTCGTCTCACCAATGCGCTGATGATTACCATCGGTGTGATCGTGATCCTGCTGATCATCTTCTCCCGTTGGGTGAAGCACCGTAGTATCACACTTGAGCGTCTGTTTGTGCAGAACCTGCGTTCACGCGACATCGCCGCTCAGGTATATGGTAAGAAGCGTCCGCTCTATGCTGACCGTCTGTTGGATCGTGATATCCACATTGCCGACTTCGAAGTGCCCTCTGACTCCATGTGGATGGGCCAGAGTCTGAAACAGTTGAATCTGGGTAAGAAGTACGGTGTGCATATCAGTAGTATCCTGCGTAGTGGCTGGCGAATCAATATCCCTGACGGCGACTATGTCCTTTTCCCCGGCGACATCCTTCAGGCTATTGGTAGTGACGAGCAGTTTTCAGCCTTCCGTGAGGCACTGGACCGTGAGCGTCTGGGTGTGGATCCTGATTCGGAGAAACGTCTCATGAAGTTACGCCAACTTGTGATTAGTGGTGAAAGTCCGTTCGTTGGTAAGACACTTATCGAGAGTGGTATCCGTGACCTCTACAGTTGTATGGTCATCGGTCTGGAGGAAGGAAAGCAGAACCTGTCTGCCTTCCCGCCAAACCGTAAGTTCAAGGTAGGGGATATCATCTGGGTCGTGGGTGAACAGGAATCACTCGACGCCCTGATAAATGAATAATGTTCAATCGTTGAAACCGGCTGTCAGTTCGCAGATGCGGATAATCACCTGCATGGCCTGTTTCATCGACTGGATACTTACAAACTCATAAGGTCCGTGAAAGTTCACACCCCCGGCAAAGATGTTGGGGCAGGGGAGTCCCTTGAATGATAACTGAGCCCCATCGGTACCTCCGCGAATGGGTTTTACCTTGGGTGCCACGCCACAGTCCTGCATCGCATGCAGCACCAGGTCGATGACGTGCATCTGGGGATCAATCTTCTCCTTCATATTGTAATATTGATCCTTCACCTCAGCGATGACGGTACCTTCACCGTAAGTCTCATTCATCTGTTCTGCACATCTCTGGACGAAACGTTTGCGGTCTTCAAAGCGCTCACGGTCATGGTCGCGGATGATATAGTGCAGTTTGGCCTGTTCAACGTTACTCTCGATACCCAGCAGATGGTAGAATCCCTGATAGCCTTCTGTCGTCTCCGGACGCTCGTCGGCAGGCAGCAACTGGGCAAACTCCGTAGCCAGCACATTGGCGTTCACCATCTTGTCTTTTGCGTAGCCTGGGTGTACGCTTACGCCTTTGATGAAGATCTTGGCGCTGGCGGCGTTGAAGTTCTCGAACTCCAGTTCCCCCAGGTCGCCACCATCCATGGTATAAGCCCAGTCGCAGCCGAACTTCTCCACGTCGAAATGATGGGCGCCCATACCGATCTCCTCGTCAGGGTTGAAGGCGATGCGGATCTTGCCGTGCTTCACCTCAGGATGGTCTCTCAGCCAGCACATCGCCTGAATGATCTCTGCGATACCGGCCTTGTCGTCGGCACCTAACAATGTGTGTCCGTCTGTGACGATCAGGTCCTCGCCGATGTGCCTGAGGAGTTCAGGAAACTTCTTCGGACTGCTGATGATACCCTCCGACAACAGGATGTCGCTGCCGTCGTAGTTGTTGACGATGTGGGCCTTGATGTCTGCACCAGAACAGTCAGGACTTGTATCGTAGTGAGAGATGAAGCCGATGGTGGGAATGTCGCCCTTGATGTTGGCCTTCAGTGTGGCGTAGATGTAGCCTTTGTCGTCCATCTCCACATCGCTCAGACCTTCGTTCTCCAGTTCCTTCTTCAGGTAGTTTGCAAACACTAACTGTTTCTCTGTACTCGGCACCTGGTCGCTGTCTTCCTGCGACTGTGTGTCGAACTTCGTGTAGTTAAGAAATCGTTCGGTAATATCCATTTATGTGATCATTCTTACTTTAGAGGATACAAAATTAATCATTTTTCCGCAGAATCCTTCAAATAATCGAAAAAATACACTAACTTTGCAGAAATTTTCAAGAAAGATGGATGAAAAAGAGGTAAGATGGTATGTTATCGGCTCTGTGACCCGAGGCCGTGAGCTCAAGATCCGCGATGAACTGCGGCGCGATGAGCATGAGTGCTTCGTACCCCTTCGGTATGATGTCCGCAAACTGGGTGGTCAGCGTCGGCGCATCATGGTTCCCGCTGTCACAGGACTGATCTTCCTGCGTGGCTCCCTTGAGGAGGTGCGCGAGGCTATCAGGTTCCGTAGTGATGGCCTTTTCATCCGTAAATCCACTTTCTCCAATAAGGAGGACTATCTCTCTGTCTCAGAACATGAGATGCGCAACTTTATCGCCCTCTCCGAACAGGCAGGCGAGAATATCACCTATTATAATCCTGACGAGATTCATCTGCAGGTGGGGGATAAGATCCGTGTGAAAGGCGGTATGTTTGACGGGCGTGAGGGTGTGATCATGCGTATCAAGGGCAAGCGCCGCCGTCAGCTGGTGGTATCTATCCCCGGTATCGTCTATGCGGCTGTAGAGCTGGAGCCGGAACTTCTTGAGTTTATTTCACCGGAGCAGCAGGTTGACTCAAAGGAAAAGGCTCCCCAGGAGAGCGCGGGCACTGCACCCAGGGAGAAACGTCGCACGAAGCATATCGAGGAAGATAAGAAACTCTTGGCCGACCTCGCCTATCGCCTGTTGTTCGAGGTGCCTACCTCTTATCAGCATGAGAAGGAGTATTATCTGTTGATCTCAGAACTGCGCCGTGTCCGTGAACGACTGTTGCCTTTCAAGGGCTATATAGCTGCACAGGAAGCCGAACTGGCACTGCCTCTCTATATGGCGGCTGTCAAACTCGGTGAAGATGTAGAGGCTGCAGAACAACGTGTCCGTAAGGTGATGGACCGTCTGAACGATACGAGTTTCCAAAAGTTGCGCATCCGACTCTATCTGGCACAGCTGGCTGGTGACGAAGAGTCCCGTCGTATCGTCGAAGCGCAGATTGCTGCTTGGAAAACGGCCCGTTTGTCCGCCAGACAGAAAGAATTCATCACCGAGACCAAACTGGTCTTCAATTCTGCTAAGAAATAAAAATCGCTTAGACTTTGTTGCCTAAGCGATTCTTGCTTTTTCAAAGTAGCATGTGATCCCGTTGGGATTGACTTCGCCGATCCCTGTAGGCTGGCGCCAGCCTTTGATAGTGTGAAGTATAGAAATACTTTAGCAGAATTCCAAGAGATAATACCTTTTCTTTTATAAATGCTAAATAGAACAGGTACATACACAAGTTCTGTTCGCTAATCTTTGCATAAGTATTCTGGGGCAAATCAACGATTTCATACTTATTCAAGACGTCAACACACTCCGTAAACTCAGATAGGTTAATTCCAAACGAATTTATAATATCCTCAAATTCCTCGTTCCCTTCAAATTTCAAAGGAGAGAAAAAGGCTATTATACCAGCACATTTCTTGAGCGTTTTCTTATCTTCGTATTGAATGCCGTCTATTATATTCCCATAATAAGCATCAAATAACGCAGAAACATCATTTAAGGATTGTAAATCCTGTTTCTCTATCGCAAGTTTGCCTGCCATCATAGCAATTCTGGGATTTCCTTTTGAAATTGTGCTAATCTTATCAAGATACATCTTATTCTCAATATGGAACCCTAATCGAACTATTTCCGAAACCTGTTCATAAATCATGGGATTAACCTGTATTTCCAGACAATTTTGTGGAAAACACATGGCCTTTGCTTGTTCGAGTGCATAATCTCTAACTGTCATAACAATTTTTAGTTCCCCTTTTCTTATGGAAGAATAAAAACCGATGATAGTCATAAAACTACTTATTCTATTGATGTCATCGACAAAAACAATATTATCATCATTTAGATTAATATTGCATGTTAGATCCGTTAGCAATTCCCCTCCTTTATATGATATACAGTATGCATGATAACTAGGATTCTCTTTACAATATTCTGATATCGCATGTATTGCAAGTTTGGTCTTTCCAACGCCAGGAGCACCATGTAAAAGGATGAAATCAGACTTCTCTATTCCAGTTTTAATAGATTGTAATTCCTGCTCTCGATAAAGAAAAGCATTTGATAGAGGTGCCGCGATCGCTCCAGCAGCATTGTCATATTCATGAACGAAATCATCAATTGAAACAATTTGCCCTGTATCCATATGAATTCCTAAACAGCTAAAGATAAGATTCTTGTGATGAATACAAAGTTCCCTTGCCAAACGACCTCCATCGTAGATTTGATATGAAGTATGTGTTTCTTCAGCATACTTTTGGATAGCGACGGCCTCTTCTTTGTTTAGTTTGTAATTAGCAAAAAGTAGTATGCGTTCCAGCTTTGTTTTTTCAACACCTCTTTCTTTTAGACATTTCTCAAAATCCGCTATAAGTTTTTTCCCCCTTTTAGTTTCATCTGTAGAGTATTCTACCATAATATATTTACCATCATGCGTAAGGATAAATGTATCAGGAGTACCCTTTGTCGTTTTTTGTTTACCATATTGGCTTCCAGTACATACAAATGCATTATAGTCTCTATCCTTACTTATCAAGAATAAATCACCAAGCTCTTGAAAAGCGGCTTGGTTCATTGATTTAATAGTATTTTCTACTTCTTGTAAATTCATAACCATTACTTTTCCTGCAAAAATACGAATTTTTAATGAGAAATGCACTGATTAAAGTCTTTTTTCTAATAAAAACAAACAAAATCTCTTCACTATTCGCTTTTTTTTGTATATTTGCAGCAAAATAATCACAGAAATATGTCGAACAATCAACAGAACGTGATGCTAAACAGGCTGAAGGCAGCCTTGGCAGAACAAGGTCGGACAAACCGCTGGCTGTCTGAACAGCTTGGCAAATCAGAGAACACCGTTTCCAGATGGTGTGCTAACAAGGTGCAACCATCTATACAACAGTTGAATGAAATAGCAAGTGTTTTAGATGTTGATGTACGCAGTTTAATAACCTCAACAAAGGAGATATGATAACAAACAATTCGATAATAGATGATGCATACAACCAGCTTTCCAATGCTTATTATTATAAGCGTGACAGGAAGGCTATTGAGGAAAGTTGTAAATATTGCCAGAGTTTGGGAATTCCCAATTTCCAAGAATTGGCAAATGCAGAAATGACAAAGTTATATTCACATCGTCGCATCAAGACCTATCCTGTACTTACATCTATAGAGTGTTTGCCTCCTGATGTATTGGGAATGTATGCGTTGGCGTGTATGGAAGTTCTGTTCAATATGAAAATAGAAAGTATCAGGCGAGATTGCCAATATGCATATCAAACACTCTCACAGCCTGTTCTGTTTCAAAGCACTGCTGTCTTATATACGCAGAACGAAAAGCGATTGACTGTTGGGGACTTCTTGAAAGTCATCAAATATGCACTTGCCTTAGTGGATATTGTTTATCCTGACAACAAAGTTTCATCAGTTGCCAATCCCATTGTTTGGGCTTTACAGGGCATTGATGATACACTAAATAACAAATCGAAGACCGAGTTGACAAACCATTCACTTCATATAGCTGCAGACTTTCTTACTTCAAATGTGAAGGAATCCCTCAATGACACAAATGCAAAACGCAGTGTTGCCGTTTCTGCATTGATGGTAAACTTAGCTATAGACTTTTTGGTAAAAGACAACTAATAGAATTCGACATAATGAATAATAAAGATAAAGAAACACCTCATTTTGTCACATCGCACGATTTCCATGGTGATGCGGAATATATCGCATGGTTGCAAGAAATCAAGGGACGTTATCAGCGCATCCGTTCTCGCATTGCACTTCAGGCAAACTATGGCACATTGGAGTTCAATTGGTTGCTTGGTCGTGACCTCGTTGAGAAGAAAGCGGAACAGCGTTGGGGAGCGGGTGTCGTTGAGCAGTTAAGCCTCGATATGAGGGCTGCTTATCCAGATATCAAAGGGTTCTCATCGCGCAACCTGTGGTATATGAAACAGTGGTACCTCTTCTATCGTGGTGACACCCAACGCTTGGAAAAACTGCACCAATTTGGTGCAGAATTGCAGGCTGCAGAAAACAAGAACCCCATAAAACTGCACCAACTTGGTGCAGAAATAGCATCTCCCAATCGCATAACCGCTATTCTTGACAATGGCGAGATGCTACCACTCTTTGGCATTGTCCCTTGGAAGCATCATGTGCTGATTTCATCTAAATGCAAATCGATAGAAGAGGCTTTCTATTACCTGCAACGTATCATTGATGAGGGCTTGAGCAGAAGTGAACTGGAAGATTTGGTGGCCGATGATGCGTGGTCAAAACAAGGAAAGGCACTGACGAACTTCCATCAGCGTTTGGACGAGGTGCAAGGAGCATTAGCCAATAACGTGCTGAAAGATCCCTATAATTTCGACTTTATTCAGTTGCAGCGTCATTATGATGAGCACGATCTTGAAGCGGCATTGGCTAAGGACATCACCCGTTTCCTTCTAGAATTGGGCAGCGGATTCACCTATGTAGGTCGTCAAAAAGAACTTGTGGTTTCAGGCGATGACTATTTCCCTGATATGCTATTCTATCACATTCGCTTGCGCTGCTATGTAGTCATTGAACTGAAGGTGGTGGAATTCATGCCAGAGTTCGCTGGTAAGCTGAACTTCTACGTCTCGGCCGTCAATCGTTTGTTGCGTCAAGACGATGACAATCCCACCATTGGTTTGCTCATCTGTAAGTCAAAAGACCAAACTAAGGTTGAATGGGCTTTCGACAGCATTCAGAACCCGATGGGCGTTGCAACTTATCAAGGTGTCAAGATTGCCGATAAACTACCAAGCGTAGAAGCCCTCCAAGAACGAATCAAACTGTTGGAAGCGCAATTGGGACAAGCCGAAGGATTAGAAAAAGGAAAAGAAGGATGATAAAGAATTTAGAATCCATATACAAGCCTGTCCAATATCTGGGTGCAAAGACAAGAACATTAGATACGATTGTCTCCGAGTGCAGTCGCTTGCATAAGAAAGACTCTTATGTGGTTGATTTGTTCTCAGGAAGCAGTCTCGTATCCCAGGCTCTTTATCTTAACGATATGCCAGTTATTGCTAATGATGTTATGAGGTTCTGCTCCGACATGTCTGCCTGCTTGTTAAATGTATCCAAAACCAAAGATTCTACAAAACTATTGAGAAAAGCAATCAATAGCGTTTCATCTTATGATATAACACCTGATTTCATGGAACCTTTTAGGAATTTCATGATTAAGGAAGATTGCCTTATAAAACAGAAAGACCTACATGGACTTAAAGAACTTTACTCACTACTTCCTGTTATAAGTAACGAAAAAGTAAAACCGTCGCATCAAGTACTATTTATAAAAGGTAATATAGGCAAAAAAGCGTTTAATTGCCCCCCTCTTATTACTAATTACTATTCTGGATCTTATTTTGGAATACGACAATCTATAAGGTTAGACGCAATAAGAACTTATATTGAATTATATTATCTTGAAAATAGCGACGAATGGGTTTATACAGCGATGTTGACGGCTTTATACAGCACTTTATCCGCTATTGTACATAGTGCAGGGAAACACTTTGCCCAGCCTATTAGTATCACAGATCTTGATAAAGACAAAATTACCAATATTAGACTTTTTGAGAATCGCAGTTTCAATGCAGATGAACTGTTTGTCGGTTTTTTGGAAGATATATTATCAAAAACTAGTAATGAGGACTATATTCCATCCAGTATTTCTACCTGTTATGATGTCCAAGACAAGAGTTTTGCAAATCTATTGGAGAACAAAGCGATATCCGTCATGTATGCAGACCCTCCCTATACTGCACAGCAGTATTCAAGGTTCTATCATATTCCAGAAGTTATTAGGAACTATAGATATCCGCAACTTCAACAATTTAGAGGGCATATAACACAAGGATTATATCCAGATAATAAGTTTAAGTCTGATTTTTGTTCCAAGACAAAGGCAAAAAACGCATTCAGATCAGTATTCGGTCTTGTAGAAAAGGCACAATCTAACTTTATTCTCAGTTATTCCGAGTCAAAAAAGGACACTACAGGAAATGAGAGGATGGTTACGAGAGATGATATTTTAACATTAGCAGAAGAGTATATACCAAAATACAAAGCTAAACAGTTGAAATTTGATTTTGATTATAGGCAACTAAACTCATCTGCTAAAGTTGTTCACAACAAGGAAGACAAAGAATTCCTTATAATATTTGAAAAGAAATGATTCAGAGATATTTAGGAAACAAGAACTCGATAGCAGAACATATCATGCATGAAGTTGATAGATTTTGTCAACCTGGAGATCTTGTGTGTGATATCTTCTCAGGAACGATATCGATGTCAATGGCACTAAAAAGACGTGGATATCGAGTAATATCCAATGACATCAGCATCTTCTCATATCATTATGCCAATTGCTATTTGAGAAACAATACAATACCTGATTTTAATTTAGGTATTCTTGGTATAGATGGTTCAAACTACGAAATAAAAGCCCAGGAGACAATAGAAACTAAGAAAAACGAAATAGGTTATTCCTTTTTGGATGATCAGAGGTTATATAAGTCATATAAGAAACTTGTTATCGTTCTCTTATATCTTGAGTGTGTAGAGACCAAAGATATAGAAAAGAAATATCAAGCACATTATTTTTATAATACTTATACAGAAGAGGGGAATAACAGTTTTTTCCGTAGCCTAAGAGGAACTGTGGGGCATAGGCGTTTTTTTACGCCAACCAATGGAAAGAAAATAGATAATGCCCTGAATAAGATACGCGAATGGAATGACTGCCATCTTTTGACAGACGTGCAGTATAGTCTTTTAATCAGTATTCTATGCGAGTCAATAGAAAAGATAAGTAATACTCAGGGCACATATCATGATTTTCAAAGAGAGGTCTATGATGAGAGAGCTTTACATGATTTGACCTTACGGATACCTCCTTTCGATGATGTTATTAGCACTCAGAACGAACATATTATTGGTAAAGCTCAGGATTCACTACGCTTTATAAAGAGTGTTCCTTGTCATAAGCTATTATATTTAGACCCTCCGTACAATTTCAGACAATATACTTCATACTATTTCATGTTGAATCTAATATGTAATTATTGTACAATAAAGAATTTGAATAAATACTTTAAAAATGTACAGTTTGTTAGGGGGCAGAATATGGATGATGATTTTGATTCTACCTTTTGCAAATCAGACAAGTTCATAGCGTCTTTAGAGCAACTCATTAAAGATGCAAAGACACAACATGTGATAATGAGTTACTATGATGGACGAAATCATGAAAACAAGGGTACTCATAGAAAGGATAATGGTATATCTGCTATTATTGAGTTGTTCGAAAGTCATCTTTTCAAAACAGGTAGTTTTGAGCAGTTGGCTTTTGAACGCACTAACTATCAAAGCTTTCAAGGACATACTGCTGACAAATGTAATGAATACTTATTTATAGCTGAAAAAAGATAAAAGAATAAGAATATGTGGACAGACAAATTAAACCTAGAAAAGTTAGATGCTTGGTTAAGCAGAAGAACTAACCGGATACCCTCGGGGGGAAGGGATCCTTATACCTCTTCTATGCGTACTGCGTCACGCTTTGTCTCAGCATTAAAAGGTGATGCAGAATCCCGCGAGTCACAATTAATCACCGATCTGACATCTGCACAACTATATGACAGGGACAAGGCTAAACAGTCAGAATTGGCGAATAATCTCTTGTATAATTGTAAGTTATTGGATATTCCTGATGGAGAAGAATTGTCAATTGTCCTTATTGTTCTCCTAGAGGCTCTTCGCCAACATAATACTTCTTATCAAGCAATTATTAGGTTCTGGTATTATATTTCAAAGAAAATATCCATATCAGAACTGTCTAACAATATATCTATTTCGTATTTAATCAGCTATTTCTCAGTTCGTGAAGAAGACTATGCTCCATTGGAAGACATTTTGGATGATTTGTCTTTGATAGATTTGTCTTTGATAGATTTGTCGGATTTGAGAAATCTTCCCATGTCAGCAAATGCGATAAATGGAGTCAATAAATTGATTCAGGCTATTAATGGATATACTACCCGTTCCGCAAGAAAAGAAATGTTTCAAGCTTTAGATATAATGTTCTCATTTGATAAGCTTACAACAATTAACAGGATTTGCCCGCAGCAAAAGAATTCTTCAGCAAATAAACACTTAAAAGATATTATTGCCCTATATTATGGTTATTTCTCTTTCAGCAGTTTGCTCTTTGATAATGAATCTATTTTCAATTTAACAATAAATAAAAAACAAGATCTTATGAACCAACCACTTCAACAAATATATTATGGTGCACCTGGCACGGGAAAGTCTTATAAAACAAAAGAAGTTGTAGCTGATTATCCAGAAACTGTACGCACAACCTTCCATCCCGACAGCGATTACTCTACGTTTGTGGGAGCATATAAGCCTACGACCACAAAAGAAAAAAGATATGGATTGGATGGAACGCACACCGTTATTCTGAATTATCCAGACGGAGACCACAAAGGAGAACCAATCAAGGACAGTAAGATTGAATATAAGTTTGTGAAACAAGCATTCCTAAAGGCGTATATCAAAGCATGGCGGTTGTTTAAGGAATCATGTGCTGACGGGCAAGAACTATCTCCTCAGTTCCTCGTAATAGAGGAAATCAACCGTGGAAATTGTGCTCAGATTTTTGGTGATCTTTTCCAATTGCTTGACCGAAAGAACGGATTCTCTGAATATCCTATCGAAGCAGACGAAGACATACAAAAAGCCCTTTTGGAAGAAAAACCAGAAGATGGATTAAGTTTTGGAGTGGATGGATTGCCGTTTACTCCAGAACAGGTTATCTATATAAACAAACAATTTGACAAAGATGGTCAGCCAAGTATGGAGGTGGCAAAGAAAGTAAGTAAAGGTCAACTTCTTGTTCTTCCTCCCAATCTTTATATCTGGGCTACAATGAACACTAGTGACCAAAGTCTATTCCCAATTGACTCTGCCTTCAAACGTCGTTGGGCTTGGAAATATGTCCGAATTAGCGAAGGGAAGAAAAAAGACGGTACACCTTTGAATTATAGAATCAAATTCACCATTCCGGCAAAGGACGAGAATCCATCGGAGCCTGTTGATGTGCCCTGGTGGGACTTCGTCAAAGCAATCAACAAACAGATAGAAGATGCGACGAAGAGCGAGGATAAAAAGCTGGGCTACTTCTTCTGCAAACCTGACAAAAAGGCAAATGATGCAGATGAATGTAATACCATTATCTCTGCAGAGACCTTTGTGGGTAAGGTGGTGTTTTATCTATGGCAGGATGTTTTCAAGGATTATGGATTCAAGAGTGACATATTCAAAAGGGCTAACGGGAGCAAGATCTCTTTCCACGACTTCTACCCAGAAGACATGGTGGCAGACAAAGACGCAAACCCTGAAGCGATTGACTTATCTCTTGTAAAGGAGTTTATCGCCAAAGTAATTGAAAAGAATAAAGATCAAGCCCCTAAAGCATGAAGCTATTTATAGAAGGATATCAGTATAAGGAGGAGGCATCGAAGGCCTTGCTCGATAAAATTCTGAAGTTTGAACAAGGTGGTGCTTATAGTACCGACATGGTTGGATACTATTACTCCAACGATGTCAAGGATACTGTATTCTTTCTACCTAAGGTCGTGATGGATAGGGAAGACAAGGTGTTCCACAAGTACAATCCAGAAAAAATTATCGACCTTCAAGAAGCACTTGACAACAAGACCATAGATGAAGAAGACGAATACCGCTTCATCTATGGATTGTCGGTGTGGATATATCGCGCCCTCAATGTGTTTAGGCACACCGTTGGCGATAAGATTCTTCTGTATCGAGACATACCTTCAGATAGTCTTTCGGGCCAGTCGGTTTATAATACCTTCCTTGACATCCTTATTTCACTTCAGCGCTTCAACAATGAGAATCAGAACTACTTCACTTTTGTCCTGAGAAACATTCATTCGGGCTTCAATAAAAATAATTGGACTAAGACCATTAGTCGAAGTCAGGCTGTTATTCAGGATGATGTTCCTATCTATATAGACGTGGTGAACCGCAAACGGCAGATAAACTTGGAAGAAGAACTGTTCATAATCTTCTTCTCAATACTTCATCATATGCAGGTGAAGTATGGTTTTCCTGTAAAAATTAACTATAACTTTCCGCTTATTACCGATGATGAATTTGAGAACTATCTGGATGGGTATGGTGAAATGCGACTGATACAGATTCGCCATAGATATTTTGCTGACAAGCAGGTGCAGATGTGGCAACTATGTTATGATTTCTTCAGCAAGCAAAGTCAGATACGTAACAATAGCCATTATTCAGACCATCTGCTGGCAAAAGACTTTAATATTGTCTTTGAGGAGATGATAGACCACCTGCTGGCAGAGAAAGACAAGCGTGTTGAAAAGATGAAACTAAAGGAACAGACTGATGGCAAACGTGTTGACCATATCTATGCTTGGGACGGATTGATGTACAAGGAGAATGAAATCTTCTACATAGGAGACTCAAAATACTATAAGCAAAAGAATGACCCCAAAGACTATTCCGTTTATAAGCAATACACCTACGCCCGTAATGTCATTCAAGCCAACCTTGACTTATTTAACAAAAAGGATAGTAGAGGTAGGAAGAAATATAAGCCAGGTGATGATTATCTGATTTACAGGGATGATGATACTGAGGGATATAATATTACCCCAAATTTCTTCATTCGAGCTCATGTGCCTGAGAACAGAGGGTATGAAAACGATGACCTTGAAAGCAGAGGAGAAATGGAACGGATAGTTCATTTTGAGAATCGTCTGTTTGACCGTGACACTCTGTTGCTCCAGCACTACGACATTAATTTCCTGTATGTTTTGTCGGTCTATGGCAGTGAGGACGTGTTAGCTCAAGAGACTTTTAAGTTGAAGGCAAGGAGAATGTTCCGCGAGAAGATTATTGAGGATATACAAGGGAAATACGGATTCTTCTCGCTTCAGTTGAAGCCTATCGAGATTGATGTACCTGATGATGAAGAAGAGGTATCTGCACTAGATAAGATGAACAGGCTTGTTGAGCAGAAGTATTTTCGTAAACTACTTGGCAAGGCATTCCGTCCATACAAGGAGGAAGAATTCATGTATTTGTCTTTGGAGTCTAAACCGGAATATTATGATGACAATATGAAGTTGTTGTCAGATTTGAGTAAAGACTTCAATATACGCCATTATAAGCTAGGTACTGACCCACGCGATGTTATCAACAAGTTTGCAGACCTAGTATATGCTCCAACCGATGACCAAGGTGGTCCCTCTCATGTATTCCATTTCGAAGACTTTAAAGATGAAATATTCCTTATAGGAGGTTATCGAAGTGGTGACAAGAACCAGCTGGATTGGATAATGGAGCACATGATGTACACTATCCGAGCAACTGTCAATCGACATGGGTATAGAAACGGTATTATTGACGAGAATGTAGTATCTGCAAGATATTTGATACTGTATGAGATAAATGACAAGGAGAAACATAACTACCATGTTTATAGGATTGAAAGTTGGAAATCCCATTCTACAGAATGGATGGCGAATAATGGTTACGAAAAGCCAGATGGACCGTATATCGTTTATTCTTTATCTAATGAGACTCATTTTGAGCAAGCCAATATAAATGCCATGCTGAATATAGGTCTTTATAACGAGATTGCTTTCAGAAAGTTTAAAGGCGAAGATGTTTCAGAGATATGGCTTCGTAACGAATGGTATGGCTCTCCTGTATTCCTAACAGGTCAGGAGATTAGCGATAGTGCACTTGAATCACACCGGGAAGCCAATAAAGCACTTGTTGTTGTAAATATTGGAGATCCTGACTTGTCGAAACTTGGTAGTGGTTATAGTGCTGCTATGTTTGTTGCACCAAGGACAACGCAAGCTATCAAGGACTTCACCAGTGCGGACTATATTATCTACTCTAACAAGCAATCCCACAAGGTGTATAAAATGAAGGGGGATATTAGCATTAGTATAGATGCTCCTGACGGCTATTTGCAAAGACGTTATGCAGAGCCACTAAAGGAATTATATCCTGATAGAAAAGAGCGTGACAAAATATCTCCAGATTTATATCTTTCTTTTGATGTTGAGTCTATAGACACTGATTTCGCATTAAGTCAATCGAAAATAAACAAAGGGATCCCAGAAGGATTATCTGGCTATGATACCCGTGTTGTAGAAATTGAAGTACTAAAAAAGTAGTGTAAAAGATTCTCTGTAGATGGTTGAATATGAAAGGATTACCGATACAAGTAAAATCAAGTCTTAATAAAGCGTTAGATTCTGCTTTGCTGGCAGTAGAAACCTACAATAAACCTGCCGTAAAATTTAAGTCAGGTGGCTATATCGTATTAATGTGCATTGCATGGACTGCTGAAGTGACCCCAAGAAGTTGGACGGGTTAAACATTTACGTATTTAATTGAGTCATTCTGTATTGTACTGGACTCATACCATTTAACTTGATTTTTATTCTTTTATTGTTATAATAGTCAATATATTCTTCTAAAGCCTTGATAAATTCTTCTGGGGAATCAAAGTTTTCTGCATATAGCAGTTCCGACTTCATTATCCCAAAGAAATTCTCAGCCACAGCATTGTCTAAGCAGTTTCCTTTCCTTGACATGCTTTGGATGATATCATGGCTTTGTAGTTTGCTGCAATATCCGTAATGCTGGTACTGCCATCCCTGGTCAGTGTGTATAATAAGGCCTTTCAGATGACTGACTTTGGCAAAAGCCTTATCCAGCATGTCATGTATCTGCTCCAAATTGGGTGTAGTAGAAATATTGTAAGAGATCACTTCTCCATTGAAGAGATCTAATAAAGGAGAAAGGTATAGTTTGGTTTGCTTTATATTTATCTGAGTAACATCAGTTACCCATTTCTGATTAGGCGAACTAGCCTTAAAGTCTCTCTCCAGTATATTAGGAGCAATACGACCAACCTCTCCTTTATAAGAGCGGTATTTTACCTTGCGTATCTGGCATTTCAAATTCTCTGACTTCATGATGCGCTGCACCGTTTTGTGGTTAATGACGTATCCTCTGTTCCGCATTTCTGCCGTTATCCGTCTATAGCCATAGCGGCCCTTATGCTCATGGAAGATACTTTTAATTTCTTCTCTTTCGTGTTTGTACTTATCCACACCTTCTTTAAGTTTCTTCAAGTGGTAGTAGAACACGGAACGTGCCATCCCATTAATCTCCAACAGTATGTTGAGTCCAAACTCCGGCCTTAATGCTTGGATGACTTGCGTCCAGAACCTCTGAGCCTGGACTCCTCTTCTTCCATCAAGGCCTTCGCTTTTTTTAGCAATGCATTCTCTGCTCTCAGGCGAAGGTTTTCAGCCTGCAGTCGCTCTAATTCTGCTTTGGAGTCATACTTTTCTTGCTTTTGCTGCTTCATGTCTTTTGGCTTCCGACCTCGGCGCTTAACCTCATACAACGCACTGTAACCTCTATTACGGACTATACGTACCCATGTCTCAAGATTAGTGCGACTGATGTCTGCGGAGGTGTAAATCTCGCGCAAAGATAAGTCTTTTTCCAGATACAAACGAACTAAATGTTCTTTTTCTGCACAAGAAATCTGCCTGTAGGTCTTATGACGTACTAAACCAGCCTCTCCTTGTTCATCATAACGACGTACCCACTCGAGAATCTGATCACGCCCTGTGTGTAGGTCTTTGCATAACTGGACGATGGGTACGCCAGACTTTACCTTTAATACTGTTTCTAATCTTTCTTTTAATGAATGAAAACTACTCATAATGCACCTCTAAAAGCTTTATGTCTAACTTTAGGGGTGCATTTCAAAGATACTCACGTTCGGAAATACTCAAATAAATTTGGTATTTCGCTCACTTATTCGTATCTTTGCAGCCAAATCAACGTTGACAATATGGACATCAAGAATCAATTAGCACGCAAATTGATGGAAATCAAAGCCATCAAACTGCAGCCGAACGATCCCTTCACTTGGGCATCAGGCTGGAAATCACCCATTTACACAGACAACCGTAAGACGCTTTCATTCACAGCATTACGTTCCTTTGTGAAGCTGGAACTCTGTCATGCCATCCAGGAGTATTTCCCTGAGGCAGAGGCTGTGGCAGGTGTTGCCACTGGCGCTATCGCCCAGGGAGCACTTGTAGCCGATCAACTCGGTCTGCCATTCTCCTACGTTCGTCCGAAGCCGAAAGACCACGGTATGGGCAACCAGATCGAAGGTGAGATAGAGAAAGGTGCGAAAGTGGTGGTGGTCGAGGATCTTATCTCTACGGGTGGTTCCTCTCTGAAGGCTGTTGCTGCGCTGCGCGAATATGGTGTAGAGGTTGTGGGTATGGTGGCCTCCTTTACCTATGGTTTCCCCGTAGCAGAAAAAGCTTTCGAGGAGGCTGGTGTGAAACTGATCACCCTTACCGACTACAATCATGTGGTAGAAGAAGCCGCCAAGATCGGCTATATCAAGGAAGAAGAGAAGGCAGTGCTCGCCGAATGGCGCAAGAGCCCTGAAACCTGGAAACAGTAATTCAGACATAAGAACAGAAGAACAAAAAAGGTGCGCTTGAAAATATGTACTTATGTACTTCTGTCAAAAATGAAATAGGAAACTATGGGATTATTCGGAAGTGAAAGCAAATTCGAGAGTAGTGTCAAGCATGTGCCCTACCCTCAGCAGGCCGTATATGATAACATCAGCGACCTCAACAATCTTGAGAAGGTACGCGACCGTGTACCTGAGGATAAAATCAATGATTTTAGTTTCGACCAGGACACGGTGAGCCTCAACGTGGCCCCTGTCGGCGAACTCAAACTCCGTATCTGTGACCGTGAGGAGCCCAAGTGCGTGAAGTTCGAGACGGTGCAGTCGCCCGTTCCCTTTAATGTATGGGTACAGGTCCTACCCGTTGACGACAACAATGCCAAACTGAAAGTCACGGTAAAGGCAGAACTCAACCCCTTCATCAAGAGTATGGTCGAGAAACCACTCCAAGATGGTGTTGAGAAGATAGCCGATGCCCTCGCACAGATCCACTACGTGTAAAGGTAAAAAGGTAAAAGATGAAACTCTGGGAAAAGAACTTTGAGGTCAACAAGGAGATAGAGCGCTTCACCGTCGGACGCGACCGTGAGATGGATCTCTATCTGGCAAAATACGATGTACTGGGTTCCATGGCCCATATCACCATGCTCGAATCCATCGGACTTCTGGAGCATGATGAACTCCCTCAGCTGCTGGCTGCATTGAAGGAAATCTACCAAACAGCAGAACGTGGTGAGTTCGTGATTGAAGAGGGTGTTGAGGATGTCCACTCTCAGGTGGAGATGATCCTCACCCGTCGTCTGGGTGATATGGGTAAGAAGATTCACTCTGGCCGTTCACGTAACGATCAGGTATTGGTGGATCTGAAACTCTTCACACGTCATGAACTGAAGGAGATTGCCGACGGCGTGAAGATCCTCTTCGACGAACTGATCCAGAAGAGCAATCAGTATAAGGATGTACTCATGCCAGGCTATACCCATCTGCAGATAGCCATGCCCTCCAGTTTCGGCCTCTGGTTCGGTGCCTACGCTGAGAGTCTCACTGATGACATGCTTTTCCTGCAGGCCGCCTATAAGATGACCAACCGTAATCCCCTCGGCTCGGCTGCAGGCTATGGTTCATCCTTCCCGCTCAACCGTACGATGACCACGGAGTTGTTGGGCTTCGATTCGATGGACTACAATGTGGTCTATGCCCAGATGGGACGCGGCAAGATGGAACGTAATGTCGGTTTCGCCATCGCCACCATTGCCGGTACGTTGGCAAAACTGGCTTTCGATGCCTGTCTGTTCAACTCCCAGAACTTCTCTTTCGTCAAACTCCCGAAGGAGTGTACCACTGGTTCATCCATCATGCCGCATAAGAAGAATCCCGATGTCTTCGAGTTGATTCGTGCCAAGTCCAACAAACTCCAGTCACTTCCCCAGCAGGTGATGCTCATCATGAACAACCTGCCCTGCGGCTACTTTCGTGACCTGCAGATCATCAAGGAGGTCTTCCTCCCTGCCTTTGATGAGTTGAAAGACTGTCTCCAGATGACTGCCTACATTATTAATAAGATAGAAGTCAACGAGCATATCCTCGACAACCCAATGTACGACCCGATGTTCTCTGTAGAGGAAGTGAATCGTCTGGCAGCCAACGGCATGCCCTTCCGCGATGCCTATAAGAAGGTAGGACTCGACATTGAGGCCGGTCAATTCCAGGCCAACCATGAGATCCATCACACCCATGAGGGTTCCATCGGCAACCTCTGTAACGATGAAATCGGACAAATCATGCAGCAGACCCTCGACGGCTTCCATTTCGAGCGTATGACGGAGGCGGAACGTAAACTCTTAGGCAGATGAAAAAAAATCTTTTTACCTTTTTACCATTTTACCTTTTAATCTTTTTATTGTCGGCCTGCAATGCCAACGACAGCATCAGCCGTGAAAACCGTTGTCAGTTCATGTTTGACACCTCCCTCCATCTCCTGCCCTGTCATCTCACGGGCATCATCGGCAACAACGGCCACTTCTGCCAGGTACAGACCTATGTTGACAACCAAGGCATCCGTCATCTGAAAACCACCCGTAACTACGACAATGCCAAAGATGATGTGGCCCTTACTACAGCACGCGAGGCTCAGTTCAACTACTATCTCGGTGCCAATGACTGTATCATCATCGGTACCAGCAGCTATGATTTCACCCTACTCGCGTGGGATGGGCAGTGCCCCAATTGCCTCTCTGACTACGGGGGGTATAACTATCCCATGACCTGGCAGGACAATGGCCACAAACTGCATTGTGCCAAATGCAATCGCACTTACGATGTCAACAACGGTGTTGTAGCTGATGGCACTGCCGGTCGTTCGCTTCTCAAATACTATGCAGCCCTTGATGGTGGCCTTATCCGTGCATGGAATTAACACCAAAATTCTAAAAATTGTGTAAAATGTTTGGCTATTCCAATTATTAGGCTTACCTTTGCAGACGGTTTGCCGTGATGGTGGAATTGGTAGACACGAGGGACTTAAAATCCCTTGACCAGAAATGGTTGTGCGGGTTCGAGTCCCGCTCGCGGCACTAATACTATAACACCTCAGATAATATGCAGGAAAAAAAGCTCCTTCTTCTGAATGTAATTTCAACGATGCTCATGGGGCTGTTGCTTCTCACGGGATGCGGAGAGAAACGACAGACATTCTGTTTGGAAGGAACTTTCAAAGGTTTCAACCAAGGCGAACTTTACATCTGTGATATCAATGGTAATTTCCCACTTGATACCGTCGCCGTCGTCAAAAGCCAGTTCCATTACGAGGTGGCTCTTGAAGAACCAGCCGCTTTCATCGTGATCTTCCCCAATTTCTCCGAGGTGCCCGTTTATGGTGAGAAAGGAACGAAGGTCACCATCGAGGGCGATGTCTCACATCTGCGTGAGATCGACGTTGATGGTACGGAAGAGAATGAGATATTGACGAAATACAGGAAGAAGACCAGTCAGCTGGCACCGCCTGAGGTGGCACTTTCCACAGAGCAGTTTATCAAAGACTATCCCACCTCACCCTTCGCACTCTATTTGATCCGAAAGGTCTTTATCCAGTCAGCCCAACCTGACTATAAACGAGCCTTAGAACTCATGTCGCTTGTGATGCAAGCAGGTCAGAAGCCCGATGAAGAGCAGAAGGCACTGATGAAACGGATAGAAGGACTCAGTTACCTGAAAGACGGCGAGCGCTTGCCTTCATTCTCCACCATCGACATCAACGGAGAGGCAGTAAAATCCTCCGATCTCAACGCCAAAGTGAACGTGATCACCGTATGGAACACGGAAGACTTTGAGGGTCAGGGTATCTTACGCCAGTTGCAGCAGAAACAGAAGGAAGCCGGCAACAAATTGAAGGTACTGACCGTCTGTCTCGATGCCGACATCAAAAAATGCCAAAAGAAACTGGAACATGACTCCATTACCTGGACCACCATCTGCGACGGACGACTCTGGGAGACGCCCATCCTGAGCCGAACGGGCCTCTCCTTTATCCCAGATAACATCGTCACCGACGATAAGGGTAAGATCATAGCCCATTCGCTAAATCAGAAAGACCTGATGGATAAGATTGATCAATTGCTCCCCAAGCAAGAGACGCCATAAAAAGAATCATTCATTGTTAAACCCTGATACTATGCTTATTAAAACATTTTGTGCTGAAGTGATGGGACTGGAGGCTACTACCATTACCATCGAAGTGAGTCTGACAAGAGGCGTGAAGTTCCGTTTGTCAGGATTGGCCGACACGGCTGTAAAGGAAAGCTATGACCGCATCCGTGCGGCAGTCCAGAACGTGGGCTTCAAACTGTCACCTGCCGATCTGACCATCAACCTGAGTCCTGCTGACATCCGGAAGGAAGGCAGCGGTTACGACCTATCGTTAGCCATCGGCATCATGGCCGCCCATGGCAAGGTGGACGACAGCATGTTACATGAGTATATGTTGTTAGGTGAACTGGGACTCGATGGTCAGTTGAAACCTGTCAGTGGTGTACTGTCAGTAGCCATCCGTGCCAAGAAAGAGAAGTTCAAAGGTCTGTTGGTACCCTTGGAGAATGCCCGGGAAGGCGCTGTCGTCGATGGACTCGATGTCTATGGCATGAGAAGTCTGTCAGACGTCATCAGTTTCTTCAACGGAAGTGAGGCTTTTGAACCAACAGTGGTCGATACAAAGAAGGAATTCTATGCACAACAATATACCAGCGATCTCGACTTTGCCGACGTGAAAGGACAAGAAAGTGTGAAACGTGCCCTCGAAGTGTCTGCGGCAGGCGGACACAATGCCATTCTCATCGGACCTCCGGGAAGCGGTAAGTCCATGATGGCCAAACGTTTACCCGGCATCTTACCGCCCCTCTCTTTATCGGAGAGCCTGGAAACTACTCAGATCCACTCTGTGGCAGGTCAACTCAGCAATGGCACATCACTGATAACCCGACGCCCCTTCCGCAGTCCGCATCATACAGTCTCACAAGTCGCAATGACTGGCGGTGGTAACAGGGCTCAGCCAGGTGAAGTGTCTATGTCCCACAATGGCGTGCTCTTCCTAGATGAATTGCCGGAGTTCAATAAAAGTACGCTTGAAGTGCTCCGTCAGCCACTCGAGGATCGAAAGATTACCATCTCACGGGCCAAATATACAGTGGAATACCCCTGTTCATTCATGTTTGTAGCCTCCATGAATCCTTGCCCCTGTGGTTATTACGGCGATCCCACCCATCACTGTGTCTGTACACCAGGACAGATACAACGTTACATGAATAAGATTTCAGGACCTTTGATGGATCGCATAGACATCCATTGTGAGGTGACAGTCGTACCCTTTAAGCAACTCTCGCAGATGCAGCCAGGAGAACCCAGTAGTGTGATCCGTGAACGGGTCATTAAAGCCCGCCACTTACAAGAAGAGAGATTCAAGGACTTCAAAGGCATCCACTGCAACGCCCAGATGACGGAACGGATGATCCATCTGTTTGCTGAGCCAGATACACCGAGTCTCGACATGCTCCGGATGGCGATGGAACGGCTCAGTCTTTCAGCCCGTGCCTACAGCCGCATTCTGAAAGTGGCACGTACCATTGCCGACCTTGAAGGAAGCCTGCATGTGCAGAGCCACCATATCGCAGAGGCTATCGGTTATCGTAGTCTTGACCGTGGCGACTGGGCAGAGCGTGGAGGCTAAGTTCCTATTTTTTCTTGAACAACTGGCGGAAGAGGTTGGTCTTCTTGGACTTTTCGGCTTCAGCCTTCTTCTTGTCTTCCTCTTTTTCTTTCTTGGTCTTGAAGAGGTTGCCCAGCTTCAGCTTCACCTTCGGCTTAACCTTGACATTGTTCTTTTTATCAACATCATTGACTATGAAGGTGCAATCCCAGTCCATCATACTCTTTGAATGGCTGACAGTACCCTCAGCCTGTGAACCATTACTGGCAAATTCCACCTGCATGTTCTTCAGTCTGAAACCACCGTATCCAGCCTCAAAGACGGTTGCCTTTACCTCACCGATAGGGAGTTTGCCACCACCGTTCTTCTTACGGATCATAGCAGTGCGGGCTTTGTGGATATCAACGATAAAGGTTGCCTGTGCACCTACGTCGTCGAGCTTATCCATATTCAGGACCTTACCTAACTTGATCTTTCTTGAATGAACAGAGCCAGTCACATACTTGGTTTTCTCGTCAAGGGCGAAATTGAAAGCCAAATTACCGACATCCGTCCTCAACTGACCGTCAAAGATCTCTTTTTTCCAAAGGACTGATACATCACCCGTGAAATAGATGGTACCAAGCGCATCGAGCTGGTTCATCATCAGTTTCTTTACCGAGAATTGATTGATGACCTTGACGGGGACGCCTCGTTGGGCTTTCATCTCCTTCACATGGAAACCTACATCCAGTTTCTCTTTCTCCTTGAGATGCAGAATACGACCCTCGGCAGCAATTTGCAATTGCTTGTCAGGTGTATAGACATGAATGTCTCTAAAGAAGAGGGTCGTGTCGGTACCACTGAAGAGCACATCGAGTTCAAGTGGCATGGTGAAGTTTTTCAGCACGGGTGCGAAGGGGCGTGAGATGTCGCGCAACTGGGTGGTTCCCTTGATGCGTGAGGTCTCGAAGGAGAACTTGCGCCCCTGCTTCTTGCTGGGCAGCACCACATTGGCACTGTCAAACTTCAATGTCGTCGTTTCCTGTTGTATCATGATATGATCCAGATGTAGCCTGTCTTTCAAGATACCTACGCCGAAATGAATATTCTTCAGGTTGAAGCCCGTTACAGAATCCGTTGCCTCCATCTTGTTCATGACGGCATGCAAGGAGTCTTTTGAATAGAAATCCAACGTCAGATCCATCTGCGCATTGACATCAAGATGATCCACATCGAAGAAACCACGCTTGGGACGGTCGTGATTCTTACGGGGCTTGTGGTTATCAGTGGCAAAGTGGACTTGACCAATGTTAAAGTGATGGATGGTCTTCTCACCCTTATAATCGATGGAGCCGATGGCAAACTTGGCCGTCACAGGTCCCTTCTTCTTTTTTAATCCCCACTGACCTTTCAGGTTCTTCAGGGCGCCACTGTGTTTACCAAACCAGCCGTTTTCATACTTCGCACTTTCAAGGCTCACCTGATTCGTATCATTATAAGTCAACGCAATGTCCTTAATGGCCACCGTCTTGATATTGAGTGCCATGGGCGATTTCTGCAATGAGTCCTTCTTTTCGGCCTTGGGTTTCTTCTGCTTGGGATCCTTCTTGAAGGCATCGATCAGAAACTGATAGTTGGCAGGACCTTCCTGAGGCTTGTATAGCTTGGCTTTCACACCATCGAGCAGCACCTCCTCAACGACCACTTCTCTGGTAATCAGCTTCAGCAAGTCAACATCGACCAGCAGCTGCTTCAGCTCCAGCATCTTTCGATGCTCTTGGTCTTCAACCTCCAGACCTTCCAGATTAACCTTCTGGGTGAATAAGTTCACACTGGCTTGATCGATCTTCACACGCGTACCTAACTTTAATTCCAGTTGCTCGGTGGCATACTTCGCCAGATCGTCCTGCACCGACTGGGTATTCAGCAATACGGTGGCTGTTACCAACAGCAACACAACCAGTACCACGATACCAATGATGACCTTCAATAGTAATTTTATAATCTTATTCATGTCTAATGAGGTTTTTAATTATATTCTGGTTGCAAAAATAAGCAAAATAATCGGTTTATCACACATATTTGGTCAAAAAAATGCTTTTGCAACCCAGTTGCATCGGCTTTATCGTACCTTTGCAGCAGAAAAAAGTTAAAGTATAGACATTATGGCACATTCACATGAACATCATCACGAACACCATGGGCATCATCATGGGCACGCAAGCAAACTGACGTCGCTCAATGGCATTTTTGTTTTCTCTATAGTACTCAATCTGCTCTATGTGATTATTGAGGCTTTGGTGGGATTCTGGCAGAACTCCCTCTCATTGCTTTCTGACGCAGGTCACAACCTGAGCGACGTCTTCAGTCTGCTGCTGGTACTCATCGCTTTCCAACTGGCGAAGGTACATGCCAACAAACAATATACCTATGGTTATAAGAAATCCACCGTACTCATCTCACTCGTCAACGCCATCCTCCTGCTCGTGGCTATCGGTGGCATCCTCATCGAGAGCTATCATAAGTTCTATGAGCCGGCTGAGATCAACGGAGCAGTCGTTTCGTGGACGGCTGGTGTAGGTATCCTCATCAACGGTCTGACAGTGGTGCTGCTAATGAAGGGGCAGAAGAACGACATGAACGTGCGGGGCGCTTTCCTCCACATGGTGGCCGATACGTTGGTATCTGTAGGTGTGGTCATCTCAGGTATCATTATCTCTTTCACCGGCTGGTATGTCATCGACCCCATCGTGAGTATCATCATCGCCATCGTGATCCTCATCTCCACTTGGGAATTGCTCACGGGTAGTCTGCGCCTGCTGGTGGACGGCATCCCTGAGGGCGTGGATTGGGAGAAGGTGGAAGTAATCCTCAAGAGCCATCCCCATGTGAAGGAGGTGCATCATATCCATATCTGGGCCATCAGCACCACCGACAACGCTTTGACAGCCCACATCGTCATCGACAACCTGAACGAACTGGAGGAGGTGAAAGAACATATCAAACACCATCTGACGGAGGCCAATATCAGTCACTCTACCCTGGAGTTCGAGACCCCTGGCGGCCATTGTCACGACCACGAATGCGACACGTGTTAGTGGATAATTGACAAAGGATGATTGGTAATTAGAAAATATTTTGTATCTTTGTAGCCGAATTCGACTGCAAAGATACAAATGGATAAGACGACCTGCATCCAACTGCTCGAGGAGCACGACATCAAACCCACTGCCAACCGCATCGTGGTGGCGGAGGCCTTGGCCAGTTCGATGCTGCCCCAGTCGTTAGCCGAACTGGAGCGCAGGATCCAGACCATTGACAAGTCGAACATCTTCCGAGCCCTCACGCTCTTCCGTGAGCACCATCTCGTACATACCATTGAAGGCGGCAGCGACGGCATACGCTATGAACTCTGCCACAGTCACAGCCACGACCACGATGACGACCAGCACCCCCACTTCTACTGTGAGGTGTGTCAGCAGACCTATTGTCTCGATGGTGTGGAATTGCCACAGCTGCCCTTACCACAGGGGTTCGAGCCCCATTCTACTAATTACATCATCAAAGGAATATGCCCACACTGCCAATCCGAGTCATAGCCTTCGATGCCGACGACACCCTCTGGGACTGCCAGTCGCACTTCGAAGCCGTAGAGGAACACC
>JAEEGI010005471.1_pt1 | contig 29237 bp, 16 predicted proteins | sample 8958751 | NCBI WGS metagenome assembly JAEEGI01 (sample SAMN16246545, study PRJNA631951) | gut metagenome | biome: gut microbiome; feature: rumen; material: KS-attached | host: Bos | place: Iran: Karaj | collected 2018-10 | reverse complement strand
ACGACCGTGCCCACTCTGTCATCAGCGAGATCCAGCCCGGTATGGTGGACTGGAGGCGCGTTTTGGAAGGTGCCGACTGGTTCCACTGGACCGGCATCACTCCCGCCCTTAGCCAGGGTGCGGCAGACGCCTGCCTGGAGGCCATCAAAGTGGCCAACGAGATGGGCGTGAAGGTCTCCTGCGATTTGAACTATCGCAAGAAACTCTGGAAATACGGCAAGAGCGCTTCTGAGGTTATGCCCGACCTGGTGGCCGGCTGCGACCTGATTCTGGGCAACGAAGAGGATGCAGAGAAAGAGTTCGGCATCAAGCCCGAAGGCTTCGACGCAGAGAAAACTGGCGGCGAGATAGACCAGAACATCTTCATCAGCGTAGGGCAGCAGCTTATGGCCAGGTTCCCCCGCTGCAAGAAGGTGGCTGTGACCCTGCGCGGGAGTATCAACGCCAACCACAACACCTGGGGCGGCGTTTTGTACGACGGCAAGACCCTGTGGCAGAGCCGTCGCTACGACATCACCCACATCGTAGACCGCGTGGGCGGCGGCGACTCCTTTATGGGCGGCCTGCTATACGGCCTGCTGGCCTATGACTCCGACCAGAAAGCCATTGAGTTTGCTGCGGCGGCATCGGCCCTCAAGCATACCATCATAGGCGATTATAACAGAGTTTCCGTGGCCGAGGTAGAGGCCCTTATGGCCGGCGGCGGCAGCGGAAGAGTATCAAGATAGCATTATGGCAAAGTTCAATAAGATAGACACTATCAACCTGATCCGCACCACCGGCATAGTACCGGTATTCTACAATGCGGACGTAGAAATCACCAAGAAAGTGGTGAAGGCTTGCTACGACGGCGGTATCCGCGCCTTTGAATTCACCAACCGCGGCGACGGAGCCCACAAGGTGTTTGAGGCTGTGCTGCCGTTTGTGCGCAGCGAGTGCCCCGAGATGGCCTTTGGCGCCGGCACCATACTGGATGCCCCCACCGCTGCTATGTATATCCAGATGGGTGCCGATTTTCTGGTGTCGCCCTGTATGGCAGAGGACGTAGCGGCCCTTGCCGGCCGTCGCGGCGTGCCCTACAGCCCCGGCTGCGGCACAGTCACCGAGATTGTCCACGCAATGGAAATTGGCTGCGACCTGGTGAAGATATTCCCCGCAGGCACTGTCGGCGGCCCGGCGTTCGTGAAGAACGTGCTGGCTCCGCTGCCCTGGGCAATGATTATGGCCACCGGCGCCGTGGAACCCGCCGAAGAGAACCTGCGCGCCTGGGCTGCCAGCGGCGTCACCGCCGTGGGTATGGGCTCCAAACTCTTCCCCAAGGAGATGATAGCCTCCGGCAATTGGGCTGCCATTTCCGACCTTTGCGCCAAGAGCCTCGGCTGGTTCAGGAAATGATACGCCGGCTTCTTGTGACGCTTACGGTGGCGCTGGCTGCCGTTGCCTGCGGCAAGCAGGTCACTCCTCAAGATGACCCTGTGCCGGGCGTGCCGCAGAATGTGGTGCTTCACAACGCCGAAGAGACCTCCCTCACCTTCCAGTGGGATCCGGTGGAGGGGGCTACGGGTTACGCCTGGCGGCTGGCAAAAGACGGCGCACAAATCAAGGATGGTACTGTGTCCAAGCGCAATGTCACTATACAGGGACTGGAAAAGGCGACGGCCTACAAATTCTCTGTATGCGCCACCGATGGCGAGACCTCCTCTGCATACAGCGTTGAGGTTGAGGGAGTAACGGCGGGGACTGCTGATGTACCCCCCGAACCCGGCACCGGGACGGTGTGCGTGGATGCTCCAATAGTGCTGGAAGCCGGCGTGTCAAGCCTTCAGGAGCTGACTGGCGTGATCCGGGTGCTGGACGACAGCGGCAAGGAGGTGGACAGAATCGATATGGCCGATATGGCATCTGTCACCATTCGCGAGAGCGACGGGGCGATGGTCCCCAAAGCGCAGATTGCCGCCGATACCCCGTTCAACACATTTATGGATGCGCTCCACTGCGGCCGATACCGCATAGTTCATTACACGCCGCTGCGCATAGAGGGCGGAAAACTCATCGTCACGCTCCACAACGAGGCGCTGGATTTTGGCAAGAAATACACGCTGGAGATTGGCGGGGTTCGCAAATGCGAGTTCACCACGTCCGCAGCGCCGTCCAAGACCCAAATCCGTGTGGCGGCAGATGGTTCCGGAGATTTCTGCACCATCCAGCGGGCGCTGGGTTATGCCTCCGACGGGGCTGCAATCAGCGTCGCCCCCGGTACATACCGTGAGATGCTCTACCTCAGGGACAAGAAGGATATCAGCATCAAGGGTGATGAACGGGACAGGGTGAAGATAGTCTATCCCAACAACGAGGGCTACGAGAACGGCTCCGGCGGGGCATCAAACTCCAAACCCGCCATAGGAGCCAAGATCGGCACCTCCGGCGGCCGCGGGCTGTTCCTGGTGGAGAACTGCGACAACCTTCTGCTGGACAACCTCACCATAGAGAACTCTTTCGGAGAGCAGAAGGGGCAGGCGGAGACCATCTATTTCAACTCCGGCAACAATACCCATCGGCTTTCCATAACCAACAGTTCGCTGATTTCCTGGCAGGATACCTTCCTCACCAAAGGCCGCGTCTGGGTGTATAACAGCTACATCCGCGGCCACGTGGACTACATCTGGGGCTATCCGGAGGTGTGCCTGTTCGAGAATTGCGAAATCCGCTCCCGTGCCGCAGGGTACATCATCCAGGCCCGCGTCCAGAAGGAGACCGACAAGGGCTTCGTGTTCCTGAACTGCTCGCTGAGGGCAGAGGATGGGGTAGCAGACGGCAGCGTATATCTGGCGCGCAGTGCAGGACAGGGCGAGGTGTTCGACAATGTAGTGTATGTGAATTGCACGATGTCGCCGGCAATCGCACCCGGCGGCTGGTACACAAGTCCCGCCCCCAATCCCGCAACCCCCACCGCCACCAGCGGCTGGAGGGAGTATCGCAGCCTGGATTTCTCCGGCAGGGAAATCACCACCCACAATGCCTACGGCCGTGTGCTGACCCGCGACGAAGCCGCCGGCTACCTCACCCGCGAGGCCGTGCTGGGGTGGTAAATTAATCTTGAGTACGGTATTCCTTGGGACTGACTCCAAAGTGTTTCTTGAAGGCTTTGGAGAAGTAGGAGTACGAACCGAAACCGGTATGCTCTGCAATGTCCGACAGCGATTTTTCGCCACGTCTGATGGCCTCCGCGGCCTCTTTAAAGCGGAAATTGCGCACAAAGTCGTTGGGTGAGTTGCCGGTGAGCCGTTTGATCTTCAAGTAGAACGCCGTGCGGCTGTAGCCCATTTCGCGGGCCAGATAGTCTATGTTGAGGTCGGCATCTGCCAGATTGGCCTCCATAAGCGCGGAGAGGCGTTCCATAAACGATTTGTCCGTAGAGTTTAGTGCTATGCCGCTCTCTTTCAGCGCCGTAGCACGAGGCTCGGTAAAGAACTGCCGCAGGAAGTCGCGGGTGTTGAGCAGGTTGCGGATGGTCATCACCAGATAGTCGGCGTGGAAGGGCTTGCAGATATAGGCGTCAGCGCCATTTTCAAGGCCTTCTACCTGCTCCTGTGCAGAGGTCTTGGCGGTGAGTAAGATCACCACCAAGTGACAGTAATCGGGACTTTCCTTGATGCGTGCGCACAGTTCATACCCGGACAGGTTTGGCATTATCACGTCGCTCACCACAAGGTCGGGTGTCTGCTGCTGTATCATTTCCCAGGCGCGTTCTCCGTCGGGGGCTTCCATCACCTTATAATCGGTTGCCAGCAGGCCTACCACAAAGCTGCGGAGTTCGGCATTGTCTTCTACCACAAGGATACACTTTTTGGCGGAGGATTCGTTTCCGGCCATTTTGGCAGAGACCATAGGCGCCGCATTTGCCGGAATCTCATCCAGGACCTTCTCTTTCTCGGAATAAACATCGTCTGAGGGCAGCACAAAAGAGAATCTCATACCGCCGCCAGGGCGCAGAGCTGCTTTTATTTTGCCGTGATGCTTCTCTACTATGTTCTTGGTGTAATGCAGGCCGATGCCGTTGCTGCTGTAGTCGGGCTTTCGTCCGCGGGAGGAGTCTATCATCCGGTAGCGGACAAACAATTCGTCCAGCTTGTCCTCGGGCACGCCACGGCCGGTATCGCTCACAGAAACCTCCAGCCAGTTGCCCTCCTTTAGGCCATAATCTGCCAGATTGGCGTCACCGGAGGTGGCAACTTCAATCTGGCCGCCTTCGGGGGTGTACTTGATGGCGTTGGAAAGCAGGTTGTCCATTATCTTGACCAGCTTGTCCTCGTCGGCCCACATAAACAAAGAGTGTGTGTGGGGGACAAAGGAGAGATTGATTCCGTGTTTTTCTGCCAAGAACGCGAAGGAATCGGTGGTATCGGAGAGGACTTTGATGATGTCGGTATATTTCACACCAAGGGAATAAACGCCGTTCTCGATTTTAGAAAAGTCCATCAGCTGGTTTATGAGCATCAGCATTCTGGAAGAGTTGCGGTGGACACCCTCGAGAATCTTGTGGGTCTCATCGTCCTGTCCCTTCTTGGAGAGCAATTTCTCAACCGGGGCCGATATCAGCGTGAGCGGGGTGCGGAGTTCGTGGGAAATGTTGGTGAAAAACATAGTTTTCATATTGGACATCTCCCTCTCGCGCTCTTTTTCGCTGCGTTCAAGCTCGGCTCTTTCTCTTGCAAGGCGGGCGTTCATTGCCGAGCGAAGCAAGAGCCAGGTCAGGAAAGCGAACAACAGGGCATAGAGCAGAATGGCCCACCACGAGAACCAGGGAACCTGCTGTACGTGTATTTGCAAACGGGCAGGGCGAGAGCTCTCGGCGCCGTCTTCGCCAATCGCAACCGCTTCGAAGGTATAATCCCCGCTTCGGAGGTTGGAGTAGCTGGCGCGGCGGTAGGTCCCGGAATTCACCCAATCTTTGTCGAAACCCTTGAGCCGGTATTTGTAGGTCAGGTTGTTGGAAGAGAAAAAGTCATTCCCTGCAAAATCTATGGAAAAACTGCGCTGGCGGTGGTCCAGTTTTATGCGGTCTGTATATGCAATGGTCTGTTTTAACACAGATCCATGAGCGGCAGGCCGGACACTCTTTCCCCAAATTTTAAGATCTTCAAGGTGGATGGTAGGTTCCTGCCGGGTGGTAGCCAGGGATTTGGGGTCAAAGAAGGTCAAGCCGTGATTGCCGCCGAAAAAGATGAGGCCGTCGGCGGTGCGGCAGCCCGACTTTTCGTGATATTGGAGGCCAGGGAAATCCTGTATGTCGGCATCCTTAAGATCTTCGTCAAGAGTGATGCGTGCTATGCCGTGGAATGTGCTGACCCACATATTGCCGCTGAAATCTTCCTGAAAAGAGAGGATGTTGTTGTCTGGAAGACCGTCCTTAACGGTCAGACGCAGATACTTGTCATCGTCCAGACAAAGCAGGCCGTAACCATAGCTGCCCATCCAGATGCGCCCCCGGCTGTCCTGCGTCATGGTGATGACATTGTGAATCATATCGCGTGCGCCCTCGGGGATATCGGTCTGCCAAAGCACGCCATCCTTCAGATAGAAAACATCCCACGCATAGGCAGAGAACAAGATACGGCCATCTTTCAGCGGCAGGATTTCAGAGATATTGACTACAGTATTGTTTTCCACCCTGACGGGCTGCGGAGTGTTATCGCTGTATTGATACATGCCGTTCCACGCTCCGATCCAAATGGTTCCCGACGCGTCTTCCTTTATGCAGCGTACGTGGTCCAAAGGGAAGGTGGCCACCTTCTGCGCTTTGCTTCCGAGGGCGCGGGCGAGACTCAGCTGTCCTTCAAAAAACAGCCAGAGGCGGTCGTGGCTGTCGACAAAAACCCCCTCCAGATAATCTCCGCCGGAAGGTTGCACGGCAGAGAGGTCGACCCTGTCGAACCGTCCGGAGGGAGAATAACGATAGAGGCCGTCGTAGCGGGTCGCTATCCAGAGATTTCCAGAGCCGTCTTCGACCACGCGGGTGACGAATTTGTTCTCCAGGGGCGTGCTCAGTGCCTTGTCTTCGTTGAACAGGTCGGATTGCTTGCCTGCCACGATAAAACCTTTATCGTAGGTGCCGATCCAGGCATTACCCTGACGGTCCAAGTAGCAGCAATGTAGTTCTGCAGAGGGCGTTGGGTTGTACTTGGAAGGTTGATTGTGACTCAGTGACTGAGAGACGATGTCATAAAACCAGATGCCATCCCAAGCTGTACCTATCAGCAGCTGCATTGGAGCAACTTCGCATATAAAATTGATCTGGTCACTTTGAAGAGACGCTTCCCGAGAAACAGGGCCCTCCGGCGGTCGGCAGGTGCCGGTTATCGGATCATACAACACAATGCCGGAATTCGTTCCCAGCCACCATTTGTCCTGCGAATCCATATAACAGCACATGACCTTCCGGTTGCCGGGAAGGGCATATAGCTTCTCATCTTCTTCTCTCATAAGTCCGCGGTCCGTGCCAAGCCAGAGCCTGTTGTACGAGTCTTCCCATACCTGATTAACAGCGCCAAAGCTGGTGTTGTAGTTAACGGTATCCCGCTCTTTGTCCAGAGTCCCAAGCCCATAGACAGATGCTATGCGGATTCGTCCAGAACGGTCTTTATAGATTTGATATGCCGGAGGCTGTGCGCCTGAGGTGCGTGATATCCGTCCGCTTCTGACATTATATCTGTCCACGCCGTAGGCTGTACCTATCCAAATCAGGTCGCCGTCGGCCAGCAGCGAGAACACGAAGTCGTTGCGGATAGTGTTTTCATCGCCCGGAACGTGCACGAAATGTTCATATTCGTAGCCGTTGTAACGGTCCAGGCCGGCCAGGGTGGCGATCCACATATTGCCCAGAGAGTCCTGCGCAAATGCGCGAACGCCAAGATGGGAGAGGTTGCCGGCCGCACCGGCATCTCCGCCGGTCTGTGCGGGAGCCGCCAGCGGCAACAGGCAGGCAAGCAACAGGAGCAGATATTTGCGCAATAATCTCATCAATCGTAAAGTTAACAATTTTCGCATCTACACAGGTCAGAAAAGGCAAGAGGTCAAAAAAATAACAGAAAAGCCAAAAAAAGTGACAAAAAATACAACAAAGGAGTTCTGTTTTTAAGGTAACTTTATATCGGAATTCAAAAATTGTAAAGAAATGAAGCGATTCTGGTTACTGTTTTTATTCTTGCTGCCGGCTTTTATTGCGGTAGATGCAAAGAAGGTCGCCCCCGCTGTAAGCGTTGATGACCTTCGGGCGGAGTATCAGATAAATCCTATCGGCATAGACTATGCGCCACAGCTAAGTTGGAAGCTGTTTTCTAAAGCGGACGGCACTATGCAGACGGCATATCGGATACTGGTCGCAAGTTCCGAAGCAATCCTGGCAGAGGACCGCGGCGACATTTGGGATAGCGGCAAGGTAGAATCATCAAAGTCCACCTGCATCGGCACCGAACATATCAAGATGCTTTCTAGGGCCAGATATTACTGGAAAGTGATGGTTTGGCAGCAGGATGGCAAACCTTCGGCCTGGTCCAGCCCGGCTTTCTGGGAAATGGGTTTGCTGAGTCAGAGTGACTGGCAGGGCGGCTGGATAGGATATGTGCCAGGAATGCCCGGCCGCGTGCTATATTTCAAAGCCAATTTCTGGCCAGATCCGTCCAAGCAGATTGCTTATTCAAGGCTTTATGCAGCCGGAATCGGCAATTTTGAAGTGTATATCAACCACAAGAAGGTGGGGGACCACGTGCTGGATCCGGCGCAGAGCACCTATACTAAAAGGGTGTATTATGAAACATATGATGTTGGGGCGCTGTTCCACGAAGGGGCCAATACTATAGTGATACCCGTAGCTCCGGGATGGATGGGATGTCCTCGCCTCAGGGCCCAGCTTGAAGTGGTTTATACCGACGGCACCTGTTATGTGATGAATACCGACAGTTTCCGCCACGTAACGACAGGCCCTACAACCTATGCAACCATTTTCGACGGAGAAAGTTATGACGCCCGCGAGGACAAGGATTATATTTGGGAGCCCGGAGTTCCGGCAGGGCTTATGGACAAGCAGTGGGCCTGGGCTCACAACACCGACGACCCCACCGGAAAGATGTGCGCAGCCCGTGTGGAGCCGATACAGATAGTGGAGGAGTTGAAGCCGACCTTTGTGGCAGAGCCCCAACCCGGCGTGTATACATTTGATGCCGGCCGCAACCTGGCTGGCTGGGTGGCCATCAAGGTCCGCGGAAAGGAGGGCGACACGGTGCGGCTCTTCTTTGCCGAAACCCTCCGCGAGGATGGCAGTGTGAATCAAGATAACCTGCGCAACGCCAAATCCAACGACAACTATACCTGCCGTGGTGATGCAGAGGAGTGCTGGGAGCCGGCCTTCACATACCACGGCTTCCGTTATTTCCAGGTCGAAGGACTTGGATATAAGCCCGCAGCTGAAGATTTCACCGTGAAGGCGGTCCGCACCGGCGTGCGCACCATCGGACAGTTTGAATGTGCCGATCCTCTGGTCAATGACATTCACAGGATGGTCTTCAATACAGAATCTTCCAATCTGCACAGCGTTCCCACCGACTGCCCGCAGCGCGATGAGCGAATGGGTTGGTTGAACGACCTTACGGTGAGCCACGAGATTGCTGTATATAACTTTGATATGGCCCGCTTCTTCTCCAAGTTCGCACAGGATATCACCGATACCCAGGACGAAGAGGGGACCATCACCTGTGTAGCGCCGTTCCGTTTCGGCATGCGTCCGGCAGACCCGGTGAGCGCATCGTATCTGCTGATGCCGTTCCACTCATATCAGTTCTACGGCAACCTTCACGCAATCTCCGACAATTTCGAGGGGATGCGCAAATGGACCGATTACCTGCGCTCCCGCACTCAGGACGGCATTGTTCAGTACAGTTATTACGGTGACTGGTGCCCGCCGAGGGACTATCTGATGGATCCCAATGGCAGCGGCGTGTCCCGCGACACCCCCGGCCTGCTGATGTCCACCGGCTATCTCTATCTCTGCGAGAAGCTCATCAGCCAGATGGCCGCAATACAGAATATGCCCGATGTGGCGGCGCAGTACAAGGCTTACGCGGAAGAGACGCGCAAGGCATTCAACAGAGCCTACTGGCGTGAGGATGTGGGTGGATACGCCGCCAACAATCAGGCCTGCAACGCCTTTGCCCTCTATCTGGGAATTCCCGATGAAAGACAGGCGGAAAGGGCGGTGGCCAATCTCGTGGCCGATGTCCGTGACAAGGGCCACCATCTGACCACCGGCAACCTCTGCACCAAATATGTGCTGGATGTGCTCGCCGACTACGGCTATGTGGACGATGCCTGGAAGATCGTGACGCAGACAACTTACCCCAGCTGGGGATTCATGCTCAGCAAGGGTGCCACCACGGTATGGGAGCGCTGGGAATATCTCACGGGCGACGCCATGAACTCCCACAACCACCCGATGATGGCATCGGTCGACGCTTGGTTCTACCGCTATCTGCTCGGCATAGAGCCGCAGACGGAGCATCCGGGATTCGAGCAGTTCAGCCTGAAACCCTATCCTCCCACCTCCCTGGCATGGGCCGAAGGCTCTCTGGAGACAGTCAAAGGCACTGTCCGCAGCGCCTGGAGGCGCTCGGGCCGCAACTTCATCTGGACGGTGGATATACCCGCCAACACCAAGGCTGACGTTAGCGTCCCGGCAGCAAATGCCTCCGGCGTCACCGTAAACGGCAAACGTGTCAAGGCTGTTCAGGAGGGTGGATTTGCCACTTTCACGCTGGGCGGTGGTCATTATGAAATTAAAAGTAAACTATAGTCATGAAAAAGATTCTTCTACTGATCTTTTGCTCACTGATGCTTGCGTCGGCCTGGTCCTGCGACCACACGCCGACATACATCATACCGGAAGATCCCCACAAGGAGCAGGATAAGCCTGAAGAAAAACCCGACCCGGTCGTGGAACCCGGCAAGGTCAATCCCAGCAGTATGGGAGATATTGTGGGTGTGGACCACTTCGGCCGTGCATTCGACCGCATCGGCGGCTTCCGTGAGGACCGGCAGGTGGGCATGTTCTTCTGGCCGTGGATAGGCCAGCCCTACGCCACAGGCGTGTACGATGCCACCAAGATCCTTCAGATGGAAGACGGCCTCAACATCCTATTCCACCGCTACGACGATGTCATTAGTCCCAACGGGCAGGCCCACTGGTGGGGCGAACCGCTGTGGGGCTATTACAACTCCATTGACGAATGGGTGCTGCGCAAACAGATGCAGATGATAACTATGGCCGGCGTGGATTTCATCTTTTATGACCACACCAACGCCATCATCTACGACGATGTCGTCCTGCAGGTGGCCAAGGTGATAACGGAGATGCAGAAAGAGGGTTGGAATCCTCCCAAAATGGTGAGCTATACTCACTCCCGCTCAATCCAGACGGTGCGTGGCCTCTACAATCTGATCTACAAGCCGGGCCGCTATCCCGATTCCTGGTATTATTACGAGGGCAAGCCGCTCATCATTGCCTACACCGATCCCAATGACGACAAGCAGGAGGCTGCGACTCGCGGCGACTCTTCCTATAATCCGGGCGAACTTGAAGCGGAGATTCTTGATTTCTTCCACTTCTTCAAGCCCAACTGGCCGTCCGATCCCACTTATCCCAACGGATTTACCTGGATAGAGTGGAAGTTCCCTCAGCCATATCACACCGAATCGAAGATGATGAACGTGACGGTGGCCAGTCACCCGATGGTGCCGATGTCGTTCTCGCTGACCCGCGAGAACTGGACCAACTGGGGCCGCGGCTGGAGCCCGACCCTGCGTCAGAATATCTCAGAGGATGTTGATAAGGGCACCTTCTTCCAGGCCGAGTGGGACGAGGCCATCAAGGCCGATCCGCCTATGGTCTCGGTGGGCGGCTGGAACGAATGGATCGCCTACAAGCAGCTCTACGACGGCGAGTATATGCTCTGCGACGCCGCCAGCAAGGAGTATTCCCGCGACATCGAGCCCATGAAGGGCGGCTATCAGGATGCCTTCTACCTGCAGTTGATACGCAACATCCGCCGCTACAAAGGCTCTTCGGAAGGACTCCGTCCCGCTCAGGAAGAGCACACAATAGACATAAAGGGCGATGTGACGGCCTGGAACGACATCACTTATGTGATGAACAACACCGACGCGGCCTTTATTGCCCGCAACTGCTACGGCAATTCCCAGAAAGTCCACTACGCACAGCCGGCGCCCACAGACAAGCTGACGGAGGTACGCGTGGCCCACGATGCCAACAATATCTATTTCTATATAAAGGGCAAAGAGGACTTCTCCAAACCTTCCATGAAGGACAACTGGCTCAATATCTATATAGGTTGCGGCGAGGTTGCCACCAAGGCGTGGGAGAGCTATGATTATGTAATAGGCCGCGACATCAACGGAGACAAGGCCTCCGTGGAGAAATTCAACGGAAAGGGTTATCAGACTACAAATTCCGGCACGGCGACCATCGTCCGAAACAAGGACGTGATCCAGCTGGCCGTGCCCCGTAGCGCCGTGGGTCTCGACGACGGGAAGCAGTTGTATTTCAAAGTCGCCATGGGCGTAGATAATCCTTCAGACATAATGAATACCTACACTTCGGGCAGCGCCATGCCGATGGGCCGCCTGAGTTACATGTATATCATGAACAACTAACCAAAATATCCACCTATGAAAGCCAAATTAGCATGTTTTCTGCTGCTGGTGACGATGGCCTTCGGCCTTGCCACCGCTCAGGATCGCGGCCTCACGGTAAGTGGTGTCGTCACCGATCCTCAGGGAGAACCTGTTCCCGGCGTGGTAGTCCAGATACAGGGTACCACGCAAGGCGTGACAGCCGATGTTTCGGGCCATTATTCCATTAATGTGCCTGCCGGAACATCGACCCTCATTTTTACCTGCATGGGCTATCAGACACAGGATGTTCCGGTTGCAGGCCGTTCCGTCATCAACGTTACGATGATAGAAGAGGCTTCCGAATTGGAAGAGACTGTGGTTGTCGCCTACGGCCAGCAACGCAAGGAGAGCGTTGTGGCAGCCGTATCGAGCATCCCCGCTACAGGTCTTAAGCAAACCCCCGCATCCAACCTGGGTATCGCCCTGGCAGGTCGTCTGCCTGGCCTTACGGTACTCCAGCGTTCCGGTGTGCCGGGCGGCGAGCAGATGAACTTCTACATCCGTGGTGCTTCCACCGTCAACGGTCAGTCTCCTCTGATTCTGGTGGACGGCGTGGAGCGCGACTTCACCGCACTGGATCCCCGCGAGGTTGAGACCATCACCGTGCTCAAGGACGCCTCCGCGACAGCCGTCTACGGTGTGCGCGGTGCGAACGGTGTCATCCTGGTTACCACCCGCCGCGGTAAATCGGGTGCGCCGGTGATCGATGTCACCATGGAACAGTCGTTCCAGAATCCTACCCGCATGCCCGAGATGGTATCGGCCTACGACTACGCTTTGCTGCGCAACCAGGTCGAATTCCAAAACGGCCGTCCCGCAATCTACGATGACGTGGCGTTGGAACACTACCGTACCGGAGACTTCCAGGCCCTCTATCCTACACGTAATTTCGTGAAGGAGTTCATCCAGCCCAACAGCCCTATGCAGAGGGTCAACGTGAACATCAGCGGCGGTACGGAACGAATGCGCTATTTCACCACGGTGGGCTATCTGCATCAGAGAGGTATATTCCGCACCGAGCCGTTTGCTGAGTATGACTACGACCCGACCTCCAAGGCCGACCGCGTGAACTTCCGTTCCAACTTCGACATTGACGTTACCTCCAGCCTGAGGATGTTTCTCAACATCAGCGGCTATATGCAGTCAAAGAATGACCCCGTGGTGGTTCCCAACAACGGCGCATATCTGAGCGACGTGAACGGTTATTCCATAGTGATAAGTTCGTTGGTCACCACGCCGAACAACTATTTCAACGATGTGACTCCCGACGGTGAGGTCCTGACCTCTTCCCTCAAGGGCGGTAACATAAACAATGTGCCTTACGGTATGCTGAACCGCTCCGGTTTCCGCAACACCCAGACAAACCAGGTGACAGCGACTCTCGGTCTGGAGCAGCAGCTGGACTTCATCACCCCCGGCCTGTTTGCCAAACTCGTCCTCTCCTACGACGCGTTCTCCAGCAATCAGCAGGTGCGCCAGCGTACCTTCCAGCTCTATGAGGCGGTAGCCGATCCCGACTCGCCCGACGGCGTGAGATACGACAAGACCGGTACGATGTCCAACAGCCCGCTGAGCGATGCACAGTATCAGAGCTTCAACAACTTGTTCAACGTGGATGCCTCCATCAACTATGCGAAGTCATTCGGCTTGCACGACATCACGGGCATGTTGCTGTTCAACCGCTATCGCAGGGTCATCAATATCGAGCTGCCTTACAACTATGTAGGCTTCGTGGGCCGTGCGACTTATGCATATATGAACCGCTATCTGGCTGAGGTCAACTTCGGTTACAACGGTTCCGAGCAGTTCGCGCCCGGCAAGAAGATGGGTTTCTTCCCTTCGCTCTCGCTGGGTTGGATCTTCTCCGAGGAGCCGTGGATGAGACAGCAGGACGTGATCACCTTCGGTAAGGTCCGCGCATCCTACGGCCAGGTCGGTAACGACAACATGAACGGTTCCCGTTTCGCCTTCCTGACGCTCTGGAGCGGCAGCTACGAGTCCCAGATCGGTAACATGGAACTGACTTGGGAGAAGGCTTCCAAATACAACCTCGGTCTGGAACTCGGTCTCTGGCACGACCTGCGCCTCGAGGCCGATGTGTTCTACGAGAGGCGCAACAACATTCTGATTCCCGCCACGGGTCTCGTGCCTACCGGCGTGTTCGGTACCGGCGGCGTAAGCGTTTCGGGTATTCTGCCCAAGGTCAATGCCGGCCAGATCGAGAACAAGGGTTTCGAGACCAGTCTGAGCTATTCCAAGGTATTCACCAGAGACTTCAGGCTGGACGCCAGGGGCAACGTGGCATTCAACCGCAACAAGGTACTCTACCTGAGCGAGGTGCTCCTGCCCGAAGACTATGCTGTGCGTCTGCGCAGCACCGGCTTCCGCATGGGTCAGAACTTCGGTTATGAGACCGCAGGTTTCTTCAACAGCGAGCAGGACATCATCGACTGGTACGACCAGACCGGTACGGGTGCCGCTCCCAAGCCCGGTGACCTCAAGTACGTGGACAAGACGGGTGACGGCTTTGTAGACGAGCGCGATATGGTGCCCATCGGCAATCCCGAGGTACCCGAATGGACCTACGGCTTTGGCGTTAGTGTCCAATATAAAGGATTTGACTTCAGCATGATGTGGCAGGGCGTTGCAGGACGTAGCTACTATCTCTCGGGACAGCGTATCTGGGAGACCTACAACTTCAACGAATGGCACAAGGAAGCCTGGAGCCAGGAGCGCCTGGACGCCGGACTGCCTATCACTTACCCCCGACTTGAACCCGGCAGCAACGCCAGCAAGATCCTCTCCGATTTCTGGCTCGTGAACGGTGATTATCTCCGTCTGAAGAACGTGGAACTCGGCTACAGCCTGCCTCAGCACTGGGCCAGAAATATCCGCGCCGAGCAGATCCGCTTCTATGTCAACGGCCTCAACCTGCTGACATTCGACAATTATCCGGTCAAGTATCAGGACCCCGAGCAGAACAACGAGTTGCTCTATCCGGTATTCTCGACCTACAACATCGGTCTCAATATCTCCTTCTAAAAAAGAAAGTGCTATGAAAAAGACTGTATATATACTTCTTATTGCGATGATATCCCTCTGCGGATGCAACAAGATACTTGAAAAGACCCCCGACGGCCAAATCACACTTGACAAGGTGCTCAGCAACCGGGACAGGAGCAAGGGTTTGATAGATGCAGCCTATGGCGAAATCTATACTGCCAGAGACCAGATATCGTTTGTGATGAACCCATTTGACTGCCTTACCGACAATGCTTTCTGGGCAGCGAACTACGACGCCTATGACTGGCACAACGGCACTCTGTCGCTTTCGAATCCCGTGATCACCTGGGATTGGAACGCTCCCGCAGAGCAGCTCTGGCCCGACTTCTGGCGCGGAATCCGCTTGGCAAACAACGCCATCAAATACCTGCCTCAGTCCACAGTCCTCACTCAGCAGGAGGTAGAAACCTGGGTTGCAGAAGCCAGGGTGCTGCGCTGCTGGTACTATATGTGGCTGCTTGAATTCTACGGCCCGATGCCTTGGATAGAAGAGCCATTTGACGCCTCTTTCAAAGACTGGTCAAGCCTTTCACGTCCCACATTCGACTGGATTGCTGACAAGATCTCTGATGAACTTATGGAGGTTGTTCAATCCGGCATCCTGCCCAACCGCCAGAGTGCAAACGAGGCGCGCCGCGTGAGCAACGGTGTGGCAAAGGCCATCCGCGCCCGCGTCTATATGTTCAACGCCAGCGAACTCTATAACCCCGAGCACGATCGCGCCAAATGGCAGAAAGCGGCCGATGCCGCACAGGACGTGCTCAATATGAGCGAATTTGACCTGGTGCCGATGAGTGACTACAAAAAGTTGTTTGTGAGCAACTTCACCGATGAGATTCCCGAAATTATCTGGCGTTCCTGGGCCGACAACAGCCACATCAACAACACCAACTGCGTGGATGTCGGTTCCTACCCTTACGCTTCCATCAACCACGTATGGAACTGCGGCGAATCTCCCACACAGGAGCTGGTTGACTGCTTTGAGATGACCAACGGCGCAATGCCCGTCACCTACAACGATGCAACGCATCTGTCCGTTACCGTTACCCCCGAAGCTGCGGAACTCGGTTACAGCGAGGATAAGGGCGGCGATCCTTACGCAAACCGCGATGCCCGCTTCTATATCGACATCCTCTACAACGGTGCCGACTATGGCGTGCCTTACAACTGCTCGCAGAACTACATTATCGAGACCTACGTGGGCGGTCGCAACGGCTACAACGACGTAATCTCCCAGGAGACTCAGCGTTCCTGCACCGGCTATTACAGCCGCAAGGACAAATACATCAACTTCTGGGGCCCCGACGGCGGTTATTCCAAGATTGGTGTACACTGGGTATTCTTCCGTCTGGCAGAGTTCTATCTGAACCTTGCGGAGGCTCAGTGCGAGCTGGGCGATTATGCAAATGCCGCACGTTCGCTCAACAAGATCCGCCAGAGAGCAGGTCAGCCGGCCATCGAGGATGTTCCCGGCTATCAGGCAAACTACGATTTCCTGATGGGCCGCATCCGCAACGAGCGCCGCGTTGAGTTCTGCCTGGAGCAGGGCCGCTTCATGGACCAGCGCCGCTGGAAGATTCTCTCCGAAACCAACCGTTTCGTGACCGGTATGCGTATCACCAAAGAGGATGACGGTTCATTCTCTTACGAGAGGCGCAAGATCCGCGACTATCAGTCCTATACCGACAAATATCTGGTGCTTCCCATCCCTCTGGAAGACGCCAAGAAGATGACTGGTATGACTCAACCGGAAGCTTGGCAATAGACACTCTAAATCCAAAGCGATATGAAAAAGATATATCATATTATTCTGATTCTCGCACTGGTGGCCATCTGCGGCTGCCAGCAGAAAGAGACTCCGGCACCCGACCCCGTGGGTGACCTTAAGGCTCATCCCGGAATCGGTCGTGTACTGCTCGAGTTTACAACCCCGGCGAATGCCGTTTCCGGCAAGGTTTATTATAACTCCGGCAGCGTCAAGAAATTCTTTATCGACCCCGAGGCTGCCGTTCAGACGGTTGAGGTGGATGGCCTTTCTGCCGGAAAGAACACAATCCGCGTAGTGACCCAGGACATATCCGGCCGCGAATCCCTTCCCAAGGGTGTGGTCGTTGAGGTCTATGGCGATTCTTTCTATCCCGGCGCGCTGCCCAACCGAAAGTTCGTCAAGATGAAAGAGATATCCGACGATTCCATAGAGATAACTTTCGAGAAGGGTAATGAAGAAGAGGCGTACGTGGTGGTTGTCTATAGCGATTTTGCAGGACAGATCCACAAAAAGACCGTTACTCCCGACCAGACTACAGTCAAGGTTGAGGGTGCAGATCTGGACCTCCCGGTTACTTACTACACCGTTTACAAACCTACCGAAGACTTCCTGGACGAATATGTATCCACTACAGTCAATGTGCAGGATGCTGCCCTGATGCAGCTGGATAAATCAGTCTGGCTGATGACGGTCACCAGCGAAGCCTCCGACGCACCGCTGGCCAAAGTGGTGGACGGCAGTGCTAAAACCTCCTGGATAGCGGCTGCAGAAGGCGACCAGACCATCACCATCGACATGCAGAGCATCAAAATGTTCTCCGGCGTAATCCTGTCTCAGGGATGGGATTTCGATGCCGGTACGATGGCGGGCCATGTTGCCGTGGATATAAGCAACGACGGCAGCAATTGGGAAAACATTCTGGACAAGAAATTCCAGCACAATTGCTTTGCACAGGAGTTCCCGTTTGCAAAGGCCATCAAGGCGCAATATCTGCGCATTACCCTAAGCTATCCGATGGACTCCAGACCCATCCAGCTGGGCGAGATAGACCTCTACAACGATCTGTTCAACACTTGCCCGGATGAGATTACAACCATGCCTAAGATAGTTAACGGCACCGTGCCGATTCAGAGTGATGGCTCCGATGATCTTGGAGCCCCCGTAGGAGTAGGCCGTATGCAGAGGGCTGTGGGCTGGAATACCAGCGACAACTCAATCATCACCACCGACACCGCAGTGGGCGGCCTGTGTGTATTTACAGCAAATGCATGGGGCATTTCCGACGTTGTCAACGGCAAGGTTTGGCAGACCGTTGACCTTATGCCCGGCTATTACAGCCTGGATTGGGAGATCGGTTCCATAACCGACAACCGGGGTCAGGACGCATACGGCGTGGTGGCCAAGGGTTATGCACTTCCTGATATCGACGTCGCCACCAGCGACGCGTCGGTAATTGCATCTGCAAATCTGAACAATTACAAGTCTTCTACATGCAAAATGGCGTTTGACCTTCGCGAGCCGGCGACAATCACCGTCGGATGGGTTTTCACAACCCACGATATGTGGGTAATTACCGGCTCAATCCCCTGGAGCGACCTGTACATCAACAGCATCGAACTTAATACGCGATAAATCATAAATACATACAACAATGAAAAAACACTTTTCTATTCTTTTTGTGATGGCGGCCATAGCTTTGGTCGGCTGCCAGACAGTGGATCTTACTCCCCTGGAGAAGAGGGTGAGCGAACTGGAGACAATCGTTCATAACCTCCAGGAGATAAGCCTTACCGGCGACTACGTTACCGACATTCAGCCGCTCACCGAGAACGGCAAGATTGCCGGATATATAGTGACATTCAAGGAACATGGAACCTACACCGTACGCAACGGTAAGGACGGTGATCCCGGTGCTCCCGGCGACCCCGGTGATCCCGGTACTCCCGGCGAAGACGGTGACACCTGGTTTGCAGACGTTACCGTTACCGAAGACACAGTTGTCTTCACTCTTGACGATGCAAATCACACCCAGTTCGTAATTCCTCGTGCAGGTGCAGCAGCCGATTTCGGCCTGATTATAGAACAGCGCGAGTGGACCGTTTCTGCCGGTGGTCAGAAGGTAAAGGTACCTTATACCATCAAGGGCGGTGACGACCAGACCGTTGTGTCTGTGATGGCATCCGAAGGCTACAAGGCAACTGTCGAGGCTGATAAGATCATTATTGTTGCTCCTGAAGAGCCTGGTGATGCACAGATTTGGGCTGTGGCAGAAAACGGCGCAGGAAAGAGCAGCGTGGTCGTCCTCAGAATCAAATACGCAGAGGCACAGATAATCGCTCCTGACAAGACTAAGTGGACAGTGTCTGCTGACGGAAATGTGATTACAATTGATTTGGGTGGCGAAAGCAGCCAGAGCGCAATCGTCCTCAATCAGTCTTCAGATATTGCAGCTGCAACTTTGGCAAGCAAGTTCTCGGTTGCAGCCACCATGGACGGCGAAGAGTGGAATGATGTCCTCACCGACCAGCCGCTGGCAGGACGTGCCGGCAGCCAGGTATTTGAACTTGGCAAATTCGTCAACGCCACCAAACTCAGAGTGACCCTCTCGGAGCCTTTCGAGGCAGACCTTCCTGTGAAACTTCCCGAAGTGGATGTGCTTTGTGGAGAGACTGCAACCTGCGAATTGGTAGAGATGACAGCAGTACCCCAGTTATTAAATGGTGTTCGGCCAGGTGCTGGTCAGCCATTTGCAACAGACGGTTCGGATCGTTTCCCTAATGTAGGAGCTGGCCGTATGACACATCTTGCAGATTGGAACCATAATGATGCAGCTTACATTTCTTGTGATAGTGGTAATCCTTGTTGCTGGGGAGCAGCTGTATGGGGTTGTTCTTGCCCCGTCAACGCAAAGGTTTGGCAGACATTAGCATTTACCCCGGGTTACTATTCCTTTGATGTACAGATTGGACATACCACAAATGTGTATTGCTGTGATGTCTATATGGTTGCAGCTTTGGGTGATGAACTTCCGGATATCGATGTTGTTACTACATCGGAAGCAACCCTTGGTTATATTGTTGCCAAAGATTATGAAGATGTAATCCGTTCAATAGTATTCAAGGTAGCTGCTCCCGGTAATATTTCTCTCGGTTGGGTTTACAACCTGTACAATATTTATGAATATACAGGCATTGCTTGGAGTGATTTCTACTTTGAAGGTTTTTCCGTTTCCGGTAAATAAAAATGTTAAAAACACTCAGATTTTATACCGTTCTGGCGCTGCTGCCGCTCCTGCTTTCATGCGGGTGCGGCAAGCAGCCGCAGGGCGGATATGTCCTCCAGGATATAACGGTGGCGCCCGCCAGCCTCGAAATGGTGGTGGGAGACAGGGCCACTATCAAGGCTTATCCCAAGCCTTCGGTGGCTAACTCCCTCTCGTTCGCCTGGAAGACATCCAATGCGGCGGTGGCGACCGTCTCCGAAGGCCTCGTGGAGGCCGTCGGAGCGGGAACAGCCGTCATCACGGTTTCATATCAGACCGTCAGCAAGGAGATTCCCGTGACGGTCGAGGCCAAGCCGGAGCCGGAGCCCGAGGCTTTCTCGCGTGCGGTGATGTACGATGAGAAATTATCTGCATCGAACCGTCCAGAGGCAATCCAGACCGCCGGTGTGGCTACCTATGCCGACGACGGCCTGCTGGTGAACAAGGCGGGCGGCGTTGTCAAGCTCGACCGCTTCTATGCCCTGGCAGAGCGTGCGGTGCGCTATCGCATCCGCCCCACGGGCGATGCGGTGTGCCTTTTCCGCTCCAGCGAAGGCGATTTCCAGGCCACTGTGGATATCCCCGGCAAAAAGATCACCATTCTCACGACGCCGGCGCTTTCTGCCACTGCCGATTTCCTGGCTGGCGACAAGGAGTATGACATCGAGATAAAGCACGTCTATCAAAGTCAGACCGTGACTGTAACCGACGTCGCATCCGGCGCGGTGGCAGAGGTCTCCGCCACTATGGACGGCGAGGGAGGCGTTGGCCAGGGCAAGGTCCACGACGGCTTCTATGTAGGACCGGGCTGGGACCACTACTGCTTTGGCCTTCAGAGAGGTACATCGATGCTGGTTAGCCGCATCACCGTAGAGTCGCTCAAAGACCACGTTCGGCTGCTCATCTGCGGTGACTCTATCACCCAGCCGGAGGCCTATTATCCCACCGCCGACTTCCCGGAGGCCTACACGCAGTTGCTTTTGACCCGCCTGGGCGGCAGCGCCATGTCCAGCGGCCGCGGCGGCGGCACCATCAACACCGTGCTGGAGTTTCTGCCGCACGAATTGCCCTACATCGAGGCCGATTATGTGATGGTGACCATCGGCACCAACGGCGGCAACACCGAGCAGAATCTGACTGAACTGATAGATTATATCCGCTCACAAGGCTCCATCCCCATCCTGAACAATATGCCGGCTAACGAAAGCGCATCGCAGTGCGACGCGGCCTTCGGCGGCAATCCGCTCATCTCAAGGGTGCGCAATCAGAAGAATGTGAAAGGAGCCCAGTTGGATATAGCCACCAGCCTCAACGGCGACGGGCGCAACGTGGACAAAACCATGATGTACTGGGAAGATTATACCGGCTATCCGGCCCCCATGACCGGCTGGCAGATATACCATCATCCCAACCCCAAGGGCGGCCGCGCGATTTTCGACCGAATTGTGCAGGATTTGCCCGAAATTTTTGAATAACGCTATGAAAAAACTACTGTCCTTTTTTGCTTTACTGCTGTTTGTATGCAACTGCGGTTGTGAAAAGCAGCCTGAGGAAAACGGTTATAAGCTGGAAAGAATCCATACCGACAAGACCGAACTGGTTATGCTCAAGGGCGACACGGATGTAATCAAGGCATCCCCTGTGCCCAGTACGGCCAACACGGTGCAGTTTTCCTGGGCGACTTCCGATGCCAAAGTGGCGACCGTGGACGACGGCAAGATAGAGGCGGTAGGTTTTGGAGAAGCGACGATAACGGTCAGCCTGGCCGGGAAAACCGCGAGTGTCCCGGTTAAGGTGACGGCCGTTCCGCCGGCCGATCCGGCATTCTACAACGGGGCTTCCCTGTTGTTCCATCCCGCCTCCGGCTTTATGAACGACCCCAACGGACTGTTCTACAAAGACGGAATATGGCATATGTATTTCCAGTATGACCCCAACATCAACGCCACCAACGAGGGCAAGTGCTGGGGCCACGCGGTGAGCCGCGACCTCTATCACTGGAGGGAGTGCAAGGTGGCCATCCGTCCCGACGAGAACGGCGCCATCTGGTCTGGCGGCTGCGTGATAGACGAGCGCAACGTGGCCGGCTTCGGCAAGGACGCCGTGCTGGCATTCTACACCTCTTACGATGGGAACAAGGTCAAGAATCAGCAGACCTCGCTCTACTACAGCACCGATGGGGGATACACTTTCACTCCTGCACCGGGGAATCCCATCATGGAGCCGGACGACTATGACATCGGCTTCCGAGACCCGCAGATCGTGTGGTACGAGCCGATGGGCGTCTATGTGATGACCCTTACCCGCGGCAAGGCGGTGGATTTCTACAAATCTACCAATCTGCTCGACTGGACACTTCTGAGCCGCTTCTCGGGGGCGCCTGACATGGCCCGCGGCACCTTCGAATGCCCCAGCCTGTTCCCGATTTCTGACGGTTCGCAGACCAAGTGGGTGGTGATGGCCTGCAGCCTGATTATCGATTCCATGAAAGGGCGCAGCGGCGTGCTCTATTATCTCGGCGATTTCGTAAACGGCGAATTCATCCCCGATGACACTGAAACTCATATGGCCGACTTCGGCGCAACTTACGCCGGCTCCACATGGAATCACGCCGACCGCCGCATCATGACCTCCTGGCTGTTTGAGTACACCCACTGGCAGGGTCACTATCAGGAGCCGATGTATCGCACCAAAGATTGGTGCGGTCGTCTGACCACGCCGCGCGAGATCAAACTGGCCACCTACAACGGCCGTCAGATTCTCAAATTCTATCCTCCTCAAGAGGTTCTCTCCGCCGCATCTGCCGACGAATGCATCCGCGGCGAACTGTCCGCTTCGCAGAACACGCTTAAGTGCGATCCGTTCACGCTGACCTTTGATGCTGCGGCAGCAACCGTCACCACCAAAGGCTTGATGAACGACGCCGTTCTGAAACTGGACGGATCCGGCAAGCACGACGTGCTTATCCTGCGCGGCGACTACTGCGCCCAGATCTTTATCGACGGCGGCGCCGTCTGCCACACCGGACTGCTGTCCCAGCAATAACACTATTTAATTCGTATAAGATGAGAAGATTACTGAAAGTTGCCTGTTGTCTTTGCTTTGGTATGCTGATTATTGCATGCGGAAGCAAAAACAATCTTTCATCAAAGGAGAGTCTGGTGAAGTCGGTTCATACGAGCAGAACGGAGTTGACTCTCTATGTCGGTGAGTCAGAGACTGTAAAGGGTTCTGTCGTGCCATCTATGGCGGTCCCTCCCGCGATAACGTGGTATTCGTCTGATGAAAAAATCGCTACTGTTACCAACGGGACAATTTATGCGGTTGCTGTCGGAGAAGCAACAGTTACTGCAGTTTGTGAAGGGAAGACGGCAGATATAAAGGTCACGGTAATCGCGTCGGAAGGTGAGGCGCTTTATACGATTACCTTGAATGGCGATGACTGCACCTTTGCTGATTATGCCGAGTACGGCATATATATCCCGCCCCAATGGCAATCGCTAAATGGCGTACTAGTTCTTCAGCACGGTTGCGGGATGGAGCAGTTTGGAATTACCCGCAACAAAGACCTTCAATATCAGGCCTTTGCGAAGAAATGGGGACTTCTTGTTATCGAGACGGCACTTCATGGCAACTGTGGAGTCTGGCATCATCCGGAGAGTGGTTCGGCGGCAGCCCTTTTCAAGGTTATCAATCAAGTAGCAGCAGAACAACATCATCCGGAGTTGTCGCATGCACCACTTCTGCTGTTCGGCCATTCGAGCGGCGGTCACTGGACACTTGCGATGCTTCGCGATTATCCGGAGAGGATACTTGCAGCCGTGACATATTCCGCTGCATGGGATCCGCAGTGGGATTATCTGCCGACAGCCGCCGGCGTCCCTCTTTTGCTGAGGCATGCCGGACAGAACGATGCTCCGGATTGCCTGTGCGAGGCGACGGCGGTCCATACCTTTGCGAAGATGCGTGCGATGGACGCTTATGCTGCAATCGCATATAATCCTGGCCAGAACCACAACCTCGCCTATATGCGCCACATGTCGATACCCTTTTTTGAGGCTGCCCTGAAACAACGTCTCCCGGCAAAAGGCTCAACGGGAATGCGGGACATCGATCCCTCGGCTGCATGGCTGGGTAACCCCGAAACATTCGAGCTGGTCAAAGAAAGCGAATACAAGGGCGATGACAAGTCTGCCTGGTGCCGCCTTGCAGATGAGGATGTCGCAAAGGCATGGAAGGAGTACGTAATGACAAACGATGTTGTAGACACTACACCGCCTCCGGCACCGTACAATCTGGTAGCAGACAAGACAGCCGACAATATGTACCAATTTGCCTGGCGTGCGGATGCGGATGTTGAGTCCGGTATTGCCAAATTCATAATCTACCTTGACGGCAAACAAATCGGCAGGATCCCCGATTCCGGAAATTACCAGAATTTTGACACCAATGGTGACAATACATATCCTATGGATCCTCCCGCTATGACATTTACAGTCAATGTGACTGGCGGCAGCCACGTGCTGGGGGTAGAGACCGTTAACCAGTCCGGCCTCGTTTCCGAGAGGGCTGAATTAAAGGTGAATTAGTTTCTGGGATAAAAAGGTGTACCTTTGCGGTATGAAGAAGATCCTTTTTACCGCTTTGATGACCGTCATATTACTGGCGGGTTTATCTTTTACAGTATCTGCCCAGGAGGAGATCAAACCGTATATTCCGGAGAAGGAGATGCCCGACGTGGTGCAGTGTATTCCGGCACCGCCAGAGGACCCGAGTACCGGATTTGATTATGATATCCTCCGTTATATGTGGGGCAAGCAGCAGCGCAAAGATTCAGTACGTCTGGCGATGGCTGTAAGGGATGCCGTGTGGAATATGGACACCACGCTGGCTATTTTGGGAGTGCCGTTCGGGATGGAGATTTCAAAGACCTCGACTCCGGCCATATACGAGGTGCTGACCCGCGGAATCACCACCATAGAGAACATCCGATTCCGCCCCAAGGCGCATTATTTCCGCATCCGCCCGTTTGCATATTTTGCCGAGCCGTCCATCTTCCCGCAGGACGACGAGTGGCTTGCCACAGAAGGGTCATATCCTTCCGGCCATACTATCCGCGCCTGGGCCTGTGCCCTGCTGATGGCGCAAATCAATCCCGAAGCGGCGGAGGCGATATTTGCCAGGGCCTGGCAGAGTGGCGAAAGCCGTGTCATCTCGGGCTGCCACTGGCAGAGCGACGTGGATGCCAGCCGCCCTGTGGCGGGCATCGGCTATTCCCGTCTTCAGTCATCCGAAGAGTTCCAGCGCGACATTTTCCGCGCCCAGCAGGAGTTCCGACATCTTACAGTTCCAGCCACGAAGACAAAGTAAAACCCCTCACGTTGTCTTCGTGACGTTATTTTCTGCCTATTCCTGCGAAATCAAGCCACGAGAACAATCTCAGCACCACCACGTTGTCCTCGTGGCATTGTCCAATATTTTTATGTACCTTTGCAGGTTGTATTCAAACTGATACGAATCTGATGAAAAACTTTGTAGAAGAACTCAAGTGGAGAGGAATGATCCAGGACATTATGCCCGGGACAGAAGAAAAATTGATGGAAGGGCCCCAGGCGGCGTATGTGGGCATTGACCCTACTGCAGACAGTCTGCACATCGGTCACCTGGTGAGCGTGATGATATTGAAGCATTTCCAGAATTGCGGCCACAAGCCGTTCGCGCTGGTGGGCGGTGCCACCGGTATGATTGGCGACCCGTCTATGAAGAGCGCAGAGCGCAACCTGCTGGACGAGGCTACCCTGCAGCACAATGTGGACTGCCTCAAGGCGCAGCTGGCCCGCTTCCTGGATTTTGACAGCGACGCACCCAACAAGGCAGAGCTGGTGAACAACTATGACTGGATGAAGGACTATAGCTTCATCAACTTTATCCGCGATATCGGCAAGCACATCACCGTGAATTATATGATGGCCAAGGACAGCGTGAAAAAGCGCCTCTCCCGCGACAGCAGCGAGGGTATGTCCTTCACCGAATTCAGCTACCAGCTGATGCAGGGCTACGACTTCTACTGGCTCTGGAAGAACCGCGGCTGCATCCTTCAGCTGGGCGGCAGCGACCAGTGGGGCAACATCACCACCGGCACAGAGCTCATCCGCCGTATGGACGGAGGCGAGGCTTTTGCCCTGACCTGCCCGCTGATACGCAAGGCCGACGGCACCAAGTTCGGCAAGACCGAAAAGGGTAATGTCTGGCTGGATGCCGAGCGCACTTCGCCCTACGAGTTCTACCAGTTCTGGATGAATGTCTCCGACGAGGATGCCGAGCGCTACATCAAGATTTTCACGATGCTGGACCGCGAGACTATAGAGGCTGCTATCGCCGCCCATCGCGAGGACCCCGGCCGCCGCGAGCTGCAGAAGCTCCTGGCCAAGGAGATCACCATTATGGTGCACGGCGAGAAGGCATACGAAAATGCCGTGGCCGCATCAGAGATGCTTTTCCGCGGCAATTCTGAGGATTTGAAGAAGCTGGACGAGCGCACTTTCCGCGCCGTGTTCGGCGACGTGCCTTCTTACGACCTGGCCAAGGCCGAGCTGCCCTGCAACATCCTGGAGCTGCTGGCCGTAAAGACCGACATTATGCCCTCCAAGGGCGAGGCCCGCAAAATGGTGGCAGGCAATGGCATCTCCATCAATAAGGACAAGTTCACCGACCCCAACGGCGAAGTTACAGAGGCCGACATTGTGAACGGCCACTACATCCTGGCCCAGAAAGGCAAGAAGAATTATTACGTCATCAATATCAAGTAATTATGGAAGGTCCCGCTAGCACAAGGCAACTTAAGGTCGCGTCGCAGATCAAGCGCGATATGGCAGAAATCATCCGCAGCAAGGGAATGGCCGCCTTCGACGGCGCCCTGGTGTCGGTTAGCGGGGTCAAGATAAGCCCCGATCTGTCGCAGGCCAAGATTTATGTGAGCATTTTCCCCTCGTCCAAGAGTGAGACGGTGATGGAGATAATAGGCGACCAGACCCGCGCCCTGCGTGGTGAGCTGGGCCGCCGCGTGGGCAAGCAGCTGCGCATTGTGCCGGAGCTGCAGTTTTACCTGGACGACAGCCTCGACTACGTAGAGCACATAGAAGAGTTACTCAAAAAGTAATTGAACCCGACTTTCTTCATAGCGCGGCGCTACCTGTTTGCCAAGAAGTCGCATAATGTGATAAACATAATATCCATTATTTCCGCGGCCGGCATCGCTGTGGGCTGCGCAGCACTGGTCATAATCCTCTCTATCTACAACGGCTTTGACGACCTTCTGAAGGGGATGTTCAACAGTTACACACCCGATCTGGTGGTGACTCCCAAAACCGACAAGGTCTTCACTCCCGACAGCGCTGCGCTGGACGCCCTGAGCGCCAGGGAAGAGGTCTCTTCTGTGAGCGAGATTCTGGAAGAGACAGTATTTCTCAAATATGGCGACAAAGAGGCCATAGTCACCGCCCGCGGCGTGGATTCGGAGTACCAGAATGTCACCGGCCTGGCCCAGTATGTGGTGCAGGGCAGTTTTGACCTGAAGGACGGCGAGATTAACCAGATGGTGCTGGGGAGCTCCATAGCGCAGGATTTGCGGCTGAACACCACCTTCCTGACGCCGTTGGAGGTCTATTTCCCCTCCCGCACCGCCAAGGTGTCGCTGGCCGACCCCACCGCCTCGCTGCGCAAGGTGAATCTTTTCCCCGTGGGCATCATCGCCCTGGAGAAGAACTTTGACGAACAGTATGTGTATATGCCCATAGAGGCTCTGCGCCAGGTTCTGGAGCGCACCACCGAGGTGTCGATGCTGGAGATCCGCATCAAGCCGGAGGCCCTGGGCGCCACCGGTGCCGTTTCTTCGCGGCTGCACAGCGAGATTGCCAAGCTGTTCGGCGACGACTGCCAGGTGCGCAACAAGTTCCAGCAGAACGAGTCGCTATATAAAATGATGACCTACGAGAAGCTGGCCATCTATCTTATTCTGCTGTTCGTGGTGCTGATAATCTCCTGCAATGTGTTCGGCTCGCTCTCTATGCTGATAATTGAAAAGCAGGACGATATAGAGATACTCCGGTCTATGGGTGCCGACACGCGCACCATCAACCGCATTTTCACCACCGAAGGGTGGATGATATCCCTGCTGGGGGCCGCGGCGGGCATTGTGCTGGGTGTTCTGGTGTGCCTGGCACAGCAGTATCTCCATCTGGTGCGCCTGCCCGGCAACTTTATTGTCTCTTACTATCCGGTACGGCTGCAACTGCTTGATATTCTTGTAGTTTTCGTTTCTGTGGCAGCCATCGGCTACCTTATGTCGCACTTTGTGAAAGCGGTGCGCATAAAAAAAGCCTAGGAAAAGGTTTACAACGGCGGCTTTTTTATACTACCTTAGCCGCGTAAATAACAATTTAAAACTATGGCAGCAAAAATCGATTGGAACAATCTGGGCTTTGACTATATCAAGACCAACGCCAACATCCGTTGCCGTTTCGACGGCAAAAAGTGGAGTCAGCCGGAAATCACAAAAGACGAATATATCCATATGCATATGGCCACTATGGGCCTGCACTATGGCATTATGGCTTTCGAAGGGCTAAAGGCCTTTCGCGGTGTGGACGGCAAGGTGCGCCTGTTCAGGCCTGCCGACAACGCCCGCCGTTTCCAGAGCTCAGCCTACAAGCTATGCCTGGAGCCGATGCCTACCGACGTCTTTGTGGCATCTTGCGTGGAGTTGGTGCGCCAGAACATCGATTTTGTGCCGCCGTACGAGTCGGGCGCTTCGCTGTATCTGCGTCCGCTGATGTACGGAAGCCAGGTGGCCATTGGCGTGCACCGCTGCCCCGAGGTGGACATCGTGTTCTTCGCTTCGCCCGTAGGCCCCTATTTCAAGGGCGGAATGCACCTGATCAAGGTTGTGATTGACCGTATGCAGGACCGCGCCGCACCGCGCGGCACCGGCGACATCAAGGCGGGCGGCAACTACGCCTCCAGTCTGCTCTCCGGCGAGAAAGCCCACGAGATGGGTTATGACAACGTGATGTATCTGGATGCCGCCCAGCACCGCTTCATAGAGGAGTGCGGCGCCGCCAACTTCTTCGGCATCAAGAACAACACCTATGTCACACCCGCATCGCCGTCCATCTTGCCGTCAGTGACCAACGACAGCCTGCGCACCCTCGCCACCGATATGGGTATGAATGTAGAGCAGCGCCCCGTCACGGTAGAGGAACTCAAGACCTTTGACGAGGCCGGCGCCTGCGGTACCGCCGCCGTGATTTCGCCTATCGGCAGCATCTACGACATCGACACTCAGGAATACATCGACTACGGCAAGCAGGTAGGCCCGGTATGTATGAGCCTCTACAACGCCCT
>JAEEGI010005468.1_pt1 | contig 29247 bp, 28 predicted proteins | sample 8958751 | NCBI WGS metagenome assembly JAEEGI01 (sample SAMN16246545, study PRJNA631951) | gut metagenome | biome: gut microbiome; feature: rumen; material: KS-attached | host: Bos | place: Iran: Karaj | collected 2018-10 | reverse complement strand
CACCGGCATGGGCGCTCCCTACTGGGACCAGTACGCCCACGGGGTCATCTGCGGCCTCACCCGCGGCGCCACGGCGGCGCACATCGCCCGGGCCGCCCTGGAGGGCATCGCCTTCCAGACCATGGATATTGTGGACGCCATGTCCAAAGACGCCGGCGTGCGCCTGGCGGAGCTCAAGGTGGACGGCGGCGCTTCCCGCAACAACCTCATGATGCAGTTCCAGGCCGATATCCTGGGGACATCCGTCATCCGGCCGCAGGTGACGGAAACCACCGCCATGGGCGCCTGCTACCTGGCCGGCCTGGCCGTGGGCTACTGGAGTTCGCTGGACGAAGTCAAGCGTCAGTGGCAGGCGGAACGCACATTTGTCCCTTCCGGCGAAGACACGGCGGCCCTCAAGGCCGGCTGGGCGGATGCCATTTCCAGAACCATAAACTGTAAATAACTATGCAACAGTATCTTTTTGAATTGATTGGCACGCTGGTGCTGGTCCTTTTGGGCGACGGCGTATGCGCTGCCTGTTCCCTCAATAAATCCAAGGCGAAAGGCGCCGGATGGGTGGTCATCACCCTGGGCTGGGGCTTCGCCGTCATGGCGGGCGTCCTCATAGCCGGTCCGGTCTCGGGCGCGCACCTCAATCCGGCCGTCACCCTCGGTCTCGCCATCGCCGGCAAGTTCGAGTGGGCGCTGGTCGCCGGTTATATCATCGCCCAGATGGTGGGCGGTTTCCTCGGAGCCGTGCTCGTCTGGCTCTTCTATAAAGACCATTACAAGGCCACTGCCAGTGAGCCGGACACCATCCTCGGCACCTTCTGCACCGCTCCTGCCATCGCCAATCCCTGGCGGAACTTCCTGTGCGAGGTCATTGCCACCTGCCTCCTTGTGTTCCTCATCTTCGCCCTGGGCACGGAAGGGAATACCCCGGCCGGCGCCGGCGCGCTGGGCGCCTTCCCGGTCACCTGCGTCATCATGTCCATCGGTATGTCCCTGGGCGCCACCACGGGTTATGCCCTCAATCCGGCCCGTGACCTGTCGCCCCGCCTGGCCCATGCGGTCCTCCCCATCACCGGGAAGCGGGAGAGCGACTGGGGTTACAGCTGGGTCCCCGTGGCCGGCCCCATGGCCGGAGCCGCCCTTGCGGCCCTCCTGGGCGTCCTGGTCTTGTAATTCTTCCGAAAATGTGTTATTTTTGTACGATTTACAGGAAAGTATTCCATTAATTTTATAAAACTATGCAGATTGTATCCGTTTTCGGTAGAGAAATCCTGGATTCCCGCGGAAATCCTACCATCGAAGTTGAAGTTACCCTTGATTCCGGTTTTGTTGGTGTTGCTGCTGTTCCTTCCGGCGCTTCCACCGGTGAGAACGAGGCCCTCGAGCTCCGTGATGGCGACAAGAAGCGCTATGGCGGCAAGGGCGTTCTCAAGGCCGTTGACAACGTGAACAAGGTGATCGCCCCCGAAATCGTGGGCATGGATGCCACGCAGCAGCGCGCCATTGATAAAGCCATGATCGAACTTGACGGTACTGCAACCAAGAGCAAGCTGGGCGCCAACGCCATTCTGGGCGTTTCCCTGGCCGTTGCCAAGGCTGCTGCCGCCGAACTGGGTCTTCCCCTGTACCGCTATCTGGGCGGCACCAACGCTTATGTGCTTCCCGTTCCCATGATGAACATCATCAACGGCGGTGCACACTCCGATGCTCCCATCGCTTTCCAGGAATTCATGATCCGTCCTATCGGCGCCAAGAACGAGGCCGAGGCTGTCCGCATGGGCGCCGAGGTGTTCCACGCTCTGCAGAAGGTGCTCAAGGGCCGTGGCCTCAGCACCGCAGTGGGTGACGAAGGCGGTTTCGCTCCTGCCCTGAAGGGTATCAACGACGCCCTCGACTGCATCATCGCCGCTATCGAAGGTGCCGGTTATGTTCCCGGTAAGGACGTGACCATCGCCATGGACTGCGCAGCTTCCGAGTTCTGCTTCAAGGAGGACGGCAAGTTCTACTATGACTACAAGCAGCTCAAGGACGGCAAGAAGAAGGATCCTCGCGGCCGCAAGCTCACCACCGACCAGCAGATCAACTACCTCAAGCAGCTCATCAGCAAGTATCCCATCGACTCCATCGAGGACGGCCTCAGCGAGGAAGACTGGGAAGGCTGGGTGAAGCTCACCAAGGCTATCGGCGACAAGTGCCAGCTCGTCGGTGACGACCTCTTCGTGACCAACGTGAAGTACCTGCAGAAGGGTATCGAGATGGGTGCCGGCAACAGCATCCTCATCAAGGTGAACCAGATCGGTTCCCTCACCGAGACCCTCGACGCCATCGAAATGGCCCACCGTCACGGTTACACCACCGTTACCAGCCACCGTTCCGGTGAGACTGAGGACACCACCATCGCCGACATCGCCGTCGCTACCAACAGCGGCCAGATCAAGACCGGTTCCCTCAGCCGTACCGACCGTATCGCCAAGTACAACCGTCTCATGCGCATTGAGATCGAGCTGGGCGAGGAAGCACGTTATGGCTATAAGAAGCTTCGCTAAATACCCGCTTGCAGCCCTTCTGGCTGTAGCGTGTACGGCGAAAGGCCCTACTGAAGATACCCAGGCTCCGAGCGAATCGGAGCCTGTGGCATCTTCATATACCGTCCCCGGACAGGCCACCATCCAGTTTACGGAAGAGATGGCAGCCTTCGTCGAGGAGGGCCTCCAGGCTGCTGAAGGCACGCCGTTCACCAAGTCGGCCGAGGTGAACGCCGTCCTATCCGAACTGGGCGCCGTCTCCCTGAAACGCGTTTTCCCGGACGCCGGACCTTACGAGGGACGCACGCGCCGGGCCGGACTCCACCGTTTTTACGAGGTGGTCTTTTCGGACCAGGCTCCCATGACCAAAGCGGTCGTAAGCCTTTCCGAAATGCCGGGCGTGGTTTCCGTCACGCCCCATCACCGGTTTGAGAAGCGCGCTGTCTTCAACGACCCCTACCTGAGCAGACAGTGGGAGTTCGTTTCCACGTCGAACAGCAATATCCATGTTCAGGAAGTGTGGCAGGAATATACCACCGGCAGCAGCAAAGTCATCGTGGACGTTGTTGACGAGCCCGTCGATCCCACCCACGAAGACCTGAAAGACAATCTTTGGAAAGATGCATCCGGCCATACGGGTTACAACTTTGCCCGCGATTCCTGGGACCTGACCATCCGTCCGGAAGGCGGATATGTCGGCTGGAATTGGGTGGATGGAGACATCGGCCACGGTACGCATGTGGCAGGCACCATTTCCGCCGTGAACAACAACGGAAAGGGCCTCTGTGGCGTGGCAGGCGGCAATGCCGCCAAGGGAGCAGGCGGCGTCCGGCTCATGTCCAGCGCCATCTTCTCCGGCTATGACGCTTCTGCCGATGATCCGGAAACCGCCCGCGCCATCAAGTACGGCGCCGACAACGGCGCGCTCATCTCCCAGAACAGCTGGGGATTTTCCTATGATGAAACGCCCATGAGCGAGTGGATGAGCTATAACATCGATAATTCGTGCCCGGTAATCAAGGCGGCCGTCGATTACTTCATCCGCTATGCCGGCTGCGACGACAACGGGAATCAGCTGCCCTCTTCCCCGATGAAGGGAGGCCTGGTCATCTTTGCCGCGGGGAACGACAATATCAAGTGGGATATCATCTCTTCCTACGAGCCCATCATTGCCGTAGGCTCCTATGGCGGGACGGCCGGCAAGGCCAGCTACTCCAACTATGGTGACTGGGTGGACATCGCCGCTCCCGGCGGAGATGGTTCCGCCTACGTCTGGAGCACGCTTCCCAAAGTCGTCGAGGACGGTACGGGCTACGGTGGCCCCGGATGGGTAGGCACTTCGATGGCCTGCCCGCACGTGAGCGGCGTCGCGGCCCTCATCATCTCCTATTTCGGCAAGGAAGGCTTTACGGCCGATGATGCCAAGAAGATCCTTTTCGGAGGTCTGGGCGCTGCCATCGGCGGCAACAAGCCCATCGGCCGGAAGCTGGATGCGGCGGCGTCCTTCAGCTGGGCGCTTGCCAACGGTTATACGGGAGAGGGCGGCGGAACCGTTGTTCAGAACCCGCCCGTGATTACCCTCAAGGAGACTGAAGTGAGCGTGAAGGCCCACGAGATGGTACGCGTAGGCATCGAAGCCTACGACCCCGACGGCGACAATATCACCCTCAGCTGCAAGCCCGGCTCGGATGCGCTCACCCTGGACAAGAACGGCAACCAGCTTCTGATCAGCGGCTGGAAGGCCCGCCCCGGCACCTACAAGGCCATCGTCACCGTGAGCGACGGCGTCCGTACGGCCGATGCAGAGCTCACCTACACGCTCCTTCCCAACCACGCCCCCACTGTGGCCGGCAAGGTAAGCGACGTGCTCATGAGCGGCCTGCAGAAAGTGTCCTCCGTGTCGCTGGATGGTATTTTTGCCGATGAAGACGGCGAGGAGCTCAGCCTCTACGCCGACCGTGGAGATGCCCTGTGCGTCCGCGCCACTGTCTCCAACGGGCAGATCAAGCTTGCGCCCATCACTCCCGGCATAGCCACCATCACCGTCACGGCCACGGACTTCATGGGCGAGAGCGCCGTCACAACCTTCCGCGTTGCCGTCATAGACCCGAAACAGCCTGTCCGCGTTTCCCCGGAGGTCGCTTCCACGGAAGCCGTCATCAGCATCGAAACCGAGTCGCTGGTGCCGCTGAAACTCTCACTGTATGCCTCCTCCGGCTCCCTTGTCCACAAGGAAGAAACGGAGGCCAGCGCCTTCGACCCCATTATTCTGGACGTCTCGGCGCTGGCACCCGGCCGTTACACGGCGGTATTGGAATACGGCGGGGCAACCCACCGGGTAAGAGTAATCAAATACTAGAGCAGATCCTGCTTCAAGTTCTCGATATACCGGGCGATTCTTCGGAGTTGGCCCGGTATTGCTATACTCTGGGGGCAGTGGCTCAGGCATTCGCCGCAGGCGATGCAATGGTCGGCCTGGCGGACGGAAGGAACGGCGCGGTCGTAGCTTACGAGGTAGGCCTTCTTGAGTCGGGCATAGTCCTTCTGCTCCCTGCTCTGGGCATAGGTCCCCTCTGTGACGGCGCGGTTGTAGTGCTGGAACGTGCCCGGGATGTCAATTCCCCAGGGGCAGGGCATACAGTACTTGCAGTCTGTGCAGTTGACCAGCGGATACTCTTTCATCTGGACGGCCATCTGCTCCAGGAACGAGAGTTCCTCTTCCGAAAGCGGCTTGAAATGGCAGAAGGTCTGGATGTTGTCCTTGAGAGGATCCATGCCGGTCATGCCGGAAAGGGTACAGAGCACGCGCGGATACGTGCCGCAGAAGCGGAAGGCCCAGGAAGCGATGCTCTTGAGCGGTTCCCGTTCCTTCATCTGGCGCGCGATACCGGCCGGAACGTTGGCCAGGCGGCCTCCCAGCAGGGGTTCCATGATTGTGATGGGAATCCCGCGCTTGTCCAACTGGGCGTAGAGGTAGTCGGCGTTGACGTTGCGCACACCGTCGGCATGCGTCCAGTCCACGTAATTCATTTCAATCTGCACGAAGTCCCACTGGATCTGGCCGCTGTCGTGCAGCTCCATGAAGTAGTCGAATTCGTGCCGGGCGCCGTGGAAGGAGAAACCCAGGTTGCGGATACGTCCGGCTTCTTTCTCCCCGAGCAGGAAATCCAGCATGCCGTTGTCCACATACCGCTGGTTGAAGGCGTCCTTTCCGCCGCGGCCGATGGAATGGAGCAGGTAGTAGTCGAAGTAGTCGGTGTTGAGCTGCAGGAAGGAGTTCCGGTACATCTGGATGGAGGCCTTCTTGGACTGGTCTCCGAAGTTGGACAACTTGGTGGCGATGTAGTAACTGCTGCGCGGATGGCGGCTGAGGGCGATGCCGGCCGCTTTCTCGCTCTGTCCCTGCAGGTAGGCGGGGGAGGTATCGAAGTAGTTGACGCCGTGGGCGATGGCGTAATCCACCATCTCGTTAACGGCCTCCTGGTCAATCACGTCTTTCCCCCCTGCATCCTTGACCATGGGCCAGCGCATGCAACCGAACCCCAGCAGGGAAACCTCGTCCCCGTTCTTCGGGTTCTTCCGGTACACCATCTGTTCGGGGCCTTCCTCCGTCACGCCCGACTTTTTTCGCGCATCTTTCGGCGCACAGGCCGCCGCCAGGGCTGCCGCGCCGCTTATCTTGATGAAATCTCTTCTATCCATGGCTATACATGTTGATGTTTACCATTCACGGTAATGGCGCTGATGGGACGCACCGGGCACAGATACTCGCAGGCGCCGCAACCCGTACATACCTCTTCGGCAATGGCGGGGATGCGGTGCTCTCCGAAGGGAACGAGTTTGATGGCGCCGGACGGGCACGCCTGGACGCACTTGCCGCAGGTGGTCTTGCCGGTAGCCATGAAGCAGAGCTCCGGGTTCACGCGGGCCGTGCCTATGTGGTACTGCGTCTTTTCCTCGCGGGTGATGCGCCGGATGGCACCGCTGGGGCAGAGCTCGCTGCATCGGGTACACTCCGGCCGGCAGAAGCCTTTCTCGTAGCTCATCTGGGGCTGCATCAGGTGTTCCAGGTTGTCGGAGGGACGCAGCACGTTATTCGGGCATTCCGCCACGCAGAGCTGGCAAGCCGTGCAGTGCCGGTAAAAATCTTTCGGGCCGATGGAACCCGGGGGCGTAAGGGGAACCTCGCGCTCCGGGGCCTGCTTGGGAAGGACGGCCGCGAAGCCGCCGTCCACCTTTGTCAGGGACTGGGCTTTGGCCTCCACGCCCTTCAGCGCGGCCGCACCGAGCGCCACCGCCGCTCCGCTCATGAATGCCCGTCGGCCCGTGTCAGCCTTGTCATTCTGAGCCGAAGGCGAAGAATCTTTCTTGCCCCAGGCGAAACGGTATTTGATTCCGCCCTTGGGACAGGTGTCGATGCAGTTGAAGCAGTCCACGCAGCGGCTGTAGTCGATGCCGACGTGTTCCTTGGTGATTTCGATGCACTGGGCCTTGCATTTGTGTTCGCAGCTGTGGCAGCGTACGCATTGGCTTTCGTCAATCACGGGGCGGAACATGGCAAAGCGCGAGAAGAAGCTGAGCGTGGTGCCCACCGGACAGATGTCGTTGCAGTATGTGCGCCCGCCCCGGAAGGCGAGCACGGCAATCACTACGAAGGTGACGGCGGCAACGATGAAGGTGGGAAGGCTGCGCAGCCAGACCTCCTTCTCGTAGAAGGCATAGCTTCCGGCGCGCTCGGCGATCCAGGCCAGCAGGTTGTTCCCCCAGAGGTAAACCGGCTGGAACAGGTTCTGTACGATTCTGCCATATGAACTGTACGGCGCCAGCAGGGAAACGATGACGTTGATGCCGGCGACCAGGGCGACGACGAACAGGACCCAGATACCGTAGCGCAGCCATTTGTTCTCTTTGCGGAACGCGTACGCTTTCTTGCTGCGGTGAGCCCTGAGCCACGCGATGCCGTCCTGAAAAACCCCCAGCGGACAGATGACCGAACAGTACACCCGGCCGAAGACCAGGGTGAGCAGGATAAGGCCTGCGATGACGCCTGCGTTGAGTGCCAGCACGGCCGGCAGGAACTGCACTCTGGCCATCCAGCCCAGGTACGCGTGCAGCGTTCCGGTGAAATCCAGGAGCAGGAGCGTGACTCCCAGCCAGAAGATCACTGCCAGGGCGATTCGAAGTTTTTTAAGCATAATGAATTATGTGTTGTGGTGCTGCAAACATACAGAAAAAAACGGTATTTCTCCAAATAAAATTATTATCTTTGCAAATACGCAAAAAAGAAGATTTATGTTACCGCAAGCTAAAGAAATAGTAGAGGCCCAGTCTGCAAAAATGCAGGGCGCCGTGGACTTTCTGGAAGAAGACCTCAAGAACTACCGTGTAGGCAAGGCTTCTCCCACACTCCTGAACCCCGTACTCGTGGACTACTACGGTACCCCCACCCCCGTCAACCAGGTAGCTTCCGTTACCACGCCGGATGCCAAGACCATCGCCATCCAGCCCTGGGAGCGCTCCCTCATCGCCAAGATCGAGAAAGCTATCATTGACGCCAACATCGGCCTCACTCCTTCCAACAACGGCGAAATCATCCGCTGCATGGTTCCGGCCCTTACGGAAGACCGCCGCAAGGAACTCATCAAGAAGGCAAAGGCCCAGGGTGAGACTTCCAAGGTAACTATCCGCAACGCCCGCCGCGATGGAATCGACCTCCTCAAGAAAGCCCAGAAGAACGACGGCCTCAGCGAGGACGGCGAGAAGGAAGGCGAGGACGAACTCCAGAAAGTCACCGACAAGTTCGTAAAGCTGGTGGATGAGATGATCGCCGCCAAGGAAAAGGATATTCTTACCGTTTAATGCCTGATAAAGTAGCCATTTTAGGACAACGGGGCAGCTTCCATGAGGAAGCTGCCTTGGCTTTTTACGGCAGCAGCCTTTCGACAGTAATAGGTTATGATAGTTTTGAACAAATGCTGGAAGCCTATGATTCGGGAGAGGTAGACGCTGTCGTCATTGCTGTAGAGAATACGCTTTCCGGGGGGCTTATCCGTAATTGGGAGTTGATTCATGCCGGAAGATACCAGGTGGCGGGGGAAGTGCTTATTCCTATCCATCAGTTTTTAATGGCTCTTCCCGGGCAGAAATTAGACTCGATCCGAGAGGTACGTTCCCATGAGATGGCGTTGAATCAAACGCGTAACTTCTTTAAAACAACCTGTCCTTGGATGAAACTTACTAAGGCATCCAGTACGGTGGCTGCAGTTCAGGAGATTGTTTCGGAAAAACTGGAAGGAGTTGGTGCGGTCGCTTCCTTACTGGCTGCCAAGATGTATGATTTGGAAATACTGGCAAGTAACATCGAATCCTACAGCGAAAACTTGACTCGTTTTTTCGTTTTGGACAGGAGTTATAAGGCGGAAAACCCAGACAAGGCATCCTGGTGCTTTACCCTTCCGCACAAGTCGGGAGCCCTTGCGCAGATTCTTACCATCTTGTCTTTTTACGATATGAATCTTACGCGTATCCAGTCCCTACCCATCCCGGGTTGTCCCTGGGAGTATTTCTTCTACATTGATATCCGCTTCGGGGATTTCCAACGTTACCTTCTTGCGTTGTCCGCCGTTAGGCCGCTTATCGCTAATCTGGATATATTAGGAATTTATAAGGGAATGGCGTGATGAGACTCTTTTCTGATTCACAGGTGGCGTTGCAGGCAAAGCGTTTGAATATCGCTTCTGTTGCTCATGCCGGTATAGCAGAGATACTGTCCCTTGCACAGTCTTTGGAACACGAGTATGGTATACCCTTTGTCAAGATGGATCAGGGCTCTCCCGGACTACCTCCCAACTGGGTTGGTATTCAGGCCGAGATAAAGGCCTTGGAGTCGGGTGTCGTTTCCATATATCCTCCTTCAGAGGGGATCGATGTGTTGAAAAAGGCGGGAAGCCGCTTCTTGAAAGCATTTTTGAATGTGGAAGTGGATCCCCGATTCTGCATCCCTACGGCCGGGTCGGTTGAGGGCTCTTTCATCGCATCGACGATCTGCACCCAGATGAAGCCCGGAAAGGATACCATTCTTTTTCTCGATCCGGGATTCCCCATCCAGAAAGCCCAATTGGCAATTACCGGTGCTCGATGGCGTTCTTTTGACATTTATCGTTTCAGGGGAAACGCTCTTCGTGATAAACTTGAAGCCATTCTGTCCGAAGGGAACGTGGCCGCCCTGCTGTATGCTAACCCCAGCAATCCGGCCTGGCTTTGTTTCTCGGAACGCGAACTGCAGATTATTGCCGAGGTGGCGGCAGCCTATGACGTGGTAGTCATTGAAGATCTCGCCTACTTTGGTATGGATTCACGGGTTCAATATGGAACACCAAATCAGGAACCATACATTCCTACAATTGCCAGTTATACCGGCAATTATATATTGCTCTTGTCTTCTTCGAAAATATTTAGTTATGCGGGGCAGCGCATGGCGCTTTTGTGTGTAGGGGAGCCGCTCTTTGAAACTGTTTCCCCTGCTTTGACCGAGCGTTATCACAATTCCGGTGTTTTTGGTGCGACGCTGGTGAATAGTATGCTTGAATTGCTGACAAGCGGCTGCTCTACCTCGGCACAGTATGCGTATGCTGCCATGCTTAATGCTGCCTGTGATGGCGCTCTGGATTTTTCTGCCGACATGTCACTCTACGCATCCCGTGCCAGAAAGATGAAATCCCTCTTCCAGAAGAATGGATTCGAAATTGTGTATGGCTTGGATGAGGACCGGGAAATCGGAGATGGCTTTTTCTTTACCATAGGCTATGGCGCATACTCCAGCGAGGAACTGGTGATGGAACTGCTATACTATGGGATTAGCACAATCCCTTTGGGTAGTACCGGTGCCGAACTAGCCGGCGTCCGTTGTTGCTCCAGCCAGATGACGGAGCCCATGATGTCCTTATTGGAAGAAAGACTCGATCTGTTCCGACAAGATCATCCTACTTTGTAAGGAACTCACTTTGCTGGATATCGTTGAATTCCTCTTGGGAGATCCTGTAGAAGGTGAAAGATCCAATTTCTTTGCTTTTGATCCCACAATAATCTCCGTTCATCTTATTGATGACAGACCAGGGATGCTTCTTATACCAGTTGAGGATGACGAAGCCGGAGACATCCACCCTGTCGCGTTCCATCGCCCTGTATTCGTATGTGAACTTTCCGCGTGATCTTCCGGTCTCGAAAACGTATCCGGGTTCTCCGATTACGCTAATCTGTCCCTTCCCTTTCATGCTGGTGTAGATATGAAGGCGGAAGTGATCTTCTGTATGGCGGATTTCCACCACACGAGGGATGTGGTATTGCTGGCGTTCGTCTACATTGTTGTCCGGTTTCGAGTAATATTTCCAATAACCCTTGATGGCGCGGATACTAAGGGCATTTCTTACTCTCTTGTATATGACGTAAACGGCAAGTAGGTAACCCGTCAGGGTGGAAATCTTAACCAAAGGAGTTCCATCTATATAACTAAGCCCCCAGAGAGCCAGGGCCAGAACGACTATGATGGCAAACTTCCCAAGATACTCTGTGACGAGACTGTCTCTTGTAATGGCATCGTCAAATGCCTCCTCTGTGACCAGGTCTGCCTGCGGAAGCCGGAAAAGGCGGAACTCAGTCTCATTGTCCTTCTTGTCCTCGATATTCTTCTGAATGAGGCACAGACCATGATTTATACCCGCTTCATAGGAACAAATGACGGCGCAGTGAGAGGAATCCAATTCGCCGCTTGATAGTTTCATGGCAGCACGGGCCGTATCTTTCTCTTCGATTGTTTCGGCCAAAGGGAAGGTTTTTTTTCTGAACTGCTCGGTTTGCCGCAGCGCCTGCTCATGAGATGCGATGTGGGTGATGTCCGCGTTTGAGACATCCGGATTCTGCTTGAAGAGACATTGATGGATGGGCATGACGTGGGCTCTTTTCAGCTGAAGCTGGGAGTCTCGTATCTCCCTCATGGTCTCTTCTACATTTCCACCAATGCTGTTTCGTGTGGCCACTAGGGCATAATCAATGGTGCCACGATGCAGATTATGAATTACGGCTGAGGCGGTTTCGAGGGGGATGTACTCAACATCTTTCAAGCCGCAATCCTTGGCAACTTCTTTGGCGGCTGCCTCGGAGAAACTGCCCTCTAAACCTTGATATCCAATCTTAACAGGCATGGCTTCGGTGTTTTATGCTTATTTCAAAGATGCTAGCGCCTTTGCAATTCGTTTGGCGGCCTCCGTAATCCTTTCCTCAGAGGTTGCGTAGGAAAGGCGGAAATAGTCTGGCGCTCCGAAGGCGTCTCCACATACGGTGGCCACATGTCCCACCTCAAGAAGGTAAAGGGAGAAATCTGTAGAAGATTTGATGACTCTGTTCCCGTCAGTCTTTCCAAAATAGGCGGAACATTTAGGGAATAGGTAAAATGCTCCTTCAGGGGCACTTACTTCCAGCCCGGGAATGGCACGGATCATATCTACAAGAAGGTCCCTTCTGCGTTTGAAAGCCTGGCGCATTGTCTCAACGCACTCCTGGGAACCTTCCCATGCCTCTTCCGCCGCCTTCTGGCTCACGGCGCAGGGGCCACTGGTGTACTGGCCCTGGAGAAGGTTGCAGGCTGAAATAATCCATTGGGGGGCGGCGATAAACCCAATTCTCCATCCGGTCATGGCATAGGCCTTCGATACCCCGTTGACGATGATAGTGCGCTCCCGCATGCCGTCACAGGTGGCGATGGAGGCGTGATTTCCCACGTAGTTAAGGTGCTCGTAAATCTCGTCTGAAAGGACAAACAGGCCTTCGTGTTGGGTGATAACCTTGGCCAGGGCATCTAATTCGTTCTGCGAGTAGACGGCTCCGGTCGGGTTGCTCGGGGAGCAAAGGATGATTAGTTTAGTCTGTGGAGTGATGGCTTTTTCCAACTGCTCGGGGCTCATCTTGAAGCCCTGCTCCATGTTGGTCTCGATATACACAGGGTTTCCCCCTGCTAATAAAACCATCTGCGGGTAGCTGACCCAATACGGGGCTGGGACGATCACTTCGTCACCCTGGTCCACAAGGGCCATGATAACATTGCAGATGCTCTGTTTGGCTCCGTTGGAAACAAGGATTTCATCCGCTTGATAATCCAGTTTGTTTTCTTTCTGGAGTTTGGCGGCGATAGCTTTCTTTACCGATAGAAGGCCGGCAACGGGAGTGTAATGCGAGAAATTATGGTGGATGGCGCTAATGGCTGCGTCCTTGATATGCTCGGGGGTGTCAAAGTCAGGCTCTCCCAGACTCATGTTCACAACATCAATCCCTTGGGCCTTTAAATCATTGCTTAATTGATTCATCGCGAATGTCATGGGGGGTGACAGACGCCTCATTCGGTTAGATACACTATTCATATCTACAAAAATAAAAAATATTTATTTTATCTCAAAGCCAAAACGATGGGCATGATGTTGGAACCATTATTTTTATTATTTTTGCGTTTGCGATTTTTTAGAATGGAAAGATGAGTACTGTAGGAATTGTGGGCCTGGGGCTTATCGGTGGGTCTATGGCCGTGGATTTGCGCGCCCGGGGATATGCCTCCAAATTAGTAGGGACAGACCGGAATCCGCTCAATGCCAGTGCTGCATGCCGCTTGGGGCTGGTAGACCGGGAGGTTTCCCTTGAGGAGTGCGTTTCGGAGAGTGACCTTATTGTGGTTTCCGTTCCGGTCAGTGCGGCGACAGATATGTTGCAGAGAATCCTTGATATGTTCAAGGAAGGGAATTATACGGAAAAGGTTGTCATCGACGTTTGTTCTACAAAGGCCCAGATAGCGGAACGGCTAAAATACCATCCTTGCCGCAAACGATATGTCGCGACACATCCTATGGCCGGGACAGAGCATTGCGGGCCCTGGGCTGCGATGCCTGGGCTCTTTGACGGTCGCGCTTGCATTATTGCCGATCAGGAAGAGTCGGATGCGTCGGCCGTACGGGAAGTGGAGGAAATGTATAAGACGCTTAATATGCGGATTGTCTACATGAACTCAGACTCTCACGATGTCCATACGGCCTACGTCTCCCATCTCTCCCACGTCACTTCCTTCGCCCTGGCGCTCACTGTGCTGGACAAGGAAAAGGACGAGAAGCATATTTTCGACCTGGCCAGCGGCGGCTTTTCCAGCACCGTGCGCCTTGCGAAATCCAATGCGGACATGTGGGTCCCCATCCTCACCCAGAACCACGACAATGTGCTGCAGGTGATGGACACCTATATAGAGAAAATGAAAGCCTTCCGCGAAGCGGTAGCTTCTTACGACGAAGATAAGATCAGGGAGCTCATTACAGAAGCCAACAAGATCAAGAAGATTCTTCGCTAGCGCTCAGAATGACAATGATATGGCACACGAATTAGATATCATACCCGGAACAGAATGGGGGTTCTTTACCCTTCCGCGTCCCATGTGCATCGCCGGCCCCTGCTCCGCAGAGACCGAAGAGCAGGTGATGGAGACGGCCAGAGGCCTGAATGATTTTGGCATCCACGTTTACCGTGCCGGAATCTGGAAACCCCGTACGCACCCGGGCTCCTTCGAGGGCGTGGGCACGCAGGGCCTGAAGTGGCTGCGACGCGTCAAGCAGGAACTGGGCATGAAGGTGTGCACCGAGGTTGCCTCCGAAAAGCATGTGCTGGAGTGCATCAAGTACGGTGTGGACATGATCTGGGTGGGCGCCCGCACATCGGCCAACCCCTTCCTGATGCAGGAGATTGCCGATGCCCTCGAAGGCACCGACATCCCCGTGCTGGTCAAGAATCCCGTGAACCCGGACCTGGACCTGTGGATAGGTGCCCTGGAGCGCCTGAACCGGGCCGGTCTGAAGAAGCTGGGCGTCATCCACCGCGGCTTCTCGACATCGGCCAGCATTCCTTATCGCAACGATCCGGGCTGGAAGATTGCCATCGAACTGCGCACCCGCTATCCCCAGATGGCCTTCTTCGCGGATCCGTCCCACATGGCCGGGAAGCGCGTCTATCTCCAGGAACTCTCCCAGCGGGCCATGGACCTGGGTCTGGACGGCCTTATGGTGGAGAGCCACTGCAACCCGGACGCCGCCTGGTCCGACGCCGCCCAGCAGCTTACTCCCGCCGCCCTGAAGGAACTGCTGGAGAAACTCATCATTCGTGAAAATACTTCCGACAACGAGGCCTACAGGGAAGGCATCGACGCCCTCCGTGCCCGTATCGACGTCATCGACGAGAATCTCCTGAAACTGCTGAGGGACCGCATGGGCGTGAGCCAGGCCATCGGCCGTTACAAGAAAGAGCACAACGTCGCCATCCTTCAGGCGGGCCGATGGGAACAGCTCCTCGCCGACATGGTCTCCCGCGCCGAGGCGATGGGCATCTCCGCACAGGCCATCACGGCCATTATGACCGCCATCCACGACGAGTCCGTACGTGTGCAGAATAATGTTTTGGAAAGATAAAGAACTTAAAGTATGATTTACTCTCTGGCACTGGCCCTCCGCCACTGGGCGTACGACAAAGGCTTTAAAAAGACATATAAAGCCAAGGTGCCCACCATCTGCGTGGGAAATATCACCGTGGGCGGCACGGGCAAGACGCCCCACACCGAGATGATTCTCAGGAAACTGCTCGCCAGCGCCGAGTGGGGCCGCAGCCAGCTGGCCGTTCTTTCCCGCGGGTACAAGCGCAAGAGTCATGGCTTCCAGTATGCGGGGTCGGATGCGTCGGCCCGGCAGATGGGAGACGAGCCTCTGCAGATGGCCCGCAAGTTCCCCACGGTTACCGTCGCCGTTGACAAGAACCGCGTCCATGGCTGCGAACAGCTCAGCGGCGTGGATCTGATTATCCTGGACGACGCCTTCCAGTACCGTAGGCTGGAGGCGACGCTCAATATCGTGCTGGTGGATTACAATCGGCCCATCTTTGAGGACCGGCTCATGCCGCTGGGCCATTTGAGGGATTTCCCCTCCCGCATCCGCAAGGCGGAAGTGGTCATCGTCTCCAAGTGCCCGGCCGAGCTGGACGAGTACGAACGCCAGCAGTGGAGGGACCGCCTCCATCTTGCCGACAACCAGAAACTCTTCTTCTCCACCATCAGCTACTGCCCGCCGGAGCCGGTTTTCCCGGAAGCGGATGCGCACTACATCTATTCACACCGTCTGGTGCTGGTTTCCGGAATCGCGAACAATGCGTCGCTGCGCATGTATCTGTCAGATTCCTACAAACTGGTCCAGAAACTGGAATTCCCGGACCATCACCGTTTCTCTTCCGGCGACATCCGTTCCATCGCCGCTGCGGTCAAGGCCAACCCTACGGCCTGTATCATGACTACAGAAAAAGACGCTCAGCGTCTGCGGGATTGTAAGCATGTACCCCATCAAATCCGTGAGCGTCTGTTTTTCCTGCCCATTCAGGCAACCTTCCTCACGCCGGAGGAAGATCAGGAGTTTACGGAAACTCTTCTCGAGTCCCTTACATCGAAAGAACGTTAAGGACGGAAATCAGTTCCTTGTTGATGGGCTTGTCCATCTTGATGGCGCGGGAGATAGGCACGTAAACGATTTCGTCGTTCTTGATGCCGATCATCACGTTGCGCTGTCCTTCCATGAGCGCCTCGATGGCGGCGTATCCCATGCGGGAGGCCAGGATGCGGTCGTAGGCGGTAGGAGAACCGCCGCGCTGCAGGTGACCCAGGATGGTGACACGGGCGTCGAACTGAGGATACTCTTTCTGGATGCGGTCGGCGTAATAAAGGGCGCCGCCCACTCCGTCTTTCTGGGCTTCGCTCACCAGCACGATAGCGCTGTTCTTGCTCTTGCGCTTGCCGCGTTCGATGAACTCGGCAAGCTGGTCCACGTCGGTCTTGCCTTCGGGGATGATGGCGGCCTCTGCGCCGGAGGCGATGGCGCTGTTCTGTGCCAGGAAGCCGGCGTCGCGTCCCATAACCTCGATGAAGAAGATGCGGTCGTGGGAGTTGGCGGTGTCGCGGATCTTATCCACGCAGTCCACAATGGTGTTCAGGGCCGTGTCGTAGCCGATGGTGGAGTCCGTGCCGTAGAGGTCATTGTCGATGGTGCCCGGCAGGCCGATGATGGGCAGGTCGTACTCGCGGGCGAAGAGCTGGGCGCCGGTCAGGGAACCGTTGCCGCCGATGACCACGAGGGCGTCGATGCCGGCTTCCACCATGTTGTCGTAAGCTTTCTTGCGGCCCTCGGAGGTGAGGAAGGCCGTGCAGCGGGCCGTCTTGAGGATGGTTCCGCCGCGCTGGATGGTGTTGGAAACGCTGGAGGAAGTGAGTTTGATGAACTCTTTCTCGATGAGACCGAAGTACCCGCGCATTACGCCGATGACATTGATGTCATGAGCCCGGGCGCTGCGCACGACGGCCCGGATGGCGGCGTTCATGCCCGGTGCGTCACCGCCGGACGTAAGTACGCCGATTGTATTGATATGTCTTTCCATAGACTTTTTAAAAATTTTGCAAATATACTACTTTTTGGGGTAATTTCACTAACTTTGCGCCATGAAAATCGGAGAAGTCGATCTGGGAGAGCGCCCGGTTACCCTGGCCCCCATGGAGGATGTTACGGATGCCAGCTTCCGCATTTTGTGCCGGGAAGCAGGGGCGGCCATGGTTACCACGGAGTTCGTCAGTTCCGACGGCCTGGTGCGTGACGTCCAGAAGACCATCGCCAAGATGCATACCCTGGAAGAGGAGTCCCCGGTAGCCGTACAAATCTACGGCAGCCTTCCCGACGCCATGGTGGACGCCGCCCGCATGGCCGACAATGCCGCCGCCCTGGCCGGAGGCCACGGGGCGGACATCATCGACATCAACTTCGGCTGCCCGGTGTCTAAAATCGCCGGCAGGGGAGCGGGCAGCGGCATGATGCGCGAACCCGACAAACTGGTGGCCATCACCGAGGCCATCGTAAAGGCGGTCCCCGACAAGCCGGTTACCGTCAAAACCCGCCTGGGCTGGGACGACAACTCCAAAATCATCGTGGAACTGGCCGAACGGCTGCAGGACGTGGGCGTTGCCGCCCTCACCATCCACGGCCGTACCCGCTGCCAGATGTACAAAGGGGAGGCGGACTGGACCCTTATCGGCGCCGTCAAGGAGAATCCCCGCATGCATATACCTATATTAGGTAATGGAGACATCAACAGTGCGCAGAAGGCAAAGGAGGCCTTCGACCGCTACGGGGTGGACGGCATCATGGTGGGGCGTGCTTCCTTCGGCCATCCCTGGATATTTACGGAAATCCGGCATCTGCTGGATACCGGCGAGGAACTGCCCCCGATGCCCGTGGCTGCGCGGGTAGCCCTTGCCAAGCGCCACTTCCAATTGTCCCTGGACCTGAAGGGCCCTGTCACCGGTGTCTATGAGATGCGCCGTCACCTGTCCTGCTATTTCAAGGGACTGCGGGATTTCAAGGATACCCGGATCAAACTGGTGACATCCAAGGACCCGGCCGAAATTCTTGCCACATTGGACTATGTGGCAGAACGATGGGGGGACGAGGCGCCTGCCTCCGAAGGCGTTTATGGGCTATAATTTTTGGTAAATTGCCGAAAAATTCCTACCTTTGCGGTCCCTCTGATTATAGGGGGATCGCAACTTTTATGTTAAACCATTAATAATCAAGACAGTGGACACACTTAGCTACAAAACAGTCTCCCTGAACAAGGCAACTGTGAACAAGGAGTGGCTCGTCATTGATGCAACCGACCTCGTGCTCGGTCGCCTGGCTTCCCGCGTGGCTCTCGTGCTGCGTGGCAAGAACAAGCCCGGCTACACCCCGCATGTGGACTGTGGTGACAACGTCATCATCGTCAACGCCGACAAGATCCGTCTTACCGGCAAGAAGATGACCGACCGCGTTTACGTTCGCTACACCGGCTATCCGGGTGGCCAGCGCTTCACCACTCCCCGCGACATCATGGCTTCCCGCCCCGAGGAACTCATCCGCATGTCTGTGCGCGGAATGCTGCCGAAGACCCGTCTCGGCGACAAGCTCATCAACAACCTGTACATCTACGCAGGTCCTGAGCACAAGCAGCAGGCACAGAACCCCAAAACCATTAAGTTTAACGAAATCTAAACAGAGCACATGGAACAGAAACACGCCCTTGGAAGACGTAAATCAGCTGTCGCTCGTGTTTATGTAGTACCCGGCACGGGCAAGTTCGTGATCAACGACCGCGCCATGGAGGAGTACTTCAAGGAGGATACCCTCCAGTACATCGCCAACCAGGCCCTCGAGGTTACCGGTACTGCAGGTCAGTTTGACATCAAGGTCACCCTCGTAGGTGGTGGTACCAAAGGTCAGGCCGAAGCCGTTCGTCTCGGAATCGCCCGCGCACTGTGCGAGGTGGACAAAGAGGCTTACCGCTCCACGCTGAAGGCCGCCGGCTTCCTCACCCGCGACGCTCGCGAAGTTGAGCGTAAGAAGCCCGGTCAGCCTGGCGCACGTCGTCGCTTCCAGTTCAGCAAACGTTAATACTGGAAATGCGTCTGCACGGTTCGGGTTTTCATCAAATCCTGAGATCCCGGTGAGGATGAGAATCTTCCCAGGCTACAAGAAGGATTGCCCGGCCGCGAAAAAATCCCGGAGACCAATCAAGGATTGCTACTCCGGATTGATGAAAGAGTTAAAAACAAAGACAAACGAAAACCCATGTCTAGAACAAATTTCGAACAGTTGCTTGATGCAGGTACCCACTTCGGCCACCTGGCCCGCAAGTGGAACCCTAAGATGGCTCCGTATATCTTCGACCAGAAGAACGGCATCCACATCATCGACCTGCACAAGACCGTCGTAAAAATCGACGAGGCAGCCGAGGTCCTCAAGGAAATGGCCCGCAGCGGTCGCAAGGTCCTCTTCGTTGCCACCAAGAAACAGGCTAAAGACGTCGTCGCCGCCAAGGCCGCCGAGGTCAATATGCCTTCCGTGACCGAGCGTTGGCCGGGTGGTATGCTTACCAACTTCCCCACCATTCGCAAGGCCGTCAAGAAAATGAATACCATCGACAAGATGAAGGAAGATGGCACCTTCGAGAAGCTCGCCAAGCGTGAGCGTCTCCAGGTAGAGCGTCAGCGTGCCAAGCTGGAGAAGAACCTCGGTTCCATCCGCGACATGTCCCGTCTGCCCAGCGCCCTCTTCGTGGTTGACGTTCAGAAAGAGGCCAACGCCGTGAAGGAAGCCGCCCGCCTGAACATTCCGGTAATCGCTATGGTTGACACTTGTTGCGATCCTACCCCTATTGATTACGTGATTCCCGCCAACGACGACGCCACGAAGTCCATCGAACTCATCATGGATGTGATGTGCCAGGCCATCAACGAGGGTCTGGAAGAGCGCAAGCTGGAGAAGGAAAAGGAAGCCCCCGAGGCCGAGGCTGCTGAAGCCGCCGCCACCGAGGCTCCTGCCAAGAAGCTCCGCGCCCGCCGTACCCCCAAGGCTGAAGCCGCCGAAGAGGCCGCTCCCGCCGCCGAGGCCGAAACTCCCGCTGCTGAGTAATTAACCTTTAAAGCAAGTAAACGATTATGGCTATCGCATTAGCAGACATCAAGAAGCTGCGTGACATGACCAGCGCCGGCATGATGGATTGCAAAAAGGCCCTCGAAGAAGCCGAAGGCGACTTCAAGCGTGCTGTTGAAATCCTTCGTGAGAAAGGTAAATCCACCCTCGCAAAGCGCGGTGAGAACGAAACCACCCAGGGTGCCGTCCTCAGCCGTATCAACGGTGGAAAGGCTGTTCTCGTATGCCTGGGCTGCGAAACCGACTTCGTAGCTGCCACCCCCGACTTCAAAGCCCTCGCCGGCAGCATCGCCGACGCCGCCATCGCCGCTTTCCCCGCCGATGTGGAGGCTCTGAAGGCTGTGAAACTTGCAGATGGTTACTCCATCGAGGAAGACGTTACCAACCAGGCCGGTAAGACCGGTGAGAAGCACGTCCTCGCTTTCTACGGCGCCCTCGAGGCTCCCTTCGTGAGCGAATATGTGCACTTCAACGGCAAACTGGGCGCCATCGTGTCCTTCAACAAGGCCGTCGCCCCCGAGATTGCCCGCGGTATCGCCATGCAGGTGGCTTCCATGAACCCCGTGGCCGTGGATCCCGCTTCCGTCCCCGCCGATGTCATCGAGTCTGAAAAGACCGTTGCCATCCAGAAGACCAAGGACGAGCAGGTTCAGAAGGCTGTTGACAACGCCCTCAAGAAGGCCGGTATCAACCCCGCCCACGTGGACAGCGAAGACCACATCGAATCCAACACCGCCAAGGGCTGGCTCACTCCCGAGCAGGCTCAGCAGGCCCGTGAGATCATCGCCAAGGTAAGCGAAGAGACCCTCGCTTCCCTCGCTCAGAAGGAGCAGATGATCAACGGTATCGTGAACGGCCGTATCCAGAAGTTCCTGAAGGAAAACACCCTCATGGAGCAGGAATACCAGCTGTCCGAAGACAAGGCTACCGTCGCCGCCGCCCTCAAGGCCGTGGACGCCGAGGCCAAGGTTCTTGGATTCAAGCGCTTCTCCCTCTCCGACTAATCATCGAAGGTTCTCTTATAAAACCGGTCCCGTTCAGGGGCCGGTTTTTTTGTTATTAAAAAATGTGTATCTTTGCACCTGCGAATTTTGAATATAAAGAGTTGATTATATGAAAAAAGCTATTCGTTTGATGATTCTCGTGCTGGCGGTCTTCTCCCTGTCCGCCTGCAGCAAAACCACCATGAACTCCATTGCCATTACCGGCAGCTGGGAACACTACAAGACTGAGAAGTATATCGACGGCGTCGCCGCCGGTTCCTGGTATCCCACAACCGATGGATACCGCATTTTCTATAATTTTAACTCGGAAGGGCTCTTCGTGCAGACCAAGGAATCCATCAGCAACCCCGCCGCAGCCTCCACCGAGGAAGGTACCTGGCTGGTAGATGGGGATCTGCTGCTCCTTACTTACATCGACGGAACCGACCGCTATTACATCGAGCATGCCGGCCTGCTGGAGCTCACCCTGAAGTATGTTTACAGGGATGGCGGACACAACTGCGTCGATTATCTCACGCTGAAGAAATAATTCGCTAAATAATATGCTAAAAATGCCTTCGGACCGCCTGGTCCGGGGGCTTTTTATTTTAGTATCTGCGAATTAATGTGTATATTTGTAAATCTTTTGAAAATCTACTCTTATGGCACATGCATTAGGACACATCGCACAGGTCGTGGGACCGGTTGTGGATGTGCATTTTGATATATCGGCGCGCAGTGCAGAGACGGAACTTCCCCGAATCGACGACGCCCTTACCGTCAAACGCCCGGACGGAAAGCGGGTGGTGCTGGAAGTGCAGCAGCATATCGGCGAAGACACCGTGCGCTGCGTGGCCATGGACTCCACGGACGGCCTTAGCCGTGGCCTGGAGGTAGAGAATACTTTCCGCCCCATCTCCATGCCTGTCGGCTCCCAGATCCGCGGCCGCGTGATGAATGTCACCGGAGACGTGATAGACGGCATGCAGGAACTCTCCCGCGAAAGCTCGCTGCCCATCCATCGGGATCCGCCCAAGTTTGAGGATCTCACCACCAGCCAGGAAGTGCTGTTTACCGGCATCAAGGTCATCGACCTGCTGGAGCCCTATCTCAAAGGCGGTAAAATCGGCCTGTTCGGCGGCGCCGGCGTGGGAAAGACGGTGCTCATCAAGGAGCTTATCAACAACATTGCAAAAGCACATAACGGTTTCTCCGTATTCGCCGGTGTGGGTGAGCGTACCCGTGAGGGTAACGACCTCCTCCGCGAAATGATCGAATCCAACGTCATCCGTTACGGAGAGGCATTCAATAAGGCAATGGAAGAGGGCAAGTGGGACCTCTCCCTCGTAGATCCCAAGGAGCTGGAAAAGAGCCAGGTGTCCATGGTCTTCGGCCAGATGAACGAACCCCCGGGAGCCCGTCAGAGCGTGGCCCTGAGCGGCCTTACCCTGGCAGAGAGTTTCCGTGACTCCGACACCGGTGCCGGCCCCCGCGACATCCTCTTCTTTATCGACAACATCTTCCGTTTCACCCAGGCGGGTTCGGAAGTATCGGCCCTGCTGGGACGTATGCCCTCCGCCGTGGGTTATCAGCCCACCCTGGCCACGGAAATGGGTAAGATGCAGGAGCGCATCACTTCCACCAAGAACGGCTCCATCACCTCGGTGCAGGCCGTGTATGTGCCGGCCGACGACTTGACGGACCCGGCGCCTGCCACAACCTTCTCCCACCTGGATGCCACCACGGTGCTCAGCCGTAAGATTACGGCCCTGGGTATCTACCCGGCCGTGGATCCGCTGGAATCCACTTCCCGTATCCTGGATCCCAACATCGTGGGCCAGGCCCATTACGACACGGCCCAGCGCGTGAAGCAGATCCTCCAGCGCAACCAGGAACTGCAGGACATCATCGCCATCCTGGGTATGGACGAACTCTCCGACGAAGACAAGACCACCGTCAACCGCGCCCGCCGCGTACAGCGTTTCCTGTCCCAGCCCTTCTTCGTGGCGGAACAGTTCACGGGCGTGAAAGGCGTGATGGTTTCCATCGAAGATACCATCAAAGGCTTCAATATGATTCTGGACGGCGAGGTGGACTACCTCCCTGAACAGGCCTTCCTGAACGTGGGCACCATCGAAGATGCCATCGCCAAGGGAGAAGCCATCCTTGCATCTGCCAAATAGATTCTTCGCTTCGCTCAGAATGACAATCGCGCTTCATATCCTGAGTCCTGAGGGAACGTTGGTAAAGGCCGATGTCTCCCTGGTGACGCTGCCGGGCCTGCTGGCCCCGTTTACCGTGCTGCCGGGCCATGCCGCCCTGGTCACAGCCCTGGAAGCCGGGGATGTCCGCTATGTGGAAAGCGGCGCCGAAAAGCGCATCCACATCAAGGAAGGCTTCGCCGAGGTCAAAGATAATGTTGTAACCGTCTGTGTAGAAGCATGATCCTGACATTCCTCATATCACTGCTGCTTCTCTTCTGGCCTGCGGCTGCGCCGGAGGCCGTCATGCCCGGCGGCGAAGAGGAACTGAACGTCGCGGAAATCATCTTCGAGCACATCGGCGACGAATACGAGTGGCATATCACCGAGTGGAAGGGAAAGCCCATTGCCATTCCGCTGCCCTGCATCGTGTTCGAGAATGGCCTGCACTTCTTTACGGCCCATCACGCAGAGGACCACGGGTACACCTTCAACGAAGACGGAAAGCTGGTGAACGCCCTCACAGGGGAGCGTCCGCTGGATTTCTCCATTACGAAAAATGTTCTGGCCGTGATGATGAGCACCCTGCTGCTGCTTGTTATCGTCCTCTCCACAGCCCGCTGGTACAGGAAACACGACGCCCTCAAAGAGGCGCCTACGGGCCTTGCGGCCATTGTGGAGCCCCTCGTCATGATGGTGCACGACATGGCGAAGGAAAACATCGGAGCGGATTATAAAAGGTTCTCGCCGTTCCTTTGCATGGCGTTCCTGTGGATTCTGCTTAACAACTTCCTGGGCATCCTGCCCTTCTTCCCGGGAGGCGCCAACCTCACCGGCAACATCGCCATTACCCTGGTGCTGGCCCTGTGCACCTTCTTCACGGTGAACCTGCACGGCACAAAGCACTATTACAAGGAAATCTTTACCCCGGATGTTCCGGGCTTCCTCAAGCCCATCATGCCGGTGATCGAGGTGTTCAGCGCCCTGATGAAACCGGTGTCTCTGACCATCCGTCTTTTCGCCAACATGCTGGCCGGCCATATCATGATTCTGTCCATGGTGTGCATCATCTTCATCGTGGCCAAGTACGGCCCGCTCATGACAGGCAGCATGACGGTGGTGTCGGTCCTCTTCGGCGTATTCCTGGATGCGCTGGAGTGCCTGGTGGCCTTTATCCAGGCCTACGTATTTACCATGCTCAGCTCCATCTACATCGGGCTGGCAAGGGCAAAAGAAGAATAAACTTTAAATTATTGATATTATGATTCTTTCTACTATCCTTCTTCAGGCTGCCGCCGGTGCAATGCTCGGCAAGGCCGGTGCTGCACTGGGTGCTGCTATTGCTGCTATCGCTGCCGCTTTCGGTATCGGTAAAATCGGCAAATCTACCATGGAAGCCATCGCCCGTCAGCCGGAGAGCGCCGGTAACCTGCGTACGTCCATGATCATCGCCGCCGGTATGGTGGAAGGCGCTGCCCTGTTCGCCATCATCGTCGCCCTGCTGGCCATCCTGATCAAGTAATTATGAATCTGGTAACGCCTGAATTCGGCCTCCTTTTCTGGATGGTCGTCATCTTCGGCATCGTGTTCTTCCTCCTGGCCAAATTCGGTTTTCCCGTGATTACCGGCATGGTGGACGAGCGCAGTGCCAAGATTGCCCAGTCCCTCAGGGACGCCGAGGAAATCCAGGCGCGCATGGAGCAGTGGAACAAGGATCACGCGCAGATGCTGGAGGAAGTCCGCAAGGAACAGTCCGCCATCCTGCGCGAGGCCGCCGACACCAAATCCAGGATCATCGCCGATGCCCGCGAGGCCGCCAAGGCCGAGGCCGACAAGATCATGGCCGATGCCCGGCTGCAGATCGCAGCCGAGAAGGAGAGCGCCCTCCGCGACGTGCGGAAGGAAGTGGCCCTCCTCAGCGTCCAGGTGGCCGAAAAAGTGCTCCGCCACGAGCTGCAGGAAGAAGGGAATGACCGTGCCTTCATTGACCAGCTGGTCGATGAAGCCACACAGGCAGAAATCCGCTCATGAACCGCAGCATCGTCGTTTCCCGCTACGCCACCGCGCTGGTGAAATATGCCATTGAGAGTGGGCACGGAGCCGTCATTTGCTCCGAGGCCGAGGCCCTGGAGAAAGCCCTCTTCGGTGTCCCGGACCTGCGTCGCATGATGCGGGCGGCGGACGATGTGGTGAGCGCCTTCGACAAGAAGAAACTCCTGCAGAGCGCCCTGGGAAACAAAGTCTCTCCGGAGCTGAGCCGTTTTCTTACGCTGCTCAACCGCAACGGCCGCATGGCTTATGTGGAGGATATCCTCCGGGACTTCGTGGATATGTACCGCCGCAGCGTGGGCATCCGCAAGGCGCATCTGGTTACGGTGAACGAACCGTCCGAACGCCTGCTGCAGCGCCTGAAAGACCTGGTGAAGCAGAAAACAGGGGACGACGTGGTCATAGAAGTGGAAGTGGATCCTTCCATCGTGGGCGGCTTTGTCTTCGACATTGACACCTACATGATGGACGCCAGCGTAAAACGGCAGCTGGATTTGATCCGTGAACAGTTTATAGAGAATAACAGAAGAATAATCTAACGATGGCAACTAGCTTGAAACCCTCGGAAGTGAGCGATATCCTGCTGGGACAGCTCAAAGATATGAACAACGACCTCCACTTCGAGGAGATCGGAAAGGCCTTGCAGGTGAGTGACGGCGTGGTGCGAGTTTACGGACTGGACCACGCGGAAGCCGGTGAACTGCTGGACTGCGGAAACGGTATCATGGCCGTTGTGATGAATCTGGAGCTGGACAATGTAGGTGCCGTGCTCATGGGTCCCACGGACCAGTTGAAGGAAGGCATGGTCGTGCGCCGTACCGGGCGTATCGCTTCCATCGGTGTCTGCGACCAGCTGCTCGGCCGCGTGGTGGATCCGCTGGGCAATCCGCTGGACGGCCTGGGCCCCATTGAGGGGGAGAAGATAGACATGCCCCTGGAACGCAAGGCTCCGGGCGTCATCTACCGTCAGCCGGTTTCCGAGCCGCTGCAGACGGGTCTCAAGGCCATCGATGCCATGATCCCCATCGGCCGCGGTCAGCGTGAGCTCATCATCGGAGACCGCCAGACTGGCAAGACAGCCATCGCCATCGATACCATCATCAACCAGCGCAAGGAGTACGAGGCCGGCAAACCGGTGTTCTGCATCTATGTCGCCATCGGCCAGAAGGGCTCTACCGTGGCTTCCATCGTGAAGACGCTCCGCGAGCACGGTGCCATGGACTACACGGTCGTGGTGGCCGCGACGGCTGCGGATCCGGCCGCCCTCCAGTACTACGCTCCTTTCGCGGGTGCCGCTATCGGCGAGTATTTCCGCGACACCGGGCGTCACGCGCTTGTCGTTTACGACGACCTTTCCAAGCAGGCCGTCGCTTATCGTGAAGTCTCCCTGATCCTGAAGCGTCCTTCCGGCCGCGAAGCCTATCCGGGCGACATCTTCTACCTGCACAGCCGTCTGCTGGAGCGTGCAGCCCGTATCATCAACCAGCAGGAGGTGGCAGCGGCCATGAACGACCTTCCCGCGGCCCTGAAAGACAAGGTGAAGGGAGGCGGTTCCCTCACGGCCCTGCCCATCATCGAGACGCAGGCCGGTGACGTGTCGGCCTACATCCCCACCAACGTGATTTCCATTACCGACGGTCAGATTTACCTGGAGCAGGCCCTGTTCAACCAGGGTGTGCGCCCGGCCATCAACGTGGGTATCTCCGTGTCCCGTGTGGGCGGCAGCGCCCAGGTCAAGTCCATGAAGAAGGTGGCCGGCACCCTTAAGATTGACCAGGCCCAGTGGACGGAGCTGGAGGCTTTCTCCAAGTTCTCCTCCGATATGGACAAGGTGACGGAAATGGCCCTCGACAAGGGCCGCAAGAACAATCAGCTGCTCATCCAGCCCCAGTACAGCCCCATGCCCGTGGGCGAGCAGGTGGCTATCCTTTACTGCGGAACGCACGCTTTGATGAAGGATATCGCTATCGGGGAGGTACAGGCTTTCCAGGCGGCCTTCCTGGAGCGTCTTCGCGCCACGCACGCGGCCGACGTGCTGGAACCGCTGGGCGAAGGCAAACTCACGCCCGAAATTGAAAAGATCCTTACGGACACCGCCGCGTCGGTGATCCTGTCCATGAAGTAATGCCCTTTTTGTCATTCTGAGCGAAGCGAAGAATCTATGCCTACTCTGAAGGAAATAAAGGGCCGCATCGGCTCGGTCAAAAGTACGTTGAAGATAACGTCGGCTATGAAGCTGGTGTCGTCGGCCAAACTGCGCAAGGCGCAGAAGGCCATCGAGGCCATGCGCCCGTATGAGGAGCAGCTGCAGTGCATGCTCCTGCAACTGCGAGGCCCCCAGGCGGCGGAAGAATCATCCATCTCCAGCCTTCCGCAGGCCATCGTTGCCATCGCCTCGAACTCTTCCCTCTGCGGCGGGTTCAACGCCAACGTCATTGCCAAAGTGCGGGAAGTGAGGAAAGCCGGGGATACAGTGTACTCCGTGGGCCGCAAGATGGCCGATGCCATGCGCAAGGACGGTTTTGCCTCTCCGGCCGATTTCACCGCCCTGGCCGAGCATCCGGAATACGCTTCGGCGGCCGCCCTCGTGGAGAAGCTCTGCGAGGAAGTCGCCGCCGGGCGCTTCGGCCAAATCCTTCTGGTCTATAACCATTTTGTCTCCACGGCAAAACAGGTTCCCACCGTGGATGTTTTACTGGCTACTCAGACAACGGAGGGAAAGGACTCACCGTCCGGAGCATTTACCCGGACAGGGTCGCGAAGCGACGCGGAGGACGGTGAGTCCTTTTCCTCCGATGCCATCATCGAACCGGGCAAGAAGGAACTGCTTTCCATCCTGGAGCCGAAACTCCTGAAGCTGAAACTCTACGCCGCCCTGCTGGACAGTGCCGCCGCCGAACATGCAGCCCGTACCGTGGCCATGCAGACGGCAACCGATAACGGCGAGAACCTTCTCTCCGAGCTCACGTTACAGTACAACAAGGGCCGCCAGCAAAAGATAACCGCCGAGATTCTCGATCTCGCCGGAGGTCAGACCCAGGAATAATCTGATTTATTTACGCAGATACTTCCAGCCGACAACCGGCAGGGAGAAGGCCAGGAAACAGGCCACAATCCAGAAGATGGAGACGGGCAGGAAATTGTACAGCCCGTCGGAGGTGAAGCCGTCAATCAGGAAGCCGCTCGCGACAGACTGCAAGCCGGCGGCTACATAACTGGAGATGCCCACGATGCCCAGGGCGGCACCGGTAGCCCTTCTGGGTACGAAATCCAGGGCCATGAGGCCGGCCACAATACAGAACACCACCGAGAAAGAGCAGCTGAACACGGCGACGAAGGCCATGTTCAGGCCGAATCCGCCTCCCAGGAAAAGAAATCCCGCCAGAGACAGCACGGCCATTATGCCGGCGATGACGACAGGCCGCACGCGGTTGCCGCGGAACAGGACGTCGGACAGCCATCCGGCCGCCAGGTTGCCAGCTACGCCGAAGACCTCGGCCAGGCCGATTACCTGCGTCGCCCGTTCCAGGTTGAAGTCCTTCTGCTTCTGCAGGAAAAGCACGCCCCAGTCGCTCACGGCATGCTGGGTGATGTAAAGGAACGCCGTGGAGATGGCGATAACCCAGATGCCGGGATGTTTGAAAACCCATTTCTGAAGCTCGGAGGTGGGCTTTTTCTCCTGGACGGGTTCCCCGGAGAGCTCCTCGACGGAAGGAAGTCCTTCGCTTTCGGGCGTATCCGAGATGAATGCCAGCGCGACCACAAGGCCGATGACGCCCGCCACCGCCGCCGCCAGGAATCCCCACTGCCAGCCGGCCGCCGCCACGATGAAGCCCGTCATGATCATGGAGACGGACTTGCCCAGCTGCGGCGTGGAACTGAAGATGCTGTACATGGTGCCACGGCTCTTCAAGGGAAACCA
>JAEEGI010005465.1_pt1 | contig 29259 bp, 25 predicted proteins | sample 8958751 | NCBI WGS metagenome assembly JAEEGI01 (sample SAMN16246545, study PRJNA631951) | gut metagenome | biome: gut microbiome; feature: rumen; material: KS-attached | host: Bos | place: Iran: Karaj | collected 2018-10 | reverse complement strand
GCCGTGTTGGCATCCTTGCTCGGATCGGTGTCGAAGTACCACTGGGCCTTGAGCGTCGGCTCCGGCTCCTTGATCACGATGTTGTCCAGGTACCATCTCATCTGGGTGATGCCGTCGTGGTTCTCGAGATACTCGGGACGGATGATGATCCGGGACTCGGGCGTGATGTTGATGGTGGTGGTCGCCGTCTTCCACTCGAGATGACCCTTCTGCCAGTCGTTCGGGAACGGGGCGCTCACTACGGATTCTCCGCCCGTGACGACCTCGACGACGACATTGACCTTGTCGATGTTGCCGCTACCGGTCATGTGGGGACTCCAGTCGAAGGAGATGGTCGCCTTGCCGGTATAGTTGACCGGAGGCAACTGGAGACCGGTGTGGGTGTTGGACTTACCCATCTTCCAGTAGCAATCCTGGGGATACAGGGACGTGACGGCTGCATTGATGTCCACGTAACCCTGGGCGGTGAAGGCGTCCATGAGGCCGCTGGCCTTGATCGTGGCGTCGGTGTACGCGTTGGGGGCGTTGCCGCTGGCGTTGTTGTCCTCGACGGAGCGGCCGAGCGTCTTGCCGGAATTGGCATTGTAGTAGTCCACGTAGGGCTGCATCCAGTCGAAGTTGTCCTGGAAGATGATGCCGGAAGGAGGCGCGACGTAGCCGGCCTGGGTCACGATGATCGGAGCGACGAGGCTGTTCTCTTCGTTCTTCACATAGACGGTCGCGGTCCTGGAGGACGTCTCCGTGTTGGCTGCGCAGAAGAGTTCCAGCTGCGTCACGTCGACGGTGGCCTTGGTGAACGGTACCTGGGCGATCCAGTCGACATCGGCGGGAATATCCACGGTGTACTCGACATTGGACTGCACCTGGACCGTGAAGGATGCCGCATCGGCATCGACCTGGACGTTGTTGCCCCCCACGATGGAGATGAACGGCTCGAGCTCCTTGCCGTAGGCGCTCTGCACGACATCGATGTAGATCTTGGTGTCGGCGGAGACCAGTTTGATCTGGGCCTGGCGGAGGGTGGGAAGCGTACTCGGGGCGCAGGTCACCTGGATGTCCGTGGACTCGCCGGCGACGCCCTCGGCCTTGTCGAAGGTGATCCAGTCGACGTCGGTGCTGAGGGTGAAGTCGTGGTCGGACTTGACGGTGAGGGTCTGGGGACCCGCCGGGACGCCTTCGAAGGTCAGCAGCTCGGAGGACAGGACGACCGTCGCGAGTTCGGGTTCCGCATCGTCGATCTCCACGCCGTCACCTTCCTTGAGGATGAAGATGCCGGGTTGGAAGTCCTCGCTGGCCGGATCGGTCACGGAGATACGGGCGGAGCCGCCGTTGCGGACGGTCAGAGGCCCGTTGCCGTTGGCCTGATAGTTGGTCATGCAGAGGAAGCGGAACAGGCAGTGCTCGTTGTTCTTGTTGAACTTGGCGACTTCACTGACCTGGATGTTGGTGCTTCCGTCGGCGTTCATCTGGTGGGTATAGGTGAGCGGGCTGCCGGTCTCGTTGGTGGTCTTCTCCTCGCCGGCGGTCTTCCACACGGTGCCGTCATAGTACTGGAGTTTCCAATACTTGGGGTTGGTCGCGGAAACGCGGGCCTCGAAGATGATCTGTACCTCGGACCCCGCCTTGATGGCGCCGGTGCCGGTGAAGAGCCAGTAGTCGCCGGTCCAGGCGCCGGTGATGCGCGGGTTGTAGCCGCTGACATCGCGGTGCGGATAGACCTTGGTGGCGCTGTTGTCCTCGGTGAAGTCGCCGGGAACGTAGGTCAGGTAACCGAGACCCTGGACGGCTTCCACGTTGCGCTGGTCCTCGTCGAGCTTGTTGCCCTGGTCGTCATACTGGTCGGGCCAGCTGTCGTTGAAGTTGATGTTGGCGTCACCGAGATGCCACCTCACGGGATAAGGGACCAGGCTGTCGTCGGCCGCTCGCTTGACGATGGTGGCACAGACGAAACTGGGTTTTTTGTTGACGAGCCCGATGAAGTAGCCGGATACCTTGACCTTGTGCAGGTCGGCTGCCGCGAATCCGAGGGACTCGGGGACATCCACCGCCGTGACGCGGGTGCTGGCACCCGGGATGCGGATGGTGGTGGTCACGAGCGAGCCGGACACGGTGAAGTATTCGACGCCCTTGGGAACGTAACTGTCGATGCTGGAGGTGATATCATTCTCGGGAGGATAGACGACCGCCCCGGATGAGAGCACTTCGCACTCGTCCATGATGAAGGCGGGCATGCCATAGAGGGTCGTCTTGGTGCCGTTGACGAAGACGACGTCACCGGGCTGCACGTCCGGGGTCCCGACGACATAGATGTTGTTGGTGCCGTCGGAAAGGATGAGACCCTTCTTGGAAACCGCCATGACGGTGGAGGAAACGATCTTGGCGACGGCCTCATCCTCGAGGGCGAGCACTTCCGTCACGCTGATTTCGGGACTGCCGAGATAGGTGTCACCCTTCTGGCTGATGAGGGTCTCTCCGGACCGCTCCAGCGAGCCGCCCATGAATCTCACACGGGTGGAACGCGGGGCGTCCTGGGCGCCGTTCCGGACGTTGTCGGTGACAGTAAAGGTAACCTCAACGTTGCCGGAACCCGACGAGGGAGAAACGGTGAGCCAATCCACGGCTACGTCGGCCATCCAGTCACCGTCCGCATAGACCCACATGGTCTGCGGCTCGGCGCCGGTCGCCGCGAACGTCAGGATAGACTGTTCGGGCAGGACGGCGCTGGCGATGCTTTCGGCCTTTTCCTGTACGCAGGCTGCGAGCACGAGGGCCGCAGCCGCCATTATGATTGTTCTGAAATGTTTCATTTCTGCTAGGGATTAAGATGGAATGCAAACATCACCAACCCGGGTTCTGGGAGAGATTGGGGTTGAGGATAATCTCCTCGGCCGGAATCGGGTAGAAGTAGTCCCTGTCTTCGTTGAACGTGGGCACGACGCCCTGGTTCTTCTGGGGCTGGAACGGTTCGCAATAACCCTTGCCCTGCTCGGTCAGGTAGATACCCGTGCCGGACTCTCCGACCTTGCGGAGGTCGACGCTGGAATCGATGCCGCTGGGCTTGGTCCCCTCATAGATATAGAGGTTGATCTTGCCGTCGCCGGTGAGGTCGTAGCCGCCGAGCGAAGGGAAGTACGGGCCGTAGATTTCCTGCTCGACGCACTTGCCGGCCCGCCAGCGGAGGAGGTCCGCGGAACGGAAACCTTCCTGAGCCAGTTCGATGGCCCGCTCGCGGCGGAGTTCCAGGATGACGCCCTTGTCGGCGCCCGTGACATTGGTGTAGCCATACTTCGCGGAGCCCATGTAATTGTCATCGGGATTGGCGTTGGCCGCAGCCATGTCAAGCGAAGGCATTCCCACGCGCTGGCGAAGGAGGTTGACGGAAACATCAAGGTCGAGCTGGGTAAGGGTCCCAAGTTCGGCGAGTGCCTCGGCATAGATGAGGTAGTCTTCTGCGAGACGGAAGACCGGAAGGTCACAGTAGGACATATCGACGCGGTCGATACCGTCCAGGGTGCCGTCCATGACGAACTTTACGAGCTGGAAACAAGTGGCGCTGCAACTCATCTGGGAAGGCTCGACTTCCTTCTTGCCGATGCGGGTGTAGCCCGGCACGCGGGTGGTATAGGAAAGACGGGGATCACGGTCGGCCAGCTCATCCAGGAATGTCAGGGTTTCCCAACCTTCCTTGTCGGTGAAGCGGGAGCCGTCTTTCATCAGATAGCTGTCCACGAACTTCTTCGTGAGGCCCGGGCGTCCCTGGGTGGGCATGACGGCATAGGAAGTCGTGCCGTGCATGATATCGAGCGTCTTGTCGTATTTGACGGCAAGGATGTACTCGTTCGGGTCGGCATTGATCTCGGCGAAAAGGGTGAGGTAGTTCGGGGCCAGTTTATAGAGGCCGCAGTTCATCACCTGCCGGGCCGCATCGACCGCCAGATTGAGATAGTAGTCGGCATCGTGCTCGTAGGGGATGACGGTGCCATTGGTGGCACGGCCGCCGATGACGGTGCCGTTGGCGTCGGAACAGGTGGCGTTGTGATACTTGCGGAACGTACCCTCGAAGAGGCAGATCCTGGCCTTGAAGCTGAGGGCGGCCCACTTGTTGAGACGATAGGTGGACAGACCCTCCGGCAGGTTCGCGATGGCGAAATCGAGGTCCTCGATCATGTGGTTGAAGATGGTCTCGCGGGTATCCCTGGGCGCATAGAGGTCTTCGGAATCGGAATCAAGCTCGTGGTCGACCCACGGGACATCGCCCCATTTCAAGACCTTTGCGAAATAGAAGTAGGCCCTGAAGAAACGGGCGACACCCTCATAATGGGCACGGACCTTTTCGTCCGGGCAATTATGTGAGTGGGCCAGCAGGGAGTTGATCCTTCTGAGGCTGACCCAGGACCAGCTGGTCTCGACGGCGGAACGGGTACCGGCCTGCTCGTCGGAGAGGTTGTTCTCGATGAAATGGTCACTGAACCTGTCGGTAGAACTCCTCTTGTACATCAAGCTGTTGTCGAAAAGGTCGTACAGCGGATTGGTATAGAGTTGGAGCTCCGTTTCGTTGGAGAAGAAATCAGCGGGACTGATCTTGGACTGGGGAGTCTTTTCAAGCAGATCCTCAGGGGTGAAGATGTCGCAGGCACAGAAGCAGAACAAGGCTGCACTAAGTATGATGAATATCTTTTTCATATCGCTGTCCTCCTGTTAGAATGTGATGTCGACGCCGAACATAAGGGTCTTCTGCCAGGGATAAGCCATGGCATCGGCTACGTCGTTGGAACTGGTATCCCGGGTGTATGCGGATTCGGGATCGATATATCGGGTATTCTTCTTGAGAGGAGACCAGTAGCAGAGATTCTCGCCGGTGAAATAGAAACGGACCTTGTCGATCCCGATCTTGCCGGTGATGGTTTCCGGAATGGTGTAGCCCACGGTGAGGTTCTTCAGGCGGAGATACCGGATATTCTGCAGGTACTTGCTGTTGGTGAGCTTGAGCTCGCCGCCGGTGGAAGAATAGGCGCGGGGCCGCGGGAAGTATGCATCGGTATTCTCCTCGGACCAGCATCTCTTGATGAAGTCACGCGGGAGGAAGGATGTGTAAGAGTAGGCATACGGCCCCCAGAACGCCATGTTCATCTTGGACGGATACCAGTAGTGGTCGCCGGTTCCCTGGAAGAAGGCGCTGGCGTCGAATCCGAGCCAGTTCACACCGAGGGTGAAGCCGTACTGCAGGCTGGCCAGCGAGTTGCCGAGGTTGATCAGGTCGCCATGGTCCTCGAGCGTTCCCTTGCCGTAATCGAGATCCTTGCTTCCGTTCTGGTCGACATAGATGAGGTCGCCCGCGAGGGTGCCGCCCACCATACGGTTGCTGCCCACAAGGTTCTCCGTATTACACACGTTGTTGTAGTAGTCCTGCGCCTCCTGGTCCGTCGCAAAGAATCCGGTGACCTCGTAACCCCAGATATCGCCGATCCTCATGCCTTCGTAGTAGTCGGAGAGGAGGTGGTTGGGATTGTTCAGGTATTTGGTGATGTGGGACCGGAAGTCGCTGAGGGTTCCCTTGAGACTGTAGGAGAAAGGCTTGCCGGCCAGGCTGAAGCTGTCACGCCAGGACAGGGACAGCTCGTAGCCCTTGGTGCGGAGGTCGGCGTTGTTCACTTTGGGTGAACTTGCTCCGTAAACCGAAGGAAGCTTCATGCCTGCGGTGAGCATGTCCTTGGTGTCGCGGATATAGGCCTCTGCGGTGAACTCGAGCCGGTTGTTGAGCGCGGCGATGTCGATACCGACATTGTATTGCTGCGAGGTCTCCCAAGTCAGGTCGCCCGCTACGGGAGCGGAAAGCGTGGCTTTCTTGGGGTACGACGCGCTTTCACCGAAGGAATACTTGTAATCGGCGATGGAGATGATGCGGAGGTAGTCGTAGTAGCCCACGTTCTGGTTGCCGAGGCTGCCGTAGGAAGCACGGAGCTTGAGGTTGTTGATGGCCCGCTTGAGCGGGTGGAAGAACGGTTCCTCGGAGATACGCCAACCCACGGAAGCCGAAGGGAAGAAACCCCAGCGGTGGAATTTGCCGAAACGGGAGGATCCGTCATAACGGGCGGAAGCCTCGAAGAGATAGCGGCCCTTGTAATCGTAGTTGATACGGCCGAAGAAGCCGAGGATACCGTAGGAATTCTGACCGCCGGCCACGTTGGTGATGACGGCGCCGCTGGGATCCGTACCCACGAGGCTCAGGTCATTGAGCGTCAGGCTGAGCAGGTTCTGGGCAGAGGCCTCGACATTCTTGCTCCGCCAGTCCTCCCAGTTCATACCGGCCATCAGGGTGAGGTGATGGGCATCGGCGAAGGTGTCCTCATAGTTCGTGAACACGTTCCCCGCCTTGTAATAGTAGGTGGTGATGGTTTCGGTGAGTTCGTCGATGCCGGCGCCTGTGGTATACCACTCGAGTTCCGCGTCCGGATACCTCCTCCAGGAGAAGTTGGTGGTACGGGTGGTGTTGAGGTTCTGGTAGAGGCGGTAGGTGAAGTTGGCGGTGATGCTCCAGGGCCGGACCGGGGTGATGACCAGCTGGGTCGTGTTGGAGAAGTCATTCCTCTTCTGGATGTTCTTCTGGGTGTCCGAGCCGAAGATGATGTGACGTCCGTTGGCCACGTTGTAGGAACCGCTGATCATCGGCGTTCCATAGACCCAGGAACCGTCGGGGTTCTTGAGCGGGAACGAGGCGAGGGCGTGGCGGGACGCGTAACGGAACGTGTCCTGGATGTTGCCGGTACCGGTCCCCGGAAAGTCGTAGGTGGAACTGTAGAACGCCGTGTTGTTGGACAGCCTCATGTACTTGTTGATCTGGAAGTCGATCTTCGAGCGGAGGTTGTATTTCGTGAATACGTCGGGACGGGTCTTGATGATACCGTTCTGCTTGTCGTAACCTCCGGACAGGAAGTACCGGACCGCCTTGTTGCCGCCACTCACGGACACGGACTGGTTGACCGCGGCGTGCCGGTCGGTGTAGAGTTCGTGGTACCAGTCGGTGTTGCAGTAGTAGACCCACTGGTTACGGCCGTTGCGGACCTCTTCCACGATCCAGGGCCGGGACGGATCCTCGGTCACGTCGTTGACGCGCGCGAGGAGCTGTGCCATGTCGTAGTCCGTGTAGGTGGTGTATTTCCCGAGTCCGCCCGCCTGCCAGAACTTGTCGACGGTATAGACGGACCAGTAACCGCGGGTCTCGTAGTCGGTGGAGGTGGTGGGCTCTTCCCAGCCCCAGCGGCCGGAATAGCGCACCGTGGCCTTGCCTTCCCGCTCGGCACCGTTCTTGGTCGTGACGAGGATCACGCCGTATGCGGCGCGGGCGCCATAGACGGCTGCGGCCGCGGCGTCCTTGATGACGGAAATGGACTCCACGTCGTTGGGGTTGACGCGGTTGATGTCTCCGATGGCTCCGTCGATGAGGACGAGCGGGGCGGCGTCGTTGATGGAGGTGACGCCTCGGATGTTCAGGCTTCCGGTGGAACCCGGGTTACCCGAGGAGGTGGAGATGTTGAGGCCGGGCACGGAACCCTGGAGCATCGTGGAAAGCGAATGCGCCGAACGGTTCTCCAAAGCCTTGCTTTCGACGGCGGTGACGGCACCGGTCAGGTTGACCTTTTTCTGCGTACCGTAACCGACGACCACAATCTCCTCAAGGAGCTGGTTGTCTTCCTCGAGCGCGACGTTCAGGATACTTTGTGATCCCGGAACCGTGACCTTCTTCTCGAAATAGCCGAGAGAGGTGAAGTTGAGCACGGCGTCGCCTTCGGGGACCCTCAGGTTGAAGGAGCCGTCGTCCAGCGTCATCGTGCCGTTCGCCGTGCCGTCGAGAATGACCGCGACGCCCGGAATGGGAGATCCCTGGGCGTCGAGCACTTTACCCGTGACAGTCCTGTTCTGGGCCGCCGCCGTGAATCCGGCGAGAGCCAGGACGAAGGCGACTGCCAGGGTCCGAATAATTCTCTTGGTCATTGGATTAAGTAAAATTTGGTTAATATGTTGGTTCAGTCAATCGTTGTGTGGCAGGGAAGCGCTAGCGCTTCCGAGTCCAAAGATAAGCAAAATAGACATTATTTAAAACAAGGTGATCCCGTTCAATCGACCCGGGTCCGCCGGCCACGGCCCAGCCGTCGCAGGCGTTGAAGGAGAGCTGCACGCCCAGCCGGTCTGCCTCACGCACGGCGTAACTCCAGATATCCCACCATTCCGGAGTCAGCTGGTTGTAGGAGGGGACGATGTGCGGCGGGTCTTGCCAGAGGCTCTCGAGCGGTTGGGACTGGGCTGCAACGCAGCAGAGCAGCAAAGCTGCGGTAAGGGTGGATTTCAGTTTCATCGGACCTGTATCATTTGGATTCCCAGCAGGAAGGATAGTTTTTTCAGTTCCCCCGCCCGGTGGCCGATGCCGATGGCACAGTGGTGTGACGGGCCGGCCTTGCACCACTGGTCGAAGAAGCTCCGCATGCCGCAGGGGAAGGAGTAGCGGCTGTTGGTGTTGCCGATCTGAAGCACTTCGCCCGGCACGGCGGTCCCTTCGGCGACCAGCAGGAAGAGCCCGCCCTTGCCTTCACAGACGGAGAGTAGAGTCACATCCCCTTCTTTTACGGACATTTGTATGGAGAGCCCTTTCCCGGGCTTTCCGTGATAGACGGGCAGCGGCACCAGGCCGACTTTGCCGTCGGCCATCAGGTAATGGGCGGGTCCGTCGTGCCCCAGCAGTACCACTTCGCTGTCGAAGTCCATGGCATAGAACTCCGAGAAAGATCCGCCCGCCCCCAGCAGGCTGAGGATCTTCATCGCGACCGCGTTCTTGACTTCATATTCTCCGGCTACGGGAATGCCGCGACCCGTGAGCAGGGTGTTCCCGGCGATGACGGATGTGACGATGTTCTCGTGTTCACCCCCGGGTGAGCCTTCATAATAATAGGCCATGGCGTCCAGCCTGTGTGCATCCACCAGTTTGTCCAGGGCGACGGAGGTGCGGGCGGCACGTTCCAGCTCGTCCGGCGCGCAAGCCTCGCTGACTGAGAATGCGCGTTGGAACTCTTTGAGCTTGTCCTCTGTTTCGCTGGCTTTGACCCCCTTTCTCAAGCTGGCCAGTTCGTCCATTTCCAACAGGTCGATATGCGTGCCGAAAGTGGAACTGATACGCTTGAGGTCCGTGTAGACGTCCACCATGCCGCAGTAATAATGCCCCAGCAAGCCCAGCCGGCTTTTCCGGAGGGACTTCCAGACCTTCGCGGCCGACACCCAGCCATCGAGTTCACGATGCACGGCGGGGTCCTCCAGATAGCCGGTAACGATGTCGTACCGGATCCCGGCGCCGTTGAACACCCCGGCGATTTCCGGAATGGAACAGGCGGTGCAGCTCTCCAGCCACAGGCCGGTCATCGCGCCCCGGTCGCCGAGGGCGTTGAGGGTCGCATAATCGATGGCCGGCGCCGGCTGGATGTTCAGCAGGATCATCGGGCACCCCGTTTCCAAGGCGATGGGAAGGATGGTGGAGGAAAGACAGTAGGTGGCGATATGCGCAAAGACGATGTCCACTCCGGCGCTTTTCAGCCGGGCTGCTCCTTCCCTGGCTTTCGCCGGAGAATCCACCATTCCGATGTTGCACACCTGCACATCCGCCTGCCAGATCCTGGCGGAGATCGCATTCCCGTAAGAAGTTAGGTTGTCGAGCAGGCCCTGGAACTGATCCCAGTAGGTGTCCAGTCCGGCGCTGAAAAAACCAATGGTCGTCATGAGATTTAATTTCGTGTTACACACAAAAATAAGAAAAAAAAGAACTTGTCCATATACGGACAAAGCATTATTCTGATTATCAGATATTTATCCTTTCGATTTGTCCACATCCATTCCATTGTTTTACCCTCGTACCGCCGTACCTTTGTATCGTGAAGGAATAAAAAACTTGCAAGATGATAAACTGGCATTTTTTCTGGAAACTGTGCGTGGGGGCGGTCCCCTGGCTGCTCCTGCTGGTGATAGCTCTGTTTTTGATGACTAACGTTAAAAAAGAAAAGACAATGGAAAAGAGATTGTACAAGAGCCGCACCGAGAAGAAGCTCGGCGGCGTCTGCGGCGGCATCGCCCAGTATTTCGACATCGATCCCACGATCGTCCGTCTGGCCTGGCTGGTCGCGGTCTTCTGCGCCGGCGGCGGCTTGATCGCCTACCTGATCGCTTACATCGTGATCCCCCGCGAACCGGTCAAGTTGATTGAAAACGAATAGAGTTGTATATTTGCAGTGGAATGACTGCAAGACAACTAGCTACATTGACTGCGACGACCTTGCTCCTGAGCGGCTGCTCGAGGGCAAGGTCGGCTTTTGATGCGCTTGCCGCCATTCCTCCGGGGACCTTGGTCGTGACGGTCCTCGCTGCGCTGGCTCTGCAGATCCTGGCCCTGGCGGTCATCATTCTCCTGTACCGCCGCACCCTGCAGCGGCTGGAGTCGCAGGTGCGGGCGCTGGATTCCGAGATCCAGGCCAAGGACAGCGAGCTCCGGGAAGGCGCGCAGGACCGGGAGGAACTCCGGAGCGTGCTGATGGACCGCGATCCCTTCGTCGCCGGCTTGCACGCCCAGCCCCGCTATCTGCAGGATGCCGACTGGGAACGGCTGGAAGCCCTGCTGGACCGGGTCTGCGACGGGTATTGTGCCGGGCTGCGCGAGCGCTGGCCGGAAATGACCCAGGCCGAACTGCGTACGGCCGTCCTGGTCCGCTATCACTTCTCCGGCCAGCAGATGGCCGTGATGATGGGCATTTCGCCCTCCTCCGTCACCAAGGCCAAGCAACGCCTTAAGGCTCGCATGGGGAAAGAATGAAACAGAAGAAGAAACAGAAAGTCTTGCGCATCACCGAGGCCGACCATATGCTGGCCCAGCGCCGTGCCGCGCGGCTCGAGGAAATCGCCGCGCACGGCAAGCCCGTCACCTTCCGCACCACCATCCAGAAATCCAAGAAAGTCTACGACCGCAAGCGCCTGAAACGCCTGGCGGAGCGGGAAGAAAGATAAATCATTCCCCAGCTACCGGGTCGGGACAGAACTGGCGGCGGCCGCAGTCTTTGCAGCGGAAGCCGGCCCAGACGGCGTCGAACTGGTCGATGGCCGCGTCCACCAGGGCCGGGTCGATTTCGTTCATCTCGCCGCTGATGACTTCCTGTGCCATGGGAACAAAGGACGGGCCTTTGACTGCCAGAACCCGGCATCCGGGACGCTTTTTTTGGCATGCGACACACATTTTTTCTCACTGCCACTTTTTGGCAGTTTTTATGTTTATCTTTGCAATCAGATAGCGAGAAACGATGGCAAAGAATTATTTTGACCGTTATGTGTGGCTGATCGATACCATCCATCGGCACGGGCATATCTTCAAGAAGGAGATCGACGAGCTGTGGTACCGGTCGCCGCTGAACGAAAAAAGGAACAGGGAGCTGCCCGAGCGCACCTTCCACAACCACCGGGAGGCGATCCTGGACACCTTCGGCATTGAGATCCGCTGCGACCGCTCGCTGGGCTACTACATTGCCAACGGCGACGACCTGGAGGGCAACGGCATCCGCCGCTGGCTGCTGGATTCCCTGTCGATGAACAACCTGCTGAACGAGAGCCGCGACATGCGCGACCGCATCCTCTTCGAAGAGATCCCTTCCAGCCGGAAATGGATGCCCCTGATTGTGAATGCCATGCGCGACGGGAAGGCGATCGAGCTGACTTACCAGAGCTTCTCGCGCCCCGAGCCCAGTACGTTCATCGTCCATCCCTATTGCCTGAAGCTCTTCAAGCAGCGCTGGTACATGCTGGGCCGGAGCGAGGAATACGACGCCCCGCGCATCTATGCCCTGGACGAACGCATGAAGAATGTCGTGCCCCTGAGGAAGAAACTGAAACTGCCGCCGAAGTTCAACGCCGGGGCGTTTTTCTCCAGCTACTACGGCGTTTTCATCGGTGATGACCGCAAGCCTTGCGCGGTGGAGCTGAAGGTCTCAGCCGACCAGGTCGCTTATTTCGAATCCCTGCAGCTGCATCCTTCCCAGCAACGGGTGGAATCCACGCCGGAATACACCGTCTACCGCTATTTCCTGGTGCCCACCTACGACTTCCGGCAGGAAATCCTGCGCCACGGCCCCAAAGTCGAGGTGCTTCGTCCGGCTGATTTCCGGGAAGAGGTGGCCGCGGACATCCGTAAAATGATTGCGCTCTATGACTGATTTTGCGGCGATAGACTTCGAGACGGCCAACGAGTGCCCTTCCAGCGTGTGCAGCGTCGGCGTTGTGGTCGTGCGGGGCGGGGAAATCGTGGATTCATTCTACAGCCTGATTCACCCGGAGCCGGAGTATTACAGTTGGTTCTGCCAGCGGGTCCACGGCCTGGGCCCGGAAGACACGGACGAGGCGCCGGTGTTCCCGTACGTCTGGGAGCGGATCGAACCGCTGATCGAGGGCTTGCCGCTGGTCGCGCACAACGCCCGTTTCGACGAGGGCTGCCTGAAGGCGGCCTTCCGGGTCTACCGGATGGACTATCCGGATTACCGCTTCTACGATACGCTGGCGGCGTCCCGCCGCTTTTTCGGCTGGCGTCTGCCGAATCACCAGCTCCAAACCGTCGCCGCCGCCTGCGGCTTCGACCTGACGCGCCACCACCACGCCCTCGCCGACGCCGAAGCCTGCGCCCATATCGCCCTGCGGCTTCTGTAATTAAGACGAACCTACTATCTTATCGTGGAATGCAATTTGCTTGGCTACTGCCATCTAAATCCTTATTTGTCCCTTTCTCGCAAAAAGAGTACTTTTGCGAATGAATGCATAGGGAATGCCTGTAGATAAGAAAGTATATCACCGACTTAAACTTCTTGACAATCTGTTAAGGAGCCAGGATGGTGTTACTTATACTCAGATACAAGAGTCCTATAAAAAGGAAGGGTACGAGGTCTCGGTCCGTACCATTCAAAAGGACGTTGAACTGCTAAAGAAGGGGTATCAAGCCGAACTAAGGTTGTCCCGGAATGGACATCAGATCCTTCTCAAATACGAAGACATCACCAGGTCTGTCCTTTCTCCCTTGTCGACTTCTACGTTAATCAAAGATGTCCAAAAGCAACTGGAAGACCAATCGTTTTTTCCTCATTTTTTGATTGCCGCTTCCATTCTTGAGCACATTGCTGAAGGGAACCCGGTTCAACAGTATGTTGATGCGGTAGAGTTTGATTATAATACGGAAAGAACATGGATTGGTTATTTCTCAGCGCTACTTCGCGCCATTATTAATCGCACATGCATTTCTTTTACATATCAAGTATCAGAGAATGAGACAAAAGAGGTTACGGTGTCTCCTTATCTGCTTAAGCAATACAATCAACGGTGGTATTTGGTTTGCAGAAGCGAGTCTGTAAATCACTACCTGTTGGATGCGTTGGATAGGATCATCGGAGATGTGGTCGTCAACAGTGAGGCTCATTTCATTGAACCGGATTATACCTATCTGCAAGAATGTTTCTATTATACAATAGGTGTAAATGCGGCACTGAATGATGCCGTTCCGGTAGAGGATATAGAGCTAAGAGTATCCGAGAAGTATTTCAAATATCTTGATGCCAAGCCTTTCCCAGACCAAGAATCCGAGCATGTGGATGGATACTATTCGGTGCGTTTCAGGGCTAAGATAAATCGTGAGTTAATGAATCGTATTCTGTCGATGGGGGCAGATGCAGAAGTCGTTGCTCCAGGGGCTCTGCGTAACGATATCTCCGTAGAAATCAATAAGATGAGCAAGCGGTATCAGAAAATAACGAAATAAACCTTCGCGGTTAAGTTCATGTTTCTTGTCCCTTCCAAATAATTGTTATACCTTTGCAGTGGCTTTCCGGGAGGAAGGCCTGTGAGAGCTCATTGAAAACGAGACAACCCCAAGGGGAAAGACTCAATTTATTATTGATGTGCTGTTGTTCTTAAGGAAGTTCGGACACGGCCCGGTCCCGATAATGGGAGCAACCGGAAGAACGAACCTCCAGGTCTTTAACCCCGTTGCGCTATGATCATTTGTCCTACGCCGACGCCCGACCCTTGGGAGATCATCGTGATCATCATCCGGATTATTTTCGGTCGATAAGCATCCGATGATGCTGAAAGAACAGGAATACGCCTATGTGGTTCAGGCCCTGTTTCTGAAGGACCGTTGTCTCACCGATAAACCCGTTTCGCATGAAGAAGGTTATCATCTCCGCTCTCATCGAGGCCGCCGTTGCGATCCTCACAGCATGGGCCAACTCTGAGCTCACGAAGTAGCTCTTTGCCCCGTGTTCTTTGCCGTCTTCCGTTGTCCAGGTGTCGAAATCTCCGGCACTTGGACGGGAAATCGGACGGAATACCTTATCTTTACAATCTCAACCACAGACACGATATGAAGTTTGACTACACCATAAAGAACTTCCGCGCCTTCGACGCCAATGGCGCAACCTTCACTATCAGCCCCATCACCATCCTTACCGGCACCAACAGCTCCGGCAAGAGTTCGATGGCGAAGTCATTCTGGTTGCTGAACAAGTTTCTCTCCGCACTTAAAGATGCAGCCGATAAAGGAAAGTGCGATCCAATGTCTGTATCATTGGATTTCTCTGATAAAGAGGCCCTTTTAGGTTCATTCGATAAATGCGTCAATTACTATGGTGACGGAACAATAGAATTATCCTACAAGACATATTCAAAATTACTCTCTCAGAATTGTTCGGTTTCGTGGGGCTTCCGCTCCATTGACTCCCGGACGGGTCAGGCAGACCGTAACGGTTGGGTCACTTCTCTGAATTTGCATTCAGATGATAACGGTTTCTTTCTTGATGTCGATTTTACAGGCGGGACCCCGCGGATCGTTGCATATAACAGAGCATCTGCAAGATCGTCATTCCTCCGTGTGCTAAAAGGCATTTCTGTAATCAATGAGAGAACCAGCGACCATGAAGGGGTCTCTGTTGAGAAGAACGGGGCACATTCTTTCAAATATCATCTTCCTGATGGCGTTAATCTCGACGCCACAGCAGCTCAACTCAATGATATTGAGGAATTCTTCTTATCATTGATGAAGGATCAATCCTTCTTAAAGTATCTGATTGCAGCAAATCAGTATGATTCTTTTCAGGAACCGACAATCCTAAAGCAGGTCTCCATTCTTGACCATGATGGCGTCGCTGCCGGTTTTGAGGCATTATCCAGACATTCTAGTAGCCAAGAGTGGCAGGATGTTATCAATAGTATTAAAAAGGACTTCTCTGAATCTGGAGCAGAGTCTTTTAGGGAATATTTCAGGATAAAAGAACGTTCTTGGATTCAGAACGTATCGCTTATTCCTGGTGATTTCATTCAATCCATTGGCTATCTGACCCATATAAATCCAGTCTTAGACTGGGGGAAAATGGCTGGTGAGCACAAAGACTTCGCTACATTGGTCAGTGTTCTTGGGGAACTCTCCGGTGGGTTAAAGCAGTGGCAAGAGAATGAGTTTCTCTTCAAGGACTTTTGCGCTAGGGTATTTAAGGAAGTTTTGTTTCCTCCTTTTGTCGGTAGAACAAACTATATCAGTTCATCCCGAGCCATTGTTCGGAGGATTTATACCACCAACGATAAAGGGAATTCTTTCGATGTCCTTTTACAGGAATATGCGGAGAAGTCCAAGGAATTCAATATCGGGGGGAAGAACCAACCTGTTTGTTTTATAAACCACTGGCTCAAAGAATTTGGCATTGGCGATAGACTTGTCATTGAACCTGACGATAATGGGATAGGAATAATTCCTTCCATCATAAATGGTGGCAGGAAAACACCGCTTTCTGAGCTGGGATATGGAGTCACTCAACTCTTTTCCATCCTCTTGAATATTGAGTATGCCATTCTTTCCAGAGAGGTATCTGGGCTTGCGATTATGCCTTTCTACATCATTATCGAGGAACCTGAGATTCATTTACATCCTCGCCTTCAGTCCCTCCTTGCGGATATGTTCCTTGAGGCATACCTTAATCACAACATCCGTTTCATCATTGAAACGCATAGCGAGTACCTCATTCGCAAGTACCAGTACCTCGTAGCTGGCCACGCGCAGAATTCCAAATTTGGAATGGATGCTTCTGAGATTGGTATCTACTACCTCTACGATGCTGACCCGGCAAATCGCCCTGAAGGACAGCAGCAGGTACAACCGATCATCATCCAACCAGATGGTGTGTTAGACCGCGATTTTGGCGAGGGGTTCTCAGATGTAACCACAAATCTGATTCTCGACCTTTATTCAACTGTGAAGCGCCATGCTAAATAACCCTATACACTGCTCTTTTGATTTCCTGAAAGACTTTATAACACATGAAAGTCGAAAGGAATCGTTTATTCCTTCTGATGAAGAGATCCAAAGGCATGCTAATTGGGGGTGTTTTCAGGGGTTCTTGCTTCACAATACTTTATCTCTCAAAGAGTCTAAAGAGGAAATAGCTGATTCAATAAGACAGTCAGGTTCATCTACTCTAGAAAAAGAGATGGCTACTCGAGTTTTGAACTCTTTAGGACCTACATATAAAACTGTATTCAAACAGGATTATTGTGACCCTCTACATACAATAGCAGGAGCAATTCAACTTCAAAGTCGTTTTTCAACAGAAGAAGAGAACCACGCTGTATTAGCGGGAGTGTTGAATTTAACCCCTGATGATGCCGTAGAACGGGTGGAATTATACACTGATTCCGGTGTGGCGCTATCTAAAAAAGATGACATCTCTTGGGCAGAGATCGTTCAAGCTTGCCTCCCTTTTAAACGGTTTAGCTCACTTATCATCATAGATAATTATGCGCCAAAGGGGGGAGAAAGAAATCTGGGGCAGTTATTGAACAACCTCTTGCCAGATGATATTGATAAGGATACGCGATTCAATCTTACAATTGTTTGTAATGGGAAAAGCAATGATGGGACCCCGGTTTATCTCGATCACAATGCTGAACTCGCTCTAACGGAGACGAACATTCGAAATCACTACCTTCATGATTTGCCCTATCGAGAAAGGATAGATATCGCCCTTGTATATAGCGACTATCACGGAAAGTCTCCATTTCACGATAGAGTTATTATTACTGATTATAATTTTGTTATTGCGCCGGGCGGGTTGGATTTGCTTTACGAAGACGGTACTTCCAGTAAACTTACTATTATTTATGGCCTATTCCCAGATTTTATCCAACAATCGCAACGCAAAACCCCTGAGAATATGGTAAAGGTTGAATATATGTACAGGAACCTTAATGTGCTGGTAAATCGCTTCCGAAAGACAAAAGCAATGAATAGCCCTATTGTTCAGCAATATCTAAAGACGTTATAATTGCTATGCGAAAGACTAAACGAGAACTTATAGCCCTTATATGTAACGGCCAATACCAAGTCATGCCCACGATAACGGAGGAAAATGCTAATCGTCTTTATGAGCAATGCCCCACGATTAGTAAAGTCCTAGGAAAAAACATCGCTGTAAAGTATGGCTTCGAAGAAAAAGATTTCGAAGCTCAAGGTTTTTGCAAATATGATGGCCCGGGGATACTATACGAGATCCTCTATCATGAATATAAAGGAAAAGCGGATAGAGATTTGAGTATTCCCAGGCTCAAACTGATAGACATCATATAAATCGCTTCTTTACCTCGCCGCCCTCGCATTAACCTTCTTCCTGTCCTTGTCCCAGGTGTAGATCCAGGCGTCATTTCTGGAAGAAAATAGCTCTCCGGATGCGCCGGTGCAATGTGCAGAAGCTTCATCATTATCGAATGAGTTAAGTGGCTCTACCGTATAATCTCGGCCCGAGGGTCCGGATAATTCAGGAACGGGTCGGCCACATAGGGAAGATTCATCAGCCAGTAGGAGGGCTTACGCCATTTCCAATCCTTGCAAAGGTCCAGCACCCAGAAGCGTTTCTTGTAGAAATAGAAGTCCCAGGCAACCGCTCGGACGCTGAGTTCGGTAAGATGGGTGGGCGTCGATGTCCCGTCCAACAGCCGGTTAATCATTTGCGGGGTGAGGCAGGTCATCCGCGTTACGGCGGCGATGTTCCCTTTAGACGCATCAACCAGCTCCCGCAGCAAGACAACGCAATCCGTGGCCTCCACATCCGCCCTGGCCGCTTTCATCCGTTCCTCATTGCAAGACCAGTCCTGATACCGGTCACACGAAGTCAGCGAAATCATCGCAATGAGCACAAGAATCAAAGCCCTGGATTTACGCGCCAGACCGAACAAACGTGACAGGAAACCCAGGATGCTGTCCGTTCTGACCACATTTCCGCACCGGGGGCAGTGGACGGGCATTGATTCAACCGTGGCGTTGTCCTCAATGTCAAACGCCATGAAACTGTGTCCGCAGTGGGGACACGTCACTCTTTTTGCACCTCTCAACATAATAATATTATTATCTGATGGGCAAAAGTACGGCTTTAGTCTGCCAAATTTCGGCAGCGTTACAAATCACGAAAATAGTCTAGCCATTTGCAGAAGTGTCGGAGGCCAAAGGCCGACGGAAGGGGTTGAACTGTATTCTTAGACGGAAGAAGACCGCCAGTGAGGTGCAGGAAAGGACCGTATTGCACCTCTGACCCCATAATTTCAGGGAGGTAGGTGCAAATAACGGTTGTTCTGCTCCTCGAAGGGCCGGAAATCAAGATTGTAGGTGCAAACAACGACTGTTTTGCACCCCGGCCGCTTTACCGGCCGCTCCGTGTGCTCAAAAGACTATCCGTTCGCAGAAGCGTCGGAGCCGAAGGCGACCTGGGGGTGTTTGAGGGGCTCTCCCCTCAATGGATAAAGGGCACCGTACAGGTGCCCATGCTCCAACAAAAATAGCAGGCTGAGCCTGCTATTTTTGTGGAGCATAGCGGAATCGAACCGCTGACCTTTTGAATGCCATTCAAACGCTCTACCAACTGAGCTAATACCCCATTGGGACTGCAAAGATACGACTTATTTTTATATTTCCAACAATTCGCGCCTTTTATTCTTCTTTTGTCCTCCTGCACCGCCCCAGCCGGTCCACCAGCAGGGAAGCCACGACATTCCCATTGACATTGAGCAAGGTAGCCGGGATGTCGATCAGCGTGCCGATCACGACGATGATCCCCACCATCTCGGGCGGGAAACCCATTACGGAACAGATGAACACCTCGCCCGTCAGGCCTCCGCTCGGCACCGCGCTCAGCACAACGGCCTCCAGCAGCGCCACCCCCACGATGGCCAGGACCGTCCCCGCCCCGCCGAAAGGCCTTCCGCAGAGCGCCATCAGGAACACGATCTTGAAGACCGCGCCCAGCACGGATCCGTCCTTGTGGATGTTGGTGCCCAGGGGAATCACCGACTCGGCAATCTCCGGCGCGACCCCCATCCGTTTCGAGGCCGCCATTGCGCAAGGCATCGTCGCCGCGCTGCTGACCGTGCCCGCCGCCGTGGCGGAAGGCTCCCAGATATGGATCCAATAGCGTTTCAGCGTCTCCAGGCGTCCCCGCAAGCCCCCTTCGCCTGCGCAGAACACGTACAGGCTGTTGATCACGAAGAAGAACAGCAGCGTCAGCGCCAGATACAGCAGCAGCACCCGCAGGTAGCCGCCCAGCAGGCTGGCCCCCACGGAAGCGATCGTATGCGCGAAATAGCAGCCCAGCCCGATCGGCGCGAGCACCATCACCAGCGACACCATCTTCATCATCACCTCGCTCCCCGACAGGATGAAACGCTCCATCGCCGCCCCCTTCTCCCCGGCCGCCCCCACGGCATAGCCGAACAGGGCCGAAAAGATGACCAGGGCCAGCATGTGCTCCTTCGAAAGCAGCAGGCTGAAATCCGACGCCGTCAGCGCTCCGACGATGGCTTCTCCCATAGGGACGGTCCCGTAGCCGGCCCCCTCGGCCGCCGCGCCGGAAACGATATCCCATTCCGCGGGCAGCACCAGGGACACCCGCGCCGTGCCCAGCAAGCCGACGATGGCGGCGACCAGCGACATCCCGAGGAATACCGCCAGGATGGCCAGGACCGTGCGTCCCAGCATCCCCGACCCGCGCAACTTGCAGATGGACGACGCCGTGCTGAAAAACACCAGCGGGACGATCATCACGAAGATGAGGTTGAGGAAAAGGTCGCCGACCGGCTTGACGGCGTGCGCGCCGGTCGGCCAGAAAGCGCCGCACAGGGCGCCCAGCGCGATGCCTGCCAGCAGCAGGAGCGTGGCGCCGTAATTCTTCAGGAAAGCATTCATTCCGCCCATTCTTTAAAAGGATGCCGCGACAGGTGCGAATTGTAGTAGCGGGGATCGCCGGTCACTTCCCGCCCGAGCCAGGAAGGCCGCGCAAAGGCCTCGTCGGGCTCCGAAAGCTCGACCTCCGCCATCACCAGCCCCTCGTTGTCCCCGTAGAATTCATCCACTTCGAAGGTGTGGCCCTCGAAGGGCACGAGGTAGCGCCGCTTGTCGATGACGGCCGAAACCCGCAGCTCCAGCAGTTGCTCTGCATCCGCGACCGGAATCTCAATCTCCCATTCGAAGCGGCTCAGGCCCCCGTCGAGGCTCGGCCCCTTGATGGTCAGGTAGGCCTTTTCGTCCCGGATGCGCACGCGCACCGTCCGCCCGCCGGCCTGGTTGATGTAGGCCTGGCGGATGCGGCTCGAAGAGGCCGCCTGGCTCTTGAAGTCCCCGCATACCAGGAACTTGCGTTCTATCTCAGTGTTGTTCATCTTCTTTCAAATGGGCCTGGCTGAACTCGCAGCCGCAATAGCGCTGGTTGTAGAAATCCATCTCCCGGATGATTTCATTCCGGCGCTCCTGCAGGCCGCCCTTGCGCCAGTTGCGGTCCCACCAGCAGACTTCCGGCACCGCCTCGCAGGCTTCGGCGCCGGCCTGCCCCACCTGGTCCAGGCTTTTCCAGCGGGAAGAGGCCAGGGTGGTGGCCAGCACCCCGTAGCCGTGCTGGGCAGCGTAGGCCGCCGCCCGTCCCAGGCGGTAACGGAAGCACTGCAGGCAGCGCGCGCCGCGTTCCGGCTCATCTTCCAGCCCCTGCACGGCCGCCCGCCAGGCCTCGTGGTCGTAGGCGTCCTCGATGAAGGGGATGCCCCAGTGTTCCGCATAGCGCCGGCATTCGTCCCGCCGGTGTTCGTATTCCCCGCGCGGGACAATATTGGAATTGGAAAAGAAGAGCACGGGCTCCACGCCCCCTTGGACCAGGCACTCCACGATGGCGCCGGAGCAGGGCGCGCAGCAGGCGTGCAGCAGGACCTGTTTCCTGCCGCCGGGCACCTCGGAAGCGATGCCCGCAGCCTCCGCGCGCTTCTTTTTCATTCGACCGTATTGATGTCGATCAGTCCGTTCAGCAACGCATAGACGGTCAGACCCGCGACCGATTTGATGCCGGTCTTGCGGGTGATGTTCTTGCGGTGCGAGATGACGGTGTGGATCGAGAGGTTGTATTCGTCCGCGATTTCCTTGTTGAGCAGGCCCTTCGCTACGCTGACGAGAATCTCCTTCTCGCGCTCAGAGAGTTCCTCCCGCTCCCCGCGCTCCGGCTTTTCGTGGCTCCGGATGCTCTGGGGATGCTCGATGTAACCCGCCATCGGGGTCAGGAGCCTGTCTTCGACGAGCGTGTGGCCGGTCAGGTCACGCCGCAGCCGGAAGAGGAAACGCAGGACCTCGGCGCGCAGTGCCTCGTCGCACGACGCCGGCAGGGTCTTCATCACCAGGTTCAGCAGGTCGCCGAGTTTTTCGTCGATGTCGCTGTGGTTGTCGGCGAACTGCGCGATGGTGAAACCCCGGGTGTCCCGGCCGAAGAGGAGGTCCTGGATGTACGGGAGCACCTGCTCTTCCTCGAAGGCGAAATGCTTCTCGAGTTCTGTCTTGTATTCGTTGAAGAAGCGCCAGATGACCTTCTGCTGCTTGTCGGAGAAGGGAACGATCAGGCGCCGGAGGGCCTGCTCCAGCCAGACCAGCTCGGTCGTGAGATAAGTCCGGTGCGAATTGCGCAGGTATTTGACGACGTCCGTGATATGCCCGTGGGAAAGCGCCAGGGCATCGGGCTTGTAATCCTCGAAGGTGTAGACGTTGCAGATCAGGCAGGTGGTGTCCGGGTCCAGGCCGGCCTCTTCGGCCGCCTCGCCCACGGTGCTCTCGCCGAAGCCCAGGCGTATGCCCAGGCGTTCCAGCACGTCCAGCAGGCCGGGATTCCGGTCCAGCAGGTCCGCCAGTTTGCTCTGCGGGGTGAAAATGGGATTCTTCAGGGTCATGGTTTACAAATTTACGCAATTATTGTTAAATTTGTTTTCACTTAAACCGTATTGCGAAATGAAGAAACTGATACTGACCGCCGCGAGCCTGCTGCTCGCCCTCACCGCCCTGGCGCAGACGCCGGCCCTGGATTGGGCCTGTACCTACCGTTATGCCCCCGATAACGCCAAACTGACCGTCCGCCCGAAGGCCGTCTTCATGGGCGACTCCATTACCGACCAGTGGTGGAAGGATTCCGCCTTCTTCACGGACAACAACTACCTGGATCGCGGCATCAGCGGCCAGACGACCTCCCACATGCTCGTCCGTTTCCGTCCCGACGTGCTTGACCTGCATCCGAAATACGTCGCCATCATGGCGGGCACCAACGACATCGCCGGCAACAACGGGCCGATGGATCCGGACAAGATCGTCGGGAACCTCATCTCGATGTGCGAACTGGCCCGGGCCAACAAGATCAAGGTCCTGCTCTGTTCCATTACCCCCGTCACCCGCTACGGCTGGTCCAAGACGATGACCGGCGATCCGTCGGAGATCATCATGGGCATCAATGCCGAACTGGAGGCCTATGCGGCCAAGACCCGCGGCGTCACCTATGTCAATTACTTCGACGCCCTCAAGAATCCGACGAATGGCATCCGCCCCGAATACAGCCCGGACGGCGTACACCTGACGATGGACGCGTACAAGATCATCGAAGGCATCATCAAATCCTACATCAAGTAGCCTTTTTTTCGCCTTTTGTGACAAATCCTGCAAGTTTCTGCATTATTTTTGATGAAAAACTTGCAGGATAATTTTTTCTTTGTACCTTTGCAGTGTCCTATTGAACTAATACAGTAGTCAAACCATGCTGATTGAACTGAAAGGCGTCAACAAAACCTACGACAACGGACAGCCGCTCCACGTGCTGAAGGGGATAGACCTTTCCATCGACAAAGGCGAATTCGTCTCCATCATGGGCGCGTCCGGGTCCGGTAAGTCGACCCTGCTCAACATACTCGGGATCCTGGATAATTACGATACCGGGGAATACTGGCTGGACGGGACCCTGATCCGGGGCCTGAGCGAGCGGGAAGCCGCCGATTACAGGAACCGCATGATCGGATTCATCTTCCAGTCCTTCAACCTGATTCCCTTCAAGACGGCCGTGGAGAACGTCGAACTGCCGCTTTTCTACCAGGGCGTACCGCGCAAGAAACGCCACGAGATGGCGATGGAGTACCTCGACAAGCTGGGGCTGAAAGACTGGTCCCACCATTATCCCAACGAAATGTCCGGCGGCCAGAAGCAGCGCGTGGCGATCGCCCGCGCCTTGATTACCCGTCCCCGCATCATCCTGGCCGACGAGCCGACCGGCGCCCTTGATTCCAAGACCAGCGTCGAGGTGATGGACTTGCTGACCACCCTTAACAAGGAAGAAGGAATGACCATCATCGTCGTAACCCACGAGAGCGGGGTGGCCAACTGCACCGACAAGATCATCCATATCAAGGACGGCATCATCGGTGAGATAGAAATGAACAAGAGCCACGGGGCTTCCGCCTTCGGCCGTGACACCGTGATGAAGTAATGCGTGACCTGCTGAACGAAATCTTCGAATCCCTGCGGCGCAACAAGCTGCGCACCGCGCTCACCGGTTTCTCGGTGGCGTGGGGCATCTTCATGATCATCGTGCTGCTGGGGGCCGGGAACGGCCTGATGAACGCCTTCCTGAATGAGAGCGGGGACATCCTGGCCAATACGATGCAGGTCTATGGCGGTCGCACTTCCGAACCTTACGACGGCCTCAAGGCGGGCCGCCGCATCCGGCTGCAGGAAAAGGACAAGCTGATCACGGAGAGCGCGCTTTTCGCCCAGAACGTGGATGCGGTTTCCGCGTCGCTCAGCCAGAGCGGGATGAAGGTCACCTACCGGAAACGGTCGATGGACGGCTATCTGGAAGGCATTTTCCCGGAGTACCAGGGGATGAACAAAGTGCGCATCGTCGCAGGCCGCGGCCTGGACCGGCTGGATATCGAAGGCCGCAAGAAGGTCGCCGTCCTGGCGATGAGCCACGTCAAGAACCTCTTGGACGGATCCCTGGACTATGATGCGATCCTGGGCAAGTTTCTCAAGGTGGGGAGCGTGATGTACCGCGTGGTCGGCGTCTACCAGTCCCGGGAGGACTCGATGTGGGAGAATATCTATGTTCCCTTCACGACGCTGCAGACCATTTACCTGAAAGGCGACGAACTGGAGACCCTGACCTTCTCCTTCCACGGCCTGGCCACGGAGGAAGAAAACAAGGCCTTCGAAGACCGTTACCGGGCAGCCATCAACACCAACCACCGGGCCTCCCCGACAGACCGCAGCTCGGTCTGGCTCTGGAACCGCTACACGCAGAACCTGCAGATGGACAAGGCGACCGGCATCTTGCGTACCGCCCTCTGGATCATCGGCCTGTTTACCCTGCTGAGCGGCATCGTGGGTGTGAGCAACATCATGCTGATTACCGTCAAGGAGCGCACGCGTGAATTCGGCATCCGCAAGGCGATCGGCGCCGGTCCCTGGCAGATCATGAAACTCATCGTGGCGGAGAGCGTGTCGATTACGGCCGTCTTCGGCTACGTCGGGATGATCCTGGGCCTGGTGACCTGCGAGGTCCTGAATGCGACCGTGGGGCAGTCCCGCATGGAAATGTTTGGAGAATCCATCCAGATGCTCCGCGATCCCTTCGTTGGCGTGAACGTGGCTTTGGAGGCTACGCTCCTGTTGATTGTGGCCGGCACGATAGCCGGCTTGTTCCCGGCCGTCAAGGCGGCCCGGGTGAGACCCATAGAAGCCCTGAGGGCGGAATGACATGAAGTTCGACCGAGACAGTTTCAAAGAGATCCTGGATACGCTCTTGCGCAACAAGAGCCGTACCCTGCTGACCGGTTTCGGCATCTTCTGGGGCCTGTTCATGCTCCTGGCCATGCTGGGGGGCGGACAGGGCCTCAAGTCGCTGCTCTCCGCCAACTTCGAGGGGTTTGCGACCAATACGGTCATCCTGGTCGAGAACTATACGACCAAGCCCTGGAAGGGCCTGAAAGAGGGTCGCTACTGGAGGCTTTCTTACAAGGACGTGGACCGGCTGCGGATGATGGTTCCGGAGTTGGACGTGGTGACGCCGGTTGTCAGCAACTGGGGCCAGACGGCCTTGCACGACAAACTGTCCATCTCCTGCTCGGTCAAGGGCGTGAAGGCGGATTACCGGTTCATCGAGACCCCGAAACTCCTGTACGGACGCTATATCAACGAAACGGATGTCCTCCAGGAACGAAAGGTCTGCGTCATAGGGAAACGCATTTACGAGACGCTGTTCCCGGCAGGCGGGGATCCTTGCGGTACCTTCATACAGGCGGGGGCGGTCTATTACCGCATCGTCGGGGTGGATGTCAGTGCCGGTGACATGAGCATCAACGGCCGGGCGTCCGAAACGATATCGATTCCGCTTTCGGTGGCCCAGAAGATATTCCATCGGGGGGCGGACATTGACATGATCTGCCTGACCGGCAAGCCGGGCGTGAAGATGTCGTCGCTTTCCACCCGCCTCCGCAGCGTCATTGCCCGGGAGCATCTCTTCGATCCCGCCGATGAGCAGGCGCTCATGCAGATCAACACGGAGCAGCTCTTTTCCTTGGTGGACAATCTTTTCCGGGGGCTCAATTTCCTGATCCTGCTGGTCGGGCTCGGGACCTTGCTGGCCGGCGCGATCGGTGTCAGCAACATCATGATGGTGACGGTGCGCGAGCGCACCACGGAAATCGGCATCCGCCGCGCCATCGGCGCCACGCCGCGGGACATCCTGGGACAGATCATGCTGGAGAGCATGACGCTGACCCTGGTCGCCGGCATGTTCGGCATCGTGGTGTCGGTGCTGGCCCTGGCGGGCGCGGATGCGCTCAAGCCCGACGCCGGCTTCCAGATCGGCTTCTGGACCGCGGTCGGCGCCTTGCTGCTGCTGGCGGTCCTGGGCGTGCTGGCGGGCCTGGCCCCGGCCATGCGCGCCATGGCCGTGAAGCCGGTGGACGCGATGAGAGATGAATAATAAAACATAACGCGATATGAAAAAAATTTTCAGGTATTTGCTGATCGCCCTCGTGGCGCTGCTTTTCATCGGGACCTTCGTGTTCCTGTACAAGAAGTCCCGGCCCAAGGAGATCAAGTATCAGGAATTGCAAGTCGAAAACGCCGACATCCGGCGCACGACCGTCGTGACGGGCAAGATCCAACCGCGCGACGAAGTCAACATCAAGCCGCAGATCAACGGCATCATTTCCGAACTCTACAAGGAAGCGGGCCAGGAGGTGAAGGAGAACGAAATCATCGCCAAGCTCAAGGTGATCCCGGACATGAATTCGCTGAGCTCCGCCCAGAGCCGCGTGCGCCTGGCTGATATCAACCTCAAGCAGGCACAGACCAATTACGAACGCGAAAAGGCGCTCTACGACCAGAAACTGGTAAGCGCGGACGAGTACGAGAAGGTGCTCCAGGCGCTGAATCAGGCCAAGGAGGAGCGCGCGGCCGCCAAGGACGCCCTGGAGGTCATCCGGGACGGTGTCTCCTCGTCCAACAAGACTGGGAGTTCGACCCTGGTGCGCTCGACGATTTCGGGCCTGATCCTGGACATCCCGGTGAAGGTCGGTAATTCCGTCATCCAGGCCAACACCCTGAATGAGGGAACCACCGTCGCAACCGTGGCCAACATGAACGACCTCATTTTCGACGGCAACATCGACGAGACCGAGGTAGGCTCCCTGACGGAAGGGATGCCGGTCATCATCACCATCGGCGCCCTGCAGGATTATTCCTTCGATGCGACCCTGGAGTACATTTCGCCGAAGGCGGTCGAGAACAACGGCACCAACCAGTTTGAGATCAAGGCGGCGGTCGTGGTTCCTCCGGACCAGACCATCCGCTCCGGTTACAGCGCCAATGCCGAAATCGTGCTGCAGGAGGTTGCGCAGGTGCTTTCCGTGCCGGAGAGCGCGCTGGAGTTCGCCGGTGATTCGACTTTCGTCTATGTGAAGGGGGAGGGCGCCGACTATGTGCGCACGCCGGTCAAGACCGGACTGAGCGACGGCCTCCGCATCGAGATCAAGGAAGGGCTGAGCCTGGGCCAGACGGTCCGCGGCGGCCAGATTTTCGAAGAAAAGAAAAAGAAGTAAGATGAGACGGCTGATTATGGCAGTGGCGGCCCTCGCTTTGGCCGCCGGCGTCCGGGCGCAGGAAGGGCCCTGGACCCTGGCGCAGTGCATCGAATATGCGCTGGACCACAACATCACGGTGCAGCAGAACGAACTCAACACCGCCCAGCGCGAGATCGAGCTCAATACGGCCGAGGCCCGGCGCCTGCCTTCGCTGAGCGGCAACGCTTCGCAGAACTTCTCGTTCGGCCGCGGCCTGACCGCGGACAATACCTATGCCAACACGAACACGACCTCCACGGGCTTCAGCCTGGGTACGGACGTGCCGGTGTTCCAGGGTTTCCAGATCAAGAACAACATCGCCCTCAGCAAGCTGAACCTGGCGGCGGCGACGGTGGATCTGGAGAAGGCGCGCGACGACATCCGGGTCGCGGTGGCGCAGGCCTACGTGCAGATTCTCTATGACAAGGAGATCCTGGAAGTGGCGCTGATGCAGGTGGACATCGACTCGATGCAGGTGGACCGCCTGGAGGAAATGGCCCGGCTGGGACGCGCCTCCGGCGCCGAGGTGGCCGCTCAGAAGGCGACGCTGGCCCAGAGCCGCGCCACGGCCGTACAGGCGGAAGGGACGCTGTCCCTGGCCCTGCTGGAACTGACCCAGTTGCTGGAACTGCCTTCGCCGGAGGGTTTCGACGTGGTCGTGCCTTCCGGGGATGCGCTGCTGCCGGGTCTGCTGCCGAAACCGGAGGACATTTACGCCGAGGCGGTGTCGGTCAAGCCGGTTGTGGAAGCGGAAAAGATACGGCTGGACTATGCCAAGACCAACATCGACCTGGCGAAGGGGGCCTTCCTGCCCTCATTGTCACTTAGCGGGGGAGTGGGGTCCAATTATTACACCTCTTCCGGTCTGGGCTCCGCCAAGTTCTTCGACCAGATGAAGAACAATTTCAGCCAATACCTGGGCGTGAGCCTGAGCGTGCCGATCTTCACGCGCTTCTCCAACCGCAACAACCTCCGTTCGGCTGAACTGTCGTACCGGAACCAGGAGTTGCAGCTGGAAAATGTGAAGAAGAGCCTTTACAAGGAGATTCAGCAGGCATACTACAACGCCCTGGCTTCGCAGGAGAAGTTCCGGAGCAGCGAAGAGGCGGAGCGTTCCGCCGAAGAGGCTTTCCGCCTGACTTCCGCCAAATATGAGATCGGGCAGGCGGGCATCACGGAGTTCAACGAGGCCAAGGCCCGTTACCTGTCCGCCGCCTCCGACTGCGCCCGCGCCCGCTACGAGCAGCTCTACCAGTCCCGTCTGATCGACTTCTACCGCGGCCGCGCCCTGACCTTTTAGCGGGGGACGTTGAGGACTTCCATATCTTTGATTTCGCCGGCTTCGATCTTGAAGCGGAGGGCGGTCCGTACGGTGTGCCAGCCCTGGATGCCGGCGGCGCCGGGGTTGAGGGTCATCATCTCGTAGTGCTGGTCGTATTCGACCCGCAGGATGTGGGAGTGGCCGCAGACGAAAATCTTGGGCTTGAAGTGTTCGATGAGAGCCTGGGCTCGGTAGTTGTAGCGCCCGGGATGGCCGCCGATGTGGGTGATCAGGACGGTCGTGCCCTCGCATTCGAAGAAACGGGATTCGGGGTATTCGTAACGCAGGTTGTAGTCGTCGCAGTTGCCGTAGACGCCGATCAGGGGCTTGAAGGAGGCGATTTCCTTGGCGGTCTCGAGGCCGCCGCCGAAGTCGCCGGCGTGCCAGAGCTGGTCGCAGGGTTGCAGGAATTCCCGGAAGGCGGGGTCGAAGAC
>JAEEGI010005463.1_pt1 | contig 29261 bp, 29 predicted proteins | sample 8958751 | NCBI WGS metagenome assembly JAEEGI01 (sample SAMN16246545, study PRJNA631951) | gut metagenome | biome: gut microbiome; feature: rumen; material: KS-attached | host: Bos | place: Iran: Karaj | collected 2018-10 | reverse complement strand
TGGCTGAGGCCCTTGAAGCGGGTGTCGTAGTCGGTCTTGTTGAGCTCGTAGTGGTTGTCCACGCGGGCAAAGGCGTTCCAGTTGAGGATGCCGGCAACGGTGATGTCGAGCTTCTTGACGATCCTCTGGGAGAACTGCAGCGGGAACTGAACAGTCCACATGTTCAGGTTGGACGAACGATGCTTGATTTTGTCAACGTTCTCGCTGGGATAAGAACTGGTGAGCACGACGCCTGCATTGTCACGGAAAAGCATGTTGGGGCGCTTCATGCTATAGGAGCGGTGATGGATACCGGCGCCCAGCGAAAGGTGCTGGCCGTGCAGGCTGTTGTAGCTGACAGCGATGAAATTGAGCATACCGACCTCAAAACTGTTGTTGATGGTCTCCCAGTTGTGCTTAACGCCCATACCCACATAGAAGCCACTGGTTGTGATGGCCCAGTGCTTGGTCCTCTCGCTATCGTCCTTGAAGGTGTGCTGGTAGATGCTCTCGCCGTCCTCATCTTCCGACTGGGTGGCGGTTGCGATTGTGGGGTTGCTGGCTTCACTGTTCACGGCGGCCTCATCACTGGTAGCCGCATTCATCTGTGCCATAGCAAGCATGGCAGCGAAAATTAATGCAATCTTTTTCATCTTAAAAATTGATTATAAATTGAATTTTTGTGAATTTTGGGCGCAAAAGTAGTAGTTTTTTCCCGTTCCGCCAAATTATCTTCGATTTTTGACCCTTTTCAATCATCAAGATTCATTACCTTGGCAAAGCGCACCTGGCTCTTGTACACGGGAAAATTCAGCGTCAGTATCACGCCGTTTTCCACTGTGGCATAGGCATCCTCGCCCAGTGCCTCCATCGTGGCGTCGGTCCACACGAGGTCATAATTGCCTGTGAATGCAGTTTTGCTGATGTGTCCTTTGGTCATGCCCGGCTGCCACTGCTGCTTCATCACCTGGGCCCCTGAAACATAGATGAGGTCGTAGCCGTCACCGGCCTGCACCACGGCCAGCGTGTAGCGCCCGCCCAATCGCAGCCACTTGTCTTCCATGTCGCGGTCCAGATACTTCCAGTAGCCCTCGATGGAATCGCTGCTGTTTTCAAGGTATCGGTCTAGCTCTTCGAGCGTCCAGGTGACAGTCGCTTCGGCTTGTTTTTCGTTCCCGATGGTGAGCACGGCCCGCTCAATGGCCACACGGGCTCCTGGTCCTACCAGATAACCCACCTGCACCATGCCAGTGGGGCGGGCGATGTTGGCTTCCAGTACCTGTTCCAGCTCATTCTTGCCGATGGATACCGTCACTCCGCGTTCATCGACATCGACTGCCAGGGTATTCATGTCGTCCTCGAGTGATACTCCTGCTGTCAGGTTCGTTTGGGCTAACTGCGTCACTGTGCCGTTGATGTTCTGGACGATGGACACCTGCATCGAGCGCCGGTCTGTGATGTCGTCAAACGGGGCGCTGTTGTCGCAGCTGAGCACGACGGCGCAGTAGTTATAGTCCTCGTCGAGATTAAATACCAGTCCCCATTGGGTGTTGGTCACCCGGGTTTTGCTGCCTCGCATGGGATCTTTCACCGAATGGGTTTTGCCCTGCTTGTTGTGCAGGTTGGCAAGTTTCAGCTGGTAGCGGTAGGTCTGGCTGGAGATACGGGCCGTATCGATGCTGATGGCAGTGGCCATGGTGGCGTTTTCTTCCACGAGGCGGTCATCCTCGATGCTGCGGTAGCGCCCCTGCATCCTCATTCCAGGGTGTGTGAACAGTCCACCGAAGCCATTGCTGGCCGAGTTGTAGTACGACCTCCCGTATCCGTCCAGGACAGTCAGTGCCATCAGGGCAACTATTAATATCAACCGTATCTTATTCATTGCTGCTTATGATCTATTCGTGGTGGTATGGCTCGTGGCGCAGGATGGTAAATGCCCGGTAGAGTTGCTCGACGAAGATGAGGCGCACCAATTCGTGGGGAAATGTCATCTTGCTGAGGGATATTTTCTCATTGGAGCGCTGATGGACTTCGGGCGAGAATCCGTATGGGCCTCCAACGGCAAACACCAGCCGCTTGCCGCCGCCAGCCATGCGCCGCTGGAGCCACTGGCTGAAGTCGACCGACGTGCGCTCGGTGCCGTGCTCATCGAGCAGCACGACGTAGTCGCTGGCCTCGAGCGTGGCCAGCAGCGCCTTGCCCTCGGCGGTCTTCTGTTGCGCCTCGCTCATGTTGCGGGTGCCCTTTACGTCGCCGACATACTGGATGTTGAACTGCACGTAGTGCTGCAGCCGCTTCATGTATTCCTCGATGCCTTGACGGACAAAACCGACCTCTGTCTTGCCGATGACGGTAAGTGTTATCTTCATATTCTGCCGTTGGTTTGATGATTATTGCCACAAAATTAGTTATTCCGCCGAAATCTGCCTAACTTTGTAGGCGAGAAAATACGATTCAATAATCTGGAAGATATGAAGACAAGAGAAGAACTGATTGACGAGTTGATTGACTTGGCGTTTGCCGAGGACATCGGTGATGGCGATGCCACCACCCTGTGTTGCATCCCTGCCGACGAGATGGGCCGCCAGCGACTGATTGTCAAGGAGGAAGGCATCCTGGCTGGTGTTGAGATTGCACGCCGTGTGTTTGAGAAATTTGACCCTGAATTGCAGATGGAGGTCATGATCGGCGACGGTGCCCATGTCAAGCCGGGCGACGTGGCCTTTGTCGTGACTGGCAAGGTTCGCTCCCTGCTCCAGACCGAGCGCTTGATGCTCAACATCATGCAGCGCATGAGCGGCGTGGCCACCACGACGGCACGCTATGCCAAGTGCCTGGAAGGACTCAAGACGCGTGTGCTCGACACCCGCAAGACTACTCCGGGCATGCGCTTACTCGAGAAGGACGCGGTCAAGATTGGTGGCGGTTGCAACCATCGCATCGGCCTGTTCGATATGATTCTGCTCAAGGACAACCATGTTGACTTTGCCGGAGGTATCGTGCCCGCCATCGAAAATGCCCGTCAGTGGTGTCGTGACAATGGCAAGGACCTTAAGATTGAAATTGAGGTACGCAACTTCGATGAGTTGCAGCAGGTCCTCGACCACGGTGGTGTGGACCGCGTTATGCTCGACAATTTCTCAGTCGAGAACACCCGCAAGGCGGTGGAAATCATCAACGGCAGGGTAGAGACCGAGTCCAGCGGCGGCATTACCATCGACACGCTGCGCCAGTATGGCGAGTGTGGCGTGGACTACATTTCGGTGGGTGCCCTCACGCACTCCATCAAGTCCCTTGACATGAGTTTCAAGGCCTGCTGAGTCACTGCGCAATCTAAATAATGACCAGCTTCCAGCACATTCAGCCGCTGTCATTCCCTGGCGTCGAGAAGGATGCTCCCGTCATCATAGCGGGGCCTTGCAGCGCCGAGACCGAGCAGCAGACGCTCGATGCCGCCCGTGCATTGAGTGCGATGGGTGTGCATGTCTTTAGGGCCGGAATATGGAAACCGCGCACCATGCCCGGCGGCTTCGAGGGCGTGGGCGACCGTGGCCTGGCCTGGCTGCAGATGGTCAAGCGAGAGACGGGTATGGCAGTGGCGACCGAGGTGGCGACAGCGCGCCATGTGCAGGCCGCTCTTGATGCGGGTATCGACATCCTGTGGATGGGGGCTCGCACGAGTGCCAATCCCTTTGCCATGCAGGACATCGCCGATGCGTTGTCGGGTCATGACGAGGTGACGGTGCTGGTCAAGAATCCCGTCAATCCCGACCTGGACCTGTGGCTCGGGGCCTTGCAGCGCATCATGGGAGCGGGCATCACCCGCCTGGGGGCCGTGCACCGCGGCTTCAGTTCGGCCGGTGCCCACCTCTACCGCAACGATCCGCAGTGGCACATCCCCTTTGAGTTGCGCCGTCATGCCCCGACGATGACCATCCTCTGTGACCCGTCGCACATCGGTGGCAAGCGCAAATATGTGGAACGTCTCTCACAGATTGCCCTCGACACAGGCTTTGACGGCTTGATGATTGAAAGCCATTGTCATCCCGACGAGGCGCTGAGTGATAGCGCCCAGCAGGTGACACCCGCCGACCTCGCCGCCATCCTTGGGCGACTGGTTGTACGCTCGGGTTTGCCTGTTGACGATGAGTTGGCCTTGCTGCGCCAGCAGATTGACGATTGTGACCACGAACTGCTGGCGGTGTTGGCGCGCCGCATGAGTGTGTCGCGCGAAATTGGCCGATTCAAGAAGGCCCACAACCTGCGCGTCGTGCAGCCTGCCCGTTACCAGGACATGATTAGTGCCCGCCTTGAAGAAGGCGCTTCGCTGGGACTGGACACCGCATTCACCCAGCATGTCATGCAGGCCATTCACGAGGAGAGCGTTAGCCAGCAGTTGAATCTCGTCAACGATTCGACCGAAAACAATACCTCAGATGAATAGCAAGAATAAGAAAGTCGTCATTATCGGAGCCTCGTCAGGGATGGGGATGGAAGTGGCCAAACTGTTGCTCGACGAGGGCTGCCAGTTGGGTGTGGCCGCACGTCGTGAAGACCGTCTGCTGGCTCTGAAACGGTTGGCACCCGATAGGGTAGTGACAGCGACCATCGACGTCACCGCCGAGGATGCCCCTCACCGCTTGCGCTCGCTCATCGACGAAATGGGCGGCATGGACCTGTTCTTCTACTCCTCGGGTATCGGCAAGCAGAACCGCACCCTCGAGCCCGATATCGAACTCAACACCTTCAACACCAATGCCACAGGTTTTGCCCGCATGATCGGGGAGGCTTACCGCTACTTTGCCGAGCGAGGCGAGGGTCACATTGCAGCTATCACTTCTATCGCAGGCACCAAGGGCCTCGGCCCCGCACCATCTTACTCTGCCACTAAGGCGATGCAGAACGTTTATCTGCAGGCCTTGGAGCAGCAGTCCAATGCCCGAGGCTTAAAAATCCGATTTACCGATATCCGTCCCGGCTTTGTCGATACCGCCTTGCTCAGCGGTGACTTCCGCTATCCCATGATGCTCAAGCCCGAGAAGGTCGCCCGCCAGATTGTCCGCGCCTTGAAAAGCAAGCGCCACATCCAGGTCATCGACTGGAAATACTCCCTATTGACCGCCTGCTGGCGCCGTCTCCCACGCCCCCTCTGGCGCCACCTAAAACTCTAATTGTTAATCATATCGCACTCATTTATTGGAGTGCGGATGCCATGATAGCGGCTGTCCCGGTTAGTGCAATCGCGACACTCATTGTTGTCTGAAAAAATGGAGGGTGGGTTTAGGGGCGGGTGGTGACGCGGGCTGCGGCGTGGAAATGGGTGGCGTAGTAGTTCTGGCGCAGGTCGTCGACGGTGACGCCACGGGATGAGGAGGCGTGGACAAACTTATTGTCCTTGAGATAGATGCCCACGTGGGAAACGTGGCCGTCGCTGCTGGTGATGAAGAAGACCAGGTCGCCCTCTTTCAAGTCATCCAAATCGATAATGCGGCAGTTGACCTCGAGCATCTTGGCGCTGTTGCGGTGCATCTTGATGCCATAAACGGCCTGATACACTTCCATGACCATGCCCGAGCAATCGGTGCCCTCGCCGCAGGTGTGTTCAGCGTAGGCGTAGGGCGTGCCCAGCCAGCGCTTGAGTTCATGATAGAGTTTTTTGTTGTCTTTCCTGCCCAACTTAATGTCGAGCCGTGCCCACTCGTCGCTCACGAGGTCGTGGCCCGATTGCGGAATGGGTTTCTTGCGGTCGGTTGTGGAGGGGGCAGTGGTGTTGTCATCGCTTGACGAGCCGCCACGGTTGCGGCGCTCGTGGTAGGGGCGATAGGTGTGTGTGTCATGGCTTGTGGTGTGGCACGATACCACTGGCAGCGACAAGAATATCGCCGCTGCCAGGTAAAGTATCTGTTTGCCGTGTCTAGACATCAGTCTTTGTTCTCTTCGGCGGGAGCGTCCTCAGTGTTAGGCTCCTCTTCCTCCTTGGCGGTGAAGTCGGTGATGCCGGCGCCGATGAGGATGTTGTACCACGAAATGATTTTCTTGATGTCACTGTTGTGCACGCGGTCGGGATCCCAGTTCTCCAGGACGCTGCCGAAAAACTCGTGCAGCTGGTCGGGCGTGCTGTATGCCTTGGCGTCAATAGCCTTGTTGTCAAACTTCTTACCGATGTTTTCCATGACCTGAGACAAGGGCAGGTCCTCGCTGGTGGTGAAAATGGAAATATCACCCAGCGACATCACGCGCTCGCGTGAGTGCACGGGGAAACGGTGGCCGTCGGCGAGTTCCTCGACGAGCAGCATGTTTTTACCGTAGGATACGAGTTTGTAGAGTCCGGGACGTCCCGAAATGGATAAAATTTTCTTCAGCATAATGTCAATAATAATGTTGATTGAATCTAATTGATATTGTTGTTTGTTATTGTATTATTCTTTTTGGCTGAGCAGCCGTGAGACCTGGGGCAGCAGAGCGGTGCAGTTGTCATTGACGATGACTTGCTCACCGGGAGCAACGGCCTCCTCGAGGCTCTGGGCCGCCATGCGGTCCTTGACTTGCTGTGCCGTGAGTCCGCTGCGTGCCATGACGCGCTCGATGCGCACCTCGGCAGGAGCGGTGACGTGCCACACTTTGTCCACCACGCGGTCGAGGCCTGCCGTGCGCAGCAGCGCGGTCTCGATAAAGGCGACTGTAGCTCCGCTGCGTGCCTGCTCGTCGGCCCAGCGTCGTATGTCGCTGGCGGTGGCAGGGTGGACGATGGCATTGAGGCGTGCCAGGGCTCGGTCGTCGGCAAACGCGACGGCACTCAGGTGCTTGCGGTTCAACGATCCGTCAGGCAGATAGGTCTCTTCTCCGAAGGCCTGTTTCAGTTGTTGCCGCACCTGCTCGTCGGCCACCATCAGTCGTTTTGCCCGCGAGTCGCAGTCATACACCTGATGGCCCATGACCTGAACCATGTGCGCGACAACACTCTTGCCGCTGCCGATACCTCCTGTGAGCGCAATCAGTTTCATCTCAGTTGTCATCTGGGTTTCTCGATGACGTATTCCACGCTGTCGTGCGACAGGCGCATGTCCTCATAGACTCCAGGCGCCTTACTGATGATCAATTCTAACTTATTGCTCGTTGAGGCCGTGTTCGCCTCGTTGTAATCAACCGCGATAGTGATGTCTTTCTCATCACTGCTGCGGCTCACAGGTGAGCGATAGGTAACCTCTACATCGCTGGGGAAGAGCAACATCTTCACACCGGCGGGGGCATTGCACACATCGATCTTGACGATTTGCTTCCTGGTAGTGAGCTTCTCGATGGGAACCATGACTTCGATGGAACGAGGCTCGGTGATGGCTCCACTGATGGGGGCGAAACCCACACTGCGACGCAGCGTGTCGGTCAATCCCACTTCCTCGATGTGAGAGGTATATACCTCATTGATCTCGTTCAACGAGGTGGGGTCGCCATAAACATATACCGAGTCCTGGCTCAGAAACAATGAGCCATATTTGGCAAAGCCCTCGCCGGGATCGACAATGATGTCAGGTCTGATGGGCACCTTCTTGCCTGGCTGGTCGGTGTACCTTATTGCGATGGATTCGGGCAGCACACTGATAATGTTGGCGCGCTTATTGAAGAGCGCGGCTATCGCCTTTTTCAGATGGCCCTGGTCTATCTTGCAGGTGTAGCTGGTCCCGTCTACATAATCAGTGAAGCGCAGATTGAGTGTCGGCGTCTTCTTGAACATGTAGGTAAGGAACTTGTACCCGCGGACGTTCATCGTCACCGTCAGCGTGTCGGGCACCTTTGAGAGCAGATGGACATTTTTGGGCAGTGTCATCTTGACAGGCACTTCAACATCGAGTTTTACGTCGTTGTTAAAGGTCAGGAATCCCCAGAAGACGGCCGCGATGACCACAAAGCACAGGTATTGCGCAATCGACCTCGCGCGAGGTGACTCCTGCATTTTCTTCTGTAATCGTTCCCAAAGTTTCATGATGCCTGCTGAGATGTCACTATACCGTTAGTCTGTCTGTTGTCAGGTCAATTACTTGTTGGCGGCGTTGGCCCCAGCCACATCTTCCATCGACTCATAGATGGAGGTCTTGTCCACCTTGATGCGGACGCCATCGGCTACCTCGAGGATGATGGTCGTGTCCTTAACCTCGCGCACGCGGCCATGGATACCACCAGCGGTAACCACCTTGTCACCGTTCTTGAGTCCGTCGCGGAAGGTGTCAAGCTTCTTCTGCTGTTGTTTCTGCCTCTTCTGCTGCGGCATGATCATGAAGAAATAGAAGATGACGAAAATAAGAACGATCATCAATATACCACCTAAGCCGCCACCAGAAGCGGGAGCTGCCTGCAATAAAATCGTGTTAAGCATAATTCTTTCTTGTTATTGGTTATTAATATAATGTGATATCTATAGTGTTTGTTGAGTGTCAGGGCTTGACAACCTTGCCCTGGCGACGCATCAGTTTCAGGGCATTGTTGAGGATGCCGTTGACAAACTGGCCGCTGCCAGCGGTGCTGAAGTTCTTGGCCAGCTCAATGTATTCGTTGAGCGTCACTGCAGTCGGGATGCTCTCAAAGTTGCGCAACTCAGCCATGGCGGTGCACATGATAATGCGGTCCATGAGCACGATGCGGTCCTTGTCCCAACGGCTGTTCTCCACAAGTTCGTCGATGGTGGCGTTGTTCTCGGGCATTTGCATGACGGTAGCCTTGAACAACTCCTTGCCGAATTGGCTGTCCTCCTCGTCCTTGAACATGGGCATGATGGCATCCTCGTCACCCTCGGCGATGCGCCTGAAGGTCTTGCACACAAACTGTCCCATCAGTTCGGTGTCGTCCTCGGTCCAGAACAGTGAACGCTGCTCGATGGCATCGGTCATGTTAGGATCGGGGATAATCACCAGTTTCATGAGTTGCTGCCACAGCAGGCTGTCGCCCGTCATGGTGTCGTCGTCATCGCTCATGTAGTCATTGTACAGGTCACTCTTGAGCACCTTGTCGAGCATCAGCCGCTCGAAGATGGGATCATCGTTCCAGGTGACGGTGTGATCGCTGGCGAACTGCTGTAACTGCTCGTTGTCGGCAAGGGCGGCAACCAGGCGGTTGTTGACAAACTTCATGTTGGGGTTTTTCTCTTCCTCGGTGGGCAGATATTTGTTACGGGCCTCATCGAGGTGCATCTCCTGGATGTGGGTTAACTCCACGGGCAGGCGCATGAGATAATGGTACAGTTCGTAAGTCTTCTCGAGGCATGTCTCAAGCCCCTTGAGCGCACTGTCGAGCGTGCGGTCAGGACGGGTAAGCATATAGGAGTACAGATTCTGTACAACTTTAGTTCGGATTAAAACTCGATTTATCATAATATCATCGTTTGAACTTGCAAAGTTAGTTAAAAATGGCGGCTTGGGCAACTAAAAAGGCGCCTATTCCATGATTTGATGGTCTGCGAGACGCTGGCGCACCACTTCATAAATCATAATGCCGCCAGCCACCGATACATTCAGCGAATTGATGTGCCCGAACTCGGGGATGACCACCTGGGTGTCGCACAGCTTCATGATTTCGGGCGAAATGCCTTTGTCTTCGGCTCCCAGCACGATAGCCACGGGAACAGTGAAGTCGGCCGCAGTGTAGGACATCTTGCTCTTGTCACTGGTGCCTACAATCCTGAAACCGCTGTCGCGCAGTAGGCGCACGGCGCTCACCAGATTGTGCTCGCGGCACACCGGCAGGTAGTTGAGCGCTCCCGCCGAGGTCTTCACGGCATCGGCATTGACGCTGACGCTCTCGCGGTCAGGGATGACGATGGCGTTCACACCGGCGCACTCACAGGTGCGGGCCACAGCGCCAAAGTTGCGCACGTCGGTCACACCGTCAAGCACCACGACAAACGGGTTGGCTCCCTGGTCAAACAGTTGCGGCACGAGGTCCTCGACGCGATAATAGGTGACGGCTGCCAGCATGGCCAGCACACCCTGGTGGTTGCGGCGGGTGATACGGTCAATCTTCTGGACCGGCACTCGCTGCACGGGCACATGCAGTTGACGGGCTCGCTCGATGATGTCCTGTGCCACCTCGGGGTTGAGGGTTTTGCTCAACAGGATCTTGTCGATATCCTTAGCGGCGTCAATGGCTTCAATCACGGCATGGATGCCATAGATGTATTGTGTCTTGTCAATCATAATATCACTGGTTGTTTGGGTTATCGGTCTTTATCGGGTTAATCGTCATGGTCAGTCATGTGCTTGTGGTTGATGAGGGATTTCGCATTGTCAATGGCGGCCTGGTTCAGGTCCTTGCCGCTGAGCATGCGCGCCACTTCCATGATGTGCTCCTGTTCGTCGAGCGGTTCCACATGGGTGAGTGTCTCGTCGTGGGTGTCGGCCTTGTACACCCGCAGATGGTGGTCGCCATTGGCAGCCACCTGGGGCAGATGCGTGATGGTGATGACTTGGATAGAGCGTGAGATGTCGGCCATCATCTCGCCAATCATCGTGGCAACATCGCCGCTTACTCCGGTGTCCACCTCGTCAAAGATGATGCTGGGCAGCTGCATGTGCCGTGCGATGATGGTCTTGATGCAAAGCATCACACGCGATATCTCGCCGCCCGAGGCGGTATCCTTGACGGGCATGAGGGCCTGGTTTTTGTTGAACGCCATCATGAAATTGACGTTGTCAATGCCGCTGGGCATGAGTGCCCCTTGCTTGAAGTCCACGTCAAAGGCGATGTTCTTCATGCCTAACGGGGCTGCCAGCGACAGCAGCTCGGTGCCGAAACGCTTGGCGGCCTCATGGCGCTTGAGCGACAACTTTCCGGCCTGTTCCATGGCTGCCTTGTGGGCGGCATCGACACGGGCCTTGAGTTCCTCAATGATGTCATCGTTGTGCTCGATTTCACCTAACTGTCGCTCATAGTCGCGCTGGATGGCAATCAATTGGTTGACGTCTTGTGCGTTATGCTTGCGTTCCAAGGCATAGATGCTGTTCAGTCTGTCATCGATGCGAGCGAGCTCAGCAGGGTCATCGTTGAGTGACTCCATGATGGCTCCTGCGCTCTGGGCAATATCTTTGAGCTCGATGAGGGCCGTACGTACACGTTCGCCCATCCCCTCTACATCATGCAGGTTATGCTCAGCCTCGTCGAGTCGCTGGGCAATGCCTTTGAGCCGCTCCAGAATGCCGTTTTCCTCTCCGTCAAGTTCATTCTCTACGGTCCACAATGCCTCCTTAAGCGATGTGACGTTGCTCAACTTGGCTTGTTCGGCTTCCAGCAGCTGATCCTCGTCGGGCTGCAACTGCATGGTCTGTAGCTGGTCGAGTTGGAATCGGATGTAGTCCTCGTTGTGACGCAGTTGCTCCATGTCCTGCTGTGTCTTGTCGAGCAGTTGCACGGCATCGCGGTATTCCTGATAGTGGCTACGGTATTGGTTAAGCAGTTCGTTGTTGCCTGCAATGCTGTCGAGGATTGACAGTTGGAATGCTGGGTTCGAGAGCAACATGTTGCTGTGCTGGGAATGGATGTCGAGCAGTTGGGTGCTCAACTCGCGCAGCACATTCAGCGGCACAGGCATGTCATTGATGAAGGCGCGGGAACGTCCGCTGGGACTCAATTCGCGCCTGAGCAGACACTCGTGCTCGTCCCAGTCAATGTCATTGTCAGCAAAGAAGCGTTCCAGCTGATAGCCGCCGATGTCAAAGGTTGCCTCGACAACTGTCTTGGCCGACGTGTCGCGGATGGCCTTGCTGTCGGCGCGCTCGCCCAGGATGAGCGACAAGGCGCCCAAGATGATGGATTTGCCGGCACCGGTTTCGCCGGTGATGATGGTCAAGCCCTCGGCAAACGCGATGTCGAGTCTGTCGATGAGGGCATAATTGGAAATGTGCAGTTGCTTGATCATTACGCCTGCATGCGCTTAGTTCTGGACTTTCTTGATTTGATCGAGACGATTGGTCTCGCTAGGAAAGACTTGGTACAGCATCTCGTACACCGACTCTTTCTCGGTGGCATTGGCCTTGCTGTATACGTTGATCAGCTCATCGAGCTTGGCGTCTTTGAACATCGTCAGGCAGATCGATAGCGGGGCTACCTCATAGATTTTGCCCAGGTTCTCAAGCGAGTGGGTGATGGCTGAGCGTCCCTTGTCAACGGTGATGACCATCTGGTCGAGGCCCATGCGGTGGTAGTCGTATAGTAACTGCCTGATGGGCGACGTTGCCTTGTCGGTAAATGCGCTCAGCACGGCGCTGCGGTTATTGTTGTCCTCAAAGGCTTTCCAGCCGCTCTCGCCAGTGCTTTGTGCCAGGCGCACGACTTTGGCCGCTTGTTCATAGTACGGGTCTCCGCCGTTGAGTTCAAATGTGTCAAAGTCCATCGCGATGATCATGTAGGCCCAGAAGTTGAGAATCGCCGTCAGATTGTCCTTCATCTCCTCCTCCGAGAATACCAGCGGCATGTTGCGCTCATAGGTGAATTTCACTTTGGTATCCCTGAAGTTGATGATCGCCGTTGTGTAGGTACTGTTGTACACGGGGCGCTGGGATTGAATCTGTAAGTCACCTTGCATAACGCCTGTAGCGTCGTCCCATGAACTGATAGTGAATAACAACTTGCAATAGATTCTCTCATTAATGCCAAAGGTCGCATTGGTCCACTTGTGGTCGACGTTCATGTAGTCGCTAACGGCTTGCTTGAACTCAGCGAACACATCCTTGCTGCCGTTGGTGACCTTGTCGCTGTTGACCTCAACATCGCAGTTGAGCTCAAACGACTCCTCATCGGCAACGGCGCTGAAGGCGCACGACAGCGCCACGAGCAGCATCAATAATGTTTTCTTCATTGTTCAGACAGGTACTTGTGTAATACATCAACAATGTCATGGGCAACGGCGCGTTTTGACTTGCATTGGCCCTCAATGGCCTCGCCCTTGTCGGTAAATATGGTCACCTTGTTGGTGTCGACCTGGAATCCGGCATTCTTGTCACGCAGTGAGTTCATAACGATGAAATTCAAGTTTTTACGTTCAAGTTTTCCTTGTGCGTTGACATTTTCGTTATCAGTTTCCAGGGCAAATCCCACCGTCACCTGATCGGGACGTTTGGCTTGTCCCACAGCGCGTGCAATGTCGGGATTGGGGATGAGGCGAAGCACAGGAGCCGCATCCTTCTCGCGCTTGATTTTCTTGTCGGCCACGTTGTCCACACGGTAGTCGGCCACCGCAGCACACAGGATGATGGCGTCATTGTCGGGCAAAGCTGCCATCACGGCATCGTGCATTTCCACGGCAGTGGTCACGTCGATGCGCTGGATGTTGGGATGTTCGGTTTTGAGACTTACTGGTCCAGTGACCAGCGTAACGAGGGCACCGCGACTAGCACATTCCTCAGCAAGAGCAAACCCCATCTTGCCTGATGAGAAGTTGCTGATGTAACGTACCGGATCGATTTTTTCTACCGTGGGGCCGGCAGTAATGAGCACATGCTTGCCCTGCAGGTCCTCGCTGGCAGTGAAGAAATCGTCAAGGGCCTTGACAATGTTCTCGGGCTCTTCCATGCGACCTTTGCCAATCAGGTGGCTGGCCAGTTCTCCCTCAGCAGGCTCGATAATGTGGTTGCCGTAGCTGCGCAGCAACTCCAGGTTGCGCACCGTGCTCGGGTGTCGCATCATGTCCAGGTCCATAGCCGGAGCGACAAATACCGGGGCCTTGGCCGACAGGTAGGTCGTTACCAGCATATTGTCAGCAACGCCGTTTGCCATCTTACCGATCGTCGAGGCAGTGGCAGGAGCGATAATCAGGGCATCGGCCCACAGTCCCAGGTCCACATGGCTGTTCCACTGACCGGTGTTGGCGGTGAAGAACTCGCTGATGACGGGTTTGCCGCTCAATGTCGAGAGTGTCAACGGTTGGATGAACTGCTTGGCATTGGGAGTCATGATAACCTGCACCTCGGCGCCAGCCTTGACGAGCAGTCGCGTGAGTGTGGCGCACTTGTAGGCAGCGATGCCGCCCGTGATGCCCAGGATGATGTGCTTGCCTTTCAACATGATGCAATAGGGGAGTGAGTGTGGAATGCTATTATTTTTTCTTGTATTGGATATACAACCGTGTGAGCACCTGCTTGGTATTCTCGGGGAAGTCGCTCTTCATCATCCAGTCGTAGTAACCGAAGTCGAGTTTGGTGAGTACTTCCTCAACGGTTTTTCCCTTGTGCTTGCCGAAGTTGAACACTGGCTGTTTCTGCTCATTGTAGATGATGCGTCCGGCCAAGTCCACATTGCGGTTGTGGGAAGAGTACTGTGAGAGATATTCAACGTCATTCAGCAGGGGCTCGGCATCATCGGCATAACGGTCCAACTGGGCCTTCAGCACTTCGAGGGTGGTCTTGGCATCATCGGCTGCCGAGTGGTGATTCTCCATCGGGTGGCCACAGTAGAAGATGCAGGCTGCCTCCAGGTCACGTTTCTCGCGCTTGTGGTAGATGGTCTGCACATCGATGAACTTGTGCTGTGACGGGTCAAATTCCACACCCGCCTTGCTCATCTCCTGTGCCAACAGGGGAATGTCAAAGTGGTTACTGTTAAAACCGGCGATGTCGCAGCCCTCAAACACGCGTGCAATGTCGTGGGCACGCTCCTTGAAGGTCGGCTCGCCCACGAGCATCTCGTTGGTGATGTGGTGCACGTCAATGGCCTGCTGCGGAATCACCTTTTCAGGATTGAAACGGTAGGTCTTGCTCTCCTCGTGTCCGTCAGGAAATACCTTGACATAGGACAACTCGATGATGCGGTCCTCGGTGATATTGAGACCGGTTGACTCCAGGTCAAATACCACGAGCGGACGTTTCAGGTTCAGTTCCATTATTCGTTGGTGTTTTCTTTCTTGAGTCGCTAGTTGTCTGTTTTAGGAAAAAGTAACTGTACTTAATACTAAAAACTTACAACTTCAAAACTCTTAGAACATCATGGGCATCTGCAGCACGATGAGATCTTCACCGGCCTTCTGCTCACTGGGAACAAACACACCTGCGCGTGCGGGATCGAGCAACTTGAGGAATACGCCGTCGCAGTCGATGTTGCTCACTACCTCGATGACATCAGCGCTCTTGAAGCCGATATTCATGGGCTCACCGTTGTACTCACAGGTGATGGTCTCCTCGGCCGAGGTAGAGTGGTCGATATCCTGGGCGGTAAGTACCACCTCGGTGGGACGCAGGTCCAGACGCACGAGGCCGCCTACGTTGGCAAACACAGCCACACGGCGCACGGCATTGAGCAGCGTCATGCGGTCAACGGCCATGGTGTAGGGATTGTCCTCGGGGATTACCGAGTTATAGTTAGGATAACGTCCGTTGATGAAGCGGCACGACAACTGGTAGTCGGCGTTCTCAAACGTGGCGCTGTTCTCGTCGATGGTGATGTTCACCGGCTCCTCGCTGTTGCGCTCAATGATGTTGGCAAGGATAGACGCAGGCTTGGCGGGGAGGATGAAATTGCGCTCAAAGTTGGGAGTTACATTGGTCTGACGGTAGCGAACCAGCTTGTGTGAGTCGCTGGCAACATACACGATCATGTCGGGCTTGATGTCCCAATAGATACCCATGAATTGGGGATGCATGTCGTCGTTACCCACGGCAAACAGCGTGTGGCCGATACCTGCAGCAATGCTCTTGGAGGGCAGCGTGAACTGGCGCACGTCATTGGCATTGGCAGCCTTCTCGGGGTACTCATCGCCATTGAGGGCAACGGCATCGTAGTAACCGTTGACGTAGGTCATCTTCACGGCCAAGGTCTCATCGTTGATCTCAAAGGTAAGTGCCGTGTCGGGTAACTCCTTCAGTGAGTTGATGGTGCGTTTCACATCAAGGGCAAATTTGCCGCTTCCCTCTACATTCTGCACTTCGATGTTGGTCGTCAGACGAGTTTCCATGTCGCTGCCGGTAACCACGAGTCGGTCGCTTTGCAATTCAAACAGGAAATTGTCAAGAATAGCATAGGCGTTCTTGCTGCTCACCACTTTGCTCACCGCATTCAAGCGGTTGAGCAATAATTTACTTTGAACGTTGAATTTCATACAGTTATGTCTCTTTATAGCATTATTAATTTGTTGTTCTTTCTTTTAACCTACAAATATAGTGTTTTTTTCTTTAATGAGATGTAGCTGTTGATAAAAAAACGAAAAAAAGCGTCATCGATTGCCTCGATAACGCTTTTTAAGCATTTTAGTTTCCCGTGTCAGGAAAACAGCCGATTGTCAACTGAGCATCAGTCCAGCTTGTGGATGATGAGACCCGAACGCAGTTTGGGCTCGAACCAAGTGGCCTTGGGAGGCATGATCTTGCCGCTGTCGGCGATGTCGATGATCTGCTTCATGGTCACGGGATACAGAGCCAGAGCCATCTTCATCTCACCGCTATCGACGCGCTGCTTCAACTCGCCCAGGCCGCGGATGCCGCCGACGAAGTCGATGCGCTTGTCGGTGCGCAGGTCGGTGATGCCCAGGATGTCGCGCAGGATGTAGTCGCTGCTGATGGTAACGTCGAGAACACCGATGGGATCGTTGTCGTCATAGGTGCCTTCCTTGGCAGTCAGCGAGTACCACTTGCCACCCAGATAGAGGGAGAAGTTGTGCAGCTTGGCGGGCTTGTAGATTTCGGTGCCCTTCTCCTCGACGATGAATTTCTCACCCAGCTTCTCAAGGAACTGCTCCTCGGTGTTGCCGTTCAGGTCAACAACCACGCGGTTGTAGTCCATAACCTTGAGGTGAGACTGCGGGAAGCACACTGCCAGCAGGTAGTTGTACTCCTCGGTGCCGTTGTGGTTGGGATCGGCTTTAGCCTTCTCCTCGCCCACATGGGCAGCAGCAGCGGTACGGTGGTGACCATCAGCGATATAGAGGTAAGGAATCTCACCGAATGCACGGGTGATGGTGTCGATGGTCTCTTTGTCCTTGATGACCCACAAGGTGTGGCCGATGCCGTCCTCGCTCACGAAGTCATACTCGGGAGTGGTCTGGGCGGTGCGGATCAGGATATCCTGCAGGATGCTGTTATCGGGGAATGCCAGGAACACCGGCTCGATGTTGGCATTGTTGATCTCGATGTGGTGCATACGGTCAGCCTCTTTTTCGCGGCGGGTAAGCTCGTGCTTCTTGATGCGGCCGGTGAGGTAGTCCTCAACGTTGGCGCCTACCACAAAGCCGTACTGAGTGCGGCCGTCCATGGTCTGGGCATAGATATAGTAGTACTCCTCGGGATCCTGAACGAGCCAACCCTTGTCCTGGAACTTCTTGAAGTTCTCGACAGCCTTGTCATAGACCTTGGGCTCATGTTCGCCAGTACCGGGCTCGAAGTCGATTTCCGGCTTAATGATGTGATACAGACACATCTCGTTGTCGCCTGCCTCGGCACGTGCCTCTTCACTGGAGAGCACGTCGTAGGGCTTGGATGCTACTTTCTCTACTAACTCTTTCGGCGGTCTTACGCCACGGAACGGTTTTACTTTAGCCATGATAAATTAACGGTTTTAAAAGTGTTAAATAGGTTTTTAGTTGTTTATAGATGGGTTATTTACGTCGTTTCTTCTTGTCATCGGCTGCTAGGCTACGCTTGGCCTTGCGGGCACAGGTGCTGCAAGTACCATAAACGTGCAGGCTGTAGTGGTCGGTGTTGAAGGCATTGAAGCGCCGCGCATTCATGAAAGCGGCAAAATTGGGATCTCTCACCTCCTTGACCTTTCCGCATGTGGTGCAGATCAGGTGGGTGTGGGGCAGGGTGATGCGTTCATACTGAGCCTGCATGCCTTCAAACACATGGCGGCGCAGTATCTTGGCATCCATCAGCAGCTCTACCGTGTTATAAACAGTGGAGCGGCTCACACGATAACCGTCGCTATCGACCATCTTCTGCAGTTCCTCGATGGTGAAGTGCCCGTTGATGTCCATGACACGACGCAAAATGGCATAACGCTCAGTGGTCTTGCGCATTTCGTGGGCATCAAGGTATTCGCTGAACTTGCGGACAACGGGGTTGTTGCTGTTGGCGAATTCTTCGATATTTGGATCGGTTCTCATCGGTGTGACAAAAGTACAACGTTTTTTGCAATCAAGCAAAGAAAAATGTGCTTTTGAAATTATTTCACAGTTCGCTGTGTGTTGAGCATCATTTCGACACTCAGTTGGCCTATTGTGTCGACGGTCAGGTCGCTGAGTGCGCTCACCTGCTCATGGCTCATGGTCGTGGCGATGCCGATGACGCGTGCGCCCGAAGCCTGTCCTGCCAGCAGGCCGTTGCGTGAGTCCTCAATCACGATGCAGTCCTTGATGTCGATTCCAATCAGTTGAGCACCCATCAGGTAACAGTCGGGGTCAGGTTTGGCGTGCTTGACCATGTCGCCCGTTATAATCTGGTCAAACATAGTGGGAAACTCTGGATACTGACTGTAGAGGGATTGCATCTTCTTGCGGTCGCTCGACGTGACGATGGCCATGGGAATGCCGGCATCCTGCAATTGTTGGATAAAATCAAGTGCACCAGGGAAAAACTCGTATTTCATGTTGCGCTCAAAATCAGTCAATTTGTTCACTATATCTTGGCGCACCTCATCGCTCTCAAAGTAGCCTAAGATGCGAGCCAGGTGCATGCCCTTGATGTAGCGGGCAAAGTCAGGAATTCCGGTCTTGTATTCCTCTTCCATCGCTGCCCAGAAGATGGTGTACTGTCCCTCACTGTCAAGCAGCACGCCGTCGAGGTCAAACAGCACGCCGCAGGGTTTCTTTGTATTTTCGCTCATGATTGGTCGGTATCTTGATAAATTAAGTTGCAAATGTAGCGAAAACTCATGAAAAATGATGTAATTTTGTGCGACAAAATACATTTAATCTTTTATGATTCAGGAATTGCAATTGCGCGTGAGCCCGCGCACCGCGGCCAGCATGGGTGACATCGCCCAGTACCTTACCCGACATCTCGACATTACTGCCCAGAGCATCCAGGGCATCAGGATTCTGAAGCGCTCTATCGATGCCCGCCAACGGCAGGTGGTGGTCAACCTTAAGGTGCGTGTCTATATCGACGAACCCATGACACAAGACTATCTGGTGCCACCCATTGATTACAAGCCTGTTGACGGCAAGCGTCAGGCTGTGGTCGTGGGCATGGGGCCTGGAGGATTGTTTGCGGCTTTGCGCCTCATCGAACTGGGCATCAAGCCCATCGTGCTCGAGCGGGGCAAGAACGTGATGGAACGCCGCATCGACGCTTCGCGCATCCAGCGTGAGGGAATCGTTGACCCTGAGAGCAATTATTGCTATGGCGAGGGTGGGGCAGGGGCCTACAGTGACGGCAAACTCTACACCCGGAGCAAGAAGCGTGGCTCGGTGGACCGTGTGCTGGGCATCTTTGTTCAGCATGGGGCGCGCGAGGATATTCTTATCGATGCCCATCCTCACATCGGCAGTGACAAGTTGCCTGGCGTCATCAAGGCGATGCGCGAGACCATCTTGCGCTGTGGTGGTGAGGTGCATTTCGAGACGCGTGTCACGCGACTGATCGTTGACGGGGAAACGGTCACGGGTGTGGAAACGGCGACAGGCGAGAGCTTCTCAGGCCCCGTCATCCTGGCCACTGGCCACTCGGCTCGTGATGTCTATCAGATGCTCTATGACAACGACATCACCGTCGAGGCCAAGGGCATTGCCGTGGGAGTGCGCCTGGAGCATCCGCAACGCATCATCGACAATATTCAATACCACAGCGTCCTGGGACGCGGCGAGTACCTCCCTGCAGCTGAATACAATTTTGTCGCTCAGGTGGACCATCGTGGGGTGTATTCTTTCTGTATGTGCCCCGGTGGCTTTGTCGTGCCGGCCGTGAGCGAACCCGACGGACTTGTCGTCAATGGTATGTCGCCCAGTAACCGTGGCTCGCATTGGGCCAACTCGGGTATGGTGGTCGAACTCCATCCCGAGGATTTGCCGGGCCAATATAAGAAATATGGTGTATTGGCGATGATGGAGTTCCAACGCGACATGGAGCGACGGGCCTTTGCCGAAGCGGGTAACACGCTTATTGCCGGAGCCCAGCGCATGAAGGACTTTGTTGATGGAAAGGTTTCCCGCAACATTCCGCCATCATCTTATCTGCCAGGTGTGCAGCCGTCAAGACTCGACCAATGGATGCCACCTTTAGTTGCCAACCGCCTGCGCAAGGGATTTCAGACGTTTGGTAAGAATGCCCGTGGCTTCCTCTCCAACGATGCCATCGTCATCGGGGTAGAAACCCGCACATCGTCGCCTCTGCGCATCCCTCGCGACAATATGCTATTGCACCATGTGACGCTCAAGGGCCTCTATCCCTGTGGTGAAGGAGCCGGTTATGCTGGCGGCATCGTTTCCAGCGCTATTGATGGTGAACGCTGCGCCGAAGCCCTTGCTGAAACCTCGCTTTGCTCGGTAGATAATGTGTAATGGATAAAGTGTAATGAGGCATCCGCCCAATTCATTAAACATTCTCCACCATCCTTTATGCACGGCTGAAAGCCGTTTCTAATTATTTTTTTTCGCACTATACACAATATGGCGCACTTTTTGCAGTTATTGATGCGATAATGGTTTTTTATTTAAACTAATGACACTATTATGAAAGAGAAAATGATTATTTCGTCAGCCCTCATCGCTCTGAGCGTTTTCTGTCTGGGCTGGTTCATCAAGGCTGGTATTGATGACTTCGCAAGCAAGGACCGTAAGGTCAGTGTCAAGGGTCTCGCTGAGCAGGAAGTACAGGCCGACAAGGTGACTTGGCCCATTGTTTCCAAGGAGGTGGGCAATGACTTGCCTGGACTCTATGACCGCATCGGTGCTACACAGTCCAAGATCAAGGCGTTCCTGATCAAGGGTGGCGTGAAGGAAGATGAAATCAGTCTCAATGCACCCCAGGTGGCTGACCTTACCGCCCGAGAGTATGACACGGGTAATAGGGCATACCGTTACATCGTTACCTCGGTGGTTACCGTGACGAGTAAGAATGTGGACCAGGTGCGCAAGCTGATTGCCAAGCAGGGCGACCTGTTGCGTGAGGGTGTTGCCATCGCTGGCGACAGCTATGACAACCAGGTGCAGTATGAATTTGTAGCCTTCAAGGAGATGAAGCCCAAGATGATGCAGGAGGCAATTGAGAATGCCCAGGTTACTGCCGAGCAGTTCGCCAAGAACTCCCACAGCAAGCTCAACAAGATTGTGAATGCCGACCAGGGCCAGTTCTCCATCGAGAACCGCGACGAGTACACCCCTTGGATTAAGAAAGTCCGTGTCGTGACCACCGTCACCTACTCGCTCAAGGACTGAAAACCAAAAACCACAACAAGAACGACTACTGAATAGTCCGAGAAATCTGAGGCTGGTCCCAGAGAGTATCAGGCTATTCAGTTTTTTGTATTAGCCTATCATCTGATAATGAACGGTACCGGCATTGTCAGCAATCACTGTCATCTGGTGGGCCTCGCCATCGATGGTGAGTATGGCGTGATAACGATACCCCATCTCATAGGCAAGACTGATGTCTGATACCACATGGCCCTCTCTCGATAAGGCCTTGATCACGATGTCTTGCAACAAGTTGATGGTGATAATCGAGTTTGGGCCGTGACGGCGCATGGTATACATCAACATGAGTGTTTTGCCCGTATCAGACTTGTTGTAAAACCACATGGCTGCTGCGATTAGCAGTACCGCTAGGCCGATGATCGCCAGTACAAGTAGTAATCCTTCATTCATGATCTTTATTTGTTTTTGAGTGAACTGCTATAGAGTTGTTATGAGTTGATCATCCCGGTGAAGAAATGGAGCGTCTGGCTTGTGGTATTGAAATGACTCTGGTTGGGTGACCATTCGCCACGCTGCAGGCCGGGAGCGAGTTTTACCGAGCGGGAACCGTACATGTTGTTGATACCGTCGATGCTGGACATCAGACGCCTCAGCTTGCCATGGTCGTCGGGGTCGAACACGTTGAGTTGGATGCCACCTCCATGCTGGATATCTAGTGCCATCACACCCGCCTTGCGGTAGCCGAATCCATCGCGCCAGATGAGGTTGAAGGCATTGAGTGCCTGGCGCACAATGGTCATCGTATCGCTCGTCGGGGTGTCGAGCTGTAATTGGCATGAATTGGAATAGAAGGGGAGGTCCTCCCGGAAGTAGTCTCCGCGCACATAGGCCATCACGCTGCCCGCAACGCTGCCCTCGTCTCGCAACTGGCGTGCGGTGCGCTCGGCAAACGAAACGATGGCATCAGCAATCTCGTCACGGCTCGTCAACACTTTACCGAAGGTGCGTGATGTCATGATGCTCTTGTGCGCGATGGTAACGGGGTTGGCTATCTGGCAGTCATGGCCCATGAGTTCGCGTTGGGTGCGTTCGAGTGTTACCGAATACTGTGAGCGCACCAGCGACGGCGGCATCTTCACGAAGTCGGCCGCCGTGTTGATACCACGGGCCTTGAGTCTGGCCGAAAGCCTCCTGCCGATGCCCCACACGTCCTCGATGGCCGTTCGTCGCAGGATGATGTCGATGGCCTCGGGGCGCACGAGCCAATAGACGCCGTCGGTGATGCGACGGTCGCGCTTGGCGATGTGGTTGGCAATCTTGGCAAGCGTGCGTGTCGGTGCGAAGCCTATGCTCACGGGAATGCCCACATACTGCTTGACGCGTTTCACCACGTCGGCCATCACCCGGTGGCTTGTTTCCACATCCTCATGAGGCAGGAGAAAAAAAGCCTCGTCAACCGAATAGACCTGCAGATTCTCGACCTCCTGGCCAAGGACTTTCATCACACGATTGGACAAATCTCGGTACAGGATATGGCGCGCCGACAATTGGATAATCTCTCGGGGATCGGTGTGCTCCTTGATTTTAAAAGCAGGACAGCCCATCGGGATGCCGACGGCTTTGGCCTCGTTGCTGCGTGCGATGACGCAGCCGTCGTTGTTCGATAGCACAACGACTTTTTTCCCGTTGAGCCGTGGGTCAAACACGCGCTCACAGGACACAAAGAAGTTATTGCAGTCGAGCAGGCCGTACATTTTCTCTTAGTTATTTATAGTTCGTTTTTTTATGAGGAGAGTTCCAGCCAGCGCAGTTCTTTCTCGTCGATCAGGTCTTTGACCTCTTGATAACGGGCCGCCTTGGCAGCGACGTCGTCCAGGGTTTCACCGCTGGCAAACAGGGCATCCAGCTCGTCTTTCTCCTTATTGAGTGCTTCCAGGTCAGCATTGAGCTGTTCCAACTCACGCTGCTCCTTGTATGACAGGCGTTTCTGTTCGCTGCGGTTGGCCCATGTGTTTTCTTTGGGCTTGGCTGTTTCTTGCTCTTTGGCCAATTGGGCCGCCTCTTGCTCGTGGCGCTGCTTCCAGGCGCGGTATTCGCTGTAATTGCCTGGGAAATCCTTCACGTGACCGTTGCCGGTGAACACAAATGTGTGATCCACCGTGCGGTCCATAAAGAATCGGTCGTGGCTCACGATGATGACACAGCCGTTGAATTGCGACAGGTATTCCTCGAGAATCTCCAGCGTAGAGATGTCCAGGTCGTTGGTCGGCTCGTCGAGGATGAGGAAATTGGGCTTGGTCATCAGCACCATCGCCAGGTAGAGGCGACGCCGCTCTCCACCGCTCAGCTTGGCGATGAACTTCTGCTGGTCTTGAGGTGAGAACAGGAAGTGGTTCAGCCACGCCATGGCGGTATAGTGGTGTTTCTCGTCAAAATAGATGTATTCGGCTACATCACGCACGGCGTCAATCACCCGTTTGCCCTCGTCAAAGTGCATCCCTTCCTGGCTGTAATGGGCAAACTTAACCGTCTCACCGATTTCGAAATAACCGCTGTCAGGCTTAACGATATCGAGCAGCAATTTAATGAATGTGGTCTTGCCCACGCCGTTGTCGCCCACGATGCCCAGCTTCTCGTAGCGGGCAAACGTGTAGTTGAAGTCGTCGAGAATCACTTTGTTCCCGAAACGCTTACATACATGGTGGGCCGTGAAAATCTTTTTGCCGATGTAGGCGCTCTTGACGTTCAGCTCCACCTCTCCGTCGTCGCGCCGCTGTTGGGCACGCTCCTGCAGGTCGTAGAAAGCGTCAATGCGGTATTGGGCCTTGTGGGCTCGGGCCTGAGGCTGGCGCCGCATCCAGTCGAGCTCGGTGCGTAGCAGGTTACGGGCCCGTTCCACCTGGGCATTCTGAGCCTCGATGCGTTCAGCGCGTTTCTCCAGATAATAGTTGTAATTCCCGTTGTAGGAGAAAATGCTGTGTTGGTCCATCTCGAGGATGCGGTTGCAGATGTTGTCCAGGAAATATCGGTCGTGTGTCACCATCAGCAACGTGACGCGACTACGCTGCAGGTAGTTCTCCAGCCACTCGATCATGTCGATGTCGAGGTGGTTGGTGGGCTCGTCGAGGATGAGCATCTGGGGCTCGTCGATGAGCAGTCGCGCCAGCGCCACGCGCTTTACCTGTCCGCCGCTCAACTCCTTGACAGGCTGGTTGTAATCGGTGATTTTGAGTTGCGTGAGGATTTGTTTGAATCGCTCCTCGTAGTCCCAAGCCGTGTTGGCGTCCATGGCTTGGATGGCAGCGGTCATCGCTTCGCTGTCACCAGTGCGCAGGGCTTCCTCATAGGCATGGATGGCCCCTGAACGCGGGTCATCGCCATGCAGGCAGGCATCGAGCACGGTGTGCGCCCCGCCCAGGTCGGGCAGTTGTGGTAAGTAACCCACCCGCAGGTTGTTACGGTAGATGACCGTGCCGCTGTCTTGCGAGGCCACGCCGGCGAGGATATCGAGTAGGGTGGATTTGCCCGTGCCGTTCTTGGCGATAAGCCCGATTTTCTCGCCCTCGGCCACGCCGAAAGTGAGATCCTCGAAGAGCACATCGACGCCAAACGCCTTGCTCAATCCCTCAACCTGCAGGTAACTTACCATGGATCAAAAATAAGAGCTGAATCTATCAACTGAAGAATTTCTTCATCACGCGGATCATGTTCACGTGGTCGTCACACGAACCCGTCTCGCGTACCGAGTGCATCGCCAGCACGGGGTTGCCCACGTCCACGCCCTCGATGTCGAGCTGTCCGGTGAGGATGTTGCCCAGTGTCGAACCTCCAGCCACATCGCTGTGGTTGACAAAATACTGGAATGGTGCGCCAGCTTCCTCACACAGGCTCCTGAAAATGGCTGCTGAGTGGGCGTCGCTCATGTACTTGCAATTGGCGTTCACCTTGATGCACGGGCCGCCTCCCAGCGAGGGATGGTTGGTCGGGTCATATTTCTCAGGGTAGTTGGGATGGAAGGCATGGGCATTGTCGGCCGAAATCATAAAGGTGCGGTGCACGGCGCGGCCAAAGTCCTCGAAGTCGCCGCCCAGGGCCATGACCAAACGCAGCAGCATGTTGCCCAGCACAGGCGAATGGGCGCCCTGCTTGGTGCCGCTGCCGGTCTCCTCGTTGTCAAAGATGGCGGCCACCAGCGTCGCGTTCTTGTCCTCGGCCTCGGTGATGGCGGTGATGGCGGCATGCACCATGCTCAGGTCGTCGAGGCGGCCGGCCGAGATGAACTCGTTGTTCAGTCCGAACAGGCTGGCCTTGCTCACGTCATAGAGCATCAGGTCAAAGTCCAGGATATCGGCGACATCGGCCTGCAGCTCGTCGGCAACGAGGTTGAGCAGGGCATTCTGCCACTCAAAGTCGCGGTTGATTTTGGCGAGGATGGGCAGCATGTCTTTTTGTTTTGAGAGATGATTGCCCTCGTTGACGGCGCGGTTGAAGTGGATTGCCAGATGGGAGATGCACATCAGGGGACGGTCAATCTTGATCAAGCGAGTCACGGGGTGCAGCGAGTCCTTACCCTTGAGAATCACGCGGCCTGCCAGCGACAGGGGACGGTCAAACCAGGTATAAAGAATCGGGCCTCCATAGACCTCGGTGTTCAGCCTCAGGATGCCGCCTTCGCTGGGAATCTCGCTAGCGGGCTTGATTCTGAAGCAGGGCGAATCGCTGTGGGCGGCAATGATTTTGAATCCGGTGTCGGCGGGTTTCTTCTTGCCCACCTGCACGGCAAAGATGGCGCTGTCGTTCTTGGTGAAAAAGAACTTCTCACCGGCCTTGGCCGACATCTTGTCGTCAATCTTTTTCTCTTTGAATCCGTTGGCACTCAGGATTATCTTCACGGTGTCCACTGCCAGGAAGTTGCAGGGACTGTTATCCAGGAACTCGAGCAGCGAGCTCACATAGTCGTTATTCTTGCTCATTGTGTGATATGTTGTTTGATGTTTTAAATTCCGTAGTAGATGGCGTTCAATGCCCGCAGCACGTTACACAGCGTCTGACCCCAGTAGTTGACAAAGTTGATTTTGCACTGGCACAGCATTTCGTGCTGCGTTTCGGTCAGGGCGTCCTGTATCGAGTGGATGAGGTTGAAAAATTCCTGGTACAGGTCGGCCAGATTCTCGGACACCGATGCCGAGATGGGCGTGTCACTGTATTTCATGTCCTCCATGAACACCTCAAGGTAGATGTCCTCCTCGGCCATGATGATGGCCACACGCTCGCGCACCAGGTCATACACGTCTTCCTCCAGCGCCGAGTCGATGTACTCCTCGATGTAGCTGTCGTCCTCAATATCGTTGATGGTGATGTACAGCCGTGGCAGCAACTTGAGCATCTGGGCCACAAACTGGTCCCGTGTCTCGCATTGGTGGGCATGCTCCATCGCGTGGCAATATTCGTTGGCCAGGGCGATAAACGCCAACTCGTTGGGTGTCAATTTATCCATGATTCAATCGATTAATAACTTGAACGCTCAGTCGTTAATTTATTCTTGGGTTGTGGCAGGCACCGAGTACAGGTGGTGGCGCTCGATGTAGCCTAGCACTTCGTCGGGCACATAGTAGCGCACACTGTGCCCATGGGCCAGGCGCTCGCGGATTTGCGTCGAGGACAGCTCGATGATGGGAGCATCGACCAGCGACACGCGGTCCTTGATATCGTCGGGGATATTCACCTCGTAACCCAGTCGGGGGTACACGAGCACATGGTATTTGGCAAGAATCTCCTCGCTGTTGCGCCATTGCCCGAACACCTGCCAGTTGTCGCCGCCGATGACAAGATACAACTCATCGTCGGGGAACTTGGCCTGCAGCGCGTTGAGCGTGTCGATGGTGTAGGACGGGCGCGGCATCGTGAACTCAAAGGCTGAGGTTTCCACGCCCTCCATTGGACGTGTGACCATCTCGACCATGCGCAGCCGGTCGGTGTCGGCCACCTGCTGCTTCTTGTCCACCTTGAGCGGATTCATGGGCGACACCATCATCCACAGCCGATCCACCGCGCCGCTGCCGATGATGTGCTGCGCGATGATTGCATGGCCTGTATGTATCGGGTCAAATGACCCCCCGAAAATTCCTATCCTCATGATTTTTTTAACCTCGCGTTGCTCGGTGGATAATGTTTAAAGTTTAAAGTTTAAAGTTTAAAGTTTAATGGGGTATCCGCCCACTTCATTAAACATTCTCCATTCTGCATTATGCACGGCTGAAAGCCGTTTTTAAACCTTGCGTTGCTCGGTGGATAATGTTTAAAGTTTAATGAGGCATCCGCCTTTATGCGCTGGTTAGCAGTTGGCCCAAAAATTCTTTCAATGCTAATTACGCTAATGAAGCCAATTTCACAAAATAATATCAACTATTTGCAATAATTTGTTCAATTCGTGTAATTAGCATTAGCCCCGCAGGGTTTTGGGGCTGGCAGCTATATCGTTCCCATCATTAAACATTCTCCATTCTGCATTATGCACGGCTGAAAGCCGTTTTTAAACCTCGCATTGCTCGGTGGATAATGTTTAAAGCCTAACAGCTAATAGCTAATCTCCGACAAACTCTGCGATGAGGTGATGCACCTCGTTGACGGCAGTCTCCAGGTCATCGTTGACTACCGTGTGGTCAAACTGCGGGCCGATCGAGATTTCAAATTCGGCTTTGGCCAGGCGGGCGTTGATGTCCTCCATGCTGTCGGTGCCGCGGTCGATGAGTCGCTGGCGCAACACCTCGATGCTCGGTGGCTGGATGAAGATGCTGATGGCGCGGTCGCCATACATCTGCTTGACGTTCACCCCGCCCAGCACGTCCAGGTCGAGCACCACGTTCATGCCCAGGGCTGTGATGCGCTCCACCTCGCTCTTGGGGGTGCCGTAATACCGGCCCTCGTACACTTCCTGGTACTCTACCAGCTCGTCGTTCTCAATCATCTGCTGGAACTCGTCCACGGTCTTGTAGTAGTAGTCCACACCATGGACTTCCTCACCTCGACGGGGGCGCGTTGTGGCCGACACCGAGAAAGCCAGCCTGAGCGACTCGTCCTGCATGATGCGACCGATGATGGTCGATTTTCCCGACCCCGACGGCGCCGAAATAATAATCAATTTACCCTCTTTCATGTTCTTTTAAACCTCGCTCTGCTCGGTGGATAAAGTTTAATGTTTAAAGTTTAATGGGGCATCCGCCCAAGTCAGCGTCATCTTTTTTAAACTACGAATTACATGAATTTTACGAATTTATTGCTTTTGCGAAGCCAAAATTTATTCGTTTAATTAGTGAAATTCGTAGTTTTAACCCATTGATGTGGGCTTAGAGGACGTTCAGCACTTGCTCTTTGATCTGCTCCAGGTGGTCCTTCATGCGCACCACCAGGTTCTGCAGGTCGGCCTGGTTGGCCTTGGAGCCCATGGTGTTCACCTCGCGCCCGATTTCCTGGCTGATGAACCCCAGCTTCTTGCCCTGGCCCGGCTCCTCGCCGTGCATCGTTTCCAGGAAATACTTCAAGTGGTTCTGCAGGCGGATCTTCTCCTCGGTGATGTCCAGCTTCTCGATGTAGTAGATCAGCTCCTGCTCAAAGCGGTTCTTGTCATAGTCCACCTCTTTGATTTTGGCCAGAGCGTCGAGGATTCGGCCCTTGATCTTGTGGATGCGGGGCTCCTCATAGCGCGGCACCTCGTCGAGCAGCGCCTGGATGGCGGCAATCTTCTCTTCGAAGAATGCGGCCAGTCGCGCTCCCTCCTGGCGGCGGAAGGCAATCAGCTGCTCGGTGGCCAGCGTGACCACTTCCTTGACCACGTCAAGCTCCTGCTCATCGGCCTCGGTGGCCTTGGCATCGGTCTTCAGGGCATCGGGCATTCGCAGCAGCGTGGCATACCAGTCACCGGGTTGCGGCAGACCGAGTTGTTCGGCCATTTCCTCGATTTGGG
>JAEEGI010005457.1_pt1 | contig 29265 bp, 19 predicted proteins | sample 8958751 | NCBI WGS metagenome assembly JAEEGI01 (sample SAMN16246545, study PRJNA631951) | gut metagenome | biome: gut microbiome; feature: rumen; material: KS-attached | host: Bos | place: Iran: Karaj | collected 2018-10 | reverse complement strand
CTCCCTTCCTGGCGTCGGTGATGGCCACGATGCGGGCGGCGGCTTCGGCCTTGCCGTAGGTCTGCTCGATGTATTCCTTGACGATGCGGAAGGCGACGGCCGGCTCGGTGGTGGTGCCGGACTTGGAAATGACCACGCAGGCGGTGTTGCGCAGCTTGGCCAGATCCATCAGTTCGGCGAGGTAGTCCTCGGAGAGATTGTTGCCGGCGAAGACGATCTGCGGCACGCCCTCCGGACGGATGAAGCCGTGGGAAAGGGCCTCGATGGCGCAGCGGGCGCCCAGGTAGCTGCCGCCGATGCCGATCACGACCACCAGGTCCACGCCCTTGGCGGACCAGTCGTCGCGGATGGCCTCGCAGTCCGCGATCAGCGAGTCGGGGATGTCGACCGGCAGGGTCTTCCAGCCGAGGAAATCGTTGCCGGCGCCGCTGCCGGCATCCAGCACGTCATACGCCGCGAGGGCTTTCTGCACATACTTCTGAAAATCTGCATCTTTGACAAAGGAGCTGCAGCCTCCTACATTGACTTTGACCATGTTTGTATTGAATTAAACTTTGATTCGCAAGTAGACTGCAAATATACCGAATATCCCCTTCAAATCAAAGGGTGCTCTTCAGGACCAGCGTGCTTCCATAGACCTTGTTGGCCGCCTTCACCAACTCCCGGAAGGCATCATATTCCCCGGGGGAGATCCTGCCGGCCCTGACCGTCAAGACGAAATCAAGCGTGACAGTCCGGCCGGAAGCCTCCGCCCGGAACGAGAAATCCGCCAGTTTTGTGGACCGGGAGACCTCCTCGGGCAAAAATTCGACATCATACCCCTCTGGCAGCGTCAGCGTGATCGAATCCGTGAAAACACAACCGTGCTTCACGACGAAATCGTGCCGCCGCGCCGTCTTCTGATACGAAAGGGAACGGGCGTAAGGAGACAGCTTCACGAACATCCTGTCCGCGCTGATCCTGGCGAGGTCCTGCGAATCGAACGCATAGCTGAGCTGCACTTCCGGAACATAGCCCGGGACTCCTTCGTAGCGGGTAAAGTTGTCATTGAGCCCATTAAAAACGAAATGATCCGGATGGCATTGCAGACCTGACAGCAGTTTCCGCTGGATGTCAGCGGGTTTTAATGAGCGGAAATCCACATACGGCTCCGACACATCCAGGCGGGCTGTTTCCCGGACCGAGAGCGCAGCGGAGCCATCCCGGGAGAGATCGACCTGGATGACCATCTCATCGCGTCCGGTCTGCCCCGGATAATCCGGGATGCGGACCAGTTCCCCGCCCTCCGGCAGGACCAGGAGGGCCTGGTGTCCCGCCACGTCGGAATGGGCATAGCCCAGCGGGAGGGAGGGATTCGTACACTCCACCCAGAGGGTATCCTGCTGCAAGGGCACCCGGAGCAGGGCATGATCCATCTGGCCGAGGGAGGCATAATCGGCGAGCAGATCCTTCCGGCGGGTGCTGACCAGCGCATAATCCGAAAGGATCCCGGCCTGCGCGAGCAACTGCTTCATATAGAAAGAAAGCGCTTTGCAGTCTCCGAATCCCGTCGCGGCGACCTGTTCGGGGGAAGCCGGCACATAGCCGCCGATACCGAGCTGGATGCTCACATAGCGGGTATGTTCCTTCAGATAGCCATAAATCGCGCGCAGCTTATCGACATCCGAATCAAGCCCGGAAACCAGGGCGGAGATATCCCGGCGCACCGCTTCCGGCAGCGCCGTGTCTCCGGGGAGGATGCCATAATTCCAGGCGCCGATCTCTTTCCAGCTTTCCTGGGAGCCCGAGGTCCCCGCATATTCGAAGTGCGCGGGGCAGGCATACACATACGGCGCCCACTCCAGCGCATCCGGCATCCCGCTCTCTTCCGGCGTGGCCAGAATATCCCGAAACTGCCAGGTATAGATCTCACGCCCCTTCTCTGTTCGCCGGACCGGCTCCAGGGAGGCCTTGTAGCGGACGGGGATGGACGCGGGCACCGAGAGGGTATAATCCGCCTGACGGAGCGGAATATCAAAATCCGGGACGGGGAAAAATGTCGGGAAAGTGGCGATGGCCTTCCGATAATCCAGGGTATAATCATACTCGACGATGAACGGGAACGACGCCGCGGGCTCATAGACATTCAGGTAGGTCTTCTCGGCCAGGGATGCCGTCTGCAGCTGAGTGATGACATCCTGCTTGCGGAGCTTCTTCACGACTTTCCCGCCGGAAGTGATGCTGCCGGAGAATGAAGAGAGGGTCTTGAACTCGTCGGTAAATTCGCTGAAGGTGGCGGCGCCGATGCCGTTGGCATCTTTGACGAGCACCTGGAGGTGCACTTCGTAGCGCGCCTCCGTCGGGGACTTCATCTCATAGCTCCCGCTGTAGGAAAGGACTTCCGCAGGTGCCTGGGCCAGGACACACAGCCCCGGCAGAAAGGCGGCCAGGGCCAGCAGCCATCTTCGCTTATTCATCGGCAATCTTTTTGATGACAATCATCTGGTTGTAGAGCGCACATAGCTCCCGCCAATAATTCCGGACGGCAGGATATGCCTCGGGCAGGCAGATCTGGGCGTCCAGCGTGAAGCGGTAGGTAATCCGGACGATGTTGCCATCCACGGCCGAGGATACGATGACGGTAGAAGGCAGGTCGCATTGCAAGCGGCGGGTCTCCGGGACCTGGTCCACGGTGTAACCCTCCGGAATCTGGAGGACCAGCGTATAGAAGATATTTTCGGGATATTGAAAATCGACCGGGAGGGTGCGATTCTCCGCCCGGAAAGCCGCCTCGGAATGGAACTGCTCCAGGTAGGGATTGACAAAGATCGTTTCCGCGGTGTGGTCGCAGGATTTTGAGAAATGGAAGCGGACGCTTGCCTGCGAGCTGAACTCGCACGCTCCCTCCACGGAAAATCCATCCACCTCGGCAGAAAGTTTTTTCTCCAGGGATTCGATCACGTCATCCTCTTTGCCTGCTTCGAGATACTCCGACTTGAAACCGTAGGAAGGGGCACCCATCAGCGCGATGCTGCAATCCCCTTCCAGCGTTCCATCCGGGGACAATTTCGCCTGGACCGTGTAATTCCGGACATTCCGGGAGAGACGGGACAGATCCTCCCACTCCCCGACGCCATCGAGGGGCACGACCCGCGCCTTCGTCACCAGATAGTTGTCATCCAGCACGTTGAACCAACCGGCCGGATCCGCCGCATCTATGTAAAGCGGATTCGACCCCGGAATCTCGATACGCAGGATAAAGGTGCTAAAGGCATCCGTATCCGGATGGAAATCCAACAAAGCGCCTTCCGTCCGCTTCCGGATCAGCACCGGCTTGACATCGAAGCCGGCATAACGGGCGGCGGACCCGACCAGGGCATTGATGTCGACATTCGAGCCGGAACGGGTCCGCAACACTTCCGCGGCGGCAGACGGCACCAGCCTTTCGTTCCGGTTCCACTCGACCTTGCTCCGGACCAGCGCGATGATGTCCGCGAGCTGCTCCTGCGGGGTCTTGCCCCCGGCCTTGGTGGCGTCCACCTCGTCCTTAAAGCGGCAATTCGCCTTGATGCCCCGGACAATTTCAGACTCCTGGACCAGTTTGTCCACATCCTCCCAGTGCGTACTGTAGTCCCGCACGATCGACGGGAAACGGAGGCCGCTGACGGTATAGGATACCGACGAACGGTACTGCCGGATGCAATAGACCCCGGGCTCGCGGTCGAGGGCGGGCACATCTTTGATTACATAGTCATCGATGTCCAGGAAGTTGTTCGGGAACAAATCCCCCAGTTCAAGCCCTTTGACATTGTCCTGGGTTATCTCCGGCTGGAGAGAGCCGCGGCTGAGTTTGTTGACCCGGAGCCAGCGCGGCAGCATCACCGAGTATTTGCAGAGGTTGACCGGAATCTCCCGCTGGAAATAGAAATCATCTATCTGTTCGAAGCGGCCGGAGGATAATTCGATCCGGACTTCAATAACGGAACCGGCCTTCACATTGGGCGCCGCGAACGACACCTTGTCGTAATGATCGTTATACTTCGCCCGGAAAATACTGGATTTCTGCATCTTGGTGCTGACCACCTTCCCGTTTTCCCAGTTATAGGTGGTCACGGAGATGGTCGGGAACGATTCGTTGTCGTTCGGCCTCGTCGAGAACAGCAGGGAAAAATCCGCGTAATCCTTGCCCGACTCCTTCAGAATCTTGATCCGTTCGAAATGGTCCACCCATTGGTGGGGAGATCCGGTGGAGACATTGAAATCAATCCGCACATCATGCTGCTCGTAAAGGATCAGGGCCGCCGCTGCCGTATCCAGCGGATAGGTCGTCATACTGCACTCCTCGGCAGATACCTTCCCCGGTTTGGTGTTGACCGGAATCGTCTGGGCGGACAGGCAGAGCGGAAGCAATAGTGCCGCCAGTCCCGAAATGAACAGTCGATGTTTCATAACTCAATTTTTCGTAAGTTAAAAAGAAAAGGGCAAGAACACAAAAATGTGCTACAAAAAACGCTGCAGCCACTTGGAGATCACCTGGATGCGCTTGTCCAGCACCGGGTAATCCAGGGTCTCGGGGGTGTCGCTGCGCTTGTTGGTGTTGAGCGTGATGCCGGAAGTGAACATCACCGAAGGGATGCCCGCTTCCACGAACCAGCGCTGGTCGCTGATCCGGCGGTAGAACAGCTCCGTGAAAGCGTCGCTGCCGTAGTAGTCGTGGTTGATATGGAGGCGGATGCCGCGGTTGGCGCTGTCCAGGGAGAAGCGTTCGCCCGAACCCCCGAGCACGAGCAGGTACTCCGGACTGGTGGGATAGACCGGCACCAGCGTGGACCCCAGGATGTCCAGGTTGACCGTCATCCGGATCGGATAGGCATAGCGATATCGCTCCAGGAAGGCGCGTGAGCCGGACAGGTCGGCGTTGTGGCCGTCATAGGCCACGAAGATGAGCCCGGTCTGGTCCTTGCAAAGCGGAACGAGTTCCCGGGCGAGCGCGAGCATCGCGGCCACCCCGGAAGCATTGGAATCCGCCCCCGGATAAAGCTCCCCGTCCAGGGTCCCCAGGCCGTCATAGTAGGCGCTCACCACGATGTAGCGGACGAAGAAACCGGGGGTGATCCCGATGACATTCCGTCCGATGCGGCCGTTGTGGACAAAGGTCTGGGAGAAGGCATTGAGTCCTGTATTGCGCAGTTGGCCGAGCAGATAGAAAGCCGTCCGCTGGGCTCCGACGGTCCCGAAAGCACGCCCGGCCTGCAGCGAGTCGCAAAGCCACGCCACTTCGGCGCGCAAATCCGCTACACGGTCCTGGCCGCGGAGCGGCAGGGCGGCCAGCAGGCAGAGCAACAAGATTTTGAGGCTGCGTTTCAATTCGGGTCCGATAATTGATTATCTTTGCAAAAATAATGAAAAAGTTTCTCCTGACCATCACTTTGCTGCTGCTCGGCGCAACTTTCGCCTTCGCCCAATATGACAAGGATGTCTTCATGTGGCGGGGGCGGCAGGCGCTCTCCGACGGCAAGTATGCCCAGGCCATCGAGCAGTTCAATGTGCTCGCCCGCCTGGACACCACGGATTACTGGAGTTTCTTTTTCCGCGGCATCGCCAAATACAACCTCGGCGACCTGCGCGGCGCCCAGACCGATTTCAACACCTCGGTGCGCCTGAACCCCATTTTCACCAACGGCTACCACTACCGGGCCATCACCGAGAGCCGCTTCGGCGACTACGACGCCGCCTTCCGCGACTTCGACCGCGCCCTGGAGCTGCGCCCCGGGCAGGTCGGCATCTATTTCTCCCGCGGCGTGGCCAACTTCCTCGCGCAGAAGTTCGAAGAGGCCGTCGAAGACTTTGACTTCTACATCCGCAAAGAGCCCTCCGACCCGGCCGCCTACCTCAACCGGGGAGCCAGCTACCTCTATCTCGCCGACACGACCAAGGCCCTGGCCGACTACAACCGCGCCATCCGCCTGGACCGGCTCGAGCCCGAAGGATTCGTCCGGCGCGCCCGTGTCTATGCCGCCCAGCAGCGCTACGACGAGGCCATCGAAGACCTCGACCGCGCCCTCGAACTGGACCGGGAGAACACCCTGGCATACTTCAACCGGGCCCTGCTCTTCTATGAGCAGCGCCGCTACAACGAAGCGATGGCCGACCTGGACACCGTGCTCGACTACGAGCCCGGCAATGCTCTCACCCTCTACAACCGCAGCCTCATCTATGCCCAGGTGGGGGCCTTCGAACAGGCCCTCGAGGACATGGACCGCGTGATCAATATCAACCCCGGCAATGTCCTCGCCCACTTCAACCGGGCGGCCATCTTCGTGGAGATGGGCCGCTGGCAGGACGCCCTGGAAGATTACAACAAGTCCATCGAACTCTATCCCGACTTCGCCAAGGCCTACCTCAACCGCTCCTATGTGGAGAATATGCTCGGGCGCACCCGCGAATCGCGGGCGGACTATCAGACCGCCCAGCAGAAAGTCCGCGATTACCGCGCCCGCAGCGGCGATGCTTCCTTCGCCGACACCACCCGCAAATACAACTCCCTGCTGGCCCTGGACGCCGATTTCGCCAAGAAGGATTTCGACAACGAACTCCTCCAGCACCGCGACATCGACATTCGCCTGCGCCCGCTCTACAAGTTCAGCCTGGCCCGCGAGAAGGAGAACCGCAACCTGGCCCTGTCCCGCCAGTATGAGAGCGCTCTGATCGACCGCTTCATCGAGGCGTCCGCGACCCCCATCACCCTGGGCAATGTCGAGAGCACCGGGACGGACCAGTACCTCTTCACGGCCAATGCCCAGGAATATTTCGTCAAGGGCCTCCAGGAGCTCCAGCGAAAACAGTTCAACTCCGCCCTGAGCTGGTTCGACCGGGCCGTGGGCGCCGCCGGGGACGATGCCTCCCGCGACCGCTATTCCCGCTACTACAAGGCCTTCTACCTGATGAACCGCGGTGTGCTCAAAGCCGAGATGATCGACTTCATCGCCTCGCTCGAAGGCAATGTCCAGACACTGTCGATGGACACCGACGGCACCACCCGGGCCCGCGTGAGCGACCGCGTGGCGCGCACCTACGACTATTCCGAGGCGATCGCCGACATCAAGGAAGCGATCTCCATCCTGCCCGACATCCCCTATCTCTATTTCGATCTGGGCAATCTCGAGTGCCTGTCCTCGCAATTCATCGAAGCGCTGGAGAACTACGACATGGCCATCAAACTCTATCCCAACATGGGCGATGCCTACTACAACCGGGGACTCGTGCTCATCTACCTCAAGGACAAGGAAAAAGGCTGTATCGACCTGTCCCGCGCCGGCGAACTCGGCGTGGCGGACTCCTACAGCGTCATCTCCAAATATTGCTCGGAGGATGAAATCAATTAGGTTCAAGTCCTTCTCCTCGGGCAGTTGCGGCAATGGCTATTTCCTGGGCATTTTCAATGAATTGGATTCCTGCGATTGCGGGGTGCTGATCGACGCCGGCGTGAGCCCGCGCCGCGTCAAGAAAGAACTCGCCCGCGAGGGGCTCGGCTTCGAGGACATCTCCGCCCTGCTGCTCACCCACGACCACAACGATCATATCCGTTCCCTGGGCTCCTGGTGCAAGCATCTGGGCAGACCGGTCTGGACACCGCCTGCGCTTTCCGGCGTCCTGGCACACAACTTCCTCGCCGGCGAGCACTTCGCCCCCTGCCGCCGCGAACTGGAAGCGGGCTGGAACGAACTCGTCCCGGGACGCATCCGCGTCCGCTATTTCACCGTCCCCCACGACGCCTCCTTCACCTGCGGCTACGCCCTGATGCTGGACGAGCACAAGTTCGTGATCATGACCGACATCGGCCGGATGGTCCCGCAGGCGCTCAGCCTCGCCCGGCAGTGCGACACTTTGGTGATCGAGTCCAACTATGACCCCTGGATGCTCCGCCACGGCCCCTATCCCAAAGAACTGCAGGACCGCATCTGCGGCGGCCGGGGGCATCTCTCCAACGAGGAGTGCGCCGATGCCCTGCGCGATATCGCCCACCCGGGTCTGCGGAACATCTTCCTCTGCCACCTCTCCGAGCACAACAACACCCCCGAACTCGCCTACCGGGCCTCGGCGGAAGTCCTCGGACAGATCTATGCCCCCGGGACGGCCCTGGCTGAAGAAAAGCCGCCGCGCCTGTGCCCGCTGCCACGGATGACCCCTTCGCCGTTTTTCATACTCTGAAAAAATGTTATATTTGTAAGATTGTATGAAAGCATTCTGGAAGATACTGCGGCGTTATGTCGCTCCTTATAAAGGCTACTTGGGCGGGTCGGTGGTTCTCAACATCCTCTCGGCCGTGTTCAACGTGTTCTCGTTCTCCCTGCTGATTCCCATCCTGCAGATTCTCTTCAACGTGGGCGCCCGCCAGTATGAATTCATTCCCTGGCACGCCGGGATGCCCTTCGACGAGATTACCAACAACGCCTATTACTACGTCTCCCAGTTCGTGGAGCAATATGGCCAGAGCCGGGTTCTGCTGGGCTTGTGCCTCGTTTTCATCGCCATCGTGCTCATCAAGGTGGCCTGCTACTTCGGGGCCTCCGCCGTGATGGTGCCCATCCGCACCGGCGTGGTACGCGACCTGCGTCTCGAAATCTACCGGAAAATCCTCTCCCTGCCCCTGGGCTTCTTCAGCCAGGAGCGCAAGGGCGACATCATCGCCCGCATCAGCGGCGACGTCCAGGAGGTCGAGACCTCCATCACCAGCACCATCGAGATGCTGATCAAGAATCCCATCCTGATCATCATCTACCTGGGCGTGCTCTTCCGCATGTCCTGGCAGCTGACCCTCTTCGTCATCGTCTTCGCCCCGCTGATGATCTTCGTGATCAGCGCCACGGGGCGCCGGCTCAAGGCCGACTCCGCCGAGGCCCAGAAGTACTGGAGCGACACGATGAGCCAGGTCGACGAGACCCTCGGCGGCCTGCGCATCATCAAGGCATTCCGCGCCGAGCGCCGGATGGACGAGCGCTTCGGACGGATCACCGAGGATATGCGCCGCAAGAACAACCAGGTGGCGGTCCGTCAGGCGAGCGCCCACCCGGTGAGCGAATTCCTCGGCTCGGCGATGATCGCCATCGTGCTGTGGTTCGGCGGTACCCTCATCCTGGGCGAGCACGCCGTGATCGACGCGCCCACGTTCATGGCCTACATGGCCATTCTCTACAGCGTGATCCAGCCCATCAAAGACCTCTCCAAAGCCGCCTACGGCATCCCCAAGGGCCTAGCCTCGATGGAGCGCATCGACGCGATCCTGCAGGCCGGGAACCCCATCCGGGAAGTCCCCGACCCCAAGCCGCTGGACGGCTTCCGCGAGGCCATCCGCTTCCGGAACGTCAGTTTCAGCTACGAAGACGGCCGCGAAGTACTGCACGGGCTCGACCTGGAGATTCCCAAGGGCAAGACCATCGCCATCGTCGGCGCGAGCGGCGCCGGCAAATCCACCCTCGTGGACCTCATCCCCCGATTCTACGACACCAGCTCCGGCAGCATTACCATCGACGGGGTGGATATCCGCGAGGCCCGCATCTCGGACCTGCGCGCCCTGATGGGCAATGTCAGCCAGGACTCGATCCTGTTCAACGATACCCTTTTCAATAACATCGCCTTCGGCAAACAGGACGCCACGCAGGAGGAAGTCGAGGCGGCCGCCCGCATCGCGGGCGCCCACGAATTCATCCTCGAGAAGGAAGAAGGATACCGGACCAACATCGGTGACCGGGGCGTCAAACTTTCGGGCGGGCAGCGCCAGCGCATCAGCATCGCCCGCGCCATCCTCAAGAATCCGCCCATCCTGATCCTCGACGAGGCCACGGCATCGCTGGATACCGAATCCGAGCGCAGCGTGCAGGAGGCCCTGGAGAAATTGATGCAGAACCGCACCACCATCGCCATCGCCCACCGCCTGAGCACCATCAAGAACGCCGACGAAATCATCGTCCTGGACGAAGGCCGCATCGTCGAACGAGGCCGCCACGACGAGCTGATCGCCAAGGGCGGCTATTACCGCAAACTCCACGACATGCAAGCCCTGTAGGAGAAATGAAGCAGAATCACACCCGAGCCATCATCTTCCGCATCCTGACCATTCTCTATGTGGTCGCCGTGGCCTGGCTCTGCTTTGCCAATCTCAGCAAGGTGTCCCAGATGCCACGGACCTTGTTCGGGCTCCCGATCGACAAGGTCGTGCATTTCCTGATGTTCTTCCCTTTTCCGATCCTGGCTTTCCTCGCCTATGACCACCTTACGCAGACACCGTGGCAGGCGCTGGCCGCACTGATCAGCATCTGCGCCATCGGCGGGATCTTCGCCGGTCTCACCGAAATTATCCAGGGTCAGCTCTCCTACCGCACCAAGGACATCAACGATTTCGGTGCGGACTGCCTCGCCATCGGCCTGTCCGGTCTGCTGGTGTTCGTCATCGATGTTCTCAAGATGCGCAAGAAGAAATGAAACGCCTCCTCCTGACCGCCCTGCTGCTGGGCCTGTCGCTGACTGCACCCCTGTGTGCGCAGAACGTTCCCCGCACCCGGGACTTCCGCACGATCTGCGACACGCTCAGCGCCCGCCTGGAACGGCGCACCTCCGTCCACCAGCGCATTTCCGTGACCCGCGTCGACCCGAGCGGCAGCACCCTGGACCTCACGTTCAACGCCGACCTTTCCTACTATCCCTGGCACAAGGCAGACGTAGACTGGTTTCGCGAGCAACTGAAGAAAGAATGGAAGTTCGAGGGTTTCACCCCTGGGCGCATCATCACCAACCGCTATGCGCTCGAGGACCTGGCCACGCCCGTGCTCGGCTCGAATGGAAAGCCTTCCGACTATGCTTTCAAGACGGACGATCCGCGCAAGCAGCAGCCCCGCTTCATCCGCCGCATCGGCGAGCGGACTTTCCCCCGCGGCATGACCGACCGCTACATCGCCCTCTGGCAGAGCCACGGGCGCTACTACGACGAAAATCTGGATATCTGGACCTGGCAGCGCGCCTGTCTGCACCGTACGGTGGAAGATATGTTCACGCAGACCTTCGTCCTCCCCTTCCTCATCCCGATGCTGGAGAATGCCGGGGCCTATGTGATGACCCCGCGTGAGCGGGATACACAGTGGCGGGAAATCATCATCGACAACGACCGTTCCTTCGAGGGTCCGCGCGGGGATCGGATGCGCCGCAGCGGGGCCTACCGCGAAGAAGGCGCCTGGGGAGATGCCGGTTCCGGCTTTGCGGACACCAAGCCCGTCTATACCTTCAGCGACAATCCATTCACTTCCGGAACGGCCCGCCAGGCACGTTGCGCGGGTGAAGAGGCCACCGCCACCATCAGCTGGACGCCGACCATCGAGCGGCGCGGCCGCTATGCCGTCTACATCTCCTACAAAACCCTGCCGGAGAGCTGCACCGAGGCGCATTACACCGTCCGCCACCTGGGCGGACAGACGGAGTTCAGCGTCAACCAGAAGCGCGGCGGCGGGACCTGGATCTATCTCGGCACCTTCGAGTTCGGCGAGGGCAGCTCCGGCGGCGTGTTCCTGGACAACCGGGGCCCGGCCGGCAAGGTGGTGACCGCCGATGCAGTCAAGATCGGCGGCGGGATGGGCAAGCTCGCCCGCGGGGGACGTACCTCCGGGATGCCGGCCTCGGCCGAAGGTGCCCACTACTGGATGCAATGGGCGGGCGTGGACAGCACCCTCACCCGCGGCTGGGAGACCGACTATACCAATGACTACGCCTCACGCGGCGCCTGGACCGTGATGATGCGCGAGCAGAAGGATATCCCCGTGGACCTCGCCCTCGCCTTCCATACCGATGCGGGCGTGACGCCCAACGACAGCACCATCGGTACCCTGGCCATCTATACCCTGCGCGCCGACGGCGAACGGGAGTTCTCCGACGGGCGCGACCGCATCATCAGCCGCACGCTTTGCGACTATGTCCAGAGCCAGGTCGTGCAGGACCTGCGCCTGGATTTCGATCCCAAATGGACCCGACGCGGCCTGTGGGACCGCAGTTACAGCGAGCCCCGCACCGCCGGCGTCCCGGCGATGATCCTGGAGTTGCTCAGTCACCAGAATTTCGCCGATATGAAATACGGCCTGGACCCGGCCTTCCGCTTTACCGTCTGCCGCGCCGTCTACAAGGGTCTGCTCAAAACCCTGAGCGAGTTCTACGGCACACCCTATGTCGTGCAGCCCCTGCCGCCCCGCGCCTTCGCCGCCCGGCTTCAGGGCGCCGACACGGTCCGCCTGAGCTGGCGCCCGACGGAAGACCCCAAGGAACCCACGGCCGTCAGCCGGGGCTATACGGTCTATACGCGCATCGACGACGGCGCCTTCGATGCGGGCGTCGAAACCGAAGAGCCCGCCCTCGCCCTGCCCATCGAACACGGCCACGTCTACAGCTACAAGGTGGTCGCCTGGAACGACGGCGGGCGGAGTTTCCCTTCCGAGATCCTCTCGGTGGGTGTCCCGCGCGCGGCACGGAAGGCGGCCGTGCTGATCGTCAACAACTTCGACCGCGTCTCCGCCCCGGCCTGGGTGGAGAGTCCGGGTTTCGCCGGCTTCGAGAGCCGGCTGGACACGGGCGTTCCGTATATCAGCGAAATCGGCTACATCGGCGAGAACTACGAGTTCCGCCGTTCGGCCCTGTATGTAGACAACGAGTACCCTGGTTTCGGGGCATCCTATGACGACCGCGCCGCCCAGACCATCGCGGGCAACACCTTCGACTGGCCCGCCGTCCACGGCCGCTCGTTGCTCCGTCTGGGCTATCCTTTCTATTCCATGTCGCGCGAGGCATTCTGCGAAATCGACGAGCCCGTGTCCGCCGTGGACCTGATCTGTGGCAAGCAGGGTCGCACCCCCACGGGACGCGGTGCCATGCCGGACCGCTATCCCGTGTACACGGAGTCTCTCATCAAAGCCCTGCACAAGGTCGTGGGAACCGGCGGCAACCTGCTCGTGAGCGGGGCGGCGATCGCTTCCGACCCCGAAGGAGACGCCGTGGCGACCGCTTTCACCGAGGAAGTGCTCGGCATTGCGCTTGCCACCGCCTTCGGCACCAACACCGGCTGCATCGCCGACATGCCGTTCAGCAAGGACCTCAACGAAGAAATCTATTGCGTAGAGCGCCCGGACGGGCTGCGCGCCGCCGGCAAGGGTGCCAAGGTCTGGCTCCGCTACCCCGGCTCACTCTTCGCCGCCGCGGTATGCAACCAGACGGAAGAATATCGGACCGTCACGCTTGGCGTGCCGGTCGAAACGATCTTGAAAGAGGCCGATCGCGATTGGATTTTCTCGGAGGCGCTGGATTATCTGTACAGCGGCAAGAAACCGGCCATCCGCCGCTAGAGCTTGACTTTCACATACTTGACCCGGAGGCGTCGCCAGGTATAGACGATGTCCAGGGAGCCGTCGGCGTCCTGGATGACGGACGGATAGGAATACTGGCTGACGGGGCTGTCCTCCAGGGTGATCAGGTGCTTCCAATGCACGCCGTCCCGCGAAGTGGAGACACTGAGCGGGGTGCGCGGGCCTTTGTTGGTGCCCGGATAGGGACCGACATTGTTGTGGACCAGTACGAAACTGCCGTCGCGCAGGGTCACGGCATCCAGACCCGACTGGTTGTGGGGAACGTCCAGCAGTTCGACCTCGCTCCAGGTCTCGCCCCGGTCCCGGCTCCAGGTCGTGCCGACAAAACCGTTCTTGGTGCGACAGACAGCCTGCAGCGAACCGTCCTTGTGGACCAGGATTGAAGGCTGGATGCAGTCGAAGCCCTCCGGCTGAGGCACGGGTCCGACCTTGCGCCAACTGTGGCCGAGATCGTCCGAAATCTCGAAATGAATGCGCCAGGTGCCGTTCTCCGTGCTGGAAGGCGCGATGATCCGGCCGTCCGGAAGCATCACCGGCTTGTCCTTGATGGCGCCGAGCAAGCCGTCGGGCAGGCGTTCCGCCTCGCTCCAGGTCTTCCCGCCGTCCGTTGAGCGCCGCAGGTAACCCACCCATTCCTGAATGGTCGGGGCCACTTTGTAGAACAACAGGAGCTCTCCGTCCGGAATCTGGAAGAGCACGGGGTTCCAGCAGGCGAAAGGCGTCCCGTCCGGCTGCACGCCGTCCTCGACCAGCATCGGCTCGCTCCAGACATCGCTGCCCGCGGGTTTGCGGCTCACCCAGATGCACACGTCGGGACATTTCTCGTAGCTCCCGCCGAAATACGCCGCCACGAGGTCTCCTTCCGGGGTCTGGGCGATGGTGGAAGCGTGGCACTGCGGGAAGGAAGCCTTCTCATAGAGGAAGGAAGTCTCCGTGACCCCCTTCGGGTGCGGCAGGGCGGCCGAGAAATGATGTTCGCCGGGACGGACCCGCAGCGGCCGGCGGCGGCCAGGCAGCCAGACGCGGGCCGTCGTGCCTTCCGGCACGGTAATGTCCCACTCCACACGGTTCAGATCCTTGCGCCAACGCGATTCCACCACGCCATAGGGCGTCTTGTAAGAAGCATTCACCCACGATAGGTCCTCGATGGAGAAGTCGGGCTTGAGGGCGATGCGCTTGTAGCCGGGTTTGTCGGGGCGGATGCCCGCCAGCTCGTGGTAGTACCAGCTGAGCAGGCCGCCGAGCAGCATCACGTGATTGCCGCTGTTCATCGACGGATTGGCGGTATCCCCGTTCCAGAGTTCCCAGATGGTGGTGGCGCCACGCGCGGCCATATAGCCATAGCTGGGATAGGTATCCTGCGAGGCCAGCAGGAAGGCGACGTCGCTGCGGCCCATGCGGGAAAGTTCGTGCTGGATCCATTGCAGGCCGATCACCCCGCAGCTGATATGGCCGTTGCCATCGCGCAGGATCTTGCTGACGATGTTCTGCTCCACCGACTCGCGGCAGTCGGGCGGGACGATATCGAAGGCCAGCGCCAGCACATTGGCGGTGACGGTATTGTTGTCGTAGTAGGTGCTGTCGGGCTGCAGCCACTTCATCGGCTGGCCGGGGCTGGCCGGCGTGGCAGGTCCGCGATGCAGGAAGCGCCGGTTGAAGGCCGCCGCGGCCTTGTCCGCTTCTGCTTCCCAGCGCCGGACTTCCTTGCGCAGGCCCTGCAGACGGGCGAACTTCGCAAGCAGCCTGGAGATCTTGACATAATAAGCCGTGGCAATCAGCGTCCCGTCCGTGATGCGGTCCGGGTCCGCACTGTGCACCAGTTCGAGCGACTCCGGCGGCATGCACCAGTCGCCGTAGCTGTCCTTGGTGATGATCCCATCCGCATCGGCATACCGGTCAAACATATACTCCATCCATTTCACGATGGAGGCATAGCTGTCGCGGATGGGCTGGAGGTCGCCGAACTGCTCCCAAAGCAGGTCGCAGCTCATCGGCAGGGCCGCCGGCCAGGTCATATTGTCGGAATAATAATTCCAGAAGGCCGGGGCGACGTCCGGGATGGAACCGTCCGCCCGCTGGGCCTCGCGGATGTCCCGCACCCATTTGGCATAGAGCGCGTGGGTATCGAAGAGGAAACTCTCACCCAGCGCACCAGCCACGCGGTCGCCCAGCCAGGGCATGCGTTCGTCGCGCTGCGGGCAGTCGATGGGCATTCCTTTGTAGTTGGAGGCGATTCCCCACCAGGCATTGCGCCAGACGGTGTTGAGCACCTCGTTGGAGCACTCGAAGGTGCCGATGGATTCGATGTTGTCGTAGATCAGTTCCGCGACGAAGTCCTCCGCCGAAGGCTCCTTCCAGCCGCTCAGTTCCACGTAGCGGAAGCCGTGGGTGGTGAAGATCGGATGCCACCACTCTCCCGCTTCGGCTCCGGAGCAGATGTAGGTGTCGCTGCTCTCGGCATGGCGGAAATTCGCCGTGTACAATCCTCCGTCGGCAGCCAGGGTTTCGGCGAAGCGCAGGCGGAGCGTCTGAGCGGGACGGGTGTCGTGCAGGCGCACGCGGACCCAGCCGGCGAGATTCTGTCCGAAATCCAGGATCCAGGCGTCTCCGTGGGGCGTCAGGCTCACGGGCTCAAGGCTGCGCATCACCCGCATCGAAGGCGAGGGCGAGGGCTGCAGGGTCCCGTCCGGCAGGGCCGAGCGCCGGGCCGGCAGCCAGCGGGCATCCTCGTAGCCCGGACGGGTCCAGTCGCCCAGCGAGAGCCGTGCATCATAGACCTCGCCGTCATATTCATTGGCACTGCGCACGGGTCCCTCCGCCGTCAGTTTCCAGCCCTGCTCGCGCGAAAGGATCCACCCTTCCGAGCCGTCCTCATAGACCAGGTGCAGGCGCAGCCAGAGTTTGGGATAGCCGAAGGTGCGGACCTTGTGCGGCTTGTAGTGCTGTTGCATCGCATAGAAGCGTCCCGGCCCCAGGGCCACGCCCAGGGCGTTCGGCCCGGCGGCAAGCCGGTCCGTGACATCGTAGGTATTGTAGAGGATGGTCTTGCGGTAGTCCGTGGGATTGGGGGTCAGGACATCTTCTCCCACTTTGGCACCGTTGATATAGCATTCATAGAGGCCCAGTCCGCAGATCTCCAGGGTGGCCTCGCGCACGGGAGCATCCAGGGAGAATTCCGTACGCAGGTAGCGGGCGCTGAGCCGGCTGTGCTGCGTCTCGACGTCCCAGGGGAAAGCCTCCTCCCAGCCGATCCAGTCCGGAAGCGGCAGGGCAAGCAATAAAGAAAGCAGGGTGGAAAGGAGCATCCGGCTATTTCTTGTCGAATTCTTCGAAACGGGAATTGTTGGAAATGAATTCAGGCACGACCGTCTTCATCAATTTCACCATCTCAGGGATGCGGACTTCGCGGCTGAGTTCTCCCAGGGTATCGGCCGCCTTGACGGCTTCCGCGTACGCGTACTCCTGCACACGGGCGATGCGAATCCGGTCGTGGGAAGTCGCGTCGGTGTTTTCCTTGTTGGAGAGTACCTCTTCGTAGAGTTTCTCGCCGGGACGCAGCCCGGTATAGACGATCTCAATGTCACGGTCGGGCACCAGGCCGGCCAGTTCGATCATCCGGCGCGCCAGGGAATCGATCTTGACGGGCTGGCCCATGTCGAAGACGCAGATGCGATTCTCCGTGGGAAGGGTCGCCGCCTCCATCACGAGCCGGCAGGCTTCGGGGATGGTCATGAAGTAACGGGTAATCTCCGGATCCGTCACGGTGACGGGGCCGCCCTGCTCGATTTGGGCGCGGAAGCGCGGAATCACGGAGCCGTTGGATCCCAGGACGTTGCCGAAACGGGTGGTCACGAACTGGGTCTTGCCGGCGACCTGGCCGGAGGCAATGGCCTTGCCGAGACTCTGGACATAGATTTCCGCCAGCCGCTTGGTGCAGCCCATGATGTTGGTGGGATTGACGGCCTTGTCGGTGGAGATCATCACCATCTTCTCCACACCGTACTCGATGCATTTGTCCGCGACATAGCGCGACCCGGCCACATTGACCTGCACCGCCTCGCAAGGATTCTCTTCCATCAGGGGAACGTGCTTGTAGGCGGCAGCGTGGAAGACCACCTGCGGATGATGGGTCCGGAAAGCATAATCCAGGCGCTGCGGCTGCCGCACGTCGCCGATAATCGGAACGAAGTCCAGATCCAGGAAATGCTCTTCCAGCTCCAGTCGGAGATTGTGCATCGGCGTCTCGGCATTGTCATACAGGACGAGTTTGCGGACGCCGAACCCGGCCAGCTGGCGGCAGAGTTCGGAACCGATAGAGCCGGCGGCACCGGTTACCAGCACCACTTTGTCCTTGAAACTAGCCTTGATCACATCCAGGTTGATCCGGATCTCCTCCCGGCCGAGCAGGTCCTCGATGCGGATCTTGCGAATCTGGAAGTGTTCGGCGGAACCGGGATTCAGTTCGTCCACCGCAGGAGCAATCAGAACCTTGACGCCCAATTCGGAGCAAGTACGAATCAGGTTGTTCTGCTCGGCGGCCACATCCTTTTCGTTCGTAAAGATCACCCCGCGCAGCGACAGGCGGTTTACCTGCTGCTCGAAATCATCCCCGTTCTTGAAATAATAGACAATCTTGTCTGCAATCAGGGTATCTTGGATCTGCGGATTGTTCGAGATCAGTCCGACCACGTCATAGCGCTTGGCCCCCCGCAAGCGGGTGGCGGTGGCCACGGCCTTGTCATTGACCCCATACACCAGCACGCGGGCGCGACGCTCCAGGTCGCGGATCTTGGCCTTGTAGGAATCAAAGACATAAATCATCAGCAGACGCACCGCACAAAGAGCCACGACCGTCAGAAGCGTATCGGCGAGCAGCATCATGATCACGATGGGCTCGATATAGCCGTAGCAAAGGAGGATCAGTGCCATCACGATCCCCTTGCCGAGCGAAGCGCCGCCGAACACGAGGGTATCTTTGAAAGAGAAATGCCGGATGATGATGACGTTGGTCTTGAAAAGCCAGAACATCAGGGCGGAACCGACGAGGGCTGAAATCCCCCAGACCAGATCGAACGAGCGGATCAGGACAATATCCTCGTTGAGCAGGAAAGCCAGGAGCGCCACGACGACGGAGATGACAAAAGAAATGAAAAGATCCATTACGAAGACCTTTCTCCTGCTCAGGAATTTGGAACTGAATTTGTCCAGGTTCTTACCCAAATCCAACATAAAACTTATCGTTTATACGGGGTTTGCCTTATAATTATGCAAAATTAATATTTTTTCAGACAAAACCTAATTATCTGCACGCGCCATTCACTAAAAACGCAGGGCGAGCGTGGTGCAAAGCGTGCCGCTGAGGGGATCGACGGAGGGGGCCACCACGGCCTGCACGGCCGTCCGGCCGCTTCCCCAGGAAGTGGTGCGGATACCCAGGAGACGTTTGGTCGGTGCCAGCAGGTAACGTCCGATATCCGCGGTCACGATGCCTAACCCGGCCCCCATCAGCACATCGCTGAGCCAGTGCCAGTTGTTGTAGTTGCGCATCACGGCCACGGTCGTGGCGACGGCATAAGCCCCGGCACCCCAGCCCCAGCCATATTCGAGCCGGACCAGTTCGGCCCCGAAGAAAACCCAATCGGTATGGCCCGACGGGAACGACCGGGAATCCCGGCCGTTGGGTCGGGGTGAATCAATCACTTTTTTCATTGTCCAGGACACGGTCCCGAGCACGATGCCACCCAGGGACCCCTCGATTATCCGGTCCACAAAGCCATTCTCCGCCGGCACGCCGGCCAGGCCCAGTCCCAGGTCCATCGCCAGGGGGACATACTGGATCAGGTTGTCAAAACCCAGTTCGGGACGGTCACCGCGCCATTTTTCCTGCACCCAGGTATTGAAGGGAACATCGATGGACTCGTGGGCGAAACAGTGGATCGCCACCCCGGAGCCCATCAGCAGGCCGGGAGCGATCAGCGAGGCGGGACGGAAGACGGTCGAATCGGATGCGACCTGGGCCCGTGCGGCGGGTCCGCCCACGAGAACGGCGATCAGGAGGGTGGCAAATAAACGTCTCACCTTCCGGCGTACATTTGTTCGTAATATTTCTCGTACTCGCCGCTTGTCACGCGGTCCATCCAGTCCTGGTTGTCCAGGTACCAGCGCACAGTCTTCTCGATCCCCTCTTCGAACTGCAGGCTCGGCTCCCAGCCCAGTTCCTGCTGGAGTTTGGTAGAGTCGATGGCATAGCGAAGGTCGTGGCCCGCCCGGTCGGTCACGAAGGTGATCAAGTCCAGGTCGGCTCCTTCCGGACGGCCCAGCAGGCGGTCCACGGTGGCGATAAGCACCTTGATGAGGTCGATATTCTTCCACTCGTTGAAGCCTCCGATGTTGTAGGTCTGGGCAATCCCGCCCCGGTGGAAGATCACATCGATCGCCCGGGCGTGGTCCTCCACGTAGAGCCAGTCGCGTACATTCTCGCCCCGGCCATAGACCGGCAGGCTCTTGCGGTGTCTGATATTATTGATAAAGAGCGGAATGAGTTTCTCCGGGAACTGGTAAGGACCGTAGTTGTTGGAGCAGTTGGTCACGATGGTGGGCAGGCCGTAGGTATCGTGGAAAGCCCGCACGAAATGGTCCGACGAGGCCTTGGCGGCGCTGTACGGACTATGCGGCTGATATTTGAGATCTTCGGTGAAGAACTGCTGCCCGTAGGCAAGGTGGTGGCTGCCGCTGCTCGCCCGGGTGCTGAACGGGGGTTCGATTCCCTCGGGGTGCGTCATCTCAAGCGCGCCGTACACCTCGTCCGTGCTGATGTGATAGAAACGCTTGCCTTCGTACTTCTCCGGCAGGCTCTCCCAGTAGATCCGGGCGGCTTGCAGCAGGGAAAGCGTGCCCATCACGTTGGTCCGTGCGAAGGTGAAGGGATCCTTGATCGAGCGGTCCACGTGGGACTCCGCCGCCAGGTGGATGACACCGTCCACCCGCTCCTCCTGCATCAGGGCCAGGATGCCCTCGAAATCGCAGATGTCCATCCGGACGAAGCGGTAATTGGGCCGCCCCTCGATGTCCTTCAGGTTTTCGAGGTTGCCGGCGTAAGTGAGTTTATCCACATTGACAATCCGGTAGTCCGGATATTTGTTGACGAACAAGCGCACCACGTGGCTGCCGATGAATCCGGCGCCGCCCGTGATGATCAGGGACCTTTCGTAATTCATATCTGGCATTGCTTCATTTATCTGACAAAAATAGTTAATTTTGCAGATAATGACAACGAGGCCTCCCATATTTCTGTTCACCGACGGCGCGTCGAGCGGCAACCCCGGTCCCGGCGGCTGGGGCGCCGTACTCCGCTGCGGGGAGGTCCGCAAGGAACTCAGCGGGGGCTTCGCCTGCACCACCAACAACCGGATGGAGCTACTGGCCGTGATCAAGGGCCTGGAGGCCATCCGCTGGGAAGGCGCCCAGGTGCACGTGTACAGTGATTCCACCTACGTGGTGGGCACGGTCACCCAGCACTGGAAGCGCAAAAAGAACCACGATCTGTGGGCGCGTTTCGATGCGCTCGCAGCCCGTTTCGAGCTGCATTTCACCTGGATCAAAGGGCACGCCGGCCATCCCGAAAACGAGCGCTGCGACCGGCTGGCGGTCGAAGCTGCAGCACTCCCCGGCCTGCCCGAGGACACGGGCTGGCTCGCCACACAAGCAGACAATACCCTCCCGGGCCTGGACCGGGACCCAAAATAAATCGATATGCAAAACGGAAAAATCATAGTCGGCATCACGCAGGGCGACTCCAACGGTATCGGATACGAGGTCATCATCAAGGCACTCGCCGATCCGCGCATCCTCGAACAATTCACGCCGGTCATCTACGGCTCCTCCAAGCTCTTCGGCTTCTATCGCAAGACCATCCCCGAGGTGGAGCAGATGGATACCAACGCCATCAATTCCGCCGCCGAGGCCCATCCAAAGCGCATCAACATCGTGGGCTGCCTGCCCGACAGTGCCTACGCCGAGCCCGGCCAGGCCACGGCCGAGTCCGCCGGGGCCGCCATCAGGTCCCTCGAGACGGCCGTGCGCGAACTGAAGGCGGGCCTGATCGACGTGCTCGTAACCGGCCCGATCAACAAAAAGGCGATGTCGAACGAAGGTTTCGGCTTCCCCGGCCACACCGAATACATCCAGAACGCTTTCGGCGCCCGCGACTCGCTGATGTTCATGGTCAGCCACCGGCTGCGCCTGGCCGTCGTCACGGGACATATTCCCCTGAAAGACGTCGCCGGCCAGATCACCGAGGAGCGCATCCTGAGCAAGCTGCGCCTGATCAACGAGTCGCTCAAACAGGACTTCGTCGTGGACCAGCCGCGCATTGCCGTGCTCAGCCTCAACCCGCACAGCGGTGACGGCGGCCTGCTCGGCACCGAGGAGCAGGACATCATCATCCCCGCCATCAAGAAGGCCACCGATGAGGGCATCCTCGCTTTCGGCCCCTTCTCCCCCGACGGCTATTTCGGACTCAATCATTTCGAGAACTTCGACGCCACGCTGGCAATGTACCACGATCAGGGACTCTCCCCCTTCAAGGCCCTCTCCTTCGAGGACGGCGTCAATTTCACCGCCGGACTGAGCGTCGTCCGCACCTCGCCGGACCACGGTACGGCCTTCGAGATGGCCGGCCGCGACCAGGCCGATCCCCGCTCGATGCGGGCGGCCATCTTCACCGCCATCGACATCTGGCGCAACCGCCGCCAGTGGGAAGAACTCCAGGAAGGCAAAATGGCCGACAAGCTGATCGGGCGCGAGAAGCCCCGGCCCAACGGAAAGCCGCAGATCGCCTAGACGACCTGCGGCTCCATCTACACACGGCAGACGCTAGCGGTATTTCTCCGACTGCTCCCGGATGAGCGCTTCGAGCACACCCGGGTCGAAGTAGTTGATCCGCATCGCCCGCTTGACGTCGGCAAGGGTTCCGGCCGCCTTGGCGCGGGCGGCTTCCGTCCCCCGGCGCAGCACCTCATAGACATACGGAAGATCCTGTTCCAGGGCCCTGCGGCGCTCCCGCATGGGCTCGAGGGTGTCGTTGAGCACCGCGGCGAGAAAGTTCTTGACCATCACGTCCCCGAGTCCGCCGGCGCGGTATTGCGCCTTGACCTCGTCCAGGCTGTGGAAATCGAAACTGACCTTGCGGCCGTGGAAACAGTCGCCGAAAAGATCGAAGTGTCCGGGGCGGCAGAATGCATCGAGATAGGTAAAGACCGGGTTGCCCTCGACCTTGCCCGGATCGCTGACCTGCAGGTGCCCGGGGTCCGTGTACATCCCGCGGACCTTGGTGCGGACCTCATCGGCGGAGTCGGACAGGTAGATGCAGTTGCCCAGGGACTTGCTCATCTTGGCCTTGCCGTCCGTACCGGGCAAGCGCAGGCAGGCGGCATTGTCCGGCAGCAGGATCTCCGGCTCCACGAGGGCCGGTCCGTACACGCTGTTGAACTTGCGGACGATCTCGCGGGTCTGCTCGATCATCGGCTCCTGGTCCTCGCCCACGGGCACCGTGGTGGCCTTGAAGGCCGTGATGTCGGAAGCCTGGCTGATCGGATAGCAGAAGAAGCCGACCGGCGTGCCGGCCTTGTTGTCCGAGCCGTCCCCGCTCTCGGAGTAACCGCGGAGCAGCATCTCCTGCTTGACCGTCGGGTTGCGCTGCAGACGCTGGACCGTGACGAGGTTCATATAGTAGAACGTCAGCTCGGTCAGTTCGGTCACCTGCGACTGGATGAAAAGGTTGGATTTCTCCGGGTCGAGGCCGGCGGAGAGGTAGTCCAGGGCCACCTCGATGATGTTCTGGCGGACCTTCTCGGGATTGTCGGCATTGTCTGTGAGGGCCTGCGCGTCCGCGATCATGATGTAGATCTCGTCGTACTCGCCGCTGTTCTGGAGCTCCACCCGGCGGCGGAGCGATCCTACGTAGTGCCCGATGTGCAGGCGACCGGTAGGCCGGTCGCCCGTGAGGATGATTTTCTTGCCCTGCTCCATCAGTCTTTCACGGCTTTAAGGGCTTCGCGGACCTGGGCCTCGATCTCGTCGCAGAGTTCCACATTGTCTTTGAGGAGCTGCTTGACGGCGGCGAGGCCCTGGGCGAGTTTCTCGCCCTGGTAGCTGAACCAGCTGCCGCTCTTGTGGATGATGTCGAAACTGATGGCGAGGTCGGCGATCTCCGCCACGTGGGAGATGCCCTCGCCGAAAACGATGTCGAACTCGGCCTTCTTGAAAGGCGGGGCCATCTTGTTCTTGACCACCTTGACCTTGGTGCGGTTGCCCAGGGCCTCGTCGCCGTCCTTGATCTGCGTGGTACGGCGCACATCCAGCCGCACGGAGGCATAGAATTTCAGGGCATTGCCACCCGTGGTTGTCTCAGGGTTGCCGAACATGATGCCGATCTTCTCGCGGAGCTGGTTGATGAAAATGCAGCAGGTGTTGGTCTTGGAGATGTTGGCTGTGAGTTTGCGGAGGGCCTGGCTCATCAGGCGGGCCTGCAGGCCGACCTTGTTGTCGCCCATCTCGCCTTCGATCTCGGCCTTCGGGGTCAGGGCCGCCACGGAGTCGATCACCACGATGTCGATGGCGCCCGAGCGGATGAGGTTGTCCGCGATCTCGAGGGCCTGCTCGCCGTTGTCCGGCTGGGAGACGAGAAGGGTCTCCAGATTGACGCCCAGGGCCTGGGCATAGGTGCGGTCGAAGGCGTGCTCCGCGTCAATCATCGCCGCGATGCCGCCCGCCTTCTGGGCCTCGGCGATCGCGTGGATCGCGAGGGTGGTCTTGCCGCTGGATTCGGGTCCGTAAATCTCGATGATGCGTCCGCGGGGATAGCCTCCGATGCCGAGGGCGTGGTCCAGGGCCACGGAGCCGCTCGGGATGACCTGGACGTCCCAGTCGGGCTGATCGCCGAGTTTCATGATCGTGCCTTTGCCGTAGTCTTTCTCGATCTTGTCGATCGTGGCCTGCAAGGCTTTGAGTTTTGCCGCATTGACATCTACGGACTTGACTTCTGCTTCTTTCGCCATAATTGGTTTCTTTTAGTTAATAGTTTTTGATAGTTCAGTTTCCCGGCACACCTGCCGGAGATAGCAAATTTACATATTTTTCCATTTTCCAACACGGTATTTTTGATTAATTTTGCAGGGATGAAAGAGAAGTTACTGGGAATGACCCTTCCGGAGCTGAAGGCCGCCGCACAGGCCTGCTCCCTCAAGCCTTTCGTAGGTGCGCAACTCGCCGACTGGCTCTATGCCAAACGGGTGCGCAGCTGGGAGAGGATGGTTAACATTTCCAAGTCCGCACGCGAAGCGCTGGCCGCCCGCTATGAAATCGGCGTGCACGATCCGGTCGGACTCGCCTGCTCCTCGGACGGCACGAAGAAATACCTGTTCGAAGCCGGGCAGGGGCGCTTCATCGAGTCCGTGATGATCCCTGACGAGGACCGCCAGACGCTGTGTGTCAGTTCGCAGGCAGGCTGCCGGATGGGCTGCAAATTCTGCATGACCGGCCGGCAGGGCTTCCACGGGCAGCTCGACGCCGCGGACATACTCAACCAATTCATCAGCATCGAGGAGTCCGGGACCCTGTCCAACGCCGTCTTCATGGGGATGGGCGAGCCGCTCGACAACTACGACACCCTCACCCGGGTGCTCGGGATCCTGACCGCCCCCTGGGGTTTCGCCTGGAGTCCCAAGCGAATCACCGTCAGCACCATCGGCGTACTGCCCGCCCTGCGGCGCTTCCTCGACGAGCAGCGCTGCCACCTGGCCGTAAGCCTGCACAATCCCTTCCCCGAGGAACGGCTCTCCCTGATGCCGGTCCAGAAGGCCTGGGATATCCGCGAGGTGCTCTCCCTGATCCGCGAATATGATTTCAGCGGCCAGCGCCGCGTGAGTTTCGAATACACGATGTTCGAGGGTTTCAACGACGACAAGCGCCACGCCGATGCCCTGATCCGCCTGCTGCGCGGCCTGGAGTGCCGCGTCAACCTCATCCGATTCCACCAGATTCCGGACTTCCCCTATCGCTGTGCCTCGCTCCAGGCGATGGAGGCTTTCCGGGATCGCCTGAACAATCATCAAATACTATGTACCATCCGTTCTTCCAGAGGCGAGGACATCCTGGCTGCCTGCGGTCTGCTCTCCGGACAGCAAGCACAACAGTCCTAGCCCTGTTGCTCGCCATACCCGGGCTCCGTGCCCAAAGCTTTCCCAACGCCCTGGCCGCGGACAGCGTCGACCCGGAAGGCGACGCCGTCGCGCTCCGGCAGATCCGCCGGCACCTCGACAACATCCGCGCGGACCAGCACCGCCCCACCGTGGGCCTTGTGCTCTCGGGCGGCGGCGCCAAGGGAGCCGCCCAGGTGGGCGCCCTGAAATATATTGAAGAACTCGGCATCCCCATCGATTTCGTTTGCGGGACGAGCATCGGCGGCCTGATCGGCGGCCTCTATTCCCTCGGCTACACCGCCGGCGACCTGGAAGAACTTTTCCGCACGCAGGACTGGGATATGATGCTCTCCGACCAGATTCCCTACGCCTACATCCCCTATGAGACCAAGGTGGACCGAACCACCTACCTGCTCACCATTCCTTTCTACAATCCCCCGTCCAAAGGCGGGCAGGGCAAGGTCCGCTATACCCGTGACAAGACCCGCCGCAACCTCCAGGAAGCCCTCCAGGTCACCAAGGAACCGCCCAGCCTGGGCAGTTCGCTGCCTTCCGGTTTCGCCTTCGGCTTCACGGTCAACAATACCCTCTCCTCGATGGCCGTGGGCTATCAGGACAGCATCTCCTTCAACAAACTGCCCATCCCCTACGCCTGCGTGGCAGGCGACATGGTCAGTTCCAAGGCCAAGAACTGGATCAGCGGCTCCATCACCACGGCGATGCGCTCCACCATGTCCATCCCCGGACTTTTCGCGCCCGTGCGCACCGAGGGAATGGTCCTGGTGGACGGCGGCGTACGCAACAACTTCCCCACCGACATCGCCCGGGCCGTCGGCGCGGACTACCTCATCGGCATCGAGCTCTCCGACGCGCAGCCCGACTACGACGACATCAACAACATCGGGGACATCCTGGCCCAGTTCATCACGATGCTCGGCAAGGACTCCTTCACCCGCAATATCGGAGAGAGCGATGTCTTCATCAAGCCGTCGATCCCCGAATACAATATGCTGAGTTTCAACAAAGAAGCCGTTGAAACGATGCTCCGGCGCGGCTATGAAGCCGCCGCGGCGCAGCGCGAAGGACTGCTCGAAATCCTCCGGCGCACCGGAAAGAGCGCCAGCACCCCCGGGTCCCGGGCCGTGGATCTCTCCAAGCAGGCGATCAGCCTGTCCTCCATCGAATACGAAGGGGTGGACGATGCCACCTCGCGCCGTCTGTTCCGCCTGACCGGACTCAATGTCTCTGAAAAACTGGACAAAGCGCGGATCGACGACGCCATGTGCCGCCTGCAGGCTACGGGCGCCTTTGAATCCGTGACCTATTCACTCTACGGCAGCGAGGAGCCCTACCGCCTCGTCATCCACTGCTCTCAGGCTCCGATCCACAACATCAGCCTGGGCCTGCGCGCCGACACGGACGAGGGAGCCTCCCTGCTCCTCGGACTCGGCCTGGGGACCAACCGCCTGTACGGCTCCAAGGTCGGATTTACCGCGCGGATCGGGCAGAACCTCAAGGGAGAACTGCACTACGCCCTGGACCTGGGCAATCTGCCGACACTCAATCTCGCGGTCTCGGCGGCCCGCTACCGCGGCAACCTCGGCCAGGGCAGCCATTCGCTCAAGTACGACGTCGCCTACTGGACCCACGACGAAGACCTGTACATCTCCGGCGTGAACTGGACCAGGCTCGACTTCCGCGCCGGCATCCACCACAAGGCTTACCACCTCAACCCGCAGACGGTCTTCGCCCATCAGATGCAGACGGAAGGCCAGCCCCTGGACGCCCGTTTCCTCGGGACCTATCTGCAGGGTATCCTCTTCACAATGGACCACCGGTATTTCCCCAACCGGGGCATCTCGCTCAAACTGCGGGCCGACTACGACTTCGTGCAGCCGGGCAATCCCGGTTTCTCGCCCATTCTCTCAGGCGGCATGGACCTGAGCAGCGCCATCCCGCTCGGCGGGAACTGGACGCTCCTGCCGGACGTGCGCGTGCGCAACATCATTCATTTCAATGACAAGACGGGGGACGACCTCGTGCACACCAATTTCGTGGGCGGCATGCTGGCGGGACGCTACATCGCCGACCAGATGCCCTTCTTCGGATTCAACCGCGTCATGTCCGCCGGCGACCACCTCATCAACGCCTCCATCGCGCTGCGGTGCCGGGCGTTGGACCGCTTCTACCTGAGCGCCCTGGCCGGCGCCATCTCCTCCGAAGACTCGATCCTCAACCTGCTCCGGAACCCCCTGCCGGAAGCCTGGGCCCTCGGAGCCGAAGCCGGCTACGACACCTTCGCCGGGCCCATCAAGTTCAACGTCCACTGGTCCGACGCCCAGGGCTGGGGTGCCTATTTCTCCATCGGCTATGACTTCTGAGACCGAACAAGTCAGGATCGCGCTGGAGGCGCAATGCGCCAAACGCGAATACTGCACCGCCGACATCCGGCGCAAGGCCCTGGAGCGGCTCGACTACGACGCCGCGGCCGCCGAGGAGGTCGTCTCGGCCCTGCAGGAAGCAGGATTCGTGGACGACAGGCGCTATGCCGCCGCCTTCGCCCGAGAGAAATCCGCGCTCGACGGCTGGGGCCCGATCAAGATACGCACCGCGCTGCTCAGCCGCGGTGTGAAGCGCGAAGACGTCCTCGGCGCGCTCGGTCAAATCGATCCCGAACGCGCCGAGGCACGGCTGGAAAAATTGCTCGAAGCCAAGTGGCGGACCCTCGCGGACGACCCGCAGGGACGGCTCAAACTCATCCGTTTCGCCCTCAGCCGGGGCTACGAATACGAGCCCGTCCGCCCGCTCATCGAGCGTATCACTGCTTGTTGAGATAGCGCACGATCTCATCGCAGGCCAGGCAGAGCTGGACATACTGCGGAGCCGTGTTGATGCAGCATTCGTTCTCACCCCAGTGGAAGGGGTAATCGTCTTTGTTCTCGAAGAAATCCTCCTTGACCAGCAGGCCCGGGACGATGCCGCCCGGGATCACCGCATAATCCGCCCGGTTATTGCCGTAGGCGACTTTCTTGGTATTGACGCCCACGGAAGTCACGAACGAGAGGTTATTGTAAGGGTGGCAGCCGAACAGGTAGTTGAGCCCGGCGAGCACATACTCGGGATCGATCAGGTCCGGGAAGAGTTTCCAGACGCGATAGCAGTTGTAGGCGGCGGAGATGACCTGGGCGTTGCCGGCCCAGCTGGCGCCGGTGATGGCCACGCCGTAGGGGTTGTCCCGGCCGGAGCGGGTGATGTTCGCCACATAGGCGGGCACCGCGGCCCGGACTTTGTCCTGGAAGGCCTTGTCCATGTAGGGATAGAGTTTGAGCGCGGTATTCAAGTTCATCACCGGACCGGCCTCCAGCTGGCTTTCGACGAGCGGCAGGAAGAAGTTCTTGTAGCGGTCATCGCCCGTAGCGATCCACAGCTCGACGGCGGCGTTCAGGCGCGGGTCTCCCCCGCCGAAGCGGCGGCCGGCACCGGCCGGGTTGCGGGCCGGGTCGGCATCCTCGAAATACTTATTCCAGAGCATCTTGGCATTCTTCAGGGAACGCTCGGCCTCCTCGGGATAATACGCCTTGAGGGCCGGATAGGCGGCGGCGAGCGAGACGATGTCCTGCATCACACCGGAGGGGCTGAAACGGCTGGTGAAGACGAAGCGGTCGTCCGGGGTGCCGGAACGGTCGCCC